>Ga0075158_10001586_pt1 | contig 17011 bp, 21 predicted proteins | sample JI91814BDNA_FD_70968 | JGI IMG/M metagenome (GOLD analysis project Ga0075158, IMG submission 70968) | Wastewater effluent complex algal communities from Wisconsin, to seasonally profile nutrient transformation and Carbon sequestration -... | ecosystem: Engineered > WWTP > Effluent > Algae... | reverse complement strand
TTAAAACAAAAATAGAATTTGCTGATTCAAATTTTAAAAACGAAGTCCTAAAATTTATAATTCGATCGAAGTATAAGACTACTCTTATCGATGTAATTTTCATTTTTTAATCTCAAATTCCTACTGTATTTTCTTTTAAAATTCTTTGATAGGCTGTCCTTCTTTCTGACAATAGGATAAAGTTTAGGAAAGGATTTTTATTTATGAATACTATTTTCATATTTATGTTTACAACTGTTAGAATGGAATTTATCATTATTTTTAAGAAAAATTTTTATATTTTTTTAATATCAATGTTTCTAATGAATTGTCTTTCAAATCATCTCCCTAAAGCCAAACTAATCGCAATACTAAGTTTAAACTCAAAATCTAATATTCGTTATTCCAAAACTTCATTTGAATTTACAAGAGGAATTGAAATCCAATCAGAAAAGCCAATTATTGAAAGATTAAATCCATTAAATAGTGATACCAATTTTTCATATTTAATAAAACCAGATTTACCAATTGGTATTACTCTAAATAAATATACTGGTATAATTAGCGGAAAACCAGAAATTGCCTCTATTCCTCAGGATTATGAAATTCAAGTCTCCAATAATTCAGAAAGTATTACAATCGTTTTAAATATTACAGTGATTGGTTTAAAACCATTAAAAACAAAACAAACTGGTTGCTGGAATAATGGTGGAACTCCTATCTCTTGCGAAAATTCAGGACAGGACGGTGAATTACAGTTAGGTAGAGAAGGGGATTTCTCGAATCCAACGACTAATGTAGATTATCCCAATGATTATATAACAAAAGACAATGCAACTGGATTAATTTGGAAGACTTGTGCAGAGGGAAAATCTGGTGACGATTGCAGCATTGGAACAGCTACTACTACAGATTGGGAAACAGCGCAATCAATGTGTAAATCACTCGATGATTTAAATTCAAATGCCGGGTATGCAGGAATTAAAAAATGGAGAACTCCTACTAGGCTAGAACTTCTTTCAATTGCAACATCAATCGGCAACTCGTCAATAACATCTTCCATTGCATTTCCTTCTTTTAATGCTCCGATTTGGACATCAGAAGAAGATGATGCCTCCAATGGAATTCGAGGATTAGGCGTTGGATTGATTATAAGCACTTCAAAAAATTCTTCTACAAGTGTAAGATGTGTTTCTGGTAACTACTATCCTAATTCAGCTTTTTTAGACAACAAAGATGGAACTATCACAGATTATTCTACTTTATTGGTCTGGCAAAAATGTCCTTTGGGACTTTCAGGGGATTTTTGTGAAGTTGGAACAGCAACTGGACAAAGTAGGAGCAATTCATTGTTAACCTGTAATAGTCTCTCTCTTGCAAATAAAAGTTGGAGGCTTCCAAATTATCAAGAACTTTTTAGTATAGTTAAACCCAGTAAAGACAGTGTAGCTATTGAGGTAAATTATTTTCCGAACACATTTGCAGGTTCCTTTTGGACATCAACAAATAGTTTTTCAAGTCTTGCATCGGGTTTTTCCGTAAGTTTCACGGTTGGAGCTTCTGGAAATTTTATAAAAAGCGTAAACATTCCTAAAGTAAGATGTGTATCGACTTTAAAATAATTTAAACAATGAAAACTATAAAAGATTGGATGCAATGGTTTAAGAATGGAGAAATATTTCCTTATTTTCAACCTATCGTATCTGTTCAGAATAAATCAGTTTTTGGATATGAAGTTTTAGGTCGGTTAAAAACTACAAAGGGAGAAATATATACTCTTGGAGATTTTTTTCAGGCAAAGGTTCATTTGAAAAATAGAGAGGAAAGCACACAATTTATTAGTTATCAACAATATATAGATAACCAGATTTTAAGAAATGCGCTGGTTCAATTTAAAAATCATCCAGAAGCAAATTGTAAACTTTTTATAAATCTTTCTCCTATGAAGTTATGGAACTATCATAAAGAAGTAGGGCGTAATAGTGATTTACCACCTATATTAAAAGAAGTAATAGAGTATTCAATTGATCCGGAAAAAATCGTCATTGAAATAACAGAAGAATACATTCAAAATAATTTAGAATTATTAAAACCATTGATTGAAATTTATAAAGGTTTTGGGTTTACTTTTGCTATAGATGATCTGGGTTCCCGTGCATCTAATTTTGATCGAATAGCAATCTTTCGCCCTGAAATTATTAAAGTCGATATGGCAATTTTAAAAAAATCTTTATCCGATAGAAATTATAAAGAAATTCTCTACAGCCTTTCACAACTTGGAGAAAATTTAGGAATATCCCTTTTGTTTGAAGGAGTGGAAACAACCGAGGAACTAAATCAAGCTATGAATCATGGTTCTCGCTTTCTACAGGGATTTCTTTTTGATCAGGCTTTAAGTTATTTTTCTGACAACGATAAGTATACAGAAAAAATGAATAAGTTTATAAAAAGTTTTTATTTGAAAAGAAATTCTTCTATTATTAGAAAAATTCAAGATGAATTAGAAATTGAAAATATAATCAAAAAAGTAATTGGAAAAATTCAATTCGATGGAACAGAAATCCTATCTTGCGAGGAAATATTTTCAATTGATTCTAATTTTTTTAGACTTTATGTAACAGATTTGCATGGTGATCAATTATCTCCTAATTATATTAGAAAAGATGGGAATGAAATTTTAATCGATTACAATACGACAAATAATAATTGGTCATGGAGACCATTCTTCTCGCACTATTTATACAATTCAAAAAAGAATTCTAAGCCCTGGGTTATTTCTAATCCTTACAAAGATATTAATGAAGATTTTATTGTGAAAACTATATCTTTGAATATTGATGCTAACCTAATTTTCTTTATAGATTTACTCTATGGAACTAACGATTAACACTATCTACTTCCCTAGAGATTAATTTATCCCTACTAGCAATATTCAAATAAAATCTATTGCTTAAATAATACAATATCAAATTCATCCAATGTTTTTTTTGCGGCTAATAAAGTTTTTTATAAAATTGCGATTTGATAGCTTTTTTTAATTTCAAGGATAATATTCGTTTACTTCGATCAAATATTTATCTAATTCGATCGAGGTAGTTTGTATGTTTTTAAAATAAAGTAATCAGGTATTTTGAAAAAATCCATTTGTAGTTTTGTTATCTAGTCTGAAAAGATTGAAATAGGAAAAGTTGGTTAAAATGATAGCGAATACAACTGAATCAAATACTTTAAAAAATAAAATTTTAGAAAATAAGTATAAGTTGAATGAAATTACTTTATTTCTTAAAAATATTGAAAGAAAAAATATCATTGAAGCACTCAACCCAAATAACTCTAAAGAGGATGAGTTTTTGGAGTTATTCACATATTATATCTGGTTATTAAGAGATGATAGTAATATTGTTTCTTTGATTAATAGTGAAGAGTTTCCAACTAAATACATTATAAAATATATTTTCTCTTCCATGGGGAGATGGATAAGCCAGGGAAATGATGTTGATGATTTTTTTTATCTCATTGGTGCCCAATTTTCAAGCAAGAAAAGCCTTGAAATTCTTGTAAGAGAAAAAGTAGAGCTACTTGATATTAGCCTAGCTTTAATTCTAATCTGTAATCTGAAATCAAAAGATTTAAATTTATTTTTATTTGAGATTCATGATATTAAGTATATCGCCAATTTTTTTTTTGGAAGTATTTGAGCAATTAGAAGAAGATAGAGTAAAGTTTTTATTCGTAAAAAATCCCTCTCTATTTGCCAACCTTGTATCTATTGTGAAAGAATGCATGGCCAATTCAGAAAAGAAAGAAAAATTCTATGAGTTTACTGAAAAATTTAAAAACGAAATTGAAATGATTGAAAGTCTCATATCTGCAGCTCATTCCATTCATTTTAATTTTGATGTTAGCTCGGAAAGAGAAAAGAGTCTTTTTCAAAGAGATATGAAACGAATTACTCAAATTGTTAATCTGTTAGAGGATAGTCATTATTTGGCGGAACAATTGGATTTGCTCTATTCTGAATCAGTAATTATTGACTCTGATGAAATGAGACTTATTGAGAACATTTTAAAAAATTCCTTTCTTAAGAAATTATTCTTACAAAAAAACCAAGAAGTAAGTGAAGGAGTGTTGAATGTATAATACATTGGAAGCTGTTATTCCAGAAGAGGAGATTAAAAAATTCTATTCTTCCATGCAAAATAAAGACAAACTTTATAGATGGATATTACACGACTTACGAAATGCAGCCGTTGCTATTCATTCAATTGCTACATTGATCAATGAGAAAAAAAAAGAATCAAAGCTAGATGAAATCTTAAAGTATAATTGTCTTATAATAAATGCATCAGAGTCTTTGTTATTCATTCTCGAGGATTTTGAAAGCTTTCTTCGATCGCTAACTACAAATAAAGAAGAACACTTTCATAATTTTTCCATAGAAAAATTAGTAACTTCCTTACTTGGGGTTACTGCGCCTAATGCTTCGAAAAAGAATATTTCTATTGAATTTGATATCTTTGAAAACTCTATAGTTTTTGCAAATGAATGGCTAACATCAACTATCCTTAGAAACCTAATCCTGAATGCTATTAAGTTTACCGAGCGTAACGGCAAAGTAATAATATCCTCTAAGATTGTGAAAGATTATTTAGAAATTTCTGTGTTGGATACAGGAGTCGGAATTAATTCAACAGATTTGGATAAAATTTTTAATCCAGATTTAAAATTTAGTAAATTAGGAACAGAGAAAGAAAAGGGCACAGGACTTGGACTGATTATTTGTAAAGAGTTTGTTGAAATGCAGAATGGTAGAATTTGGGTTAAAAGTAAAATTGGATTTGGTAGTAAATTTAGTTTTATTTTGCCCGTGGGGAAATAGCTAATAATGAGTAGTAGTGATAATCGAAAATTGAAAGTTCTAATAGTTGAGAATGATCTTTGTGTTAGAAAAATTCTAAGGGCTACAATTGATGAGTGCATTCCTGATACAATTATACACCAGGCAGGAAACGGCAAACAGGCAATAGCCGTAATTCAAAACGAAAACCCGGACATTGTTTTTCTAGATACGAATATTCATAAATTATGTAAAAATGAAATAAGTTTTGAAATTAGAAGTTTAAAGTCTAGTGAAAATATACCTATTATAGTAATTTATGGAGAGGCTAATAGTATTTCACCGGATTGGAATATTGGAGAAGTTGTAGATGATTTTGTTTTGAAGCCAATGAGTTTAGAAACAATGAAAGGGATATTGGAAAAATGGACTTACATAAAAATGTTTGGAATATGAATGAAATGAAACAAGTATTTTTGATTTTAACTTTAGTTTTTACAAATTGCACTGGCTGGCCTGCTTTACAACATACAGTTCAATCTGAGCTCATGATGAATAAAAAAGACAACTTAAACATTTTGTCTACCTTGCTTTTACAAAGAAAGGAAACAGCTAGTTCTTCCATAACTACAACTTCACCGGCATCTACAACGACTAGTTCTACTAAAGATATAACTTCCTTTAGTATCGTTAGTCCAGCGGCTACTGGCCTTATATCTGGAACAAATATTACCGTTACAGTTGCGGGTAATACTAATTTGACATCTTTGGTTGCAAACTTTACTCATACCGGATCATCTGTAAAAATAGGTAATACAGTTCAAATAAGTGGCTCTACTTCTAATAATTTTAAGTATACAGTGAATTATACCGTTTATGCGCAGGATGGAACAAGCAAAGCCTATACGGTCAATGTAATTGCAACTTCCTGCACTGCTGCTTCGTTTTGTTATGTATATTCGTTTGGATCAAGTCCTCCTGGAGGAGGGGCTAATTTTGGTTCATTCGCCGGTGCAGCTGGAGATGGAATTTCTGGAATTGATTCAGATTGCACGGCAAATGCAGTTGGAGCTGGATTGCCTGCTTCAAATTATAGGGCATTATTAATGACGACAGGCGGCACAACAATTCGAAATCAAAATACAAATTGGGTTCTTAAACCAAACAAAGAATACAGAAGACAAAATGGAACGACAGTAATAGGTATCACAAATTCCTCTTCTGTGTTTTCAATTTTTAGTGGAAACTTAACTAATTCATTTGTAGGTGCATTTACTAACGTTTATTCTGGAATCACAGTTACAAGTGATACAGTCTGGACTCCGAATGCAAATAATTGCTCTAACTGGACTAGTGCAGCAGCTGCAGCAGCACAAGGGGCTAATGGTAATTTTACGAACGTTCTCTCTATTGATTCTGGAACATCACAGACATGTAATACAGGAGTAGCTGTTTATTGTGTAGAACAATAATGCATATAGTTATGGAAAAGAGAATTGTAATTACTATACTTATACTAGCAATGACTTTGCTTTTTGGTTGCCAGCATGCAAGGCTTCGCATTGCACAACCATTGCCGAAAAGCTGCCAGGCGGGTGATATTAAGTTATGCGAAAAAGATAAATTAAATTTAGAAAATAAATTAAAAAATTCAGAAAGAAAAATACACGAAGTGCATCAGAAATATTATTTGGGAGGTTTATTCCCCCGTAAATATGAATTGAATGAGTCTAGTTTTTGCCCTGATTCTGGAATCTATGAAATTTTACAATATTACACTTTCAAAGATGCCTTGCTTGAGCAGTTAACAGCGTTTATCTACTCACCTAGAACTGTTCGGATAACCTGTCATTGAGGAAAAAATGTATTCTAAAAAATTGAAAACTATTCAAACTATTGTCCTCATTTTATTACTTCAAAATTGCCATGTATTGGTTATCAATCCAGAGAATAATAAATATTATTCTCAAACTAACCACGAAGTTTATCAAAAGTATGGAACTGCAATTTGGGGAAAATATGAAATTTCAAATCCGAGAGAATTATCCTGTCCTGAAGGTATTCGATCTATCATTATTCAAAGAAGTATTCTTGATTTTACAATTCATTATATTATAGGTGGAATTTATACCATTAGAACGATTGAAGCAACATGTAATCCATTGCATGTAAATGAAGAAATTAGTAAAGACCTGGTTAAAAATAAAAAACTTAGTTTAAACTCCATTTATTTTAATAAGAACTCAGCAGAAATATTATCCGAATCGTTCCCTGTTTTAAATCAAGTAGCAAATGCTCTTAAATCAGAAAAATTTTTAAAACTAATTATTCTTGGTCACACGGATTTAACCGGGACGAATGAACAAAATTTAATACTTTCTAAGAATAGGGCAGATGCGGTTAAGCGCTATTTGTCTGAAAATGGAATCCCAATTCTGAAAATTCAGACAAAAGGTATTGGCTCAAGTTCTCCGCTTTACAATGCAACTGATGAAGATTCAAATCGAAAGAATCGAAGAATTGAATTTCAGTTAGAATAAAAAGAATGAGGAAAAAATGAAAAGTAAAAAGGATTTAATTAAGAGTATAAAAGAAATTCTTTATTACTTTTTATTTATATTTATATATTGTAATTATAATTTTGATAAGTCAAGTAAACTAAAAGGAGCAATGGCACTTCCTAGTTCAAATATTAATGCCATTCAAGATAATAATACTTTGGAATATTCTCTGGGGGGAAACGTAACCGGACTTGTCGGGGATGGATTTGCTATTGTTAATAACTCAGAAGTTCTTTCCATAGCGGCTAACGCTCAAAACTTTCGGTTTACTAACAAGTTAAAAAAAGGCGACGCATATAGGATAGACATTAAATCATACCCTGCCTCACCACTTCAAGCGTGTTCAATTTCAAATGCAACAGGGATAGTTCAGTCTTCAGATATTTTAAACATAGAAATTATTTGTATGGCAGGTTTTTTAGTTAGTGGAACAGTTTCTGGCCTTACAGGAAATCTGGTTTTGCATTTAAATGGTTCTAATGATTTAACAATTTCGGCTAATGGAGTTTTTACTCCATTTTCTAAGCCTATCGCAAGTCTTAATAGTTATTCTGTTACAGTAAAAACTCATCCTACCAACCAGGTATGTTATATTTCACAGGGAGATGGTATAGTAGCATCTTCTAATATTACAAATATCGAAATCCAATGCACAAACGGAAATTTGCCACCGGGACCATTAGTAGGCGGTTCTATTGTTAAAGAATTAATCCCGCAATATGGAAACGATACTCCCTCTGGAGTAAATGCATTTGCCGGAGGAATAGGCGTTGCAAATACGACAGACGGTATGGGGACCGTTGCAAGGTTTAATGCTCCTTACCAGATAACTACTGATGGAGTTTATATTTATGTTTCTGACAGGGATAATAATCGGATTCGCAGAGTAAGAACTTCGGATGGATTAGTAGATACTTTTGCAAATGATGGAAATAATATGATAAGTCTACCTACTGGAATTACAACGGATGGGGTTAACGTATATATAGCCACTCAATCTAAATGCCAAATTGTTAAAGTTAAAATTGCAACGGGAGCAATTTCAGTTATAGGAGGGGGGGCGGCTTACAGTTGCACAACTTTTAATCTTCCTCTAGCAATGACAGTAGATAGCTCCAATTTATACATTACAAGTTTCTCAAACAATAAAGTTATAAAATTAGATTTGAATACTAACATTACTACAACTATCGTTGGCAATGGTATCGCTGGGTTTGCGGATAACGTTATCGGAACAAGTGCAACAATTACGGGACCCAGAGGGATTATAAAAGTAGGCAATTCATTATTTATTTCAACCGGGGGTCACAATATAAGGAGAGTAGATTTGACAACGGGTAATTATTCTACTTCAACTTTAGCGGGCTCAACAACGGGAATAAATGGAGCAGTAGACGGAATAGGAACTGCAAGTCAATTTTTTTCTCCCTTTGCGATTTCATCTGACGGAACAAATTTGTATGTCGCTGATTCAGGAAACAAAACAGTTCGTAAAATTGTAATATCATCTGGATTGGTTACTACACTTGCTGGGTGTGATTCAGCACCAGCTGGAACTACAATAGGAAGCGGCAATCCATCGTTAGCCTGCACGGGAACTGCAAGATATAGGGAACCATCAGGACTTACCTCGGATGGTTTTTATTTATATGTCTCGGATGATTTAGATCATGTTATTAGAAGAGTTGAATAAATGAATATAGGTTTATTTATACTTAGTCATGGTGGAGCCAGTGGGGTAGGGATAATCATGTTATTACTCGCTGCACCATTTGCTCTTATTCTTGTGATACTTACGAAAGTAATTTCAAAGTATCTAGAACAATTTCATTCCTTTTTTAGGATAGAGGGATATCGTTCCTATATTCACTTATGGCTCATGTATACGGTATTAATAATTTGTATTGCATTGAAGAATTGCGGATAATAAATATTATTCGAAAATAGGGGAAAATAATGTTAGAATTGAGACCAAGTTGTGAATGCTGCGATAGAAAGGAGTTTGAAAAATGATTAGTATAAAAAAAGCAATAATTGTAAAAAAGGAGTTTCACATATGAATTTTAAAAAAAATGCTCTATTAAACTTAATAAATAGGACTTCGATTCTTTTTTTTCTCACAAATTGTTTTACGTATGGTTCATTGAAAGAAATTAAAAGATTAAGTGTTTTTGAAAATGGATTATATTTTCAAAAAAATCCTGTAGAACAATTTAATTATGAACAAAAAAAAATTCTAAAAGTAACGGAACCAAAGAAAGATAAAATTCTATTAGAATTTGATTCAGATAAATTTAAATTGGAGACTGTAGATGAAAATGGAATTAGTCATCCTATTGAAAATGGAGAAAAAATTTTTGTTTCATTAAGAGTGAATAACTGTGATTTTAATTTAGATGAATCTAATTATTTTGAAAAAGTATTGGGGAATATAAAGGCTGGTGACGATTTATATAGCTCTAATAATAAAGTATATTTACCTTTAGAGTTTAGAATTCATACTGAATATTGTAATCTGGTAGGTCAAACTTTATTACCGTCCAACCAAATTTATCAAATGCTCATTTCCTATCCAAATCAGAAACCCAATGCAGAAAATACACCAATTATTCTTAAAAAGAAAGTTATTAATTTTAACAGGAACTTCTATCTAATATCCTATTCTATATTATTAATTTCAGTTCCATTAGATATCGTTACATCTCCTATACAAATTGCTTCATTGGTTATTTTGAATGCATTGTATAGAGGAGTGAGATAGTCCTTAAGAATCATTAGAGTTTTTGAAAATTGGAAACCTGCCAAGACCACCTTCCTGGCAGGATTCCGATGGAAGGAGTATAAAAAATGATTAAAATATTTAAAATGAATAAAGTAAAATTAATTTTAAATATTTTAATTTTATCCCAATTTTGGAATTGTGCAACTACTCTTACATTATGGGAAATTGATGAGTTATCTCATGCGAAGAATATGGCTATTAGAAAAAATTATCCAAATTCTTTAAAATTGTTTGAAGTGCCTGATTCGATTGAAACGAAATTTCCTCAATATATTTACTCAGGAACTAGGTGGTGGATAAATCCTACTATCAGTCATTGTTCATTATTTTGTATTTTTTTCTACCTCGATACACCTTTCAGTTTTGTTGCAGATACAATAGTATTACCATTCACAGTACCTATGACAATTCATTATTATATAAAGTTGCCTGCTACATGGAAGAGAGGAAGAATAATAGGAGAAATTGAGAGAGGAAATGACCAAGAAGTAAAACGATTAGTACAGAGTGGTATTGAAAAAAATTCAGAACCACTTTATGCAGCCGTAAAAAAAAGAAATCTAAATTTAAGTAAATATTTAATTGAGAAGGGAGTAAAAGTAGAATCCGATTTTGATTTGACAATAGCTATTCGTAATTTGCCAGAACCACAAATCGATAATTCGTCTAAAGTAAAACTTAAGTTAGTAAAACTACTTGTTGGAAACGGTGCTGATGTAAATTCAAAACATGGATTCTTGCGCAATGATACGGCACTCGGCATGTCTTCTTATGAAAATGAATTTGAGATTACAAAATTTCTCATTGAGCAGGGAGCTAACGTAAATTACGGGGATATTGATTTTACTCCTTTACATTGGGCTGTTTTTCATAATAATTTTCCGATGGTTGAGCAACTGTTACAAAAAGGAGCTAACATTAATAAAAAAAATTCTAGGGATGGTAACACGCCAATTTATGCATCAATGGGATGGAATAATAAAAGTATGACAGATTATCTTATAAAAAATGGAGCCGATTTAAATGTAAAAAATGATTCTGGCTTAACTCCAATTGAATATGCAAAACGTAGGTGAATGTATTGTAAATTTTATGAAATAATTCTATCAAAAATAGAATTTTTTACATGAGGGAAAATAAAAGCTGGTCGGAGTTTACTTGTTTAAATAGTAATTTTTATTAATGAGATTCTTTTTGACCTGTGAACTTATCGAAATGAAACTTGTCGTATCTTTTCAATATTTCTTCAATAGTTAACTCAGTAGGTGGAGTGTTTCCATAATGTGAAACATTGAGAGCCTCATTCAACTTTAAGTCAATCTCAAAGGATTTATTCCTTTCAATTCAAATACAAATGAGAGATCGGCCATCCTATTTTTTTCCTCATCTATGTAACTCGCAAATCTAATTTTCCCAAAATCTTCGAGTTCAACTATAAATGATTGATTTTCTATCAAAACCCGCTTATCATTTGTTTTTAATTTTTCTGTATGTAATACTTCTTTATAATTCAAATTATCTGAATTCAATTTCTCCTTACAATATAAAATAGATAATACCATTGTAAGTAAAAACAAACTTGCTTTTTGTCTAAAAAAAATCATTATTAATCTCCGAACTATTTATATTTTTTTAGAGAAACAATTATATGTTGTCGATAAAAAAACCTAAATTTTTTTTTCATCTCATCAGTTTACGAATAAAGAATTTTAGCCTATGCAGAATTCGAATTGCAATTGTTATTTCTAACAAAACATAGAAAGAAGTTGGATACAAGTTATCTAAAAGAGGATAATTACTATTTTCTGCTTTGTTTTAGAAAGTTTACAAAGACTCATAGTAGATAGGAGCTCATTCTTTTAAAAGAGTGGAAAAGTAAAAACTACTTCTTTGGCTGGCATACTTCGATCGAAGTAATTTCGCTAAGTAAAATTAAACCTAGAAAAAAAATAGATTGAATATACGTAAGAGGGCGCAGAGTTTTAAATTCTAAGAATAATATGGTCAAAAATATTACAGGTAATTAATATTATCTGTCATTAAAAAATTATATTAATGTTAAGTAAAGGTTTTGAATTTTGTGATGGAAAGAGTATGAAAATGATTAAAATGAAAATAGCTAATAAAAAAATTTTAATGAATTTAACAGTTTTAACAATACATTTTTCAATTTTTAGTTGCGTTAGTTTTTTTACTATAAATCAAAATATTAGTGATGAGGACACAAATAGACCAATTGTTTATTCCGGAATCCGATGCACTTTAAACACTGCTGCAGAAATGTTTTCGAAAAGCAATGGAATGGGAAGTCCTAGTTCAATGGGACACCTCGAAAAATTGATTGGTCTATTTTTTATTTTTGATTTGCCTTTTTCTTTTTTAGTGGATACTATTATTACTCCCATTACAATTCCAGTTGGAGTATATAATTATTTTAAATTATCAAAATTCGATAGGGAACGTAAGTGTCTTTGAAATCTTTATTTAAAAATAGAATGCAAATTGAATTAGTAATACTACTATTAATTCAATTTGTGATTCCAGTTTTACAAGCAGAAAAAAATAAAATTGAATGGAGTCCATTTCAAGGAATTTCCAATTGGAGAGATGCGAAATTAAAATGTAAAAAAATGAAAATGAGATTACCAACTGTTGATGAAGTTAGTATTACGACTAATAAGTATAATCCACTGTGGTGGGTGGAAGGTTTTTATTGGACTTCTGATTATTGTTCGGAAGATAAAAAATGGGTTTGTATGTATAGTTTAGAAAAACAAAAGGATAAGTTAGAGTTTTTGGGAATAAGTGGGGCTTCGGAAGATGAACGTTTATTTGTGAGGTGTGTTAGGTGAAATCATGATTTATAGATTAAAAATACATTTCTTCTTTTGGATAAATAAATATTTGTATATTTTGATTTTCTTATATCCCTTTTTAATAAATTCAGAATCGTTTAGACTAGATTGGATAAACAAATCAGAAAAAGAAGAATATAGGCTAGACCATTATAACTTTTTTGACAAATACTTTTACGATGATGCACCGGAGAATTATTTTAATCTGTATTATCAGAACCTAAAGCTAAAATTCATAAAACGCAAGGAAGTGATATTTAATAGTGCTGATCTAGTATATGATGAGGAGTATATAGTATATTATTCCCTGTCAGGAGAATTAGAATTTGGATATTACCGTCATTTGAAAAATAAAAATGTAGATGATGAGTATTGTTTTGGAACCATTTATAAAAATCAAAAAGAAAATTTCTGTGAACATAAAACAAAGGAAAAAGGAAAAGTAATTAAAAAAGCAAAAGATATAAAAATAAATATACCGGATAACGTAAATTATTTACAAACTTTATTATTAAAATTGAAAAATAAATCTAAAAGAAAAAATCTGTTTTCTCTTACTAAAAATATTAACGCAAAATTTAGACTTCCTAAAAAAGAAGAGGAAACAAGCATTAACGGGAATGGAGTTCGTTTAAGGCAGAGTCCCTCATTTGAGGGTAAAATAATCAAATCTCTCTATCCTTTTCAAAAAGTAAAAGTCCAAGATATAATTTCAGAGAGAAATGAAAAATGGGGAAAGGTAATAATTCCTGACTTGTTTAATGAAAAAAATGGGGAAGCTTTAGAAGGATATGTAAGCTTAGAGTTCCTATCTCCAATAGAAGAAATTGAACAAAAACCTTATGAAGAATCAAACCTGACAAATTCCTACTGGATAAAAAGTAAATGCACAAGAGGCAATCCTTATCGTTTAATGAAAAATTCTAATATTTTAAGTAATCCCGATACGGGTATTTATATAGAGAGCAGTGAAATAACAAAGAATTTAGAAATGCAAATCGAACATAAAGGATGCGGAGAATATTGGTTAGCTTTTAAATTTATATTAAAAGCTCAAAGTTCAAACTCAAAAAAAAAATTTATTACTTTTAAAAAATACCTAGAATTACTAACACTTGCTGAAAATAAAATTATAAAGGATGAGGAAAATATACATATACCTCTATATTTAAAAGAAGCAATGATTGTTTTAAATAAACTAATGGAAGAAAATAAAATTGATTTTGATGAGAAAATAAAATATACCGACTATGAATATGGCAATGAATTAGGTCATTTTTTTAGACTTCATAAAGCTCAAAAATCATTAAAAGGAATTACTCTTCAGGTTGATTTTATTATTAACCTTTGATATGCATATGAAAAGTATTTTGAACAATCTAATCTGGATAATTATTTGTTGGAATATAATTTATTATTCAATTTATCCACAATCAATGGAAACTGTGGATAATAATAAATATCCAAAGCTTGGAGAGAAGTGGTATGTGATTAGTCCGAGAGGAATAAATTTAAGATCAAATCCCTCAGAAAAATCCTCCGTTCTTGCAAAACTAATTAACCATGCAACAGTAAAAATTTTAGAACAATCTAAACCTGAAATATATTCCAAGATTAAATATTTAGATGTAAAATCTAGTGAAAATAATAAGTCAGGTTAAATGATTCTAGAAGGTCGATGGGTTAAAGTAGAATATAAAGGGATAAAAGGATTTGTATTTGGTCCATTGATTAGCCATTATCCTCCCATTCAAAGTAAGGAATTTAAGGAAGGTTATGATATTACTCCTTATTTAATAAGAATATTTTCATTAAAAAAAATATTCGAAAAAAGAAAACAAGTAAAAGATGGTCCTACAAAATATTGGGAAACAATCTATGAATATAAATCTAAAGACCATGTATTGCTAAATGTTGAACAAGCTGAAAATGAATATGCCTGGGGAAATGCTAAATTGTTTTTGCCACACTGGGAGTTAGAGGAATCAATTGTATTTTTTTATTCTATATTTTATTTCCCAGATTTTATGACTACGGACTTAAGTTATATAAAAGAAAAATCAGCTGAGTTTTCTTTGGATGAAATTCCTAATACAATTTATTTTAAAAAAAGTAAACAGGGAGTATCCGTTGAATGGAATTGGGGGGCTGATTGAAACGCTTGGTAAATTTTCTAATCCTAATCCTTTTTGGAGGCTATATGAATGTTACAGCACAAGATTTAAATTCAGATTTTACTAAATATAATCTAAATGATATTTCCATTATGGTTCCGGAAAAGTTAAAAATTCGGCATGATTATAAATTTGAAAAAGCAACTAACGATGGAAAATTAGAAGAAATAAGTATTACTCGGGAAGAATTCGGAGAAACTGTCACTCCATTGGTTTTTATAAAAGACTATAAAAATAAATTGGAAAAAATATATCCTACTGGTTTAAAGTTTGGTAAAATTATTTCAGTTGAAACAAATTTCATAAAAGCTAATATGATTTCTATAAAAGTTAAAAATTCAAATACTCAAGAGGAGGAAGGTTTTTTTTATTTTGGATGTTTTCGGTGGAAAGAATCTATTATTAAAATTACTTTTACTTCAGAAAGTGAAAAAGAGGAAGTTTTTAGAAGAATATTAAGCAGTATTAAGGAACTTTCGGAAACTCCAAAAGATGGAAGCGGGTATCGGCGATTTGTCGTTGGAGATTATTCTTTGGGACTTGAAAAGGGTTTTGAGATAATCGGTGGTTATGAGTTTAAGATCAATGACTATAGTGAAGACTATGCAGTTCATTTAGAAATTTCAAAACAAGAATTTAATCCCAAGTATGAAGTTGGAATTTTATCTGATATTTCAAAACAAAGAATAAAAACTAAGCCTATTAAAATAGAAAAAAATAAAAATTTAAAATCTGAGATTCTTACTGAAATAAATGTCTTTGAAAATAATAAGTTTAAAGAAAAATATTGGATATACAGAGGAAAATATGAATTATCTTCTAGGGGTATGATTTATATTTCTCTAAAAGAGAAAGGGAATCCTGAATTCGGAAAATTATATTGGAAAAAGATAATCGATAGTATCCAGGAGATTAAATGAGAAAAAAAATGTTAATTTCAAAAAAATTTAAATGCACAATTTTATTAATCACCAAAATATATGGATCATAACATGAGATATGCAATCGGATTATTTCTAATTTGTTTATTAACTTTAAACAATTGCGCAACTACATATACAGTAATCGAAAATACAAGTGAATGTTTTTCCTATTGTAGATATCTAAATAATAAAGAAATCATTTATTCAGGCAGTAGACTTGATTTAAAACTGATTCCCCTTTTTTTTAATTCTTCAGGTGGTAGTTCTGCTTCTGCATTTGGTCCTTTACTAGGATTTTATGCAATCTTTGATTTACTCCCTTCTTTTGCATTAGATACTTTACTCTTACCAATAACTATTTCTACCGTGGGGTTTTTATATTTAGCTAATTGAATGTTTATGATAGTAGGTATACTTAAAAATTTAAAGTTGTTTATTTGTATTAAGGTAATTACATTCCTATTTATAAATTCTTGTAGTATAAATGATTTGGGGGAAATCGGTAATGACCCGAGCCATTGGGATGAGAGGTCAGTCAAGGGAGAGAAAGTAAAACTAAAAATTTCTGCCGCTATGGAAAAAGGATTTTACCTAAGACAATTAATACGATGTTCGACATCCTCTAGTTCCAACTGCATCGAAAATATTTCATCGAATACGGTTATTAACTATTTGCCATTAAGTTCTAAAATTAACAATCGAAGTTATTATTTTATTGATTCAGTAAAAGAATGTGAAAAAAAAATTATCAATGGTTCTATTTTTACAGAGCCCATCCTAGTTGCGTTATCTTGTTCATTGGTAGAAAGAAAAACATTTGGTCAGACCAAAAAAAGTAATTTTAATCCTATAGATTAATAATATGAATACGAATTGGAGTAACATTATGCAAAAAAATAT
>Ga0075158_10001584_pt1 | contig 17022 bp, 9 predicted proteins | sample JI91814BDNA_FD_70968 | JGI IMG/M metagenome (GOLD analysis project Ga0075158, IMG submission 70968) | Wastewater effluent complex algal communities from Wisconsin, to seasonally profile nutrient transformation and Carbon sequestration -... | ecosystem: Engineered > WWTP > Effluent > Algae... | reverse complement strand
ACGATCGGGCCGAAGACGTCGAGTTGGACCTGGTGTGCGGCGGCGTTGCTGAGGCGCACGGGCCTGCTGTCGGCGTAGCCGGAGAGGTGTGAGATCTCGGCCTCGGGCGGGAGGCTTTGCCCGGTGACGGTGTAGATCGGCCGCAGGCGATCGGGAGATTCGCAGGAATCGACCACGCCCAGCAGCCAATCGAGGAGTTTCATCGCGTGTCCCGTGTTTCCGAGGCGGACGAGGGCGGCGGCGGAGAGGGATGCGTCGCGGGGCCAGCAGAAGCGGTAATCCCAGTTGCGCACGCCGCCGAGATGCTCGGGCAGGCTCGTCGTGGCGGCGGCGGCGAAGGAACCGGACGGGCCGTGGCAGAGGGCCTTGAGTGTGAGGGCACTGCGCTTGACCGCGTCAGAGTGAAGCGTCGGCAACTTGAGTACGCTGGCCCAGCCGGACCAGAAGCGCTTTGTTTGCGCGCGTCGCTCTGGTTCGGGGACGATGCTCTCGCGCAGGCTGCCCGAGCCGTAGCGGAGTTCGAGGATGATGGGAGCGCCGTTGAGTTCGACGTCTGCTTCTGCGGTGTGGTGTGGGCCGTCGTCCTTGATGGTCCATCGGATGGATCCGCTGAAGAGGACGATGGGGTCTGGCGAGCCTTCGACCTCGAGGCCACCTTCGAGGGGCTTGAGGTGTGTGTGCACGCGCCCGAAGTCGATGCGGGGCGAGAAGCGAAGGCGCACGCGGCCTTGGCCTTCGATGACGCGGATGAGGTCGGTGCGGCCTGCGCGTTGGAAGGCTCGGCCTGTTGACGTGTCGAAGTAATCTGTTGTGGTGATGCCTTGCCACTGCGTGCGCAGGATGAGGCTATCGCCGTCATACACCTGCTCGATCGGGAGTTCTTGGCCGACGGGGTGGATGCTGAAGAGGCCGGCGGGGTCGCCCCCGAGGATCGAGGCGAAGAGGGCGGCGGAGTCGATGCGGGGAAGGCACTGCCACACGATCGAGCCGCGGCGATCAACGACGCAGACGGTTCGCTGGTCGGAGAGGATGGAGAAGGACTCGAGCGGATCGAGGTTGCGCCCATTGAGCCAGGCGCGGCGCAGTGCCAGGAGCGCCTCGAGCACCTCTTCCACGTCGGCGACATCGGGGATGCGGTGGAGGGCCGCGGTTGGGCCTTCACCTACCTTAATGCCGAGGTCGGCGTGCGACAGCGTCGTGAAGACGTCCTCGTCGGTGAGATCGTCGCCGATGAAGAGGGCGGCGGTGGCGCCCGCGTGGAATCGTTCTGCGGCGAGTGCGGAGCCTTTGTCGGCGCTGGTGACGCAGAGTTCGATGACCTTGCTGCCGTGGCGGACGATGACGCCGGGCGTGCGTGCCGGGCCTTCGAGCACGGCGATGAGGGCGCGCTGCGCGAGCGCGTCGGAGGCGGCGCGATAGTGGAGGGCGGCGGCGAGGGGCTTGTGTTCGACCTTGAGCCCTTCGCCGACGGCGGCGATCTCGTCAAGGTCGCGGGCAAGGATCGCAAGCAGTTCGCGCGGGGATTCGGGGCAATGGCCTTCGGCGTCTTCGGCGCCGTGGCTGCCGACGAGGCGGAGGTGATGGTCGTCGCCACAGAATCGCGCGAGGTCGGAGCGGGATCGGCCCGAGAGGATGAGGGCGTGGGTGTGGTCGAGGGTTGAGAGTGCGCGAAGGGCGGCGAGGGCGCGTGGGCTCGGCATCGCGCGTGCGGGATCCTCGACGAGCGGCGAGATCGTGCCGTCGTAGTCGCTCGCGACCAGGAGGACTGGTGCGGCGGCGATGGCCTTCACGCGTTCTCGCAGCGCGTCGTTCATGAGTTCAGCGTCTCCAGGAACTGCTCGGCCCAGTGGAAGACGTCGTGGCGGTGGACCTGAGTTCTGAGGATGGCCATGCGCATGCGGCGTTCTTTTTCGGGCATTTTGAGGGCTTGCAGCAACGTGTTCTTGAGTGCATCAACATCGCGCGGGTTGACGAGCAGGGCGCGGCGGAGTTCGCGGGCGGCTCCGGCAAACTCGCTGAGGACGAGCATTCCTTCGCTGTTGGTCGCGACGTACTCCTTCGCGACCAGGTTCATGCCATCGCGCAGGGGCGTGACGAGCATGACGTTCGCCGCGAGGTAGTGGGCGGCGAGTTCTTCGCGGTCGAGGGTGCGGCGGAAGTAGTGGACGGCGACTTTGCCGGCTTCGGAGAACTGCCCATTGATGCGGCCGACGGTTTCTTCGACCTCGCGGCGGATCTCGTGGTACCCCGCGGCGTCCTCGCGACTGGGGACAGCGACCTGCAGCATGACCACGTCATGGATACTGACACGTTTCTCTTTGAGCAGTTCTTCGAAAGCGCGGAGGCGATCGGGAATGCCCTTGGTGTAGTCGAGGCGATCTACGCCGAGGATGACTTGGCGGCCGCCGAGCGCGTGCCGGATTTCCTGGGCGCGCTCGCGCGTGGCGCGGTCGGCGGCGAGGCGTTCGAAGTCATCGGCATCGATCGAGATGGGGTTGGAGCGGACCTTGACCTCGCGGCCTTTCACGACAAGGTCGCGATCGGTGCCCTCGGCCTGCTGGTCCTGGCGTGCGGCGCGGGCGAAGTTCTTGGCGTTCCCCTCGGTCTGGAACGAGACAAGGTCGGCCCCGAGCAGCCCGCGGAGGATCGAGGATCGCCACGGCAGCCACGCGAAGAGTTCTTCGGGTGGGAAGGGGATGTGGAGGAAGAAGCCGATCTTGAGGTCCGGGCGGAGTTGGCGCACCATCGCGGGGACGAGTTGCAAGTGGTAATCGTGGATCCAGACGGTCGCGCCCTTGCGCGCGTGGCGTACGGCGGCTGCCGCGAACTTCTTGTTCACTTCGAGATAGTCCTTCCACCATGGACGATGGAACTGGGGTGGTCGGATGGCGTCGTGGTAGAGGGGCCAGATCGTGACGTTGGAAAATCCCTCGTAATAGCCTGAAATCTCAGAGCGATTGAGGCCAACGGGTGCGAGCGTGAGATTGTCGACGGACTGCGCGCGGGACGAGCGGCCGGCCGCCCCGTCCCAGCCGACCCAGACGCCGCCGTGCTGTTGGAGGACGGGCTCCATCGCGCTCACGAGGCCGCCCGGGCTGCGGCGCCAGGTGAAGGACTTTCCCTCGCCCACGCGGTGCGCGGGAAGTCGATTGGCCACGACGATGAACTTGCTCCGTGCGGGCATGGACCTCCGATCGCAAAGGGTTGTGTGTTGCAGTCTATTGGCGCGGGGGTGCGCAGGGCGAGGGATCCCTCAGGAAAAATCTGAGATCGCGAGTGTTGAACCGACGGCCATGCGCATGCCACGCATGGCATCGTGCTCGTATTCGCGAGGGTTCGTGCGAGTTCACGCGGCTCGAACGGGTGTTCGTGGATTTGTTACAATCCCATCATGTCGATCGAGGAACCTCACAAGTTCGGCTGCCCGTCGTGCGAGTACACGCTCGAGCCGCGCATGGAGATCTGTCCCGAGTGCGGGTACCACGTTGTTCCCGAGGATCGCACGCTCGCGGAGCGACGCGGCGTGTTCTTGGAACTGACGAGTGTGCAAGCCGTCGCGTGGCCGGTGGGTTTGTGCGTGATCGCGGTGTTCCTGGGATATGGCGTGCCGCTGGTGGTGCTGGGTCCCGCGATTGTCTCTGGCTTTTTCGTGGGTGCTGATCGGCCCAGGCTCCATCGGCGTCTGCTGCGGCGTGTGTGGATGGTGCTCTTGGGATGGATGAGCGCGTGGTGGGTGCTGGTTTGCGCCGGCATCTGGGGCGTGCGGTGGATGTGGCGCGAGTGGTATGGCTATTGGAATGAAGTGCCGAGGATCATCAGCCTCAAGGCGGGGCGCGATCCCGGTTACGGCGGGTTGGTGCTGCCATTCGTGCTACTGGGCGTCGTGGCGTTGACGTACTTCATGTGGCGGCGACGGTGGAGGCGACTGTGCCAGACCGCGGGGCTCGTGGGCAACGTCGATCCGGCGTGGAAGGGCGCGGTCCTCCGCTGGAGTTTTCTGTATCCGACGTGCGCGATGGCTGTGCTATTGCTGTTGGGCGTCGGCGTGGCACAGGTTCTTGACCGCTGGTGGCCCGGGTGGGACATGGGTCCGTGAGAGGATCTGCGGAGACGAGATCGTTCGTCGAAGCACTCAGGGACATGAAAGCAAACACCCGCCTGTGGGGCGGGTGCTGCTTCGTTCTCGTGGCAAGTTGTTAGAGTGATCAGCAGCCACTCTCGAAGCGAGTCAGGAAGAACAGAAGATCGCTGATATCGACGCCGCCGTCGGTGGTCCCTGTGCCGGAACCATCGTCAAGGTCTGCGGCTGCGGTGCCGCTCTCGAACTGGGTGAGGAAGTAGAGGAGGTCGTTGATATCCACGCCGCCATCGGGCGTGCCAGAGCCGTTGCCGCAGTCGAGGTCGGCGAGGCAGCCGGTGTACTGGACGCGGAGCGCGCCTGGGACGAAGAAGACGCCCCAGCCACGGGGCATGTCGCTATTGACGCATTGACCTGTGACAGAAGGTGCGGTGACCACGTCGAAGAATGTTCCGATCGCCGGATTCGTGAATCCGTTTACGAGCGTGACGCAGACGAGGCCATTCACGTTGAAGGGTGCGGTCGAAGCGATGCGGTCGAAGTCGGCGAGGGACGTGCCGCCGATCTCGATGTCGAGCGACGCGGTTGGCGACATGGTGATGGCGCCCGCAGCGAGGAGCGTGCCGGTGCTGTCGGTGGGTGTGCCTGGGGCGATGGTGCCTTGCATGGAGAGGGTGGTGTAGACGCGGCCGTTGCCGGCGAGTGTCTGGCCCGGACCAAGGGTGAGCACGTTTGCGCCGTTGTTGAAGTAGAGGTAGGCCGAGTCGGCGTTGGCGGTGTTGGCGTTGAGCAGAATGGTGCCTGTGCCGTCGATCAGGCCGGTGGGTGAGACGAGAGAGAGGATGGTCGTGCTGTTCGTCGCGGTTGGGTTCACGACGATGCGGCCGTTGTTGGTGAGCCCGGCATTGCTGATGCTGAGGGTGCTTGTGGGGATCACGTTCACGTCGTTGTTGATCGTGACGGCGTTGAAAGTCGAGGTGCCGGTGACGTTGAGGGCCCCGCTGTTGATTGCGGTGACGGTTCCGCCCGTGATGGTGGCGGAGTTGACTCGAACGGTTCCGCCATCGGCGCGAATGATGCCGCCGGCACCCTGAGTGATGGTCATTCCTTCGAGCAGGAGTTCGGCCCCGTTGATCGCGCGGAGGATGTTGTTGTTGGTCTTGGGCTGGTTGAAAAGTCGGAGGGTGCGGGCGTTGATGTCGGCCTGGATGGTGCCATTGTTGATGATGTTGGTGTAGACGTTGCCCGTGCCCCGGAGTGTCTGCGTCGAGGGAAGCGTGAAGACATAAGCACCGTTGGTGAAGTACATGTACGCCGAGTCCAGATTGGCGGGATTGGCGTTGAGGACGATGCTCCCCGTGCCCAGTATGGTCGATGTAGGCGACTCGATGTTGATGGTGGTCGATGCGTTGGCGCCCGTGGGATTGACCGTGATCGTGCCGTTGTTCGTGATTGGCGAGGAACTCAGGTACAGGTTGGAGGACGGGGACACGTCCAGGTTGTTCACATTCACCGCGCCGTTGACTCGTGTGTTACCATCGACTTTCAGGACGCCGCCGTTGATCGATGCGAGCGTGCCGTTGTTGACTGTGCAACTGCTGAGCGAAACAGTTCCTCCGTCGGCGCGGATGACGCCTCCCGCACCCTGCGTGAATGTCGCACCGCTCATCACGAGCGTGGCGCCGTTGATCGCGCGGAAGATGTTGTTGTTGGTCTTGGGCTGGTTGAACAGATGGAGCGTGCGTCCCGTGATGTCTGCCTGCACGACGCCGTTGTTGGTGACGTTGGTGTAGACGTTGCCCGTGCCTCGCACTGTCTGCCCCGCGCCGAGGGTGAGCACGAACGCCCCGTTGGTGAAGTAGAGGTACGCCGAGTCGAGGTTGAGCGAGTTCGCGTTCAGGACAATCGATCCCGTCCCGCCGATTGTCTGGGACGCCGCATTGCACGCGAGCACCGTGGCGGTGTTGGTCGAAGAGGAGTTGACCGTGATCGTGCCGTTGTTCGTGAGTCCCGGTCCGCCAATGTTGAGAACGGCACCTGGGTTCACGTTCAAGGGTCCCGCGACGGTCGAGCCGTCGACGGTGCTCGTTCCGACCGTCTGGAGCACACCCGAGTTGATGGCGTTGAGAACGCCGCCCGTGATCGAAGCGGAGTTGATTGAGACGGTGCCGCCGTCGGCGACGATCTGCCCGCCCCCGGACTGGGTGATGCCGATGCTGGAGATGGCGAGGGTGCCGCCGTTGGTGCCGCGCATGGTGCCGCTGTTGGACTTTGGTTGGCTGAGCAACTGGAGTGTTGCGGCGGGCACGTCGGCTTGGACCGTGCCCTGGTTGTTGATGTTCGTATAGATGTTGCCGGTGCCACGCAGGGTCTGGCCCGCGCCGAGGGTCAGGACGTTGGCGCCGTTGTTGAAGTACAGGTAGGCGGAGTCGAGGCTGAGCGGATTCGCGTTCATCACGATCGACCCGGTGCCGGAGATTGTGTGGGACGAGTTGATCGAGAGGACTGTGGTCGTGTTGGTGCCGGTGGAGTTGACGAGGAGCGTCCCGTTGTTGGTTGAAGGTCCGTTGAGGCTGAAGGTGGTGCCGGGGGCGGTGCGGAGGGTTGCCAGCGGGTTGGTGAAGTTCAGGCCGCCGATGGAGTAGTTCGTGGTCGTGTCCACGACGTACGCGGCGATCCCGCCCAGTTCGGCGATTTCGACGCCGTCGTCGGGGACGTTGGCCGGGCTCCAGTTACCGACGGTGCCCCACGTGCTGTTCGTCTGGTTCCAGACGCGGGTCTGGGCGTGGGAGGTGCTGGCCACCCCTGCGACCAACCCGGCGGCCAATGCCAGCAGCCTCGCACGGCTGGAAACATGGGGAACGTGGGCAGACTGGGCGCGGGTGGTAAGCATGGCGATTCCTTCCAGAGACGGGTACGAAAAGCCGCCGTACATCGGGGGCCTCGACACCAGTAGCCGCACGCGTCTGGAACTCTGAAAGGAAAAAACAAAAATCTCCTTCCCGCGAAGGAGATTGAATGGATGCTCAGTTTGATTCGAGACGATCCGCTGCTCTTAGGGCGCGACCTTGATCGCGATCCGCGCGAGCACCACGTTCCCCTGCCCCGAGCAATAGCGGATCTCGGCGTCGCCGAGGTCCTTGGGGGCGATCACGGTGAGGGGCGAGCCCTTGGTGGTGTTGGTGTACTTGCCATATTGCCCGTCGGGCGTGCCCTTCTTGACGATCGTGATGTAGTCGCCATTGTGATTCGGCCCGGCCCACGTGATGGTGACGGGTGCGTCGGGCTTGCACGTGTCGGGCGCTTGGAGCGTGATGCTGGCCGCGATGATCTTGAGATCGCGACGACCCAGCACGTGATTGCCCTGCCCGCTCATGTAGCGGATTTCGGCATCGCCCACCATGATGGGCGTCAGGAGTTTGAGGGGCGAGCCAGCCGATGTGTTGGCGTACTTGTCGTAGCGGCCGTCGGGCGTGTCCTTCTTCACGATCGTGATGTAATCGCCCTTGTTGTTGGGGCCGGCCCACGCGATGTCGATGGTGGACCCGGCGACGATTTCGGGGATGGCGTCGAAGCGAACTTCGGCGGCGAGGACCTTGATCGCGAGGCGTGCGAGGACCTTGCGACCATCGCCTGTGACGTAGCGGATCTCGTGGTCGCCGGGCTCGATGGGGGCGGTCAAGAAGCGCGGCGCGCCCAGTCTGGTTCCGGCGTAACTCGTATAGGCATCATCAGGCGCTCCCTTCTTGACGATCGTGATGAAGTCGTCCTTGTTGTCGGGCCCGGTCCATGTGACGTTAAACTGATCGCCCATGACCACTGTTTCTGGCGCCGAAAGCGTTGCAAGAGTCGCGTCGACCTCGATTGGGATGCGCCCCAGGATCGTCCCCGAGTGGGCGGTGATGTAGCGCAGTTCGTAGGTGCCGGGCAGGATGGGCGCGGTGAGGAAGATCGTGGGTTCCTGCTTGACCTCGCTGTAGTACTTCGTGTTGTTCGTGGGCGGTGCGTATGCCTTCGCGACGCTGATGTAGTCTCCGACGTTTGCCGGCCCGGTCCATTCAACCTTGAACACGGACCCTGCGGCGACGCGGGCCGGCGCGGTGAGCGTCGCAGGCGTGAGCACTTCCGCGGGCTGTGGTGCCGCGGGCGCGTGGGCGGACGGTGCAGGAACCGGCTCCGGCTTGGGTGTGGTCACAGGTGCTGGCGTCGGCGGCACGACGGTGGGCGCTTTCTTCGGCATGCATCGCGTGAGCAGGAGCAGCACGATGATGATGATCAGGATGATGGCGGCAATCACGACGTTGCGCGTGCGGGAGGAGTTGTCTGCCATGCGACAATCGTAGTACCTTCAGGGTTTCGGGAGCGATCTCAGTCGTGTCCGCGCTTTCGGATCGCGCGGCGGGGTTTCTTGGAACCCCGCGGCTTGCGGCCTTTCAAGTCGGCCGCGATCCACTTTTCCACGGCCTCAACTTGCGATCGCGCGTATTGCACAAACTTAGCGAGTGACTCTTCGGCGAGCGCGGCGTTTGTGGCGTCCCCGTGCTGGAGGAACTTGGTACGAGCTTCCATAATTCGAAAGTAGATTTCGAACACGCAACTCTGATGTGTGCAGGCGTAACGAAGCAGTTCGAGCGCGGTGTTCAGCGACTGTTTGCCAGGAAGTGTTGGCAGTACCGATGCCAGGCTGAACGCATCGTCAGCAGCACGGGCTCGCAGTACTTTGGACTTGCTGCGAAGTGCAAAGGTACGTGCCGCTCGATCGAAGGATCGGATCGATGCTTGCGGCTTGTCGTCCTTTGATTCCACCAGCAACATCTGCATCGCCTGCCAGCACTCATGGTACTTGGTCATTTCCTTGTCGTGGGGAAGGTCAAGCGAAGCGGTACGCTGTCGTGGTGTGGACTTCTTGGGGGTCATGGGTGTCCTTTGTGCACGTCATAGTTGCCCTGTGCGGCCTTGGGCACTATAAGAACCCATGCTTCGACTGACCGAGATCAGGCTGCCGCTGGATCACCCGCCCGAGGCTATTGCGCGGGCGGCCGCGGCTCGCCTGCGGATCTCGGCGGAGGAACTCCTTTCCTGCACGATCGCCCGGCGGGCGCACGATGCCCGCAAGAAGAACGCCATCCTCTTGGTGTATTCGCTCGATGTCGAGGTCAAGGACGAGGCGGCGATCCTCGCGAAGTTCCCCAATGAAGTGAGCGTCCGCCCCACGCCCGACACGTCGTACAAGTTCGTGGGCAAGGCGACGGGGCACGAACGATTGCGCCCCATCGTGATCGGCGCGGGGCCCAGCGGTTTGTTCGCGGCACTGATCCTCGCGCAGATGGGGTTTCGGCCCATCATCCTCGAGCGAGGCAAGGTCGTTCGCGAGCGCACCAAGGACACGTGGGGGTTGTGGCGCAAGTCGATCCTCAATACTGAGTCGAATGTGCAATACGGCGAGGGGGGCGCGGGCACGTTCTCCGACGGAAAACTCTACAGCCAGATCAAGGACCCGCGGTTTCTTGGGCGCAAGGTGCTCACGGAGTTTGTGAAGGCCGGTGCGCCGCCAGAGATCCTGACCGAGGCGCACCCGCACATCGGCACATTCCGATTGGTGGGCATGGTCGAGAACATGCGCGCGACGATCGAGGCGCTCGGAGGCGAGTATCGCTTCGAGAGCCGCGTGGTGGATCTGGATGTTGAGGTCGGGAGCGATGGGCAACGCCAAGTGCGGGGTGTGGTCCTCGCGAGTGGCGAGCGCATTGCGGCGGACCATGTTGTTCTTGCGATCGGGCACAGTTCCCGCGACACGTTCCAGATGCTGCACGACCGCGGCGTGTATGTTGAAGCCAAGCCCTTCTCGTTGGGCTTCCGCATCGAGCACCCGCAGTCGCTCATCGATGTCGCTCGCTTTGGCAAGAGCGCGGGCAATCCGATCCTGGGTGCGGCGGACTACAAACTCGTGCACCACGCGAAGAACGGCCGCGATGTTTATAGTTTCTGCATGTGCCCCGGCGGCACGGTTGTGGCCGCGACTTCTGAGGTTGGCCGCGTCGTGACCAACGGCATGAGCCAGTATTCGCGTTCGGAACGCAATGCCAACGCGGGCATCGTCGTTGGCATCACACCAGAGCAGGATTATCCAGATGGCCCGCTCGCGGGGATTGCGTACCAGCGCAAGTGGGAGTCGGCGGCGTTTGTTGCGGGTGGCGGGACGTATGCGGCTCCGGCGCAGCGCGTGGGGGACTTCATCGCGTGCAGGCCAAGCACGTCGCTGGGCAGCGTTGTCCCGTCGTATCGACCGGGCGTCACGCCAACTGACTTGTCCACGTGCCTGCCCGACTTTGCGATCGTCGCCATCCGCGAGGCTCTCAAGCGGTTCGGGCAGCAGATCCGCGGGTTCGACATGAAGGACGCCGTGCTGACGGGTGTCGAGACGCGCACGTCGTCCCCCATCCGCATCAAGCGCGATGAGACGTTCCAGAGCCTCAATACGCGCGGGCTCTTCCCGGCGGGCGAAGGCGCGGGGTACGCAGGGGGCATCTTGTCTGCGGGTGTGGACGGCATCAAGATCGCCGAGGCCGTGGCGCAGAGCATGCTCGGCGTCGCGAGGGCGTGAGTCGTTGGTGCATGCGAAGCGCGAGTCGGGCGAGCGTGCGGGCGAGTGTGAGGTCGAGCGCGTGTTCATCAGCAACCCTCCATGCGTGGTGTGTGAGACGTCCTTCAGTGGAAGTCCCGCGATCGTGACTTGATCCCTTCGCTCATGTCGTCGAGTGATGCCAACTTTGATACGAGAACGTGCACGACCGAGCCGTTGCGTTCGACGCGTCCCCACGCGGCGAGGGACGTGCTCAGTTTCGCGACGCGGCGGTGTCGCTCGTAGATGTCCGGCTTCACGATCAGGTTTGCGATCCCTGTTTCGTCCTCGAGCGTGATGAAGACGATGCCGGAGGCGGTGCCCGGGCGCTGTCGCACGAGCACGAGCCCCGCGACACTGACGCGGCGGCCATGGGGAGAGAGTGACTCGTCCTGCAGCACGCGAGCCGTGATGAACGTGCGCTCGGTGAGTGTGTCGCGGATGAACGACATCGGGTGTGCTTTGAGTGAGAGGCCCGTTGCGGCGTAGTCGTGGCGCACGCGCTGCGCGGGCGTGGTGAAGGGGAGGAGAAAGTTCTCGCCGGGTGCGACGGTGTGGTTGTGCGTGGCGTCGACCTCTTCGAAGACCGGTGCCTCGCTGTCGTCGAGTGCCTGGATCTCCCAGAGTGCTCGCTGGCGATCGAGGCCCATCGAGGCGAAAGCGTCCGCCCGCGCGAGGCAGCGGAGCGGTTGGGCACGCAGAGGCGCTTCGTGGCGGAGTGCATCGAGCGTCGCGAAGGGGCCGTGCGCGTGGCGTGCTCGCGTGATCGCGTCGGCGTCGATCTGCGACAATCCTTTGACGAGGCGCATGCCCAGGCGCAGCGCGGGACGATCGTGGGCGTCGCTGTGCTCCAGCGTGCAATCCCAGTCGCTGTGGTTCGCATCTACCTCACGAACAACGACGCCATGGTCTTGCGCATCGCGCACGATCTGGGCGGGGGCGTAGAAGCCCATGGGCTGGCTGTTGATGAGGGCGGCGGCGAACGCCGCGGGATAGTGGCACTTGAGCCAACTCGACACGTACACGAGGAGCGCGAAACTCGCGGCGTGGCTCTCGGGGAAGCCATACTCGCTGAATCCCTTGATCTGCTCGAAGCAGCGTTCGGCGAAGTCGCGGGAGTAGCCGTTCTTGAGCATCCCGTCGATCAGTTTCGCGCCGAAGCGGAAGATGAGATCGCCCTTGCGCTTCCACGCCGCCATCGCGCGGCGGAGTTTGTCGGCCTCACCAGCCGTGAAACCGGCGGCGACGATCGCCATCGACATCGCCTGTTCCTGAAACAGCGGCACGCCCAGCGTGCGCCCGAGCACACGCTTTACATCATCGTTGGGATACGTGATCGCCTCCTCGCCATTGCGGCGGCGGAGGTACGGGTGCACCATGTTCCCCTGGATCGGCCCGGGGCGCACGATCGCGACCTCGATGACGAGGTCATAGAACGTGCGCGGGCGCAGGCGCGGGAGCATCGACATCTGGGCCCGGCTCTCGATCTGGAAGACGCCGATGGTGTCGGCCTTGCAGATCATGTCGTAGACGGCCGCATCTTCCTGCGGGATGTTCGCGAGCGTGAGGTCGCGCCCGTGGTGCTCGCGCACGAGGCCAAAGCACTTACGAATGCACGTCAGCATCCCCAATCCCAGGCAGTCGACCTTGAGCATTCCCATTGCGTCGATGTCGTCCTTGTCCCATTCGATGATGGTGCGATCGTCCATCGCGGCGTTCTCGATCGGGACCGACTCGCACAGGGCCCCTCGCGTGATGACGAAGCCGCCGACGTGCTGCGAGAGGTGGCGAGGGAAGCCCTGGATCTGATCGGCGAGCGCGAGCACGAGTCGCAGCGTGCGATCCGCGGGATCAAGCCCCAGTTCGCGCAGGCGTTCCGCGGGGATCTCGCCCTTGTCCCACCAGCCGAGCGTTTTGGAGAGGCTGTCCACGCAATCGAGGGAGAGGCCCATCGCCTTGCCGACCTCGCGGATCGCGGACTTGCCGCGATAGGAGATGACTTCCGCCGTCAGTGCGGCGCGGTCGCGGCCGTATTTGGCGTAGATGTACTGGATCACTTCTTCGCGGCGTTCATGCTCGAAGTCGATGTCGATATCGGGTGGCTCGTTGCGTTCCTTGCTGATGAAGCGCTCGAAGAGGAGATTGCCCTGGGCGGGGTTCACGTTCGTGATGCCCAGGCAGAAGCAGACGGCGGAGTTGGCGGCGGCCCCGCGCCCCTGGCAGAGGATGCCCCGCCCACGCGCGAAGCGGACGATGTCGTGCACCGTCAGGAAGTACGGCTCGTATCGCAGGTCCGCGATGAGCGACAGTTCGTGCTCGATCTGGGCGCGGACGTTCGCGGGGACGCCTTGTGGATATGCCACGCACGCCCCTTCTTCTGTGAGCGAGCGGAGATATTGCGTGGGAGAGTGCCCCTGTGGGCAGACCTCGTCGGGATACTCGTAGCGGAGTTGGTCGAGCGTGAAGCCGCTGGTGCGTTCGGCGATCGCGAGGCTGCGCGAGAGCGCGTGGGGCATCGCGGCGAAGAGGCGTGCCATTTCTTCGGGTGATTTGAGGTGGCGCTCGGCGTTGGCGTGGAGCGCGTATCCCGCAGACTCGACTGTGGTACCCAAGCGGATGCACGTCAGCACGTCCTGCAACGGGCGGCGTTGTGGCACGTGGTAGAGCACGTCGTTGGTCGCGAGCAGAGGGAGGCGCAGGCGGCGTGCGAGCGCGTCGAGGAACTCGATTCTCGCCGCATCGTCCGAGCCATAGCCGAGGCTGATCGCGAGGGAGAGGCGATCGTCGTCGAAGATGTCGCGCAGATGGCGGAGCACGCCTTCCCGTTCTTGTGGTGCAGGCGGCTCGCCTGCTTCTTGCTCGTGTGTGAACCCCGTCGGCACAATCGCAATCGAGACCAGCCCCGTCGCATGCAACGCCACATCATCGAGCATCAGGTGGCACTCGCCCTTGGGGGCACGGCGCTTGCCGATGGTGAGCAACTTGCACAATCGCCCGTATGCCGCACGGTCGGTGGGATAGACGGCGACCTCCACGCCGTGCGCATCTAGCAGCACCAATCGACTCCCGACGATGCAGCGGCGCTGTGCGTCCTTCGCGGCACAGTGCGCCCGCACCACGCCCGCGAGCGTGTTGGTGTCGGCGATGCCTAAGGCCACGTAACCAAGTTCGGCCCCGGTGTTGAAGAGGTCTTCCGGATGGCTCGCGCCCGTCAGGAACGTGTAGTTGCTGCGCGTGAGGAGTTCGATGAACGTGGGCGCGTGAGCGGGCGGCGGAGCGTGCGACGTGTCTGGCCGCTCTTTCGCGTGCAGTTTGAACGGGTGCGTGTGGGGCTTGGGAATGCTGTCGGGCATCAGGTCCACTCTCCATGCACGAACCAGCGGCTGGTGCCCGCCTCGCGGAAGAGCCAGAGCCAGCGGCCGGTTTCGTCCTGCACGCGGTAGTAGTCGCGCGTGGGCTCGCGTCCTTTCCACCATTCCGGGCCGACGCGTTCGGGGCCGACGCTCGCAATGATCGCGTGATCGTGCTCATGCCCTTGCTCATGATGGACGTGGTGCGTGCTCCATCGCAGCCGCTGGACCGGGCCATCGGGAAAGAGGGCGATGGTGTGCGCGGGGCGTGGCGGGTCAAAGAGGCGCGAGGGGCGTGGCCCAACGGGGCAGGTGTCTGGGGCTTTGGACGAGCCGCGAACATCGTCGATGGGCAGGAGGCGAAACGCCCGCTCGGGGCGATGGCTCTGGACGAGTTCGGCGCGCAGGACGTTGGTGCGGCCCAGGCGCGAGGCCATGGTGTCGAGCATCGCGGCGAACTCGCCGTCGTGCTTCCATGCATTGTCGCGTTCGCCCGCGAGGGAGGCCTGGCGATGAACGAGGCGGGCGATGCCGCCGACGGCGAGCGTGATGAGCTCGACGCCAAATCCCATGTGCAGGCGCTCGACCTTGGGGCGCAGGAGGGACCACAGGTGCTTCGCGTCCCGCGTAGGGCGGCTGACCTGAATCGTCATGCGCTGGGCGTCGGCGTTCATGCGCTCGAACGTCGCGTCCAAGCGGCGCAGGCCCGACTCGTGCGTGCCCAGCGTTGTGGCGATGTCGGTGAGCAGCATCTGCACGACGCGTTCGATCGCGTCGAGGCGCGTGGTCCCGCCACTGAGTTCGCGCGAGGCATGGATGGTGATTGCCTCGCTCGTGCGATCAACGAGTTCGGGGATGAGTCCCAGCGCCTGATCGAGGCGACGCAAAAGGTCGGGCCCATACCGGATCGGGAGCGTGTGGCGTGGCAGATCGAAGAGTTGCCCGACACGCTCGATGCCGACCTCGGCCAATCCCTCGATCACGTCCGCATCGACGCGCAACGCGGCGATGGGCAGGTGCGCGAGCGACCGTCGCTCGTGTCCCGGTGGGGCGATGCAGTCTTCGCCCTCGGCGAATCGCGCGAGGGCCCACGCGGCACCAACGGTGGAGGCGATGCCCGTTCGTGGCGTAAAACCAAGTGCACGCACGTTCTTCTCGAGTGACGCGACCAGTTCCGTTTCGCCGCCGAAGAGGTGCCCGCACCCGGAGATGTCCAGCAGCACGCCATCGGGCGGATCGATGCTGACGATGGGTGACCATCGCTTGGCGGCCCAGCGGGCAAGAGCCGTCAGCGCGAGCGCGTCGGCGGCGGCATCGTGTGGCGGGGTGTGGACGGTGAGGCCTGCGAGCAGCGTGCGCGCCTGCGCGAGGCTCTGCCCCTCGCGCGCGCCGTGGGCGAAGGCCAGGGCATCCACGCCCGCGACGATCTGCTGCCCCGCGCGCACGCGGACGAGCAGGATGGCATCACGCGCCGAGTTGCTGCGCAGACCCAGCCGACGATGCGCTCGTTCCGCGCTCCACCAGGGCAGGCACAGGGACACAACCCTTTTCATCGCTCCACTCCACGTGTGGCCGTCCCCGCTCGTCCGTGAGCGCGGGGTGGTCCTTGTTGCGAAGCAGCGTCAGTTTCCAACCGGCGCAGGAACGTGACGAGACGCGGGGCTCGACGCGCCAGCGCGTGGTGGCGGCCGAGAGGGTGTGGATGTCGGTGGGTGGGCGCGCGAGGAGGGCGATGCCGCGTCCGGCGCTCGCCGCGAGTTGGAGGCGGCGCGTGTGGGCGAGGGTCAGCCCTGATCCATCGGCGATGACGGCGGTGGGGGCCTGCGTGCGCAGGGCGAGGTCGATCGCCCACAATCGGGCGGCGGCGTTGGGCGGATCCACGAAGACCGACGCGGTCAGGAGTCCTTCGTGGCGTGCGAGCGTGATCGGATAGGGGAAGACGCGCCGCCCGATCCACAGGACGCGCGAGATGAGCCCGGCGAGGAAACCACGCCGAACGACGTCGATGAGTGGGAGCAAGGGCGGCGACCAATCGGCATCGCGTGCCGTGCTTCCATCCCCGCTCCCGAACCACTCATGGAGCGTCCGCCCGCGCAGGCCATCGCCCGCGGCGGTCGGAAAGGTGCCTTGGTCGGGGTCGCGGGCGTGGGTGCCAGCGATGCGATCGCGGAGGCCGGCGAGTTGAAGTGATCGGCTCATGTTCGGTATCCTAACGGATACCGACATTAGAGCAAGCGGAAATCAGTCTTGTGGGTCGAAAATACTCCCAAAGTCTTGTGGGACAGCCTCTTGGATGCATTGGGGCGAGTCGTTGCGGGGGCTGTTGACGAGGGTCGAGACCTTGCGGAAGGCCAGCCAGGCGGGCGGGCAGGGGGTCAGTAAGGGGGCGACGTCGGCCCCCTCCTTGGCGGTGATCCACATCCGGGCCTGGGCGGGGTCCAGGAAGATGGGCATGCGGTCGTGGATGGGGGCCATCGCGGTGTTCGCGCTGGTGGTGATGACGGAGAAGGACTCGAGGGCGGGGGCGTCCTTGGGGAGGGCGGGATCGTGCCAGGATTCCCAGAGGCCTGCGGCGAGCCACATGGCGCCGGTTGGGTCGTCGGAAGGAGCGGTGGGGGAGTTGGGTGCGGGGAAGATGTAGTACGGCTGCTTGGTGCGCGAGCCTTCGACCTTCTGCCATTCATAGAAGCCACTCATGGGCACGATGCAGCGACGGCGCTTGAACGCGGCGCGGAAGGAGGGCTTGGATTCGATTCCTTCGGAGCGAGCGTTGAGGAGGGAGTTGCCGATGGCGATGTCCTTGGCCCAAGAGGGGACGAGGCCCCAGCGCATGGGGCGCAGGGCGAGGCCGTCTTGGGCTTCATCGAGCATCACAACGGGTTGGTGCTGTGTCGGCGCGACGTTGTAGGCGTTGGTGAGCGTTACCTCGGGGGAGGTGAGAGAGAGCAACCGGTGGAGTTGCTTCCAGGTGA
>Ga0075158_10001583_pt1 | contig 17030 bp, 9 predicted proteins | sample JI91814BDNA_FD_70968 | JGI IMG/M metagenome (GOLD analysis project Ga0075158, IMG submission 70968) | Wastewater effluent complex algal communities from Wisconsin, to seasonally profile nutrient transformation and Carbon sequestration -... | ecosystem: Engineered > WWTP > Effluent > Algae... | reverse complement strand
GGGTTTTGCAGGCCGGCCACCGATTTCGATTGGCCAGTCGGGCGTATTCAGGCAAGCCTAGTTTAGTGTTTCAAGCGGCTCGAAACCTAAGCGACTGTTGGTGCGCATGATTATTTCCAGAATGCCGGGCGCGTCGGACCCACACGAATGGCTTCGAAGTGCTGTTGCGATGTGCGATGCAATCATCGACGGCGGAATCAGTGGAGCGGCCCCCCTGGAATGGGTGTTTTTTTAACCCGCACAGGCTGCTCGAGCCCGTCGGGTACATCCTGCAGGCCGAAGCTGAAGCAAACCACGACCGGCAACTTGCCACTCAGGCCACAACACCAACCTGACTTAAACCCAATGGCCTCCACGGAAGGCGGGGTGGTTCAAAAAACAGCGGGTTATTCGAAGTGTTCTTTTAAATCATTGTATTGCGCCATATCGTTACCACGATCGCTAGAAGTGTGGCTACATGGTATCAGTGGCATCTCATGGTATCGAAGCATTCAATACCATTCGTCATGCCATGAAAAATGGATGCTTGGCGATGCCAAATGCTGCCAGCCGGCGCCGGACATGATCACAAAAAAGCCCGCAGTGGCGCGGGCTTAGATGTGTTCTTGTGCTACTCAGTGCCAGCCGGTACCAAACGCCGAATCACTCCCACTCAATTATTTCCTGCACCTGTAAACCCGCATAAAACCTAGCTTTCTGACCGCCCGCAAGAGCGTCTACCGTCATTTCTACCGTCAGAGAAAGGGCGCTGTCGTGAGGCGGTTGCTCCCGCCCGTCAAAGGACAGTGATCGAAGCGAACCGGGCATGCCCGGTTCGCGCTGAACACCTTGTTGGCATTGATCATATCGGAGATTGCCACTCCTGGCGACGGACGGCGAACTCCGTGCGAGATGTCAGAAACTGATGTATGATTCTCACAAGAGGTGCCCATGAACACGCTACCCGAAACCATCCTGCTCCACGCCCGAGCCCTGCCCGAGGGAGGACTGGTGTCGCCCAAGGAGTTCCTGCACATGGGCACACGGGCCGCAGTCGATCAGGCGCTCTCAAGACTGAGCAAAGATGGCAAGCTACTGCGGATCGCGCGTGGGGCCTATGTCGCGCCAGTCTCCAGTCGCTTCGGCACACGCGCGCCTACGCCGGAGAAGGTGGTGGAAGCGCTGGCAGCCCAAAGCGGTGAACTTGTTGCCCCGCACGGCGCCATCGCGGCGAATACCCTGGGCCTGACCCAGCAAGTGCCCGTTCGTGAGGTCTACCTGACCTCCGGACGAACCCGAAAGCTCAAGCTCGGCCGCTCCGAGATCGTGGTGAAGCACGTGCCCCGCTGGATGCTGGCTTTGGGCACAGGCCCCGCCGGCGCCGCGGTACGCGCCTTGGCTTGGCTGGGGCCGACGCATGCCAACAAGTCACTGGCGACACTGCACCGGTCTCTTCCACCGGCGGAATGGCAGATCCTTGAATCCTCCCGTGCAGCGCTGCCATCGTGGATGGCGCGAGCGATTGGCGAGGAAGCAGTGCATGGCTGAAGCCTTCCTGATGCTTAGCCAAGACGACCAGCGCGAGGTGCTGGAGATCGTCCGCGAGAAGACGCAGCGGCCGACGCTTCTCCTCGAAAAGGACGTGTGGGTCGTCTGGGCGCTGGGCGCCCTCTTCGGCTCGGCGCTCGCCGACGACTTGACCTTCAAGGGCGGAACCTCCCTGTCCAAGGCATACAAGGTCATCGACCGCTTCTCCGAGGACATCGACCTCACGTACGACATCCGCAAGCTCATTCCGGACCTGATCGGCGGCGATGGCTTTCTGCCATCGAGCCGGAGCCAGGCGAGCAAATGGACGCGCACCGTGCGGGAGCGCTTGCCCGAGTGGATCGCCACGAAGGTGCGCCCCATCATCGAAGCCGCGCTCGCGCGAGACCAATTGCACGCACGGCTGGAAATGGGTGGCGAGGACAACGACAAACTGCTGCTGCACTACCCTACGCTCAAGCCCGGCAGCGGCTATGTTCGAACGGTCGTGACGCTGGAATTCGGTGCCCGCGCTACCGGTGAGCCGCATCAGGCGCTGCCCGTTGCCTGCGACATGGAGGGACATGTCGAGGATGTTTCGTTCCCGACTGCTAGACCCCTAGTCATGAGCGTGGCGCGCACCTTCTGGGAAAAGGCAACTGCTGCGCACGTCTACTGTGCGCAGGGACGGATACGCGGCGAACGGTACGCGCGTCATTGGCATGACCTGGCGGCCATTGCGCACAGCCGACACGGCGATGAGGTCATCACCGACTGCGCTGTAGCGGCGGCGGTCGCCGACCACAAGGCATTCTTCTTTCTTGAGAAGAATGTCGATGGCTTCGTCATCAACTACAAATCGGCGGTGACCGGCAATCTGCGCATTGTTCCTGAAGGCGCGGCGCGCGATGCATTACAAGAAGACTATGCGGCCATGATTGGCGACGGCATGATGCTCGGCGAAGCGCTCGCTTTCGATCAACTCATGCAGGTCTGCAGCGACATTCAAGAACGGGTGAATCAGGCAGCCAAGCCATGACACCACACAACCAACGGGGAGCCCATGTGCGTGTCGCGCCTGCCCATTGAAAACTCCCGTGGTGTCCGAAACTTGTCGATGCAGTTCGGACATGGCGCCCAAGTGCAGCGACTTTGGCGACACGTTGTATCCAGCCCCCTACCCGTGGTTGCGTTATCGATTTTTACCGTCATTTTTACCGTCAAGGTGTTAGACACCAGCATTGGCGCGGGTTTGCGGGCGATTCGGCCGAAAGCGATCTTTCGAGATCTATCGAGGTCTATCGACTCCAATGACGGCTTATCAACACCATCGACGCACGTCCAAACCGCGGCCCCGCCATCAAGCGCCATAGGTTATTGTCTCACTTCACTTTTTCACTCATTTTTTACCGTCACGATGCCAACGGACTTCGCCAACGGTGAGTTCGATCGCGTAGATCCCAAACAGCCTCCGTCTCGATCACCTCAATGAATCGCTCTGCACTGAACCCGTCAGGATACAAAGTCCAGGCAGAGTTGCTCGTTTCGGCTTCAAGGGACTGGTCCGCCCTGTAGTTCCCGGCGAGCAAACCTTCGGGGTCGTTCAAGAGGTGACGATCATCGCGAAGCACGATCAACAACTCTTCGACTGAGACCTTCAGGAAGCCAGAGAAGCGCTGGTGGTCGCATTCGATGGATGTGTCGGCGATCCAACCGTGATGGCGAGTTGGGACACTATCCTCGTTCAAGTCGAGCAAGGCGCGTAGCTCGGGATCCGAGGCGATTGCCCGCGACACCGCTTCGACCTTGCGGCGAAGCTGATGGCCTGCCTTGCGAAGCGTGCTGGTGGCGTGCAGCCATGCCTCCCGCTGAGAGCGTCGCAAGAACGTCGACTTCACCTCGATGATGAACAGATGTTGGCCGACGGTGGCGATCAGGTCTACCTCGCCAGGGTCGTCCACGTCGCGCGGTGGCTTCCAGTTGAGCAGCGTCTTGAATCCCCGCGTCTCGAATAGCTGTGCCAGGCCTGACTCAATCCGTTGCGCCTCGTCCCGAGCTTGCCCTCGTCGTGCGCCGAGTCGCCTCAGATTGTTGATCGCAGCCGAACTGTTGTTCTGCAGGCCAACGATCCATGGCAACTGAACCAGCGTAGCTCCGAACTTGAGAACCGGTCGCTCGAACAGATGGGGCTGAAGACCAGGCTCCTTGCGCTGGAGGCGTTCTGCCATCGCGACCATGTCGTAGGTCCAGAAGTCCAGGATCGCGGATGCCATTCTTGGGTTGCCTCTTGGCTCAGATGCCGTGATGGTCCACCCAGTAATGTTGGTCACCTTCGAGTCCCGATCTGACCAAGTGAGCGGCAGCCGGTTCTGAAGCCCTTCGCGCAGGCCGTCCATGGTCAGACGCTGCAGCGCTGCGACCCAGTCGCCCGATGCATCAAGGCGATCCGCAAAGGCTGCCAGGAAGTCCCGCTGGAAGAAGGCCGACATCAAGTCCAGCGACAGCAGCGCCCGGAAGAGATCGACGGTGTCTCCGGACTCGGAAGTCACTTCGTCGGCAACACCGTACGCCTCACGCAAGCGAAGCTGCGCTTGCAGCGCTCGCAACCAGGCCAAACGATTGGCGTCCGCATTCTCCGGACGACCGATCTCCCACCTGGCCGGATCGGATGCGACGTACTCGACGAACGCTTCGATCGCACGATGGAACCAGTAGCTATGCAGACGTTCAAGCTTCCGCCCGTCGTCTTGCCACGCAGCCCGCGCGGCCGGATCCGTCTCGACGATCTCGAGCCGATCGCCTCGCCGCTCGAACCGAATGCCTTCGTCGTAGCAGAAGGCTTCGGCCGACCTGGAGATGAACTCGTTCAACTCGATCTGTGCGTCCATCAGCGCGTGAAGGGCGCGCAGACTCCGAACGGCCTCCCTGGAGTTCGCCGTACCGGATTCGAACAGGATCGGGCGAAGATGCCGTGCGACCGACTTCCCAATGCTGTCGTCAGCCAGCTTCAGAGACGAGATGCTGGCGCCGGCGAGCTTCCACGCAAGCAGATCGTTGAGAGCATCCCATGCGAGTTGGAGATCAGCACCTGCGGGAGGTATAGGTGCCTTTGCTTCGAAGTCCCTTGGAACCAGAACCTCGAAGGCATAGAGGCTCGCATAGATCAGGAGGTCGAAGACCGACAACCCCGCCAGCCGCGCCTTCTGCACTTCCACGGCCGCGATCCGTTCCCGATGCGCCAGCACAAACAGGTCGAGCACGCGGCACAGCTTGGCCACGGCCTCGCTTTCGGACGCGGCGCGGTCCAGTTCAGCTCGTCGCGGGGAGTGTGATTTCAGAACCAGCGCGGAGTACCTGACCGCGCGAGTCAACGCGTCAGGCGCTTCGCGAGCCACGCGAGTGACCAATCCTTCAGCAGCGACAGACTCCTGGCCTAGGTATCGCGCCAGGGCGAGCACCATGGCCTCCGCGTTCCACGAGTCCGGCAGGCATTCCTTCACCACGTTACTGGACCAGAAGAGGCTGTCGCGCTCCTTCTTCGTGAGCTTCCTCTTACCGACCAGCAGCGGCTTTCCGTCTAGGTAGGCGCCCGCGACTCGCTCGACGGCGACCGGCAGCGGGACACCACCACCGATTAAGCGGCTAAACAGGTCGTCGTGGTAGTTTGTAGCGCAATTGAGCATATGTGGATGCGAGCCAATCTGGCTTCTAAACCGAAAGTCGATTCATTTAGCGGTGGGCCAGACCAAGGCAGACTCCTTCACGACCCTGGATCCGAACTGGAGATCCACGGTATCCAGCAAGTCGTTGAGCGCAGACATTGCCGAGCTTCGCCAACCCGTGAGGGCTTCGGTGTCAAACGTGCCATCCGTGGGCTCCGATTTGAGGTTGCAGCGGTTCAAAGTGCGAAGCACCTCCCAGTCGCGAAGCAGCCTGAAGCTGCCGATGGCGCCTGTGATCCCGACAATGGCTCGCCGCGACTGTGTTGCCACATCGGTCACTCTGCTCGAGACGTCAACCACCATCATCGGATCGTCGAGGCCATCGACGGCACAAACTGTTCCAGCCAAACGCTCGGCCTGATGCAGCGCCTTCTCAAGCAGCGGATGTCCTATGCCCATCAAGTCCGCCTGAACCGGTGCCTTCCGATCGAAGACCAAGTTGTCATAGGACTTGCGAATGGCGTGGCTGGTGAGCCAATCTTCGGGCGTCCTGAAGGACAGCGAGGTGCCCTCCACCTTCGGCCGGCGGCGGTTCAGGGCTAAAACATTCTGGAAGAATGGCATGAGGTCCGGCAGATCGACTGGCGGGACGTCCTTCAGATCCGATAGATCGAAGCTCTCCGCATGACCGATGAGGTCGCGAACTGTCTGTATCGCCGACTCACCGCCCAGCGTTCCAGTCGTGTTGTCGAACCAAGCGTCGAGCTTCTCACGCTTCACGCTGATCGCGCCGGAGAAGAGGTCGTCGAACAGGCTCTCACCACTCATGCCCAAGACGAGCTGCATCAGGTCCTCAGGCTCGTCCATCGCGGATCCGAGCGCACGCATGATGCTATTGAGCTTTTGCTCAAGCTTCTGCCAGATCATCGCTTCGACCGTGTCCGGGTTCCTGAGCGACACCACTTCGACTGGACGCTGCTGCCCGTAGCGGTTGAGGCGACCGACGCGTTGGTGCAGTCGCATGGGGTTCCAGGGCAAGTCGACGTGGATCAAAGCACTGCATCGCTCTTGCAAGTCGATGCCTTCGCCACCAGCCTCCGTCGACACTAGGAATCGAATGCGCCCAGCATTGAAGGCATCGCACATGTCCTCACGGCGTCCCGCCAGCTGAGTCAGTCGACCGTCTGACAGCCTGATGCCTTCCAGCCGGTCGTCCCCATTCATGAATCCCACCGCCCCTTGGCCAAACTCCGCCATCAAGGCACTGATGACGAGCGCCTGGGTCCGCTTGTACTCGGTAAACAGCAGCACGGGCTCGTTGGCAAACCGTTGTTTGATGACCTCGATGATTCGGACGATTCGTGTCTCCGACGTCACCTGACCCGCCGCGGCAATGAGGTCGACAAGGTATCGCCCCTCATCCTCCATCAAGCGAAGACGAGCCTGCTTTTCATCACGTAGCCAGCGCTGCAAGGCCTTCTGGGCCTCGTCTCCCTCACCTTCATCAATGGATGCAAGCTCGGACTTGGACTTGGCAGCCTCCGCCCCGAGACGCTTGATCCGCGTCTGAAGCGCGGCGACAACTGCCGCAATGGAACTCGATGCGAGTTTCTGAAGCGCAATCAGGACAAGCATCACTTGCCCGCCCTCAGTTCGACTGAGCGACGTCGCGTATGCCTTGCCCGCCAGGATGAACTCGGACATCAGTTCATAGAAGGTCTCTTCGGGCGGCGAGTACGTGAATGTCTCGGGGTACTGGACCACTGGCTTGAACAGCCGCTGGCCCTTCATGTCAGTTGCCTTCTGTTTGGCGTTCCGGATCAGGAATCTTGGAAGGGCCTGAAGCATGCCGCCTTCGTTCGTCTTGGGACCGAACACCTCGGCATCGAGCAGACTCATCAGCGACCAGAACCCAAAGTTCTTCCCTCGATGTGGCGTGCCCGTAAAGAGCACGCAGGAGGTGACCTTGCCAGCCTTGTTCAGCTTTTCAACCAGCTCGAAGCCGAGGGTCTTTCCGGTTTCCTCATCAGCGTTGAGGTGATGAGCCTCGTCGATGACCACTATGTCCCAGACCGGCGCATCGAGCAGGCGGTTATGGCGTCCATTGCGGTCCGCGCGCAGGGTTGGCAACGAGGCGACAACGATCTGGTGAATGCCCCAGAAGTCGGTTCGATCCGTGTCCAGATCCGTGTGATACGTGGCTGCCCGGATGTCGAACATCCGCTTCAGTCGCATCTGCCATTGACCGACCAGCTTGGCCGGGCAAAAAATCAACACCCGCTGTACCTTTCTGCTTGCAAGCAAGGGCCAAAGCAGCAGGCCGGCTTCGATCGTCTTACCCATGCCGACGTCGTCAGCGATCAGCAGACGCATCGGCCAAGAACGCAGCGCACGATGGCAAACCCATAGCTGATGTGGGAGTAGCGAAATGCGCGACCTCGTAAACACGCCCCAAGCCGCATTCACAGATGTGATCACCTCGGCCTGGACCCGCGCGGCCACTTCAAGCGAGGGTGCTAGTTGCCCTTTTCTCAGCGCCTCGGATACTGAGGCGACCGGGGTCAATTCTTTGGTGAAGACCTGCTCGATGCCGTGAGCAAATCGGACGACAGTCGTGTCTCGGTCCGTGAGTAGCACGGTGCCTTGTCCGTGCCGTGCGTGAAGCACCAAGGCATTTGCCTGATAGGTCGTGCCATTGGTCGTCACAGTTGCTCCTCCTGTTCTGCGGCTTCGTCGGATTCCACGAACGATCCGTGCTCTGCCCATCGCTCAGCTTCGCGGCGCGCCGCCTCGTTGGTCGCAACGAGTTGAAGCGGAATGTCATAGGCTCCCGAAAAGCACGCCTCCTCCTCGCCCAGCTCTGACACCAGGACACTGTAGATGTCGCTGCTGGACCGGAGATCGGTGTGCCCAAGTCGAGCCATCAGCTCGAGCACCGCACTTGTTGGAGCAAAGGCTAGTTCGCGCGCAACATCCGAGGACAGGACCTCAAGACGAAGCAACTCCCGAATGACCAGGTGTTGGCCCAGCCTAAGCATGCCGCTCAAGGTTGGCGCCTCAATGCCGGAGCCACTGAGACTGGGGTCCGACGCTGGCGACAGCAGAAATTTGGCCAGTTTCGAGTCGCGGCGATCCAGCGTCTGAAACAGGTGAACGTAGGTGTCGAGCCATCGAGCAATCCGATACAGCCTCGGAAAGCTGTCCATCCACAGTTCGAAAAGCGTGTCAGTCTGCTGCCCCTCACCGTAGGCCCGTAGGATGTCCATCCAGGCCTCTGCGCCGACGTCGGGATGCACCTCGCAGATCGTCTGCCACCAGCCTTTGCTACCCAGAAAATCGAGGAAACCACGATGCTGCTGGTCCGTGACGCGACCGTATCGGCGGAACAGACCCATGCTGAAAAGCGTCATCCAAGCAGTTCTATCGTGAGGCTCCTCTTCTCTGAGGGCATTTCGATCGACGCTCGCTGGCCAGAATTTGCGGTCGAACTCGGCCAGCCACTTCGTACCGTTCTCAGACCACCAGCCATGAATCGAGGCCAGGTCGAGACTCGGCGATAGGTCAGGAAAGTCTTCTTGGTCGTTCGCCGCCAGCCCGAGCTTGGTCAGCAGTAGTCGCTTTTCTTCTGTCGACAGCCCACTCAAGGCAGGTGAATCCTCCGTCAACTCGAAGAGCCATCCGCCCAGGTGATGCCGCGCTCGAATCAGTTCGATGATGGGGCCGTAGATATTGCGCGCCAGCCATGTGGCGGCAGCGCCCTGGGGGTCATCGCCGGTGGCCGTCATACACCAGCCCGCAAGCATGGATGAGTCATCGCTCCAGACGGGCAGGTATTGCTCGACGATACGAAACGCCGGGGAATCAGCGGCGTAGTCGAGGTGTAGAACCGCCTTGTCCGGCGCGAATCTGCTCAGGAGTTGGTCTTCTGGCCCATGTCCTCGAATCAAAGCCTTTGCGGGAACCCAGGTGCCGGCACGGGAGCGCAGTGATAGCGAGGCCATCTCGGCGCGCCACCTGTAGGGCTCGCCCAGATTGCTTGGCCAGACACGGAGGATCTCGGCCAGGTTGGCCACTTCAGTCGGTGGCAAGTGACCGCAATCGAAAGTCCCCACGACCTGAGCCAAGCCGAGCGACGGAATGCTCTCGTCCTCTGCCAAACCGGAGCGCTGCAGCCATCCGCGAACTTGGTCGGCACACCATCCTTCAACGGGGTACTTGTCGACGAACAGTTCCCACCGGAGCAGAGCGGGGACGACGTTCGCCAAGTAGCCCAGATTGACCGACAAGCAGAGACTCTCGACCTCGGCCAAGGCTGCACCGTCCCCTTTCAGTCCGTTTGGAATCCGACCAGTCCGCTCAACGACAGTGCGGACAACGCTGCAGGCGAATGTGTCGAGAAGGCGCACGTCCATCGCAGAATCCTGCTCAGGAGGCTCGCCGAGGAGCTTCTCCCATAGACCGTACCAAAAACCGGCCGGCGAAACCGACGGCGAACAGCCCAACGCGGCCGCCAGTACAGGCCAGTTCGACTTCGACTCGGTTTGCAAGTCAATCAGGACCGGTGAGACTTCGTTCGCGAGTGTCCGCGTCAGGGTCGTGTTGATCTGGGTGGCTGACTTTCCAAGAGCCAGCGTTGCGCGACCCGTGTCGATCTGAAAGGGCGCGTTCAACAGAACGCCGCGGGCGGGCGTTCCGCGGGTCGGCGCTGTCACCCAGGAGCCTGGAACAGCAGGTTGCGCTTTGCGGTCGAATTCCTCGATACCGCCAGCTCCAATCCGGAGAACAACACTGCCAGAAACGGCTCTGAACACCAGGATTCCCGAGTGGACCCGCCCGCCCTCGACGGGAAGCGCCACTGATCCGGTCTCGATCTGCCTGCCACTGCCCAGCCGAAGGATCCGGGGTTGCCAGGTGTGAGGCTCCTCACCGACCACGACGCAACGAAGCCTCCGTGCGAAGACTGGCAGAAGTCCAGCCAGGGCCGCGAACCGCTCCGTCACCTCAGCGGCAGCACCCCGCGAATCGAGTGGCAATTCGATGAGCGTTCCACGCAGCGCGCGCTGGCTGGGTGTCTGCACCGCTTGCTGGAACTGTTTCGTTGCCGAACTCGCCTTCCACTTGCGGGGAAGGCATCCCGCCACCACGTCAAAGCATAGGTCACCGCTCCAGATGCGAGGCGTGCTCGATGCGAGCAACACGCTCTTGAATCCAAGTCCGAACTTGCCGGTGACTCCCTCGTCTTCGTCCTTCGCCGACGCACCCAGCATCAGCATGCGTTCGAGGTCGTTCGCGAACTCCGCCTTGTAGCTGGCCAAACGACCAGCGTAGTTGATCGGGCGACCCCAGTGGGCGAAGCGGATCGTTTGGTCGGACGACTGCATGACGAAGCGGCCAATAGCCTCCGCGTCGAACTCCAGGCGTCCGTCGGCCTTCTGCAGATACTGCATCTCGATGACGGCATCATCGGCGTTTTGAAAAACCTCGAACGGGATGCTGGCCACCTCGTACTGGTTGTGCGTGACCCGAGCCTTGATGCCAGCCAGTACAGCGCCCTGTACTTCTTCGTCAGATTCGACCAGCGCGGCAAGGTCCGCGAGCGCATTTTCAAGATTTGCTGCTGCGCCAGCACTGCTACGGCCCGCCCGCTTGGCGCTGGCGGCACCGCGTCTCGCTGCGTCCAGGCTCGCCAGCGCCTGCGCCAACTTCTTGTTCTTTCCGATACCGGGCAATGAACGCAAGGACTGCGGAAGCCCTTCCAGGATCAGGCTTCGAGCCACGTCCAGCGTGACCTGATCCGCCTCGTCGGCAAGGGCAAACAGCTCGGAGAGGTTGGCGTGCTGCTGGTTATAGAGATCCTTGAGAAGCGATTCCCCCGTCCGCATCAGGATGTCGCGCTGCTGCTGGGGCTCCTTGTCCAGGAGCACGGTCGCTGGGCGCATATGCACCCGACAGGTGAACCCCTGCCAGCGGTCCGTCATGACGAACAAGGTCTGGAGCTCATCGACCGGTGCAATCCGAACCTGCACTGCGGCCCCAGTCAACGACTTCGCGCTCACATGGTTGCCGCTCAAAACGGCGAGACGGATCGTCAGCGTCCTGAGCGCTTGGGCCAGGGTCTTGTTGCCCATCCACTTCACCCGCCGGTCAAAGCCGTCCTCGTGGCCTGGATCTCGCCAACCAAGTTTGGCGAGATAGTCCACGTATGCAATGGGGTCGAGCCAACTCTTCGCGAGAGAGGCAACTCGTTCTCCGAAGAGACCGATAACGGCACCCGCAGCAGGCTTGACGCTGCTGGACACCAAAGGCTCGAAGTACTCCTCAAGCGACTGCAGTAGTTGCTCCTGCGCAGCGCCACCCTCTTCGGCCGGCACGTCGGCCGGCTCAAGCGTTGGCGTCGAACGATTATCAACAGCGATTCCGCCCAAGGATTCGAACTGCCCGTCGCTCACGACAAGCTCAGGCATCACGCCATGCACGCCAGCCACGAGTTCGGCGGCGTGCACCCATGTTCCGGCCTTGCTCAGCAGCCGGAGTTCCGAAAGCGCCTTGCGGAGTTCCGAGTCCGGAGCGCTGGCACGCCATTCACGCAAGTAAATACCGAAGACCTCGCGCACGGGCGCACTCAGTCCCAGTTCGGGAATCTGGGTCAGCGTCCTCCGGCAGATGTCTGCAGATAGCTGTTTGGCAACCTCGGGCACCAGATGCTTCTCGACCGCATCGATCGAGGTTGCGACCGTCACCCGCTCAAGAATTCCCCATGCAGGCAGAAGGTCGATGGAGACCAAAGTGGACATGTATTGCTGCAAATCGCGATAGCCGGAACGTGCTGCCCGACCAATCGAGAGGCCGGCCTCGGACATCAACTGCCCCAGAACCGGTAACGCTTCTTCCCCACTGCTGACTTGAGCCAGAAGTGCCGGGAAGGCGGGGTGAGCCCGGAGTTCGGAGGACAAGTCGTCCGGACCGGCGTATGCATAGTCACATCGGCGTGCGAGGTCTCTGATTTCAGCGTCGAGATTGCTTATGCGGATGAGACTGTTCAACGCAATTGCGTCACCGGTCTCAAGCGGCAACCATGCCGCTTCAATCCAGGCCTGCGGCAGTCGCTCAGCAAGAGTCCGATGCGCGCCCAAAAGGTCCATCAGGTACCGCCAATGCTGAACGGGGTTCGCTGCTTTCAAGACGACCGACGCGGCGGTCGTTGCGCCCCAGGACCGCAGGAATCGGTTCTGCTGCCGCAAATGGTCAGAATCGATGGATGGTTCGATGAACCGAACGCCAACAGTCAGGCCTTCAGGGAGTTCAGGATCTCGACCCAAGAAACATTCACCCTGCACCGCACCGCGGTCACCACTGAAGTCCCGGTGAAGTGGCAGGCGCATCCAAGCGTGTTCCTCCACAACCCTGCCGAGCAGCAGATCGATCTCCTCGGAAGTGAATTCAGTCGCGTCGACCCGGCTGAAGTCGTTGCACACGCGAAGTCGATTGAGCACGGAGGTCTCATCGACAGCCTTGACGTTGAGTGGCTGTGCGCACTTGTCCGGTATGGAACTGCACAGGCTGTCGGTCAGCACACGCCACGGCGCCTCATCGACCATTCGCCATAGCCTGACCCAGGGCGACTTCTGCCCGACCGGATCCTTCCAGAGCACATCGCTCCCAAGATAGTGATCCGCCGATCCGTGCAGCAGGTATCGAACGCCACGGATGACGATTGGACCCTCGAGTTTTGCGGTCGCCACCAGCGTGAGGAGGTCGGCGCGCTGCCAGTTGTCGCCAAGCAGAGGCGGCGTCGCCTGTGCACCCGCTGAGCGCAACAGCGCCTCGGCGTCTTCCGAACTGGGTATCCTGCCGAGGCCATCCCCTCTCACCCCATCCACATACGACGCGACGGTCGAGCGAACCACGAACACTCGGATCTCGGGGAGGGCGCGAGCCAGTTTCTGGACGAATCCCAAAGGCCGATTGGGATCGGAAATCTTGAAGAGCCAGCCGCGACCATGGGACTCGGTCAATTCCGCCAGAGATACGCCCTCGATGTCGCCATCCGCGCCTTTGTAGGCACGAAGCACCTTGAGGCGGCTGCATTGGCGCAGTAGCGATATCTGCCTGGCCTCGTCGCCAGCTGCTCGAATGACGCGTTCTGAAGCATCAAGAAGTTGAGTCTTGGTGACGCCGCCTGAGTGCGATTCGCTCAAGTCGTGCCGCATCATGGCATCCAGCCAGGCACCGAGGTCTGCATCGCTCGTGATCGCGGTCACGCCGTCCGGACCGAGATCGCCAGGTACCGGAAGCGCTCGGGTCGAAGCGTTCAAAAGCGTTCGATAGAGCACCTCAGGTATTGCCCCTTTGGCAGCATGATCCTGCGGACCGAATGCGAATATCCGGTCGGGCGACAACAGTTGAACAATGCGCTTGAAAATCTTCCTGTGTTGGCGGACATCGACCAAACGTACTGCCTGCAGACACGTTCGCAAGAGGGCGACCAGTGCATCCTGGATGTCGCCTGTACGGACGTACCGCGCAGCCTCCATCTCCAGGAAGTTGGCGAGATATTCGAGGTCCGTCCCGCTCTTCAGGATCTGCGCATCGATGCCCTTCAGGGCACGAAGCAGAAGACCCGTCTCCCAAGTGGCGTGGCCGATCGCAAGACAGGGGGCCGCTGCATCAGCAAACGCATACCCATTCAAAGCTGCCAGGCCAGGAAGAGCTCGCCACGGTCTCTCGGCATCGTGTAACGGTGGAGCTGGCAAGGACAACACCGGTTGAATGGCCGGCTCGACGAGCTCCCAACGCGACCCTGACTTCGACAGCCGTCGAATCCAGGCAAAGCGCTTGCAGATGAATTGCTGAAACGTCGGGTAAAACGCGACGCGCGACCCCGCATCGCCCGCCGCAGCGCACTCCACGATGGCGCGGGTCAGCGCAGCAGTCTCGTCGTCTTTCAGACCAGCGGATTTGACGTACTCCGAGAGTCCCGGGAGGAACTCAGGCAGCACGGCTTGCTGCGCCAATGACTGGTTCCATTGCCTGAGCACCACATGCTGCGAGGGGCTTTCTGGCAAGACCTCGCAAGGCTTGTCCAAAGCGTCCATGTCGGCGATCCCCCGACGACCCGCGTCGACGAAGAATTGCCCGTGCAGGACGATTCGATATTCCCGCGAAGAGCCGGGTATCCAGGCTTCGTAGCTGAATCGCTGCTCCTCGGCCGGAAGGAAGACGGCCCACTGCAGGTCCAGTCGACCGACACGCTTGTCCGCATGAGCAAACATCACGGCAGCTTCGGCGACCGCCTTGTCGGGTCTCGGCTCGCGGGTCCCAGCCTTTGTGATGACCATTGACGTCGGCCAGCTCTTGGTAGCGCGTAGCGCGCCAAAGGGCAGAACGGCACCCGGGACGCGCTGGCGAACCAGGAAGTGCATGTGTTCAGAGCGTGGGCGATCATCCCTGACAGTGCCAGAGATCTGAACGTCGTCGGTCTCATGATCCAGTCGTTGATCCGAGGGGTGCGATTCCAGAGTCACCGTGAACGGTTCACGCATGTCCGCCCCAGCAAATCTCACTTGCTTCAAGTTGCGCAGAAGGGGCAACAGCCCCCCGATGCGCTGATCGGTGCGGGGATCCGAGAAAAAGTCGAGGTCCTCGGCGGGGTTCTCACCGGGATACCGCTCGATGATTGCAGCCATGGGGCGTTCACCTGATCGGGGAACATGCGATTGCTGCCGCAGTGGAACCCACAACAGGAACCAATCTCGGCCGCTGGACGCCTCGGGTTGCGCTCGCGCCACCGCCGCCAGGCTGCCCAAGTCTTGGTCTGTGACAGACTCCCACTGCTGGTGCATCTCCGAGCAGTCATAGTCTTCCGCACGCCACGGGTTCAGAAAGTCGTGGCTTAGCTCTCCTCCATGGCTTGCCAAGTAGAAGAAGCTCTCGCAAAGGTGGAAGACACTCTTCATGCCGAGACCGAACTTCCCGATCGCCCCGGAATCACCCGCCTTGGCGTTCAGTCCAAACGAGCGAATTGCGCGGCGATCGATTGCCTCGAACCTCCCATCGTTCAACACCCAAAGAGCCGGCCCCTTGAGCAGCATGTGGTCGGCTGCCGCGCCATGGCCAGCGTGGAACCCGAACGCCAGGGACTTTGCGCCGGCGTCGTCTGCGTTCTGCACGAGCTCCTTCAGGATTGGGAAACCGCTCCTGTAGCGATCGCGCAGATTGATGGCAATCTGGTTGACGTAGTCAGTGGTGAATCCGGTCACTTCTTGCGTCTCCCGCAAAGGTTTCGACTACGCATGGAGATCTTCTGTCAAGGCAGTCGCCACAGCCCGATAAGGCTCAAGTTCGATATGCCATCCAAGTTGAGTGCCGACCGACTCATATCGTGTCCTCTGCCAATTCCATCGGCAATCGTTCGCACAATGTCGGGCTGGAGACCAGCGAGACGTTGATGCCAGAGGGCTTTTCAGCCTGGAGTCGGGCGTCTGGGTTCCAGAATTCACCATGGCGAGGAAGGTGTTGTGCGCCACGTGGTGGCGGTAGCTCTCTGCATCCAGGGGAAATAGCATTACGCCCTTGATCGATGACATCTGCCTACCTCCCCTCGCGCGTCGCATTCATAGTGAAGGACCGCGCGCACCACGGTCCAGTCACCATTGAATGCTGACATCCGGCAAGCTCACCAAGTGAGCCTGCCGTGGCCCATCGACGAGTGATCGTTGACGTCCCACAAGCCATCCCGGGCGGGCTCGCGAGCAGTTCGGATAGAGCCGCAGTCGGGGCTTGTCGCATGGATGGGCAATCGCTCGACATGGCCGGGTACCCGATGCCGGCGAGCAGCCGGTCGATGAGATCACTGGCCCGGCGCTGCCTGAGCACCCGGACCTCGCGCAGTTCGACATCCAGCCCTTCTCCGTGCTCGAACTTTGCCACCGAAACCGGCCCGTCCTTGCGGTAGCCCTCGGTCGCCGCATCATTGGCGAAGCGCCGCCTGAGGACTTCGGGTCCGTCCCGTATGACTGCCGAATGCTTGCCCACAAGCACCCGGCCAAAGGCCGCGACGACTGAATCGAGCCCCTACGGTGCATGCTCGATGCAGTAGACCAAGCTCCCGCAGGGCATCAACGAAGCGCGCGATCAACTGCCGTTCGGTCAGGGGGGACTCAAGCATCATCGTGGCGCGAAGCCCTCTTTTACTGTCCAGTAAATATGGGCATTGTATCGAATATGCAGATAGGAATATTTACTGCGCAGCAAATAAGCGCGAGGGCCCTAGACTCCCTAGAAACTCCCTAGACTAGCCTGCGCTTCGGGCTAGGTGGTCAGCCTCTCCGGGGGCCTCGGCGTCCGCCGCCGCGCTCGTGGGCTCTGCCCCGCGCTTCTGCCGAATCGCGGCCGTCCGGCTTAGATCCCCGACAGCCCCAGCAGGTGCCGGTGCCTGCGCGCTGCGCTTGCCTCTTGGGGATTCGCTCTTCCGGTGAGGTCGGCGCGAAGACCTGGGCCGGCCTCGTTGCCACCGTCTTTCCTGAGTGCAACGCCCGCGACGGGCAGGAGCGCGCGGACGGGGGGTCGTCGAGGAGCTGAGCGCCGGGTTGGTGCGGCCCGCAGCGCGGCGAGGACACCCGATCCCAGTTGACGACCCTGACGTCCGGCCATTTAGAATTCGTAATCAATTTGGCGGAGAGACAATGTCGAGCTACCTCAAACACGCGGATGGTCGCATTTCGCTCGGAACGCGCATATCGGGCACGCCTTCTGAGAGTATGACCAGCGCGGCAGAACGCGGCCTGCGAGAACGTCTTCCCGCCTCCTGACCAAGGCCACCACCTGTTCGTCAGTCATCAATTTGACGCGATGCGCGGTCGG
>Ga0075158_10001582_pt1 | contig 17039 bp, 15 predicted proteins | sample JI91814BDNA_FD_70968 | JGI IMG/M metagenome (GOLD analysis project Ga0075158, IMG submission 70968) | Wastewater effluent complex algal communities from Wisconsin, to seasonally profile nutrient transformation and Carbon sequestration -... | ecosystem: Engineered > WWTP > Effluent > Algae... | reverse complement strand
GTTTTGGTTGTTGGAGTTCCGGCAACAGCTTTAGTTATAGAAGGAGCTGGAGCAGAAGCCCCAGGAGTAGCTTTTGGAGTAACCATAACTTTTACTTCTCTTTTATTTCCATAGCTGTCTGTAAGTTCTATAATTTTCTCAACAGGTTCGGCTTTTACTTCAGGCTTTGCAGCTGCAGCTGCCGTTGGTTTTGCCTCCGTTGCGGCACTTGATCTTACTGAAGCAAAAACAGTTTTGAACGGAATAGGATTTTTTCTTATCCCGAAATTAGAGGAAATATATCCGTCAGTAGGCATTCCTAATGGAACCTGCATCAGTTTTTTCTGAAGATCCATCAGATATTGACTGTATCGGTTAGCCTGCTTGGAAAGATAAATAGAATTTGAAATACTGTCCTGATTGAGCATCATCAGTTTTTCGTTGGTAATGTCTTTGGCCTTCAGGAAAGAGTTGAGTTGAGCAACGGTCTGATCTACAAGAGTAAGATCAGTTTTCATTTTTAGATAATCTACACTATCTTTTTCAGTGTTTATTTTTACAAGATTCACTTCGTAGGTTTTGTCGTCTCTTTCAGAAAAGAGCTTCGCAATGAAGACACCTTGTGCAAAAACTACTAGTAAAAGTCCTCCCAGGAGAATGTTTACGTTCTTCTTGCTGTTTAGAAATTTTTTCATATTTCTTCTCTTAGTAAGTTAAAACGGTTTTGAAGCTGCAAATTTAATTAAAAATAAGCTTTGTGAGTTATTTTTAATTAAAATTCAGTTTTTTCTGTATTTAACGGCTAATTAGGTATTTAATTGTGTTGTAATGTTAATTTTTTCAGAAAATGGCTTTTATCATAGTTTCAAAGCCCGCGTTACGTCTTTGTTTTAATATCTTTGCAGTTCACATTCCAATTATGGCTAAAAAGAAAATTATTTCAGAATCTTCGAATCCAAAAAAGAATAAAAAGGATATTTCTGTAGGAGTTGTAGGAAGCGGAAGTTTTGCAACCGCTATCGTAAAAATGCTTGTTGAAAACTGCAAAGTAGTACACTGGTGCGTAAGAAGTGAATTTGTAAAAGGGGCCATTGAACTTCGTGGACATAACCCAACTTATCTTACGGCTGCCCATTTTAATCTTAAAAGTTTAAAACTGACAACAGATATCAACGAACTGGTTACTGCCTGTGATGTTATTGTTCTGGCAACACCGTCTATCTACCTGTCCGATACGTTGGATAAGATGACCTGTGAATATTCAGATAAGATCTTTATTTCAGCAATTAAAGGAATTATTCCTAAAGTAAACGATGTGGTAGCACATTATCTGCGTGATGAATTTAAAATCGGTTTCAGAAACCAGGCTGTTATTGCAGGACCTTGTCATGCCGAAGAGGTAGCGATGGAAAGACTTTCTTATCTTACGATTGCAACAGTAGAAGATGAAACTGCTGAAAAGCTTGAAGGAATCTTCAGTTCAGACTTTATCAAAGTGCATACAAGCAAAGATATTTTAGGTAACGAATACAGTGCAATCCTTAAAAATATTTTTGCAATAGGAGCGGGAATAGCAAGTGGATTAGGATATGGAGACAACTTCACAGCCGTATTTGTTTCCAATGCGATCCGCGAAATGGAAACATTCCTCGAAGCGATTTACGAAGCACCAAGAGATGTGAATGAAAGTGCTTATCTGGGTGATCTTTTGGTAACGGCATATTCACTTTTCTCAAGAAACAGAAACCTTGGAAACCTGATCGGAAAAGGATATACCGTAAAATCTGCCATTCAGTCCATGAATATGGTGGCGGAAGGATATTACGCAGCAGATTCTATTTATAAAACAGCGAAACAGAAAAATCTTAAACTCCCGATTATCGATACGGTATATGCTATTTTGTACGAAGGTAAAAATGCTGAAAAACAGTTTAAAAAACTAACCGCAAAATTGAATTAAAATGGAGCTGGAATAAAAACCCGGTAAACATACATAGAAAAACTTAGGCAGTAAATGCTTAAGTTTTTTTATTGCATCGACTCGTACTGCTATTTTATATTATCAATCATTTCAATGGTACTTTATTGAAATTTTCCATGGTTTTTTGTTGTGTACTTAAGAAGTCCTCTGGACAAAAAAATAACGGATTAAATCGTGCTGGTTTTTAAAACTTTTCCCGAAATTTGAAGTAAAATTTTAAAATTATGTCACAATCGCTTACAAGCAGAACACCGAAACCTAAATACGACGTTGTACTGATAGGCGGCGGAATCATGAGCGCCACTTTAGCAACGCTGCTTCATGAATTTGATCCAAATCTTGAAATCGCTATCTTCGAAAGACTCGGAAGATTTGCCAAAGAAAGCACAGCTGCATGGAACAATGCCGGAACAGGACACTCCGCCTTTTGTGAGCTAAATTATACCCCTGAAAAACCAGACGGATCCATTGATATTACCAAAGCTGAAAGCATTGCAGAGCAGTTTGAAATTTCAAAACAATTCTGGTCTTATCTGATTACCAAAGGATATATTCGTGAGCCCAAAGAATTTATCAATTCCTGTGCGCATATGAGTCTTGTATTCGGAGAAAAAGATGCTGAATACCTTAGAAAACGCCACGATAAAATGGCAGAATCTGTCCTTTTTTCAGGAATGGAATTTTCTACAGATCACGAAAAACTGAAAGAATGGATTCCTTTGGTGATGAGTAAAAGAAATCAGTCTGAAGTAATGGCTGCAACGAAGATGGATATGGGAACAGATGTGAACTTCGGAACACTGACAAGAAAAATGGGAAGACACCTTCTGGAAGATTCCAATGTTGAGGTTTTCTTATACCATGAAGTGAAAGATATCAGCCCGAGAGAAAACGGTAAATGGGAAATGAAAGTGAAAGACAGAATCCACAGCCACAAACAGGAAGTAGTAGCGGATTTTGTATTTATCGGAGCAGGAGGGTACGCGCTTCCGTTACTGGACAGCTCAGATATTAAAGAAAGTGAAGGCTACGGAGGGTTCCCGGTTTCCGGGCAGTGGCTGGTAAGTCATAATCAGGAACTGGTAGAAAAACACCATGCTAAAGTATATACTCAGGCTACGGTAGATGCTCCACCAATGTCTGTTCCTCACCTTGATCTTAGAATCATTGACGGGAAAAAAGCACTTCTTTTCGGACCTTTTGCAGGATTTTCAACTAAATTTTTAAGAGAAGGAAGCTATCTCGATCTTCCTGAAAGTGTAAATACCAAAAACTTAAAATCGCTTTTCGGAGCATGGTGGCACAATATTCCACTAACGAAATATCTGATTCAGCAGGTTGCCATGACAAAGTCTCAGAGAATGCAGCATTTAAGAGAGTTTATCAAAGATGCTAAAGAAGAAGACTGGGAACTGAAAGTAGCAGGACAGAGAGTTCAGATCATCAAAAAAGATGAAAAAGAAGGCGGTAAGCTGGAATTCGGAACAGAGGTGGTAGTAAACAAGAGCGGAACGATTGCTTCTCTATTGGGGGCTTCACCGGGTGCTTCCACAGCGGTATATGCCATGCTGAATGTGCTGGAAAAATGTTTCCCGGAAAAGCTCCATGGAGAATGGAAAGGAAAATTGCTTGAAATGGTTCCTTCTTACGGACAAAAGCTGGCTGAAAACCCAGAGCTGACCCATGAAGTAAGAAATTACACCAAAGAAAAATTAGAATTAGAATATTAACATCAATAATGAGCAATAAGTAATAATTGCCATTACTCATTGCTCATTACCTATTACTCATAAAAAGGTGGAAGAAGTCATTGTAAAACCAGTTATTGCCAAGGAAATCCTGGAATCTCTTCAGGCGAAAACAGAAGAGGAGAGGCAGGTTATTGTACACTGCTGTTTTCCGGCATCACCGTTTCTGGGAAACCTGATCAGGATCTGGCATTCAACCTATCTTTTTGACAATCAGTCTGAGCATAGAAGCAAAATGATTCATGCGGAAAACATTTCAATTTCCCCATACTGGACACCGGTTCCTTTTATGAAAGACTTCTGGTTTACCCTGATATTTTCAGGTCTCCCGAAAGATTGCAAAAGTTTTGATCTGAAAGAGGTTATTCCTGAGGAAGGAGGCTTTTTTGTAGAATCAATCAAAAGAAATTCTTCTGACGTGTATCGTGTAAAAATATCAGAATCTTATTAATATGAAAGTAAGGGAAGAAAAGCTGGAACGGATTATTCACTGGGCTGAAAAAAATCCTGATATCCGTGCTGTTCTCCTGACCAGTTCATTGGTAAATCCTTACGCTCCTGTAGATGATTTTAGTGACCTTGACGTAGAACTTGTTTTTGAAAACAGAACTTCTTATGAATCCGGAAATGAATGGGTCAGACTTTTTGGTGAACCTATTTCAATGATTGAAGAAGATGATCGTATTTTTGAAGGAAAACATGCCATGAAAATGGTTTTGTATAAAGACCATGTGAAAGTTGACTTTAAACTCTATCAGGTAACGGAATTTATTGAAGAAATCAATGAAGATACTCTTCCCGAAGATTGGGATGTTGGCTATAAAGTTTTAATAGATAAAGATGATCTGACTAAAAATCTGAAACCACCAACGTACCAGTCAATTATGATTCAGAAGCCGACGGAAAAAGAGTTTCAGCAGCTGATGAATGACTTCTGGTGGGATACAACCTATGTGGCAAAGTGCCTTAAACGTAGAGATATTTTTTACGCCAAATTTATGTCTGAAAATATTCTTCGTACAGATTATCTGGTCCCTTTAATTGAATGGTATATTGCCGGAAATCATGACTGGAATAATATCACAACCAATAAACACGGAAGGCTTTTCAAAAAATACCTGTCCGCAGATCTGTGGAGTAAAGTGGAAAAAACTTTCTCCGGAAGTGATATTGAAGAAAACTGGAAAGCATTATTTGAATGGACAGATCTGGTACATGAACTGGGAACTTCTTTAGCCGTGAAACTCAATTTTACCTATCCGCAAAAGCTGGAAGATAATATCAGAAATTATCTTAAGGAAGTGAAGACAATGCCTTAATTTCAGGCAAATTCATTTTGCTTAATAAGATTTTCTATACAGTATTCTGCAATGGCTGTAATGGTAACAAACGGATTAACACCAATGGTTCCCGGAATTAATGAACCATCCAGAACATACAGATTCTCATGATCTTTGAGCTTTCCATATTCATTGGTAGCTTCCCCAAGAACGCAACCGCCAAGCGGATGATAACAGATATCTGCCCCAAAACCATTATTGAAAAGCAAATGACTTCTGGTACCGCCATTAGCTTTATTCATTTTCCGGATAAAATATTGGGCATTTTCTCTCATTTTGACAGTATTACTTTCATTCCAATTCAGCTTCAGAGATTGACTGGCTTTATTGTAAGTCACTTCTCCTTTTTTATCAACCCTGTTGATGAGTAGGTATAAAGCGGTAGCAACATCCATTCCCATAGGCAAAGGGGCAATTTCTGTGAAAAACGGATGTTCAGGATCATCCCAATTGTCAATTCCACCTACAGGAATAGTGGATTGCTTAGCTCCGGTGCCACCAGACAAAGGTTTAACCCAGTTTCTTCCCGTGATTGTTTCCATAGATTACTTCAGTATTAAGAGCCGAGCGGGGTACTTCATTCCGGAATTCTTTTTCCATGTATTTAAAATCATATACATTGGGAACCCGAATGGTTTTAAAACCGGCTTTATGAGCTTCCTCTTCACCTACCCGGGTGAATTGATAATAAGGACAGTCTTTCAGAAACTGTTCATCAATAACATTTACCTTGAGCTCTTCCCGTACCAGAGGAAAGTAATGATTATAAAACTTGTCAGCATCAAGATCAGGAAAAACCTCTTTGAAATAGCTTTCTTTGGGAGTGACAGCCATTCCTCCATTCACCAGAGAACCTCCGCCTACCCCTCTTCCTACCCAGATTTTAATATGATCAAAATCCAGACGGTCTAAGGTACCGGTAAAAGGAGTCAGAGAAAATATATTCATAAAAGGAGCAATGCTTTTGTTTTTCAGCCATGCAGAACTTTTCCCTGGTTTCAATAGATTGGAAAACGGAATTCCTGCTTTTTCCCAATTAAGCCCCATCTCCAGCAGTACCACTTTTTTCCCGGCTTCACAAAGGCGAAGAGCAGATACAGCACCTCCATATCCACTGCCAATAATAACAATCGGAACATCATGATATTCCTTTATCTGATTGTTTCTTCTTTCTGCAGCATGAAATAACTCGGATTGAAGAAAATAAAATCCTGATATTGCCAAAACACTGGTCTTAATGAAACTTTTTCTGTCCATGAGCTTTGTTTTTCAAAAAGTATGCTAGATGGGCGGGTGCTTATTTTATTTATTACAGATTATATTTTTTTATTACAATTTTAACTTTTATTGTTTCGGAAATTCATAGTTTTACTTATAATTTTAAATTCATGAAAAAATATATAATACTCTTTTTACTGCTTCCACTATGGTTTTTTTCTCAAAAAAAGATGTCAAAGGAAGAGCAAGAGGTAGAGAAATTTCAGAAAGAACTGAATGCTGAATATCTCAATCCAAAAAGGACTCCGTTAAGAGGTGATAACTTTAAAAATTTTAAAGGACATCCTTTCTTTCCTTTTGACGCTAAATACAGAGTTACTGCAGAATTTGTTAAGTCAAAAGATACCCAGCCTTTTGAACTTCCAACATCTTCGGGAAAAACAAAAACGTATCAGGAATACGGAAAAGCAACCTTTACACTGGATGGTAAGCCTTATACTGTAACGTTATACCAAAGTCTGGATTTGATCAAACAAGAAAAATACAAAGACTATCTTTTCCTTCCGTTCCGTGATGCCACCAATGAAAAAGAAACCTATGGAGGAGGGAAATATATGGATCTTAAAGTTCCGAAAGGAAATACCATTGTGCTTGATTTCAATCAATCCTATCATCCTTTTTGTGCTTACAACGCTTATGATTACAATTGTCCCATTGTTCCTGAGGAAAATAAACTTCCTGTGGAAATCCGTGCAGGGGTAATGTATGAAGATATCTACCATCACTAATGCCATGATACATTTAGAATTCTTTAAACAGGAAGATCTTTCCGGAGTCAGTTATGCTCTGGATGAAAATCAGATGCGTTTTACAGCGACTGCTCAGCAGGCTTTACAAAGCATCAGTGAGCGGGATGATGAGGATGCATTTCCGGTAACAATATTTGAAAATGATGTACCTGTAGGTTTTTTTGTGCTTGATTTTGGAAAAGATAAATTAGATCTTACGGATAATGAGAATTCAGTTTTACTGCGTTCCCTTTCTGTGAATCCCCAAATGCAGGGAAAAGGAATCGGAAAAGCAGCGATGTTTGAAGTGGGTAATTTTGTCAGAAACCGTTTCCATAACTGTGAGGAAATTGTACTTGCGGTAAACCAGAAAAATGAATCTGCTTACCATATTTATCTTCAGGCAGGATACATTTATGATGGTAAAACCAGAATCGGAAGAAGCGGGCCTCAATACCTGATGTACAAAAAACTTTAATAAAATTTTAAAATCATAATTTTTTATCTGGTGATATCTTTCCATAACTTTGAGTAACATCAAATTACAAAATATGGAAATATCACTTCAGAATCAGGTGGCAGTAGTCACAGGAGCTTCCAGCGGGATCGGTTCAGGAATTGCAAAATCATTGGCTGCAGCAGGAGCAACAGTCATTGTCAATCATTCCTCAGAAAGATCTACGGATGAAGCCAAAGCTGTTTTAAAGGAAATAACGGATGCCGGAGGAAAGGGAATGACCTACCAGTGTGATGTTTCCAAAGAAGATCAGGTAGTCAGGATGTTTCAGGATGTCATTGCTGAATATCAGACCGTAGATATTCTGGTCAATAATGCAGGCATTCAAAAGGATGCGAAATTCACTGAAATGACTTTGGATCAATGGAATGCCGTCATAGGAGTCAACCTGACAGGGCAATTTCTATGTGCCAGAGAAGCCATTAAAGAATTTCTAAGAAGAGGAATCGATCCTTCAAGATCTGTTGCGTGTGGAAAAATCATTCATATCAGCTCAGTGCATGAAATTATTCCATGGGCCGGGCATGCTAATTACGCTTCCAGTAAGGGGGCAATCAGAATGTTGATGCAAACGCTTGCTCAGGAATATGGTGCAGACAAAATCCGTGTCAATTCTATTTGTCCGGGAGCGATCCAGACTCCCATTAACCAGAATGCATGGAGCACTCCGGAAGCCCTTAATTCTCTTCTTACTCTTATTCCCTATAACCGGATCGGTCAGCCCCGGGATATCGGAAATTTAGCTGCATTTCTCGCGAGTGATCTTGCAGATTATATCACCGGAACCAGCATCTTCGTGGATGGTGGGATGACTACGTTTGAAAGTTTTTCTACGGGAGGATAGGGGAGTTCAAAGTTCAAGGTTCAAGGTTCAAGGTTCAAGGTTCAAAGTTTAAAGTTTAAAGTTTTGAGGTTATTCTTATAGCTTGAAACGAAATAAATAGTACTCATTGCTCATTATTATTACTCATAATTATTGCTTATGTCGGAAAAACAGAGAATTTCAGATGTTTCATGGAAAAAATGGGGACCTTATGTCAGTAACCGTGAATGGGGACTTGTTCGTGAAGATTACAGTGAAAACGGAGATGCATGGAATTACACCAGTCATGACACCGCAGAAGCCAAAACATACCGTTGGGGCGAAGAAGGAATATGCGGAATCTGTGATGATCTCCAGAAGCTTGTATTTTCTGTAGGATTCTGGAATAAGAAGGACAAAATGGTGAAAGAGCGGTTCTTTGGACTAACCAATGGACAAGGGAATCATGGTGAAGATGTAAAGGAATATTTCTATTATCTTGATTCTACTCCTACACATTCTTATATGAAGATGCTGTATAAGTATCCTCAAAATGCTTTCCCTTACGAAGAGCTTGTAAAAACAAATGCAGCAAGAGGAAAAGAGGAAGCGGAATATGAGTTGATTGATACAGGGATCTTTGATCACAATGAATATTTTGACATTTTTATTGAGTATGCAAAAGAAAGCCAGAATGATATTCTTGTAAGACTAACAATAGTCAATAAATCTGAAAAAGAAGCCCCTCTTATAATTCTTCCGACTGTTTGGTTCAGGAATACGTGGAATTGGGGATATGATGATTACAAACCGCAATTGTCTGCTGAAGATGCGGATCACATTAAAATCAATCATCAGGATATTGAGATTAAAAATATATATGCAAAACAATCTTTAAAGACCTTATTTTGTAACAACGAGACCAATAATGAAAGGCTTTATCAGTCTTCCAATGAGTCAAAATACTGTAAAGACGGGATCAATAATTTTGTGATGACGGGAAATTCTCAGTCTGTAAATCCCCAAAATACAGGAACCAAAGCTTCTTTCTTTATCGATGAGGATTTTAAAGCCGGAGAAGCGAAAATATTTGAATTCAGACTTTCAGATAAAGATATAAGGGAGCCTTTTAAAGATTTCGATGTTGTTTTTGAACAAAGACAAAAAGAAGCAGACGGGTTTTATGCAGAAATTCAGAAAGGAATTGCTTCGGAAGATGAAAAGCTGGTACAAAGACAGGCTTTTGCCGGAATGCTGTGGAATAAAATGTTTTACCACTACAATATAGAAAAATGGCTGAAAGGTGATCCAGCCGAAATGCCTCCGCCAAAATCCCGTGAAACGATAAGAAACTACTACTGGAAGCATCTGAACAATGAACATATCATTTCAATGCCCGATAAATGGGAATATCCATGGTATGCCACCTGGGATCTGGCATTTCATACCATCAGTTTCTCTCTGATAGATCCGGACTTTGCCAAACATCAGCTGAAACTTTTCCTGTTTGAATGGTATATGCATCCCAACGGACAGCTGCCTGCCTATGAATGGAACTTAAGTGATGTGAATCCACCGGTGCACGCCTGGGCGGTTTTCAGGGTATTTAAAATTGATGAATATTTAAAAGATAAGCCCGATCTGGAATTTCTGGAAAGTGCTTTCCAGAAGTTATTGATGAATTTCACATGGTGGGTTAACAAGAAAGACCTTAACGGTAATAATATCTTTGAAGGGGGATTCCTGGGACTTGATAATATTGGGGTTTTTGACCGGAATTCTGTTTTGCCCAACGGAGAACAGCTGGAACAGTCTGATGGAACAAGCTGGATGGCTATGTTTGCCCTGAATATGATGAGAATTGCCCTGGAACTGGCACTTTACAATAAGGTGTATGAAGAGATGGCTATGAAGTTCTTTGAACATTTCCTGTCTATTGCCCATTCATTGGATAATATGGGCGATGAGAATTTCAGTCTTTGGGATGAACAGGATGAATTTTTCTATGATGCAATAGCTTCCAGTGACGGAACACATATGTATCTGAAGTTAAGAACCATTGTTGGATTGATTCCGATGTTTGCCGTTGAGGTCATCGATGACGAAATGATTGAAAACCTTCCCAATTTCAAGAAAAGAATGAAATGGGTGCTGGATAATAAACCTGAACTGGCTTCTCTGGTTTCAAGATGGGAAGTGAAAGGACAGGATTCCAAACACCTTTTGTCTCTGCTTCGCGGGCATCGTTTGAAAAGACTGTTAAACCGGATGTTGAATCCGGATGAATTTCTAAGTGATTACGGAGTAAGAGCTTTGTCCAAAGAATATGAAAATAATCCTTACACATTAACGTTGAATGATACGAATTACAGCGTAAAATATACCCCTGCAGAAAGTGATAGCGGGCTTTTTGGTGGAAACAGCAACTGGCGCGGTCCGGTGTGGTTTCCTATCAATTTTCTTATTATTGACAGTCTTCAGCGCTTTTTCTTCTATTACAGCCCGGATTTTTTAGTGGAATATCCTACAGGAAGCGGTAATTATTCTAACCTGGATCAGATTGCAGATGCTTTAAACAAAAGACTTGCAAAAATTTTTTTAAAGGATGAAAGTGGTAAACGCCCGGTTCATGGACAGTATGAAAGGTTTCAGACTGATCCGGATTTTAAAGATTATATCCTGTTTTATGAATATTTCCATGGAGACAACGGCCGTGGAGTAGGAGCTTCCCACCAGACAGGCTGGACAGGACTTATTGCTAAGATTCTTCAACCTAGATTTTCCAAAAAAGAAATGGCAGAATCTGAAACAGAAATGCCGGATAATGTAGGGAAAACAACAGACAAGTAAAAAGATGATATGGTTTATTCAAATATCTGCTGTATAATTTCCAACGAAGCCGGAGTTTTGAAATCCGTGATATGGTAATGATAATAGACCAAAAGGCTGTCAAGGAAATCTTTTCTCAAGGAGGAATGGATTTTTGTGGCATAAAAATCTTCTGCACAAAGCGCTTCTTTCCACAGCATTGAAATTTCTTCATTGAAAAGCTGATGGCTTATTCCCGGAGAAAAAGTTCCGGTTTCAGGATCTAAAAAATTCCCTTCACTCAGCAATGGAGCAACACCCTGAATTTTTAAAAAAGCCAGCAAAAACAGAAGATGTGCCTGATAATTTCTATTCGTAAGTTCATAGATAAGTCGATCAATACCGGAATAGATCGGAATATTTTTATTCTCATGCTTAAGAATATGGCTCAGAAAATCTGAGATAAAGAAAATGACGGTATTGACCTTTATGTCTGTATAAATGTCATTGTTTTTTACCAGTTCAAACTTTGAAACAGACGGAATGCCGTTACCACGTGATGGATTTACAGAAAAATTAAGCTGGCTCAGCGGTTGAAGCAGGGCTTTCTTTTTGTTCTTTTTAGAATAAATTCCCTTCAGAAAATAGCTCTGAAAACCCTCTTCTTCTGTAAAACAATGCAATACAGCATCATTTTCTCCATATTTGATAAATGAAAGTAAAAAACCGTTTTGTGAATTCATTAATTAACCACTCCTATTTTGGCGGTAGCTTTATCAGATCCGTCTTCATTCGTCATCAGGACAAAATAAATCCCTGAGGCTACTCTTGTTCCTTTCTGATTATTCAGATCCCATTCATAATACCCTCCTCGTGCTACAGCTGAGTGAACTACATTTCCTGCAGCATCCACAATTCTTATATTGGTTTTTTCTGCAAGACCTTTAATGGTTACTTTTCCTTTGAAATTAGAATAAACAACAGGGTTAGGATACACTACAACATCACCGAAATTGGAAGTTACATCTGCAACATCTCCCTGATACGTTACAATACCATTATACGTTACAAAATATACCTTACCTGTTTTTTTGTCAACTTTTATATCAGTAACACTATTTGTAGGAAGCGGTGAATTTTCTTTTGTAAAATGTTTTATGGTTCTCTGACCGTCAGCGGAAAGGTAATAAACACCACCACCGTCAACAGATACCCATTTATAATCACCTGCATCTACTGCAATCTGAAGAATCGCTGATTCTCTGAAAAGCTCTTCACCCAGACCATTTTGCTCTATGACAATAGGTTCCACTTTAGGCTGGGCGCTTTTTATTTCTGATGCTGCGTTGGACATGATCCTCAGACCACCGTCTGTACCAATCCATGCATCACCGGCCTTATCAAATGCTACAGATAAAATTCCTCCTGAACTGTTAAATCCATTAGCCGTTCCCAGGATATAATCTGAATCATCGGAAAGGTTAAGAGCATTTTTATAATCATATACCCAGAAATTATTAGATCTTGGTAGAGGTGTCCAAAGCATGTTTTCATGGTAAAAAGTCTTTTGTATACCATCACTGGCAAGAACTATTTTCTTGATGAGAAAATCATCAGATGCTTTATCGTAAATTCCTATAGAAGGGTTTCCATCGTTGAATCCAAAAGAAACAAACAGATTATTTTGTGGGTCTACAGCAAAACCTACCGGACGTCTGAGGTAAGGCTGTGCTCCCAGATTATAATATTTTACCAGTTCAAAATCTTTGCTTGTAGCATTATATTTCATTTTATATACCCCGTTATCCAACATTGTATAATTGGTAAAGAGCACTTCATTACTGTTATAAGGACTTATAATAGCATCCAATACGTTGATAAAGATGGGACGATTGGGATTACTTTTATTGAAAAATGAAGGATAAATCCATTCCGTACCATTGAAATAATAAAATCCTGGTTCTTGTGGCTGAATAAACGGATGGTTGTAGTTATTGGCTCTGGCACCAGAGGAAACCAGAAGCTGATTATTATCAAAAAGGTTGATATTATACGCAAAATTGAAGTAAGGGCCGGAAGGTTTAAAAGTATTGTTTCCTTCATCCTTAATCCCCGATAATACTGTTCCGCCTAAAATCTTTCCACCGGCTGTTAATGCAGTATTACATTCTTCACCAAGGCTTACTGCGTTTTGTGATACTCCATTAATTCCGTACGTATATACTCTGTTATCTGTAACGGTAATACTATTGGAAGTCATAACAACATCTCTGATTTTTTCAAATGTAGTAGGAAGTTGTATTGGAGTACCGTTGTTATAAATATAAGCTGCAGTAGCGGTTGAATAAACCAGTTCTGATTCTGAATCAATATGTTTGAAAGCTCCGGGAGCTTCCGTTGTCCACGTAGAATATACCGGAAATGTAGTATTCATCTGATGGCTTTTCAATCCTGTATCTGTTACAGAATATACTTTATTCCCGAATATCGTGGCTTCATTACTTGCCTGATAAACACCACCGGAAAGGAAAAATGCAGAATCACCAAATTCTTTATTCTGAAGGTTAAAGATGGAAACTCCATACCCAACAGAAATAACAGCCTGATCTCCGGTTATAGAAATGTGGTTGATCTTTTTGTTCCCATTATATCCCGTAGCAATAGGAATATCAACAATATATTTGATCTCCTGTGGGGTAATAACATCCATAGATCCGTTTTCATAACCGATAAGCCCTGTTTTAGTCTGCGGATTGTAATCGAAAGCAGTAATTCCGATATTGTGCAGACCATTGGCTTTGGATAACTTCGTAATTTCTCCAGTTGATATTGTATAATAGAATATTCCGTTTTGAGTGGCTGCAATGATTTTCCCATTGTCTTCTTTCATTGCTAAGACATTATTGTAGGAAAACAGATCTGCCCACTTTTTGGATGAAATAACCTGAGCTTTTGTCAGCTGTAGGGATGCTAAAATACCAAGAGAAATTATAGAGAGTTTTTTCATATTATGCGGTTATGCTGCTATCTATCACCTGATTGTTCCAGGAAATATGCTGTACGTTTTTGTTTGTATCAAAATAAAAATCTATTCTACCTAAGAGAAGACCTGCCCATCCCACCTGGTTAACAAGGACATTTTTGCCCTGTCTGTTGGTAAAGGTCTGAGGTTCCGGTAAGAATGTATGAGTATGGCCTCCTAAGATAATATCAATATTTTCTGTATTGGCCGCTAAAATTTTATCACTTATTTTATTAGGTTCGTCTCTGTAATCATAGCCGATGTGTGAAAGACAAATCACCAGATCACATTTCTGATCTTTTTTCAGGAAATTTGAATAATGCTGTGCTACATCAATCGGGTTGGAATAAACGGTTTCTCCGTACTGTTTTTTGCCTACAAGGCCATCCAGTTCGATCCCCACTCCGAAAATTCCTACTTTGATGCCATTCTTGTTGAATATCTGATAAGGAGACGTTTTTCCGTCAAGAATGGTATTCTTAAAATCATAATTGGAACAGATAAAAGGAAACTTCGCATTAGGAAGCACTTTTAAAAATCCATCAAGCCCATTGTCGAAATCATGATTTCCCATGGTAGAGGCATCATATTTCATCATAGACATTAGCTTGAACTCCAGTTCTCCTCCGAAGAAATTGAAATAAGGAGTTCCCTGGAAAATATCTCCGGAATCAAGAAGAAGAACATTACTTTCCTGACTTCTGATCTGTTGGATTAAGCTTGCCCTTCTTGCAAAACCTCCCTGATTAGGATTTTTTGTATAGCTTGCATCAAAAGGCTCTATTCTGCTATGTTGGTCATTGGTATGAAGAATAGTCAGTTTATTTGCAGATTTTAAATTAAGAATTTTTAATTCCTCCGCCATCATCATATTGGGAGCTAAAGCCATTGCTAAAGATCCTCCGCCTATTGCTTTTAAAAAACTTTTTCTATCCATTATTACTTCCCAATAAAATTTAAACGAACATCCGAATCGACTACCACTTCAGGTGATTTTTTAAAATAATCGATAAATAAATCTCTCATTTTAATTCCTGTTGCAATGGATTCTCCTTTAGCAAAGAATTTCATATTGTCTCCTCCCAATGCAAGATAGTCTGAAGTAGCAATATAATAATCTTTAGCCGGATCTACTGTATTACCATTGATTAAGGATTTGGTTACCTGTCCGTTTTTTGTTTCAATATATAAATGAGAAACAGGATTGTTGACCTGCGTTTTTGCATAATACTCAAAAAGCCCCTGTAAATCTGCTCCTTTCATTTTCACAATCACCACTTCATTTTCGAAAGGCATTACTTCAAATACATTTTTAAGTAAAATATCTCCTTTTCCAATAGTGGTTCGGATTCCTCCGATATTGATCAGTGCAGCGTCTACGTTTTGCTTAAGATGAGTTTTTATCCATTCATTACCTCCTTCAAACGTATAGTCAGCTAAAAGATTACCCAGATTGCTGTTATCGCCCTGTTTGGTAAGATTCACATTGGTATGTGAAATCTTCTGGTTCATTTCTTTATCCAGTTTCTGCTTATAAGGTTCGATAAATTTTACAAACTCCTCATCATTCTTTAGCTCATTATTAATAGAAATATTTTTCTGAGTCTTTACATTCACAAGCTGCGGCGCAGAAGCCGTTTTGCATGCAGTAAGCGACACCAGAGCAATTCCTAGTAACAAGAATTTATTTTTCATAATCTCTTTTAGTATATGCAAATATAACTATATGTATAATAAAACATTATTATTTATTACAAATTCTTACTGTAAATTATTAAATTTGGCAAAAATAATTCTAACAGATGAGCATTTTAAAAGGAGTAGGTGTTGCATTGGTAACGCCCTTTAATGAAGATTTATCCGTTGACTTCGACAGTTTGACAAAACTGGTGGAGTACAATATCGAAAACGGAACCAATTATTTAGTTGTATTGGGAACAACGGCAGAAGCCGCAACGCTTTCTGCAGAGGAGAAGAAACAGGTAATTGAGCACATCATTAAAGTAAATAATAAACGTCTTCCTTTAGTTTTGGGAATTGGCGGCAACGATACTCTTGACGTCAAGAAACAGATTGAAGAAGCCGATCTTTCTGCATTTGAAGCTGTACTTTCCGTATCTCCATATTATAATAAACCGAACCAGGAAGGTCTTTATCAACATTATAAAGCGTTAGCTTCCACAGGAAAAAATATTATTATTTATAATGTTCCGTCAAGAACGGGACAAAATGTAGAAGCAGATACTACGCTTCGTCTTGCAAAGGAATTTCCTAACTTATTCCTGATTAAGGAAGCTTCTCCTAACATTCTTCAGTATTTTGATATTCTGAGAAAGAAACCTGAAGGATTTTCTTTAGTATCCGGAGATGATGAATATACATTACCGGTAACATTAGCCGGTGGAGATGGAGTGATTTCCGTAATCGGGCAGGCATATCCTAAAGAATTCTCTACGATGGTACAGCTGGCTTTCGAAGGTAAGGTAAAAGAAGCTTATGAAATTCACAACAAACTTGTGGATATTACCCGTCTGATTTTTGCAGAAGGTAACCCTTGTGGTATTAAAGTAATACTGACAGAAAAAGGAATTATCAAAAATTATCTGAGACTTCCTTTGGTAAAAGCTTCTGAAGGTCTTCATGCAAAAATTAAAGCTGAAATGGCTAAGATTTAAGTATAATTGGAATATGACTGGAAATAAATTCTGAGTTTTCCAGTAACATTTTAATGCTACAATAAACTTATTAAGGTGAAAAGTTAAATGCTTTTCACCTTTTTATTTTTCAAAATATCTAAAAAAAACATCGACAAGTGTAAAAATAAAATATTCAATAA
>Ga0075158_10001581_pt1 | contig 17039 bp, 15 predicted proteins | sample JI91814BDNA_FD_70968 | JGI IMG/M metagenome (GOLD analysis project Ga0075158, IMG submission 70968) | Wastewater effluent complex algal communities from Wisconsin, to seasonally profile nutrient transformation and Carbon sequestration -... | ecosystem: Engineered > WWTP > Effluent > Algae... | reverse complement strand
AGAATCCGGAAAAGGGCGGAGGTGTCCAGCAAGTAGTGCGGTTTCATCGATAGCGGTCGGACGCGCCAATGAAGTCGGCATGGTCACCGCCCTCGCCCATCGCTCGCAGCTCGCGTAGGGCGATCATCCGCCGGTGTTCATCGCGGACATGTCGCAGGGCCGCGTTGACGGTTCGCCGACGAGGCGAGCGCTCGCCGATATGGCGACGAGATGGTCGGAATCGGCGCCATTCACGGCCCAGGTTTGCGCTGCGTGGTGTACGACATCGCGGAGGTCGCAGCGCAAGCGCGCGGAGTCAACGCGCCCTCGGAGTACCAGGGGGTGCCTTCGGTGGTGCTGCCGTCCGAGCCGTACTGACGCTCGGCTATCCCGTCCGCACAGGTGAGACCGACGGGCGGGCTTGCCGCTGCGGGTGGGGGATCCGGGTCAGAGCAGTCCGAGGCCGATCAGTTCATCCTCGGTGAAGATTCGGGATCGGATCAGGAAGCGCACCCCTTCGGGTGCCTCGAGGGAGAAGCCGCTGCCGCGACCGGGGACCACATCGACGGTCAGATGGGTGTGCTTCCAGTACTCGTATTGCGACTGGCTCATATAGAAGGGGATGGGTTCTTCGATCCCGTCGATCTGCAATTGCTGCAGCAGCACGTCGACATCGCCGATGATGAAGTCGCCGAGCGGATAACACATCGGGGCGCTGCCGTCGCAGCAGCCGCCGGACTGATGGAAGATCACCGGGCCATGCCGGCTCACCAGGCTGCGCAGCAGGTCCTGTGCGGCCGGCGTGCAGGCGACCTTCTCGATCGTGTCCTGAGTCACGGGGGATTCACCCTTCCGGGAAATGCTGATGCTGGTGGCCGGCACGGGTCTCGCGCCGGCCACCAGCATCAGGTCCAACTGGTGAGGCTGTCGATCAGCGAACTGTCGATCAGAAGAAGCCCAAAGCGTCCGGGCTGTAGGAGACCAGCAGATTCTTGGTCTGCTGGTAGTGGTCGAGCATCATCTTGTGGTTCTCACGTCCGATGCCCGACTGCTTGTAGCCACCGAAGGCGGCATGCGCGGGGTACTGGTGGTAGCAGTTGGTCCAGACTCGACCGGCCTTGATCCCGCGACCCATGCGGTAGGCGATGCCGCTGTCGCGCGACCAGACGCCGGCGCCAAGGCCGTAGAGGGTGTTGTTGGCGATCTTCAGGGCGTCGGCCTCGTCGTCGAAGGTGGTCACCGAGACGACCGGACCGAAGATCTCCTCCTGGAAGATGCGCATCGAGTTGTCGCCCTGGAAGACGGTGGGCTGGACGTAGTAGCCGCCGGAGAGGTCTCCGCCCAGATCGGCGGCGTCACCGCCGGTGAGCACCTTGGCGCCCTCCTGCTTGCCGATCTCCAGGTAGCTCTTGATCTTCTCCAACTGGTCGTTGGAGGCCTGCGCACCCATGGTGGTCTCGGTGTCGAGAGGGTTGCCCATCTTGATCTGCTCGACCCGAGCCACGGCGTCCTTGATGAAGTCGCTGTAGATGGTGCTCTGGATCAGCGAACGCGAGGGGCAGGTGCAGATCTCGCCCTGGTTGAGGGCGAACATCGCGAAGCCCTCGAGCGACTTGTTGTAGAAGGCGTCGTTCTGGGAGGCGACGTCCTCGAAGAAGATATTGGGCGACTTGCCACCCAACTCCAGGGTGACCGGGATCAGGTTCTGGCTGGCGTACTGCATGATCAGACGCCCGGTGGTGGTCTCCCCGGTGAAGGCGATCTTGGCGATCCGCGGGCTGGAGGCCAGCGGCTTGCCCGCCTCGGTGCCGAAACCGTTGACGATATTGAGCACACCGGCCGGCAGCAGGTCGCCGATCAACTCGGCCAGCTTCAGGATCGACCACGGTGTCTGCTCGGCGGGCTTGAGCACGACGGCGTTGCCGCCGGCCAGGGCCGGGGCGAGCTTCCATACCGCCATCAGGATCGGGAAGTTCCACGGGATGATCTGGCCGACCACGCCCAGGGGCTCGTGGAAGTGGTAGGCGACCGTGTTCTCGTCGATTTCGCTGATGCTGCCCTCTTGGGCGCGCAAGGCGCCGGCGAAATAGCGGAAGTGATCGATCGCCAGGGGAATGTCAGCGGCCAGGGTCTCGCGGACGGCCTTGCCATTGTCCCAGCTCTCGATGACCGCGAGGTCTTCGAGGTTCTGCTCCATCCGGTCCGCGATGCGCAGCAGAATGTTGGAGCGGTCGGTGGCCGAGGTGCGTCCCCAGGCGTACGCGGCATTGTGGGCGGCATCCAAGGCCGCCTCGATGTCCGCAGCATTGCCCCGGGCGACCTGCGTGAATACCTGTCCGGTCTGCGGGGCGTAGTTGTCGAAGTACTCCCCCGAGCTCGGCGGGACGAACTCGCCGCCGATGTACTGGCCGTAGCGGTCGCTGACCTTGATGTTGGATCCGGCGGATCCCGGCCGTTCAAATACAGCCATCGCTGCTCCCATCGTCGTTGGTAGGTGACGACGATGATGAAGAGCCCACCGTTGCAACAACGTTGCATCCGTGCTGGGAGGGGTGCGCTGCGAAGGGCGCTCGCTCAGAGCAGGCGGTGCACATTCGCCCGCGCCACGGCCGCGAGCGGTGAGGTCATCGGCAGCATCAGGGCAAGCGCCTCCCAGGCCCGGGCGTCCTGGGACCCCCACGGCTGACGCGTCCAGGCGGAGAGCAGGTCGGCTCGTCCGCTGGTGCGCACCCCGGCGGCGACCGCCTCATGGATCTCGTCGCGCAGGTCGGCGATCGCCGGTGCCAGGGAGCGCGGCAGCAGTGGCCCGGAGTATGCCTGCGCCGCCGCCGCGATATCGCCCTCCGCCAGTCGATCCAGGACGGTGGCCCAGTCGGCCCGCACCGGCTCGAGCAGGCGATAGGGGCGCGATCCGAGCAGGTCCTCGCCGAGCGCGGCACGCAGCCGCAACAACTCGGCGCGGATCGTGGAGTCACTGGCCTCGGATTCGTAGAGACCGCAAGCCAATTCGCTGCCGGTGAGGCCGCCCGGGTGGTTGACCAGCAGGGCGACGATCTCGCTGTGCCGCGGGCTGAGCGACAGCGTGCGGGCGCCGGTGGTGACCACGGCACTGTCGACGCCGAGGGCGCTCACCCGTGGCCGGTTCGCGCCCGGATTCTCGCTGCGCAGCAGTTCGAGCTCGGCGAGTCGAGCCGCAGCCCGCAGCATTGCCATCGTCTGCGGCACGATCAGTTCGTCCGCGCCGGTGACATCGACCGCGCCGATGATCCCGCCATGACGCAGGTCGCGGATCGGCACTGCCACGCAGGACCAGCGGTGCACCGACTCCATGAAGTGCTCCTCCTGGCGCACAACCACCGGCGTCCCCAAGGCGAGTGAGGTCCCGGGGGCGTTGGTGCCCACCAGTCGCTCGTCCCAGGACGCTCCCTCGGCGAAGCCGATCTGCTCCACTCGGGAGAGGGCGGAGTTGCTGCCGCGCACGAAGAGCAACTGGCCATGCTCATCCGCGACCGCGAGCACGGCGTCGCAGTCCAGCACGGCCTGCTCGAGCACGTCATAGAGGACCGGCATCGCCTGCCAGAGGGGATGGGCCCGACGGTAGTCCTGCAGGGCATCGCCGGGGATGGCAAGCGGCGCCTGAGTGATCGAGGGTCGCACACCGGCTGCCTGCGATCGACGCCAGGACTCGGCGACGACTGGACGGACGATGGCCATGCCCAAGTGAATAACGAGAGGCCGTTCCAGGGGAACGGTTTGGCCAGGAAAGCCTTACTTGAGCTTTCTCGACGACCGCTGTGGAACCCATGGCCCAGCCCCCGCTAGCGGTGCAAAATTGAGCGGAATAGACTCAACTTAACGATCGTTGCCCTGAGTGAACCCATTACCCTGCTTCAAAGGAGTCCTTTCTTCATGGAACTGAAGCCGACCACCAAGGTTGCCGAGATCCTGGCGATCGCCCAGCGCGCGGCCCAGACGGCCGGCAACCCCGAGATCACCCCCGCCCACATCGCCCTCGCGGCGACCGAGGTGCCCGAGACCACCGTGCCCGCCTTGCTCGCGGCCGGCGGCACCAGCCCAGAAGCGGTCGCCGCGAACGCTCGCGCCGAGATCGCCAAGTTGCCCAAGGTCAGCGGATCCAGCACCAGTCCCGGCTTCGGCCAGGTTGTCATGCCCGTCTTGACCCAGGCCGACACCTTGATGAAGGCCTGGGGGGACACCTTCCTCTCCACCGACGCCCTGGTCCTTGCCCTCGCCGAGAAGGGTGGGTTGCCGGGTGTCGACGCCAAGGCCGTCGAGGCCCAGATCGAGCACCTGCGCGCCGGCCGCAAGGTCACCACCGAGAACCCCGACGCGACCAGCGAGGCCCTCGACAAGTACTCCACCGACCTGACCAAGGCGGCCCGAGACGGCAAGCTCGACCCCGTCATCGGCCGCGACACCGAGATCCGCCGCGTCGTCCAAGTCCTCTCCCGGCGCACCAAGAACAATCCCGTCCTGATCGGGGAACCCGGCGTCGGCAAAACGGCCGTTGTCGAGGGTCTCGCCCAGCGCATCGTTGACGGCGACGTCCCGGAATCGTTGCGGGACAAGCGACTTCTCTCCCTTGACCTCGGGGCGATGGTCGCCGGCGCGAAATATCGCGGCGAGTTCGAGGAGCGGCTCAAGGCCGTCCTTGAGGAAATCCAGGCCAGCGACGGCCAGATCATCACCTTCATCGACGAACTGCATACGGTTGTCGGCGCGGGGGCCAGCGGCGAGGGTGCGATGGACGCCGGCAATATGCTCAAGCCCCTGCTCGCCCGCGGCGAGTTGCGCCTTGTCGGCGCGACGACTCTCGACGAATACCGCAAGCACATCGAGAAGGACCCAGCCCTGGAGCGTCGCTTCCAGCAGGTCTTTGTCGGTGAGCCGAGTGTCGAGGACACCATTGCGATCTTGCGCGGCCTGAAGGAGCGCTACGAAGCGCACCACAAGGTCGAGATCGAGGACTCCGCGCTGGTCGCGGCGGCCTCCCTCTCGGATCGCTACATCACCGGCCGGCAACTGCCGGACAAGGCCATCGACCTCGTCGACGAGGCTGCCTCTCGGCTGCGGATGGAGATCGACTCCAGCCCCGTCGAGATCGATCAACTGCGCCGCTCGGTGGACCGGATGAAGATGGAGGAGTTGCACCTCGCGAAGGAGAAGGATGCCGCCTCCAAGGAGCGTCTGGCCAAGCTGCGCGCGGATCTCGCCGACAGCACCGAAGAGCTGAACTCGCTCACCGCCCGCTGGGAGAACGAGAAGTCCGGCCTCAACAAGCTCGGGGATCTCAAGGCCAAGCTCGATGATCTGCGCACGCAGGCCGATCGCCTGCAGCGTGAGGGCAAATACGAGCAAGCCTCCAAGCTGCTGTATGGCGACATCCCTGCCCTGGAGAAGGAGCTCGCCAAGGCCAATGAGGACGAAATCGCCCGTGGCACAAGCGATCTGATGGTCAAGGAGCGCGTGGGCCCGGACGATATCGCCGAGGTCATCTCCGCGTGGACCGGCATCCCCGCCGGCCGGCTGCTGCAGGGCGAGACCGAGAAGCTGCTCTCGATGGAGTCGATCATCGGCTCGCGCCTGATCGGGCAGGGCGACGCCGTGCAGGCCGTCGCCGATGCGGTGCGCCGCAGCCGGGCCGGGCTCGCCGACCCGAACCGGCCGACCGGATCCTTCCTCTTCCTCGGTCCCACCGGTGTCGGGAAGACTGAACTCGCCAAGTCCCTCGCCGACTTCCTCTTCGATGATGAGCGCGCGATCGTGCGCATCGACATGAGCGAATACTCCGAACGGCACGCGGTTGCGCGCCTCATCGGTGCCCCGCCGGGCTATGTGGGGTATGACGAGGGCGGCCAGCTCACCGAGGCGGTCCGGCGCCGGCCATACAGCGTCGTGCTGCTCGATGAGGTGGAGAAGGCGCACCCGGAGACCTTCGACATCTTGCTACAGGTGCTCGACGACGGCCGCCTGACCGACGGGCAGGGCCGCACGGTCGACTTCCGCAATGTCATCCTCGTGATGACCTCCAATCTCGGCAGTCAGTACCTCATCGATCCAACCCTGTCGCAGGAGCAGAAGAAGGAAGCCGTGATGGCGACCGTGCGGGCCGCCTTCAAGCCGGAGTTCCTCAACCGGCTCGATGACGTCATCCTCTTCGAGGCCTTAAGCCAGGAGCAACTCAGCCATATCGTCGAACTGCAGGTTCGCCAACTGGCCACCCGCCTGCGTGATCGCCGCATCACCCTGGAGGTGACCGACGCCGCCCGGACCTGGCTCGCCGAGACTGGCTATGACCCGGCATATGGCGCCCGCCCGCTGCGCCGCCTGGTGCAGAAGGAGATTGGCGACCGCCTGGCCCGCGAAGTCCTCGGTGGCACCATCCGCGATGGCGACACGGTCATCGTGGACAAGGACCCCGGCGCCGATGCGTTGACCCTGCGCGTCTGAGCACCCCCGGACGGCCGCGGATGCCGGAACCCTCCGGCCCGTGGTCGTCCTCGGGCTACCCTGACTCGCGTGATCATCGGTGACCTGAAGAGCAAGATCGACCGGATTTGGGACGCCTTCTGGTCCGGCGGCATCAGCAACCCGATTGAGGTCATCGAGCAGATCACCTATCTGCTCGGTTGACGCGACGAGCACTCGCTGCAAGTGCTCGGTAGCCAGCGCGGGCACGCGCTCGTGGTCGTGGTCCGAGGCGCCTCAACCGTCCAGCGCGTGCGCGAGCGCCAAGAACGGTGCCGCGTCGTCGTGCCGCGACTGGCGCTGCAGCGAGCGGGCGACTAGCCGCGCAGCATACGCATCGGTGGGGTTGTCCTCCAGCAGCAGGCGCGCCATCGCTTCGGCGCGGCCGAGCTGCGCCGAGCCGTAGTAAGCCCGGGCCAGCATCGTGCGGGCCTCGGTGAGCGGCATACCGGGGTCCGGCTCGGCCATCACCAACTGCAACTCCTCGACCGCCTCCAGGAAGCGCCGCTCGCTCAGGTGCTTCTCCGCGCGGCGGACCCGGTCGTATGCGGTGTCGACGCCCAGACCGCTCGACTCGCCTTCTCCCACAACGCCGTCCGCGCCGACGCGTGCCAAGAGCTGATCGAAGGGCACGAAGCCGCCGACCGAGCTGCCCGGCACAGGGGCAGCCGAGTGCGCGGGCGCCACGGCCGCCGCAAGTTCGGCGGCAGCGGCATTGACCCGCGACGCCAACTCCACGGCGCCGGCGCCCCCGAAGTCGGCCGTCGCGGCATACACGGCGGTGGGGACCGGTCTCGCCTTCAGATGACTCAGGAGCGGCCGCAGAGCATAATCCAGCATCAGCGAGTGTCGCTCGGTGCCGCCGGTGGCGGCGAGCAGAATCGGCTTGTCCCGCAAGGAATCTGGCTCCAAGGCGTCGATGAAGGACTTGAACAGCCCGCTGTACGTCGCCCCGAATGTCGGGGTCACGACGATGATGCCGTCGGCGCCGACGACCTCGGCGATCGCCTCGGCCAGTGTGCCCGACGCAAAGCCGGTGATCAGGGCGTCGGCGATCGCGTGCGCGTGCTCGCGCAACTCGATCGTCGTCACCCGCGCTTCGATCCCGGCCGTCGACAGGGTGGCAGCCACCGCAACCCCCAACTGATCGGCGAGCAAGCGGGTGCTCGACGGGACCCGAAGTCCGGCGGACACAACGGCGATGGTGCGCTGCGTCATACGGCACTCTCCTGATGAATCTGCTTCTGCGCCACCCGAGAAGCGTGGGTCGGGGCGTCCGGGACGTGGGCCGGGCGCAGGGCATCGAACTCGCGCCGCAGGACGGGCACGACCTGCTCCCCGAGCAGGTCGAGCTGCTCCAGGACAGTCTTGAGCGGCAGGCCCGCGTGGTCGAGCAGGAAGAGCTGGCGCTGGTAGTCGCCGGCAGACTCCCGGAAGCTCAGCGTCCGTTCGATGACCTGCTCCGGTGAGCCGACCGTCAATGGCGTCTCACGGCTGAAGCTCTCCAGCGATGGGCCGTGACCATAGACGGGGGCATTGTCGAAATAGGGCCGGAATTCGCGGATCGCGTCCTGGCTGTTGGGGCGCATGAAGACCTGCCCACCCAGGCCGACGATCGCCTGGTCCGCGCTGCCATGGCCGTAGTGCTCATAGCGCTCGCGATAGAGGCGCACCATCTGGCGGGTGTGCGAGGCCGGCCAGAAGATGTGGTTGGCAAAGAAGCCGTCACCATAGTAGGCAGCTTGCTCCGCGATCTCGGGGCTGCGGATCGAGCCGTGCCAGACGAAGGGCGGTATGCCGTCGAGCGGCCGCGGTGTGGCCGTGAAGCCTTGGAGCGGCGAGCGATAACGGCCCTGCCAGGTCACGACGTCCTCGCGCCAAAGTCGTTGCAGCAGAGCGTAGTTCTCGATCGCGAGGTCGATCCCGTCGCGGATGTCCTTGCCGAACCATGGATAGACGGGGCCGGTGTTGCCGCGGCCGAGCATGAGATCCATGCGTCCGTCGGTCAGGTGCTGCAAGGTGCCATAGTCCTCCGCGATCCGCACGGGGTCGGTGGTGGTGATCAGCGTCGTGGACGTCGAGAGCAGGATCCGCGAGGTCTGCGCGGCGACATAGGCCATGGTCGTCGTCGGCGCGGAGGCGACGAAGGGCGGATTGTGGTGCTGGCCGAAGGCCACGACGTCGAGCCCGACCTCGTCAGCCTTCTTGGCGATCTCGACCTGTGCCTTGATGCGCTCGTGCTCGGTCGGCGTGCGGCCGGTGGTCGGGTCCATCGTGACATCGCCGACGGTGAAGATCCCGAATTGCATAGCAACCTCTTCATGTAGTTGTGATTTCAACCAACAAGCTGGCGAGGGTATTCCACGCCCCGAATGACGTGGGGGGTGACGATGACTCGCGGCCGGCCGAAGTGGCGCTTGCTCGCGGCCGGGGTTGCCTGCGGCAGGAATGGCGTAACTCCTCGTCTGGTGCGACGGGTAGGGTCAAGCTATGCGCCGCCGTGCCGCCGTGACCCTCGCCCTCGCGGGGGCGCTCAGCCTTCCTGCCTGCTCCGATGGTGCCAAGGCTGCCGATCCCGTGGCCGCACTCGCCAAGGCCAAGTCCACCCTCGACACGGCCACCGCCGTCACGGTCGACCTGAAGTCGGACACCGCCATCCCCAGCGGCCATAATGGCGTCTCCGCGGCCAAGGGCACCGGCCTGATCAGTGCCACGGACCCGCGCTTCAAGGGCTCAGTCAGCGCCGTCATCAATGGCGCGCCCGTCACCACCGATGTCATCGCCATCGGCAAGGACACGTGGATGAAGCTCTTCACCCCCTCCTTCAGCAAGGTCGACGTCGGCAAGCTCGGGGCCCCCAATCCCACGGGATTCTTCGTGCCGAGCACCGGCCTGTCCGCCCTTGTCGACCAGGTCGGATCGCCCGCCGGTGGTGCCGAAAAGCGTTATGGCAAAGAGGTTCTCGCGTCATACACGGGCACCGTGCCGGGCGCGGTCATCAAGAAGTTGCTCAATCTCGGCTCGGACTCGGCCACCTTCAAAGCGGAATTCGGTGTGGTCTCCGAGACCGGCGAGTTGCGGACCGCGAAGCTGACCGGTCCGTTCTATGACACCGGCGACTCCACCTATACGGTGCTGCTCACCGACTACGGCAAGACCATTGACATCACCGCCCCCTGAGGCACGACCCCGGGCGCTGCTCACGCTGGCCTCCCTGGCCATCGCGCTCGCCGCGGCCGACACCTATGTCGTCGTCCTCGCCCTGACCGAGATGATGCAAGGGGTCGGCCTCGGCATCGAGTCCCTGCAACGCGCCACCCCCATCATCAGCGGCTTTCTGCTGGGCTATGTCGCGGTGCTGCCCCTCATCGGCCGCCTCGCCGACCTCGTGGACCGCCAGCGCGTCCTGCTCGGCTGCCTCGCGATCTTTATCGTCGGCTCGGCGGTCACCGCCTTGGCCACCGACCTGCCAGTCCTCGTCGCGGGCCGCGTGGTCCAGGGCGTCGGCGGCGGCGGCCTCGTGCCCGCGACCCTCGCCATCGTGGCTGCCCTCTGGGCGCCTGAGCATCGGGGTATGCCGTTGGGCATCGTCGGCGCGGTGCAAGAGTTCGGTTCGGTCCTCGGCCCGCTGCTCGGTGCCTTGATCCTCGCCATTGCCGACTGGCGGGCGATCTTCTGGCTCAATGCCGTCGCGGGGATCCTGCTCGCGCTGGCCATCGGGCGCGTCGGCGCCGCCGCACAGCGAGGCGCCGCTGCGTCCCGGGGGCGCACGGCATACCGGCCCCGGCGGGGGATGACGGCGCTGTGGGCCTTGGCCCTCGGCGTCCTCTGGCTCGCGCTCGCCGCCCCCGAGGTCCTGGCCAGCGGCATCACCCTCGGGCTGCCGTTCGTGCCCTTCGGGTCGAGCACCGCCCGGCTCGCGACGCCGATCGGGGTCCTCGCCCTTGCGCTCATCGCGGTGGCGCTCGCGCTGACCGTGCGCCGGCTGTGGCGCAGCATCGCCGCCGCCGACCCGCTCGGTGCTGCCCTGCTCGGGGGGACCCTCGGGTGCGTCATCCTCACCTTTGCCGCCGCCGAACCCGAGAAGGAGGTCGTCGGGCCGCTCGGTTATGCCCTGCTGCCCGTGGCGGTCCTCTGCGCGCTGGCGTATGCCGTGCTCCACCGCCGCAGCCCCGCTCCGGTGATCCCGCACGGGGTGCTGCGCGGACGGACAGCCTGGGCGCTTCTGGTCTCCTTTTGTGTCGGCGCCGCACTGGTCGCGATCGTCGTCAATATCCCGCTGCTGACCCGGCTGGCACACCCGGCGGGGGATGGCATCGCGCCCTATAGCGACACTGAGGGGGCGCTGGTCCTGCTCCGCTTCCTGCTGGCCGTGCCCCTCGGCGCGCTGCTCGGCGGCTGGGCCCTGCGCCGCTTCGGCGACGGGCTCGTCGCGATGCTGGGGCTCGTATGCTGTGCGGCCGGCCTGGCGCTGATGACCGGCTGGGGTCGGGGCGTCTTCGAGACCGTCGCCTCCGTCGCGGTCTTGGCGCTGACCGGCTTTGGGGTCGGCCTGGCGCTGGCGCCGGTCAACAATGCCGCTCTTGCCGCGGTCGCGGCCGACAACCATGGCGCCGTGAGCGCGCTGGTCGTGGTGGCGCGCATGGTCGGCATGGTGCTCGGCCTGGCCCTGCTCACCGCGATCGGCCTGAACCGCTATTTCGATATCGTCGCCGCCCTGCCCGATCCCACCGACAAAGAGGCCCTCAAGAGCGCCGCCATCTTGCAGGTCCACTCGGTCTTTTGGGGTGCCGCCGGCGTCGCGGCCCTTGGCGCGCTCGCCGCCCTGCCTCTCGGGCTGCGCCGCTCCACCCGCGGCCTCGCCTCCCCGAGCACGGACTAACTCGGCGCCGGCGCGTCGCTTGGGGTGGACATCGGCGCGTCGCCGGAACCACCCGGCGCGGTGGGCGCGCTGGGGTCGCTGCTCGGCGTGGGCACATCGCCGGTGCGTTCGAAGACGAGCGAGCCCTCATCCCAGCTCAGCGTCAACCTCGAACCCGACGCGACGACGCGAGTCTGGTTGCCGGACATCAGTTTCGAAAGCCACGCATCCTGTTTCATCAGGTCCGGGGCGCAGGCCATCTCCGTCATCGCCAGGCCATTCGTCACCAGGATGTCATCGGTCAACGTGGCGGTGCCGGACATCGTGTTGCAGCCGGCGCTCAGGAGAATCCGCTCGCCCATGACGGTGAGGGCGATCTGCCCCACGACGGGCTCGGGCGCCTTGGTCACGTCGGTGGCGGCATACATCCCGGTCAATGAACTCAACCCGCCGCCCGTGGCGCTCGACGGGCCCGGATCGCTCCCGCTGCCGCACCCGGTCATGAGCAGGAATCCGCCCGCGAGGGCGATGGTGGCAGCGATGCGGCGGTTCGTCATACGCGCTTGGACGCGGGCGCCGGGCCGAGCGTTCCGCGACCGGTCACGCGATCGCTGAGCGGACGGCGATTCCACAGGCTCCGCAAAGGGATCCCTGCCATTGTTGGCCACGAAGCGCACCTCCCACCGTCAGGAGACCCGTGATGAACCAGCCGACCTATGAAGGGCGGGCCCTGCCCCGGCCCGATGAGGACCTTGTCGATCAAGGCCTCGCCTTCGACCTCGAGACCATGGACCGGCGCAGGGTGCTGCGCTTCGCCGGGCTCGGCGCCGGTGCGGCCATCCTCGCGGCCTGCGGCGCGGACGGGTCAAAGACCTCCAGCACGAGTTCCAGCACGGCAACCTCCTCGGCCTCGGGAGCCCTCACCGAAATCCCGGACGAGACCGCCGGGCCCTATCCGGGCGACGGGTCGAATGGCCCCAATGTCTTGACCGAGGACGGCATCATCCGCTCCGATATCACCTCAAGCTTCGGCGACTTCAGCGGCACGGCCGAGGGCGTCCCGGCGACGATCGAGCTGACGGTCCTCAATCTGGCTGATGGGGCGGCCTTCGCGGGTGCCGCCGTCTATGTCTGGCACTGCGATCGGGGCGGCAACTATTCCCTCTATTCGGAGGGTGCCACCGACCAAAATTATCTGCGCGGTGTGCGGATCGCCGATGCCGCGGGCACGGTCAGCTTCACGTCGATCTTCCCGGCCTGCTATTCCGGCCGCTGGCCGCACATTCACTTCGAGGTCTATCCAGACCAGGAGTCCCTCAGCGATTCGACCAAGGCCATCGCCACCTCGCAGATCGCCATCCCGCAAGAGGCGTGCAATGCCGTCTATGCCACCAGCGGCTATGATCAATCGGTCAGCAATCTCGCCCAGATCTCGCTGACCAGCGACAACGTCTTCGGCGAGGACGGCGGCGCCACTCAATTGGCCACGATGAGCGGGGATGTGGCCAGTGGATACACCATTGCGCTCACCGCCGCCATCGACCTGACGACGACGCCAAGCGCCGGTGCCGCGCCGGGCGGGGGCGGCCCGGGCGGCGCACCCCCCGGTGGCCGGGCGACGAGCTGAGCGGCGCCCGCCCGACGCTACGCCGGATCGGTCACGGCGCCCCAGATTGGACAATGGCTGATCTTGCGCTGGCCATTCACCAGCCAACCGAGCGCTAGGCCACGGTGGCGAGGAGGGCATCGACGACTAGCTCGGTCGCTTCATACCCCAGCATGTGGCCCTTGCCGGGGACCTCGACAAGCTCCGATCCGGGTATGCCGTGGTGCAGCGCCCGCGCCAGGGGCACCGGGGTCAGCCGGTCCTTCTCGCCCACGAGGATGGTCGTCGGCACGGTGGCCAGCGCGGCCAAGGACGCCCGCTCGTCCATCGTCTCCAGGGCGCGGAAGTAGCTGCCCATGTCGCGAATTGTGGTTCCCGCGATAGCTTTTCGGACGAGTCGGATGTCGCGCGGGTCGGGGTTGTCGCCGAAGTTGAGGTGTCGTTGATGGCGGCTCCGGACGAAGACGCCGGCCGGCAGCGCCGGCCCCCGGGCGGCAAGACGCATCACGCCCATCTCCACTTTCCCCACCAGACCGGGGCGGGACACCTCGGCCGCCGCCGTCCCGAGCAAGACCACCCGTTCGACGCGGTCAGCCAGGGTGTCGGGATCCTGCCCGGCGAAGGCCATGATCGTCATACCACCCATCGAATGTCCGCCCAGGACAACGCGATCGGTCTCGACCGTGGCCTCGATGATGGCGCCGAGGTCGCGCCCCAGCAGGGGGACGGAGGCGCCCAGGTCGCCCGCGGTGGAGGAGCCATGACCGCGTTGGTCATAGGCGATGACCGGGCAGGCGGCCCGCGCCTGCACGCCGCGGATCACTCGGCTCCATACCGTCCGGTTCAGGGTCCAGCCGTGCGCGAGGACGATCGCCGGCAGGCTCGGATCGGCTTCTCTCGCAGGCCGATAGACCTCACCGGCCAGCGTCGCGCCCCCCTCGACCGCCAGCGCGAATGGCGTTCCGCGCAGCGGGTCAGGCATCGGCGACATCCACGACGACCGGCGCGTGATCGGAGGCGCCCTTGCCCTTGCGCTCCTCGCGGTCGATGGCCGCGGCGGCGACCCGGCCGGCCACATCGGGGGAGGCGAGGATGAAGTCGATCTTCATCCCGCGACCCTTCTGGAAGCGCAACTGCTGATAATCCCAATAGGTATAGACCTTCGGCCCCGGCAGAAGCGGGCGCACGACATCGACATACCCAGCATCGAGCATCGCAGCGAAAGCGGCGCGTTCGCGGGGGCTGACGTGGGACTTGTCGGCATAGAACTCCATCGACCACACGTCCTCGTCCTGGGGGGCGATATTCCAGTCGCCCATCACCATGGTCGGGCCTTGCGCGAGCCAGCCTTGGGCGGCGTCGCGCAGCCGCGCCAGCCACTCGACCTTGTAGTCCATGTGCGGATCGAGCAACTGGCGACCATTGGGGACATAGACGCTATTGATCCGGATCCCGCCGCAGCTCGCGCCGAGGTGACGAGCCTCGGGAACCGGGGCCTGACCCCATACCGGGGCATCGGCAAAGCCCGCCGTGACATCGCTGAGCCCAACCCGTGAGGCGATGGCGACGCCATTCCACTGGTTCAGCCCGTGGTGGGCGACCTCATAACCGATCTCCTCGAAGCGGAAGAACGGGAACTGGTCCTCGCGGGTCTTGGTCTCCTGGATCGCGAGCACGTCGACGTCGTTGCGTTGCAGCCACGGGATCACCCGCTCGATCCGGCTCCGGATGCTATTGACATTCCACGTGGCGACTCGCACGAACCTCACCTTATGGTCGCGGCCAGACCATCGGGCAGCGGGCCTCTTCGGCACCTTGACGGCAGGCCCGGGCATGCGTGAGCAATATCACAACCCGTGGTCACACGTGCCGCTTTGGCGCGGGTCATCCGCATGCCGGGCTGGAAATATCGCGTGATTGCCGTCATGCTGAAGTTCGCGCCGCGCCGCCTGGCCCGCGATCCGCGCCTCGTCAACAGACACCGGGACGCTCGGTAGCATCGCGCGGCACCAGGACAATCAGTCCCCTCTCCCTGGAGTGCAATCTCATGTCGAAGTCCCCCCGTATGCCGCGGCGAGCCCTCGCGCTCGCCGCCACCGGAGCCTCCGTGGCCGGCCTCGTCGCCGCCTCGGTGACCCCCGCTGCCGCCGCACCCACCGCCGTCGACGTCCCCACGGCGAGCGCCCCGGCGTCCGGCAAGTTCCTCAAGCTCTGGTCGGCCGAATGGATGGCCGGTCAAAAGAGCTTCAGCACCGCGCAGGCCCAGGATCTGGCCCGGCGCATGACGCTGATCGTCGCGATGCGCGGCAAGTTCACCAAGGAGATCAGCGCGATGAAGGCGGCGAACCCCGCCCTGAAGGTGCTCGTCTATCGCAATGCAACCTTCGGCGGCAAAGGCTATGCCGACAGCCTCTATGCGAAGAACAAGTCCGGCCAGCGGATCTATGCACGCAAGTGGCCCACGACATACCTCATGAACATCTCGAGCCCGGCCTGGGCCAGCGAGGTCGGTCGCTCGTGCGTCGAACTGATCAACGTCAGCAAGTATGACGGCTGCTTCCTCGACGTCCTCGGCTCGGGCCCACTGATGGGCAACTACCTCTCCTCAATGCCGGTCACCGGCGGCAAGGTCTGGACCCACAGCCAGTGGGTCAACTGGGCCGACGACATCACGGTTGCCGCCAAGCGCGCCACCGGCAAGACCGTCATGGGCAATGGCCTGGGCAATGGCCGCCGCTACTACTCCCCGACGATGAGTTCCAAGGGCCTGGTCACGGGGAATGACGGGATGGAGCCGGAACTCTTCGTCCGCGAGGCGCACGCGCCGGTCGGCGCCTACTACAGCGAGACCACCTGGAAGCAGGACGTCGACATGATGATCGACGTGCAGAACCGAGGCAGCCGCGTGCTGTCGATGACCAAGCTGTGGACCACCGCCTCGGAGGCGCAGAAGAATGCCTGGCACAAATACGCCCTCGCGACCTTCCTGATGGGCTCCAATGGCAACTCCTACTTCTGCTTCCTGCGGGACAAGAACTCTGGGGCGTCCTGGGGCGCGCATGCCTACAACCAGATCGACCTCGGCACGCCGACGGGCGGCTACGCGAAGATCGGCACCGCCACCTATGCCCGCAACTTCACCAAGGGCAAGGTCGTGATCAATGTCGGCAAGTCCGCCTCCGGCCTGCGCCTGGACGGCAGCTATCGCACCGCCGACGGCGCCCGCGCCACCGGCACCTACTCCCTGCCCGCCAACACCGCCGAGTTCTTCCTGAAGTAGGCCGGGCCCGACCCCGAGCCGGATCGCCCGCCCGCCTACGATCTCTCGTATGACGAACCACACCGCGGATCGGGACGCGCTGCTTGCGCTCATCAAGGCCAAGGCGATCGTCCATGGGAAGGTCACGCTGTCCTCGGGCAAGGAGGCGGACTATTACGTCGACTTGCGGCGGATCACGCTCGACGGGCAGGCGGCGCCGCTCGTCGGGCGGGTGATGCGCGATCTCGTCTCGGACCTGGAGTTCGATGCGGTGGGTGGGTTGACGCTCGGGGCCGACCCGGTCGCCACCTCGATGCTGCATGCCGCCGCGGCGGCGGGGGAGCGCCTCGATGCCTTCGTCGTGCGCAAGGCCGGCAAGGCTCACGGCTTGCAGCAGCGCATCGAAGGTCCGGCGATCGCCGGGCGCCGGGTGCTGATCGTCGAGGACACGTCGACGACCGGGGCCTCCCCCTTGGACGCCGCCGAGGCGGCCCGGGAGCTGGGCGCGCAGGTCGTGGCGGTGGCGACCATCGCCGACCGGGCGACCGGGGCGGCGGAGAAGTTCGCGGCGGCCGGGCTGGCATACCGGCATGCCTTCTCCCTCGCTGACCTCGGACTGTCCTGAGGTCAGCGCGCGGGAAGCCCCGCGCACACGGCCCCGGCCGTTAGGATCGCTCGCAGCGGCGCCCGGCAGCACGCCGGCGCGCCCCAGACCAAGGAGTTGTGGATGCTCAAGGCGTTGCTCATTATTCTCGGCCTCATCGTGCTCTTCGCGATCTGGGCGGTCGGGGTCTACAACGGCTTGATCAAGAAGCGCAACCTCGTGCAGGAGGCGTGGCGCCAGA
>Ga0075158_10001580_pt1 | contig 17048 bp, 12 predicted proteins | sample JI91814BDNA_FD_70968 | JGI IMG/M metagenome (GOLD analysis project Ga0075158, IMG submission 70968) | Wastewater effluent complex algal communities from Wisconsin, to seasonally profile nutrient transformation and Carbon sequestration -... | ecosystem: Engineered > WWTP > Effluent > Algae... | reverse complement strand
ACGTTTAAAATAGCCAAATGCTTTTATTTTGTCTGGAGGTAAATGCAATGAAAGCATTTTGCCAATTTCCAGCAAGGTTTCAGCGTCGGCCTCTTCGGCTTCGTTTGCTGCTAACTCAACTGCTTTAATATACCAGTCCTCATATTGTGATAGGTCCTGACTGATATTTCCTGCACCGGTTTTGAATGCATTGACAATTTTGGCTATTGAAAATAATTCACTTTTGTCGGCTGCTTTTCTATACCAACCATAAGCTTCACCGAGGAATTTCTTTGATTCGTAGCAAACTCCAAGCATCCGCATGCTGTACATGTCCCCTTTTTCGGCGGCTTTTTTGAACCAATCAATGGCTTTATCCGGATTCTTTGCCACTACATCGCCAGTGAAGTGTATAGTACCAAGTTTTACGTAAGCATTTATATTTTCCTGGCTGGCGGCTTTTTCGTACCATTCAATCGCTTTAGAATTATTTTTTGGCACCATCTCCCCGGCAAAGAAAATATCACCAAGTTCCAGCATGCTTTCGTCGTTTTCCTTATCTGCAGCCTTGTACAGAAATTCCATGGATTTGTTGTAGTCCAGAGACACGCCATATCCATTTTTGTACATAATTCCCAGGTTATACATGGCCATATCATTGCCATATGCTGCAGCAGTATCAAAATAGGCAAAAGCTTTTTCCATATTGGGGGGGAGGGCATCACCTTCAAAATAAATTTTCCCTAATAAACATGCGGCACTTCCATTTTTGAGTGCAGTGGCTCTTTCCAGGAATTCGACAGCCTCGGTGTATGAATTGTTTTTGTATGCTTCGAGGGCTTTTTTGTAAAGCTCAGATCCCGATTCACCTGTGGCGGGAGTAAGTGGGCAGCCATTATTGGTCATTGGCCCTTTTTTAAATGGGCATATATCCTGATCATCGATGATGCCATCTCCGTCACTGTCTTTATTTTTTATGATGACGGAGGGTTTGGAATTGTTTATATTGGTTTTTCCGGTAGGAGGGCTAATGCCTGCACCGGTAGTTTTAGCTTTGATTTCTTTAATTTTCTGACTCCATGCATCCCGGGAGGCCAGAACCAGAAAGAATAGCAGCAAAAATGCCTTCATGATTTGTTATTTACTGAGCTTTAATGTTTGTTTTGCCTCCTGAAATTTAGAAACCGCCGAACTAAGTGAGCGTTCTGCATTTTGAATCCCTTTAAGTGAATTCTCAATGGCCATTTGATTTCTGGATTGGGTGTTTTTTTCCTGCGCTAAATGCTGCATCTTTTTATCAGTTACTGTTCTGAGTGCTTTGTCGACTTCAAGTGATATTTGATTGGCTACATCTTTTAACCAGGCTGTGATATTCTGAACCCAGTCCCGGGAGGCCTCAGAATAAATTCTTTTTCCTTCCTGAATTATATTTTCTTTTGCTTTAGCGGTTTCTCTGTCTCTTTCCTCTTTTCGTTTTCTGGGAATTCTCTTTCTAAGATCATGGATTCCGTATACGATTAATGCAGCCGTGATCATCGCTGTTCCCAGCTTTACCCATGTGGCTATACTTTTCAGAAATTTTGCAAAAGGACCACCAAAAGTGCCATCAGAGGCACTGGCGATCATATTTAGCGGTGCCAGCAGTCCCACTACCACCATCATCAGACCGGTATAATCACGCAAAGCCACAAAGTATTCCATAGCTCCTTTCTTGGTCGTTTCACCCTGGTAAATTCGTTGAATATAGTTGCTGCTTTTCAGGATTCTTTCATTGCTAACGAGCTGGATACCGGAAAAATCACCTGGAATTGTTAGTTTAATTTTTTCCTGTATCAGGAGGTTAATTTTTTGAATGATATCAGATATAATTGTATCAACATATGCTCTGTCTTTATTGAATTCCCGTAAAAGAGCCGTTTCATTTTCCTGAAGAAAGCTTTCAGTAATTTGAGCAGGTAATGTGGTTTGGAATTTTTCGCTTTTTTCTGCGAGTTCCTCGTATTGCAGGGTATTGATTTGTTCCGCAAAACTGGTTGTGGATAAGGCAAAGAATCCGACATTGGGTTTGTTCAGGTCTTCATATTTCTGGCGAAAGGATTTTTCCAGTTCTATCAGATTCTTTTGAAGCAACTGTTTGGAGTAGTTGGTTATTTCGGTACTTATATTCTGCGTTTCTTCTTTTCGGATAATTTGACTGTCAAATGAATTTGTCAGTTTTCTGGTTTGGAGAATGCTGTTTTCCCGGGACACCGTTTCTTTCATTAACTCTATTAATGGCTCCAGGCTTTGGGCCATTCCAAGCCGGATACAAATTTCCTTCTCTGCAGGTGTCAGGGCCTGATTCAGTTCAGTCAGGACAGTTTCGGCGCCAGGAGCTGTTTTCATATTTTTATATATGATTCTGTCTGCACGGCGAAATTTTAAGGACAATTCTCTTTCCATTGATTCTTTGCCTGTGTAGTCTAAGACCCAAATGATTTTGTATTGATCTTTTCTGCACCTCAGCAGGCGGTCTAAAATATTTCTTTCCATGAAATCGTCATCGATCACCAGAATTGCAACCGATGTCAGGAAGATAGGGTAGGAAACAGGTGTAAAGGATTCATTTGGGAGAAAACGAAGCTTAATTTCTCCTATGGATTCTTGCCGAAATTGCTGTATAAGTTTCCGTACTTCGGCCACTCCGGTTTCGCTATAGAATACGTCAATCCAAAGGTTTTTCTCTTCAACTATTTTCTGACTTTCGATCTGGGCTGTTTCAAAGAATCCGGTCTGGTTACTGAAGCCTACATCTTTCTGCACCTGACCGATCAATGCTGGTATAAATTCAAACTGATTCATAGTTTTCTGTATTTAGAGGTCAATAACGACTGTTTTCAGGTATACAGATTGTTCTATTTCATCTGTAATTTCTTTCAGATTGCCCTGGTGATTAATCTTGAAAACCAGCTTTGTCATACCAATTTGTAAAGTGTCACCTTCATGGAGCAGGGTTTTTTTGCTGATTCTTGAAGGGTTGGCGTTTAGAAATATCCCATTGGTACTGCTTTTTCCCTCCAGCTCGCCTATGTCATACACATAATTTGTATTACTACACTCAATTACCGCATGCCGGCGACTGATGTAATTGTCGTCAATAGATAAAATATCAGGACCTGATGAACTGGACTTTCGGCCAATAATATTCCGGCCGCGGTGTAAATTATAGGTAGTAGTGGGTTGGTTTTCTGTATGGCTGATCAGCCAGGCCACAATGGGCTGCTGGTCCTCAAGGTGGCTGCCGGAAGAAGGGCTCTTTTCCTGCTTCTGCGAATCTCTTCTTTTTTCAACGATGGGATAGGAGACAGCAGAGGTGGGACTTGTATTTACTTTACTAAAAGGGCTGTGAAATAACTGCTGATGAATATCCGACAGCTTCTGCAAATTCAACTGATGTAATTTTTTTATAAAATCATTTGGCGCATTCTCCAGTAGCTGAGAAAAGTATTTCATTTTTTCATGGATTCGCGTTTTCAACTCTGCTTCTTTGGCAGTTGGTGCGATTTCAAGGAATTCAAAAATTTCTTCTTTTGTCATATTTTAAGTTTATGAATCTCCGCCGTACATGTATTTACTTCTTCTCTTGTCAAGCGCCACTTCTTTCCAGTACTCTGCACTGTTGGCAGCCTGTTCTGCTTCCTGAGCGGCTAATTCGGATCGGGAAGAGCTTTCTGTGGTTTGGGAGAGAAGTTTTTTGCTGTCTTCATAATCTGTAAAAAGACGTTCCCCGTAAATTCTTGCTTCTTCCCGGCTGTCTTTCGCCTGTAATTCATTCGTGTATGCTTTGTCGGCTTCTGCTTTTGCTTCTGGTTCCTGCTGTGCGGCTCTTTGTTTGGACTGGGTAGAGTCGTCGGCTGCTGTATTTGCTCTGGCACTTTCTTTTAATGCAGCACTGCTGTAGGTTTTGGCCTCTTCTGCATACTGGGTAGTTTCTTTAAGCTGTTGCATGGTACGATTTGCATCGCTTTTTATCATGAACAGGTCCGAGTCTGCATTTACTCTGGCGTAGTCGGCCGCCTGGGCATCTGCTGCTGCGCGTTGTTTTTCTGATTCGGCTGTTGTTGCATCATCTGTCAGTTGCATCCTGGCCCTGTCAGCTTCTGCCGCATCGGCCTGTATATCGTTTTTAATACTCTCAGTCTCAGCCGCCAGTTTTTGTAATTCCTGTCTGGCTGTTTTAGCTTCAAGCGCGTCATTCTTTGTTTCCTCTTTTGCCTTGTCTATTTCCTTACTTTCTGCAAGGATCTCTTGTTTCACTCTTTCTAGTTCCTGGATATCCGGTCTCAACTGTTGTTTTAACCTTTCTGTTTCAGTTGAAAAGCCAAGAACCATGGTCTTTTGCCTTTCAACTTCATTTGATGAGGTTAGCCCTTTTTGCTTTTCGCGTTCAGCTTCCTGAACATCGGCTATAATTTTTTGTTTGCTGTTTTCGGCTTCCTGGGCATCTCGCAGGGCGTCTTGCTTTTGTTTCTCAGCTTCCTGTGCATCAGTCAGGGCATCCTGCTTAATTCGTTCTGTTTCTTTTGAAGTGTTCAACGCGTCCTGTTTCAATCTTTCCGTTTCCCGGGCATCAGCTTCCGCATTTGTTTTTGATTGTTCTGCTTCTCTGGCGTCATTTAGTGTCTCGTTTTTCAGTTTTTCAGTTTCATTGGCATTGGTCAGTGCTTTTTGTTTGTTTTGCTCTGTTTCCTGTGCATCACTGATCGCTTCCTGTTTTAGCTTTTCTGTTTCCTGTTGAGCGGCCTGTGCCTGCTGTTTCAGTTTCTCGGTTTCCTGTGCATCGCTGATGGCGTTTTGTTTCTGTTTTTCAGTTTCCAGCTGAGCGGCCTGTGCCTGCTGTTTTAGTTTCTCGGTTTCCTGTGCATCGCTGATGGCGTTTTGTTTCTGTTTTTCAGTTTCCAGTTGAGCAGCCTGTGCCTGCTGTTTTAATTTCTCGGTTTCCTGCGCATCACTAATGGCGTTTTGTTTTTGTTTTTCTGTTTCCAGCTGAGCGGCCTGTGCCTGTTGTTTTAATTTTTCAGTTTCCTGGGCGTCTGCGATCGCATCTTGTTTTTGCTTTTCTGCATCCTGTGCATCGCTTGTGGCATCTTGTTTAAATTTGTTGGTTTCTATTGCATCATTTATTGCATTTTGCTTTTGCTTTTCAGTTTCCTGTGCTTCTGAAACAGCTTGTTGCTTATACTTTTGAATATCCAGCTGGTCGGCAATGATATTTTGTTTTGCAGTTTCTGTTTCAGATGCATAACCCTGTGCCTCCTGTTTTAGGTTTTCAATAAACCGGTTATCATCCCGTGCAGCCTGCATGGCCTGCTCTGCCTGAAGGGATTCTGTTTTTGCAAGAGAGAGATTTTGTTGAATAACGGCTACATTGCCGGTAGCCGTTGATACAAGCAGGCTGGCATTTTCGCTGGTCTGATTATAGCCATGCACTTTTCCTTCGAGCAACTGTTCGATTAAGAGAAGCTCCTTTAAAATGCTTTTGGCGGTTTTTAAGATTTCTTTTTCAGCTGACATATCACGCTATTTAAATGCTATTTGCTGCATTTTCTGCTCTTCTTTCTGCTGTTTGTGCGTTTCGCATGCTTTCTTCGGCATCTCTTGCTGCTTTGTCTGCACTTGAGGAATCGGTTTGCATTTCACCAACAAAGCGCTGGGCGACATCCATCTCATTTTTTGTCTCACTGGCATATCTTGCTGCATTACCGGCAGACTCCATAGATTCCTGGGCATACCGCCTGGCATTTTCTGCAAACCGGTCTGCATCCTCCGCATTCATCCTTGCCCGTTCTGCAAATTGCTGCGCTTCATCAGCCTCTTTTTTAGCCCGGTCAGACTCTGATTGAGCCTCTTTGGCTTCCTGTTGTGCTTTATCACTGGCGGTTTCTGCTTCCTTGACTTCCTGTTGTGCTTTCTGTTTCAGCGTCTCTGTATCTTTTGCGTCCTGTTGTGCTGCCAGTCTGTATGTTTCAGTTTCTTTTGCATCCTGTTGAATAGCTTGCAGAAGCCGTTCAGCAGCTTGTGCATCTGCTAATGCATCTTGTTTGTATTTTTCAGAATCTTTTGCATCCTGAAGTGCATCCTGTTTGAATTTTTCAGCTTCTTTTGCGTCGTTTATAGCATCCTGTTTTGCTTTTTCAGCTTCTTTTGCATCCTGAAGGGCATCCTGTTTTGCTTTTTCCACTTCTTTGGAGTCAGATAAGGCGTCCTGTTTTAATTTTTCTGTCTCGGCTGCATCCTGCATTACATCCTGTTTAGCCTTTTCTGCCTGCTGTGCGTCATTGACTACATCAGCTCTTGCCTGCTCAATTTGCTGTGCATCCTGTAAAACATCATTTTTTGCTTTTTCAGCTTCCTGTGCGTCATTCAGTGCGTCTTGTTTGGCTTTTTCTGTTAGCTGCGCATCCTGTGTGATGTCCTGTTTGAGCCGTTCCGTTTCTCTGGCATCAGCCAGTGCTTCCTGCTTGGCACGATCTGCTTCCTGGGCATCTGTTTGTGCATCGTTCCTGGCTTTATCAGCCGCTTGTGCATCAGCTTGTGCATCTGATTTGGCCTTTTCAGCTGCTTGTGCATCGTTCATGGCGTCCTGCTTAAATTTCTCGGCTTCCTGCGCATCACTAATGGCGTTTTGTTTTTGTTTTTCTGTTTCCTGCGCATCATTCATGGCATCCTGCTTTAATTTTTCTGCTTCCTGGGCATCACTCATGGCCTGTTGCTTCTGCTTCTCTGTCTCTTGTGCATCATTCATGGCATCCTGCTTGAATTTCTCGGCTTCCTGGGCATCACTCATGGCCTGTTGCTTTTGCTTTTCCGTCTCCTGGGCATCACTCAGCGCATCCTGTTTGAATTTCTCGGCCTCCTGTGCATCACTCAGCGCCATTTGTTTCTGCTTCTCCGCTTCCTGTGCATCGCTGATAGCCAGTTGTTTTTGTTTCTCCGTTTCCTGCGCATCGGTCATGGCCTGTTGTTTCTGCTTTTCCGTTTCCTGCGCATCAGCAATAACATCCTGTTTTAGTTTTTCTATTTCCTGCGCATCCGAGATTGCCTGTTGCTTTTGTTTTTCAGCTTCTTGTGCATCAGCAAGGGCAGCTTGTTTATTTTGTTCAATGATCTGAGTGTCTGTAAGGGAATCCTGTTTCAATTGTTCTGTGCTTTGCGCATCATTTTTGGCGTCAATAGCACATTGCCTGGCCAGGTCAGAAGCTGATTTGGTATCAGTGATGATCACCTGTATTTTACTCTCAAAGCTTATAATTTCATTATATGCATTATGGGTGGTATGTTCGTAACTGAGAATCTTTTGCTTCAGTTCTTCTGCTTCTACCAGTATTTCTTTGAGGTGCTCTAGTATTTTATCTGCGCTTTCTCCCATTGTTATTTTTTGTATTCATTTTATACTGATGTCTCCGTTTATTTTCTATTCCGGAGGATAAAATATGTCTGTTGGTGGCGGGTAGTTTATTTTTGTTTAGTTTCCGTATGCTGGTCAGGGATGCCTGTTTTAAAGTTTGATCTCCTGGTATTACTGTCAGCTGTTATTTTGCTTACTCCTGTATCTTTTGGAGTTTCATTTTTTTTAGAAGCTGGTTTTCCGGGAAGCAGCAGGATGGCAGCTGCAAGGCTCACAAGCAGTATTGCCAGCAGGTAGATCCATTTTCTTCCTTTTCGCTGGCCCGCATACCGAATCAGCATCATAGAGTAGTTGTCCTGTGTATGGCCCGCACAAATTGTATTGATAACATCAGCATAGTTGGTTGTCTGTTTGGCTGATTCATTTTTAAAAATTTGCATTAATCGTTCTTCTGTACATTGTTCCAGCAACCCGTCGGTACAAAGAAGTAAAAAGTCGCCTGCTTCCATTTTTTTGATTTCATGCAGTTGAATATCTGCTGCATCTGTCTTTTGGTGCAGGCTTTTGGTTATCACATTTTTCTGGGGATGATGCGCTGCTTCTTTTTCAGTGATTAACTGGTTGTCGACCAGATCTTGTACCAGGGAGTGGTCTCTTGATCGGAATAGTATTTCACCTTTACGAAAATGATAGATACGGCTGTCCCCACACCAGGCGAGGAAGGCTGATTGATTTTTTATCAGCAATGCTGTGAGGGTGGAGCTTGCATTTTTGCCTGTGGGATGTTCTGTTATGAAATCCTGGAGGACGGTTGTGAACTTAAATAAAGAGTGCCCGATGCATTTTTTGAAGGAGGGGAGGTGCTGGATATTGATATATTGGCTGCATAAAGTTTGGTAGAAGCTCTCCACTGCTTTTTGAGAGGCTACTTCCCCGAAATTATTACCACCTACTCCATCGCAAACTACAAAAACAGGTGGTTTGCCCGGGTGGACAGGAGAGATGGCATCTTCCAGATTTTCCCGGTTCCCGATTTCATTTAGAATATATATTTCGTTTTGCATAGTTATTTATTTGTGCTGTGCGATCCTGAATCCTATGGTTTCTGATGCCAGGTCCAATCGGTCACTATTGCGGAAAGTCGGGCTAATCAGCTCCACTGCGTTTTTATAGTCACCACCCCGGAGTACTTTATTGGAATCCGGTGGTATGCTTGTGCTGTTGTATTCCTGGTATCCTTTGTACCAGTTGTCGCACCATTCGTATACATTTCCGTACATATCGTACAGGCCATTTTTAAATGGTTTTTTTTGTTTCACAGCCTGAAGGGACTGACTGTTATTTTTTGTCCAGGCATAGTCTTCAATCCTGGTGATGTCAGGGTCTGGCCCGTACATTTTAACGGCATATTCCCATTCTGCTTCAGAAGGTAGCCGGTAGGCTTTCTCTGAAGAATTTCCGGCAATGCTGTTTAGTTTAGTAATGAATTGCTGTGCTTCTCTCCAGGATATGTTATAGGCCGGTTTAGCCGTATCTGCTTTGGCAGTAAACCTGCCATCCTGCATTACTTTTTCCCAGAGACCCTGTGTTACCTCCGTATTCAGTAGTTTAAAATCTTCAATAGGTGTATCAATGGCCGGGCTGCAGCCACATTCCGGAATCTGATTGTTGTCGCCAAGGCTGAAAGAGGTTTTTCCGGTTCCTTTAATTTCAACCATATTCTGGTTCAGATCAAACAGCCAGGCCGGGGTGGTATGATCAGTTATTGTTGAAGAAGTGTCAGACAGGTTCTTCTTCTTCTTTCCTGCAATGAACAATCCGGCTGTGCCTGCGGCTAACACAAATAGCACTAGTGCCAGTATTTTAATTTTTTTACCGGAGCCGGTTGTAGTAGTTGTTGCCGGCTGTTCTGTTGCGATTTCCGGGGCACTTGCAGACGTCCAGTTGGAGGGAAGAACCTTTGTATCTTCTGCTGGGCTGTATTTAACAGGGAATTCATCCATTTGGATAACCCTTGTTGCCTCATTGTCGGTAAATGAACTGCTTTTGGCCGGGGTGGCAGGAGCATTTGATTTTGGCAGATGGGTGCCACGACTGCTCTTTTTTAAAATGCTGATTAGCTCGTCAATATCTGAGGTTCTTTTGTTGGCATCAACTACCAGGCATTTTTCGATCAGTTCTCTGAAAGGCTGGTTGATTTCAGAGAGTTTTTGATGAATATTTTCGAGATGAACAATTTTATTGATGATTTCACCGGGTGAAGTTTCAGCAGATTTCCCTCCAAAGATGTATTCCCCTTTAATCAGGTTATAGACCATTACACCAAAGGCCCACACGTCCACATTGTAGGAGATTTTTTTGTTGATACCATATTTCTCCGGACTAAATTGTTCAGGGGCCATGTATTCTACTGTACCCAGCAGCATGGAGGCGCTGGTATTGCCTGAGTCCACTGTTTTGCTGATACCAAAATCTGCAATTTTGGGTATGAGGTTATGATTATTGTCTCTGGCCAGCAGGATGTTCTGAGGTTTTATATCCCGGTGTATGATACCCTGGCTGTGCAGGTATTTAAGTCCCTCCAGTATTCCGGTTAATATATGTGCCAGTGTTTGATCATCAGGTTGGTGATACTTCAGATAAGCATTAACCTGGCCTTCCACTGCCAGTTCCATAATGCCAATCTGGATGTTTTCTTCCTGTCCGTGTATGTCTGTATTGGTGATACTTTCGATCCCATAGAATTTCACAATATTCGGATGGGACAGCCGGATGACTCTTTTAATTTCATTGGTGATATTATACTTGGTAGCGGCATCAGTTGTATGGAAAAATTTTAGCGCTACATCTATTTCAAGTATTTTATCATGCGCTTTGTACACTGTGGCAAAACCGCCTTTCCCGATAATATCAGTTCGGGGGTCATACACGTATTTATTGAACAGTTCCAAGGTGGCGGTGGTTTTTGTTTTTGCTAATGATGACTGTGCAAAAGGGGGCCTGGTAAAACAGGGGCATTATTTTAAAAGCCGGCTGCATAGACATGCAGCCGCTTCTGCTGTTGACTGCTTATGAGAAATATCAGAATATTCCACGCTTCTCACTGAGAGGTTGTTTGCCTTCTCCTTTAAGGATTTCGTTTGTTCGCTTGATTCGTTTTGCGGCTCCGAAAAGAATGGCATAGCTGATGGTGAAAGAGGTATTCTTCATGCCGACCTTGGTCTCGTTTTGCGGCAGGTTATAAGGTGATGTACGGTTGACAGTGTATTGCTTCAGTCCCATGTCTTCATACCGGATGGTCAGCAGTCCGCTGTTTTTGCTGAATTGAATTCCACCGAAATATCCAATACCCGTTTTTTCTTCAGGCCCCAGGAACCCATAGTAAGCGTAGGCGGGAGTGCCTGTTAGCATATCGGCATTTTCATCCCTGGCTTTCAGGATAAGATTTAAGTTTGCGCCACCCACCAGTGAAAATTCGCCTTTGGCCAGATAGTCGCCCAGTAAATTGATTTTGAGTCCAACCGGAAGATTAACTCCAAACATATCAAATTGATAAAATTGTTTGTCCTGGCTGTTATAACTAAAGTCATAGTCTTTGTTCTTCGCCTCTGTGTTTACGGTAAAAAGGCCTGGAGTAATCGTCAGTCCAATGAATTTTCTCATATTGATGTTTATCGGAAAGCCGATGGAGAACAGGGACCCTTTGTAATCTCCTTCTTCAATCTGGTTTGAACCATAAGTTGAAGTAAAAAACCCGAGTTTGTATCCGTTTCCTGCGATCACATTAATTTTTTTGGAGCTGGATTTGGAAGGCCCTGAGTTCGCTGTTTTTACCGTGGTTCCCGTTGTGCCATCCTGGGCACAAATGGTCGTCAATGCAAGGACTGTAAAACTGATGGTGGCGATTAATTTTTTCATGATTGTTAGTTTTTTACTTGTTTGAAGAAGGTTCTTTGAGTGGTAGTTTGATAATGAAAAGGAGGTTTATTTTTTGCTATGTCAATTTGTTACAGATAGTATGATGTATGCTGGCTTAATTCACCCGCCATCTTTCGCCGGTATAGGTCCAGGCACCACCCGCCGTGGTTCGGCCTACGAGGTAATAATTGCCGGCGGGTAAATTGACTTCCCAGAACCCGGGTGCTCCGCCGGAATCCATAAAATATTCGGAATAGTATTGAAAGCTGCTGTTGTTCTGGAAATTGCTTAGTTGATTTTCGTGAATGATATAAGTCACTGTATTCACACTGCAGCCGTCGATAAAATACCTGAATCCATTTTGGATGGTAAAGGCTTGCCAGAATTTTCCGCCGGTAGGTTGAGCCGTTACATCCTGGAAGTAGGTATCATAAAATGAAACCCTGTCAGTGGCCGGGAAAGTGAAGATATTATCAAGCTCCCAGCTCCATTTGTTGGGACCGGTGTTTGTGTTTCTTACTCCCAGGTAATAGGTACCTGGTGTCAGTGTTACCGTTTGGGTGCCATGCTGGTTATTAAAAAGACCATAAGCCGTGAAGGATTGCATGCTCGTGAAATTGCTGAGCTGGCCGGGTACAAATATTCCGGCCTGTACTTTGTAGGAACTGGCCAGCCTGAAATAAAAGGTAGTGGTGCTGCTGATGGTAAATTGCTGGTAAGCATAAGCTCCAAAAGCGGCGACTGAGTAATCCTGACTGGCCATAAAAAGCGTAGACGGGGTTGTTTTGGTGGGTGGTTGTGTTCCCCCTCCACCTGTGCCGCCACCTCCGGTACCGCCTCCGGATCCACCTCCCGGATCCGAGATAGGATCCTTGGAGCAGGATAACAGCCAAACGGGTAACAAAAGGAGGGTTGCAATTACAATTTTTTTCATACTGCAGTAGTTTTTTGATAGTTATTAATGGCTTCAACCCTGTTTCTGGCGTTTACTTTTTTGTAAATGTTTTTACAATGTTTTTTTACGGTATCAATGGAGATGGATTTTCGGGCGGCTATTTCTTTGTATAGCAATCCGGTGGTCAGCAGTTCCAGAATGGCGCTTTCTTTAGGAGTAAGACCCTTTATTTTTTTTTTCATGTTTTGGTGCCTGAATGTAAACGGCTTACTTGTTTTGAAAAATGGCTCTTTTGTGTACCGTTAAAAGCAAATATGAAACGCAGTAATTCCATTATCAAGGGTACTTTGACCGTTTTTTGAAGGGTGAAAACACGGTATAAAAAAATAGGGTGATTTTCCCGTGGCCAACGCCGGTTCAATTGATTATTCTTGCAGGAACTGATTACTTGGGGTACAAAATCATTTATGACTAATAAGGATACCAGGGAAAAAGCTTCCGGTCTGTTTCCGGGGAATTGCCGGTCATTATTGCATTATGCCGAAAAGGAAATCTATGAGAACATCACCCAATGCCTTTGTTTGGCAAAAATGCAAATAGCAGGCGTAGAATGGAAAAGCAGGAAAGAAGCCATGGCCAGAATAGGGGAGGCAAATCTTTTACTGGGGAAAGCTGTGCAGGATTTGCGTAAATTGGCCAGAGAACTAGCGATATTAAAGGATAAAAAAATACAGGAATGATAACTATTGCCCTGGCAGATGATCATGTTTTACTCCGTAAAGGGCTGGCCAGTCTGGTACAGAATCTGGGGTATTCAGTTTTATTTGAGGCCGATCATGGGCAGGAGCTGGTGGATAAGATTCAAACAGGGGCTGATCCGGATCTTGTACTAATGGATATAAATATGCCAGTGAAAGATGGGTATGAAACTACCCGATGGATCAGGGAAAATAAACCCCTGGTAAAAGTGCTGGCACTGAGTATGTATGATGACGAATCTGCAGTGATCAGGATGTTGAAGAGTGGCGCCCGGGGGTATATTCTAAAAGATGCTGAACCTGCCGAACTCAAGGCTGCCCTGGATGCAGTGATTCAAAAAGGATTTTATTATTCTGAAATGGTTACCGGCCGGCTGGTTCATTCTGTTGCGGGTGATGATGATAAAAACGGGACTAACAAACTGTTGAACCTGACTGATCGGGAGACAGCATTCCTTAAACTAGCTTGTACAGAATTGAGTTATAAAGAAATAGCGTCCGAAATGCACCTGAGTCCAAGAACCATTGACGGTTACCGGGATGCCTTATTTGAAAAGCTATGTTTAAAGACAAGAACAGGGCTTGTTGTTTACGCCATTCGGCATGGCATATACCAGTTGTGATTAAATTTTCTGTAACACAATCCTTGTCCCTTTTCCTGGCTCACTAAGAATGGAGGCCTGGTAGCCCACCAATTTAGCCCGGTTGCGAATATTCTGAAGGCCGTATCCGGTTCCCGGCACCAAACTTTCAAAACCCCTGCCATCATCACTGATTTCAATCTTCAGCTTTTTATCTGGCTTGCTGCATTGGATAATAATATTGCTGCATTCGGCATATTTCAGGCTATTGTTAATCGATTCTTTCATGATCATGTAAAGATTTCTTTTTTCTTCCTTTCCGAATTTTACTGAAAAGGATTCATCTTCCATTACAGCACGATATTGAATTTTCTGCGCAAAACAAAGAGGTTCGGCAAATTGAGTCACACGTGTAAGAATATCGCCTAAAAGATCTTTTTTATCATCCAGCACCCAAATAATATCCCGAACACCATTGATGGCGTCTTGAGTACCTTGTTTAATCAGGAGCAGGTGATTGGAATTGTTTTTGTCCATCATCGCCAGATTACTGTGTACCTTGATACTGTTGAGGGTACTGCCCAGGTCATCATGTAGATCACTGGCCAGCTGGTTACGGATTTTTTCTTCCTTGCGAAGCTGGTTGACACGAATACGGTATAATCCGTAGACAATAGCAATCAAAAATAATGCGATTAACGACTTAAACCACCAGGTCTGGTGCCATTTGGGGAGAATATAAAATTGAATTTCAAGAGGGTTGTCACTAAAATTTCCAAATGCGTTTTTTGATGCAATATTTATATAGTAGTTGCCATATCCTGTAATGTTAATATCTATTTTATTTAAATCATTTACGGGAATAAAATCGCTGTCTCTACCGGCAGAAAATTTATAAAAAAATTTTCGTTGTGAAGAGCTTGGAAATTCTGTGGAACAAATATATAAGGTAACAAGTTTCGTTTTTGAGGGGAGTGTAATTCTGTTCCAGTTAAGCCCATATAAAGTCTTTTTTTCGGATCCTTCATAGTACTCAATTTTGTAAACATACATTTTTTGAGCAAGTGACTTGGCTTTGATGAGCAGTGTATTAATTTCTGTAAAGCCATTAATGCCGCCAAAGTAAAGCTTGTCTCTGTTTTTAAAATAGCCTTTTTCGTCAAAAGAATTATCCTGCAGACCATCTATTGCAAAAAAATTCTGGCAAGTTTTTAAATGGTGATTGATTCTGGAAATACCCATGTTGGTGCTTACCCATATTATACTGTCATTTTCAGGCAAAATGCCATAGATGCTGTTATTGCATAAGCCATTATCTTCTGTTATATAATCCCATTTTTTAGTTTTTTTATCCCAGCTGTTTAAGCCCCCGCCATACGTTCCGAACCATATTTTATCTTTTGAGTCATAAGCGTCAAAGAAAATCCCTGCCAGTGGTCCTTCTTGTCCATTTTTATAGGGGAAAATGAGGGTGGCTTTTTCTTGAAGTCGATCAAACATAGCTATATGACTGTCAAATAGTAGCCATAGATTCCCTTCATTATCAGGTTTGATATTATGGATATGGTTCTCTGGTAATAGTCCATTGTTGTTGGTGCCTTTCTTGAATTGGACGATTTGATGTTTTTCGCGGTTCCACTTGATAAGTCCTTCTTCCTCTTCGCTTGCAAAGTAGGCAGTATGGCCAAAAGTGCTCGCATTATTAAAATAATTATTGACGAATGGTTTCCATTCGGGAAATTGGTCTGTCAGTGCTTCTTTCGAAAAAATATTTGAATGTACAGACCAGAGGAATTGGCCGTCGTCTGTTGAAATGATATAAAGGCTCTTATTTATCCTGTATGCAAAATGCACTGTGCCATGGCCACCCGATCCGTTAACTAGATTTGTAAAGCCGTTTTCCAGATTTGTAATAAAAAGACCGTTTTTCCCTGTTGTTAGAATATTGGATTGATCAAGGGTATCAATTGAGTAAATATGTTCCAATGGGACACCGGGGTTTCCTGTAAAAGCCCGGAAAGGGCTAGGTGACAATGAAGTTACCTGCAAAGATTTTGACCCGCTAACCCATAAATTCCCCTGATTGTCTGCAAATAAGTGAGAGATAGGATTGGGCGTATAGCTGTGTATTAGAGGACTGGCTTTGATTGTCTGACAATCGCCGGTTATAAGTGAAATTTTCCCAATCCCTGAACTGGAGCCATACCATAAAGTGATGTCGGTTGCATGTTTGGCTAAGGAAGTCAAAGTTGTTTGTCTGGAAAAGGGGATATTGAATTTTCGGATGGTTGTCCATTTGTTGTTTTTGATCATTCCTTCAGTGATCGAATGTTCAAAGCAAATATAGACGCGGTCGTTAACAATCAGGATATCAACTATTTCTTCAACGGTATCAGTATTGTTAATAACAGAAGTCGGGATTAAATTTTCTACTTTCTTACTGGTAGTGTTAATCAGGGCTATACCGAAATTTCTAACCCCAATTGCCATTGTATTTGTGCTAACAGGCTGGATAAATGTAACATAAAGGGGGCTTTTAATACCCTCTATCTGGCTTATCCTGATTTGTTTCTGTCGATATGGGGAATATATGAGAAGTGATTTATCATTGCCCATCCAGATTTCACCATTTGAAGCGTATTGAATTTTGTGCATCCACGTACTTCCAACTGGGATTGATTTTTGGGTGGTATCATCGTTTAAAAAAAGGTTTTTGGAAATAAGCGTACTGCTGCTGATGATGTTAATTCCTGCAGGGAATGTTGAGACCAGTATGGAGTCGCCTGCTCCCATACACATATCTAGTATATAGTTCTCTGAAAGGCTTTGTTGTGATTTGCCTTTTTTTAAGATGTCAAAATTTTTTCCATTATAACGGTAGAGTCCATCTTGTGTAGCGATCCATATGAATCCATGCGGATCTTGTAAAACTTTTAAAATATTGTAGGATGTCAGGCCTTGTTGAAATGAAAAACTATTGAAAATATGCTGCCCTAACCCTTTAAAAGGGGCGAAAACTAGGGCCATAAGCAACAGAAAGAATATCCGGACTTCAAACATATAATTAAAAATAAGTAATTAACTTCCGATAAATAAAAACAAATGGAAGGCACAATAAAAAAGCTTTATAAAAAAGGGCCGTTACCAGACGCAAATTGGACGATTATAATCTACCTGAATGGAGAGAGTGATTTGCTGGACGATGTTAAAAGGAATTATAACCAGATTGCTAAATATGGAAGTGATTTTGGTAATGTCAATTTTGTGGTTTTATTCGATGGGTTAAAAGTACCGAAGGTAAAGGCAAGGAATGGGGCGTCATGCAATTTGCCTCCAAGAATTTATTATGTTTCCAGATTTGAAGAGTTTAAAGATGATAACTATTTGCAGGAATTTCCAAAACAGGAAGATTTGTCAAAACCAGGCAATCTTGCATTGATAATCCGTCGCATAAAAAAGCAATTTCCGGCAAAAAAATTCGGATTTATTTATAATGGTCATGGAGGGGCAGGCGGACCTGCAGTGGATGA
>Ga0075158_10001579_pt1 | contig 17051 bp, 16 predicted proteins | sample JI91814BDNA_FD_70968 | JGI IMG/M metagenome (GOLD analysis project Ga0075158, IMG submission 70968) | Wastewater effluent complex algal communities from Wisconsin, to seasonally profile nutrient transformation and Carbon sequestration -... | ecosystem: Engineered > WWTP > Effluent > Algae... | reverse complement strand
CGCCGCGACGCCCTCGACCGCCCCATCGCCCTCGGCCAGACCCGCTGGTTATGGTGCGACACCACCCCCGTGCACACCATCGACCCCACCACCGCGACCGCCACCTGGATCTTCACCGCCGGCGCCCCGCTCGCCCGCCTCTCCCCCATCGACGCCCACAGCATCCTCCACGATCCGCACCACCCCCCATTGATCTTCGACGCCAACGGCGCCCCAACCACCATTCCCCTCGACCTCCCCCCGACCCCACCCCCTCTCGACATCTTCGGCCGCCCGCACACCCCATCCATCGCCCTCACCCTCCTCACCACCGAACTCACCCCCGACCTCGACCTGCAGACCATCCCGCCCACCACACACACCGACGAAACCACCGTCCTCGCCGCCGTCTTCCGCACCCCACCGCCCCCTTGAACCGACCACAGGAGCTCGACTTGGCAAACACACGGCACCGCGACTCCAGATCACGGCGACCCCACCGCACTCCGGCGCCACTGGACTTGACGCACTTGCGAGGGGGTCTGCCTGGTCTCACGGCAGCGCACTGTACGGCCCTCTGTGAATGTGCGGCCGTCTGCCTCGAAGCCGCGCGGCATCCGTCACAGGTCGAACTCCAGCTGGAAGGACACTTCCGGACCCGGCACCCGCTCCGCTGGACATCGACCACGGGACAGACACTTCGTTCCTGGGCCGATCTGCAGGAGGCCACCGAGAAGGGCGCCTGTGGTCTCGCAATCGCCATCATCCTCCACAAGACTCCCTACACGGTGATCGAGCGATCTATCCGTGGCACCGGATTCGACTATTGGCTCGGCGAAGCGTCCGCGACAGACTGCGACATCTTCGCCAACAAGGCACGGCTCGAGGTCTCGGGACTTCTGTTCGGCAACCGCGGCGACGTGGATCTGCGTTGCCGGAAGAAAGCACGACAGATGCAGGCGACGAACCGATCTCTACCCGGTTACGCGATCGTGGTAGAGTTCAGCGCCCCGCGAGCAAAGGTGATGCGACGATGAAGGACCTCGGCGAACTCCATAGACTGGCCATGCAAGCCGCCGACGAGGCATTCCTCTTGCGACGTCAGGGTGACGGTGAAGCAGCGCGAGAGGCGTTCCGTCGCGCCCTCGACTGCGAGGCCGAGGCTGCCTGTCTGCTCGCGCCCGACACCGAACGTGAGCCAACACGCTCCGTACTCCACCGCAGCGCCGCCACTCTGGCGCTGCATTGTGAAGATTGGCAAACAGCCGAGGACCTGGCCGCCACCGCCTTGCGTGGCGATCCGCCAGAGGAGATCGCCGAAGAACTGCGCGAGGTCCTGGGGCGAGCCCAGGCCAGGCAACATCCCGAGCAAGATGGACCATCCGAACGCCCCCCGGAACCACGCCCCCGCACCGGCCGCAGGGACGTGACGTGAGATCTTATCGGGCACGCTCCCTCGCGCCCGCATGGCCTCGTCCAGCCGCGCTGCTCGCGGTACAAGCGAACGATGACACTCGCTCGCGCGACCGCCATGGCCCTCGCCGCCCTCCTTGGCCCCGGGTGCGGCAGCGACAGCGAAGACCCCGCGTGTGAGACCGGCGCCTGCTCCACCGCCACGACCGACGAGACCGGCACCCCGCCGACCACCGCCGCCAGCGACAGCACGAACACCCCGACGCCCACATCCACCGCCACGGGCGACCCCTCCGAAACCAGCGACGAAACCTCGAGCCCCTCGAGCACCGACACCACCGCCACCACCGACACAGGCGACATCGCGGCCTCCCCGGGCTGCGGCAAGCCGCCGCTGCACGCGTCCGGCGGCGTCCAGGTGACGATCGACGCCGGCCCCGCGGGCGACGGCATGCGCAGCTTCTTCCTCAGCCTGCCCGCCGACTACGACCCCGATCGTGCGCACCGCCTCATCGTCGGTTACCCCGGCACCGACTGGCTCGGCGAGATGATCCAGCCCTACCTCGACCTCGAGAGCAACGCCGAGGGCGACGAGATCTTCGTCTACCCCGATCCGCTGTGGCGCGACTTCACCGGCTGGGGGACGTACGGCGGGTGGGTGCTCGGCCCGCACGCCGCGCCGGCCGACGGCGATCAGGACATCAACTTCACCGCCGCGCTCCTCGACTTCATGGCGGACACCTACTGCATCGACACCACCCGCGTGTTCGCCACCGGCCACAGCTGGGGCGGCGACATGGCCCACGTGGTGAGCTGCTTCCTCGGCGACAGGTTCCGCGCCGCCGTGCCGATCGCCGCGAACCGCCCCTACTGGTTCATGGACGACGGCGCCCCGATCCACTGCCCCGGCGAGACCGCGGTGTGGACCATGTTCGGCGCCGACGACGACCACTTCACCGACCAGGACTACCCGGGCCAGTACGGCGACGAGTGCCGCGACTTCTGGCTCGGCGAGCGCGCCTGCACCGGCGTGATGGCCTCGACCGACCTCGGCCTCGGCGCCGCGATGGAGTGCGTCGAATACACCGGCTGCGCGCAACCCACCCGCTACTGCCTCTACGGCGCCGAATTCGGCCACCAGCGCCCCGACTACTTCCCGGCCGAGGCGATGAAGTTCTTCCGCTCCTTCTGACCACGCGCCGTCACGCCAGGTCGACCGCCCACAGGTGCTCGCCCGAGTTCCAGACGACCCGCCCCTCGCACACGACCAGCCGCTCGCGCTCCCACAGCGCCCGGCGCCAGCGCGCGAGCACCCGCTGCCCACCTGCGTCGATCCGCAGCAGCTCCCCGACGTGCTGACGCGCGACCGCCACGAGCACGCCCATCTCGAGCGGATGCACCGCGAGGATCTCCGCGTCCACCGCGAACCACCGCACCTCCCTCGCCCCATCCAGCACCCCGATCTTCTGCCCCGACGTCCACGCGATCCTCCCCCCGTCCGTGAACAGCCGCGGAAACGACACCCCGTCCTCCCCGCCCTCGAGCACTTTGATGATATCGACCCGCCCGCTCACATCCCGGCGCATCAGGTCGACCCGGTGAATGTTCTTGCCGAACAGCGTCGACCACAGCGACCCCCCGTGCCGCGCCCACCACAGCGCCCCGTCGCACGCGATCAGGTCCCACGCGTTGCCCGAGTGCTCGTACAGCGCCTCCGCCTCGCCTTCCATGCGCACCCGCGTGGCCGTGCGATGCCCCGACACCTCCGCCTGCTCGAGCCACGCCGCCCGCCCCGCGAACCCGATCGGCGACGTCGGCCGCGCCTGCCCCCGCGCGACCACCCGCACCTCGCCGCCGCGCGCGGGCACCCGCCACACCTCGCCCGTCTGCGACAGCGAGATCACCAGGTCCTCCGAGGCCGCTCCCAGATCCGCCATCACCCCGTCGGGCAGGCTCACCACCATCGTCCCGTCCGTCCGCCCCGGCTCGAACCACACCACCGACGCCCCGTCGAGCGCCGCCGTCCCGCCCGCACACACCACCGGCGGCCCGAGCATCGCCAGCTCCGCGTCACCGACCCGCACGCCGTCCCGCGTCCGCGGCTCCACCATCTGCAGCGCGTTCGCCAGCCGCGCCTGCATGTCCTCGTCGCCGCGCCGCGCGACCAGCCCCACCAGCCGCGCGCGCAGCTCCGCGTCGACCAATTTGCGCTCCCGCGGCGCCGCCCCGTGCCGCGCCAGGAACCGCCCCAACCCCAGCAACACCCCCTCGTCGCCGCCCTGCCCCGCCGCGATCAGCTCCTCGAGCGACAAGCACTGCAGCAGCACGCACGCCACGTTCTCGTACACCGGATAACCATTCCACGGCCCCCCCGGCCCGCCGAACCACCCGAGCAACGCCACCGCCGCTCCCTCGCCGAGCGCCGCCCGCACCGCCGCCACCGCCGCCACCACGTCCGCGTCGGTCGACTTGAGGTGCCTGGGCCGACTCATGTGCCCCTCGAGCTCCGCGATCCGCGATCGCAGCGCCGCCGGCGTGGCCGCCAGCCACGCCATGCGCTGCCGCTCCGCCTCGCCCGCCGCCGCCTGCTCCTGCATCCACGTCTCGAGCGGCCCGCCCACCCCGCGGTCCGCCAGCCAGCGCAGCAGCCCCTCGCCATCCTGCAGCGGCGCGTCCGACCACCACCCGTGCACCCGCACCGATAATCCGTGGTGCACCCCGATCGTCGCGCGCAACCTGTCCCCGGCCCACAGCTCGAGCGCCGGGTGCCCGAGGCACATGCAATGAAATTGCCGGTCCGGCTGCACGACCGCCAGCCGCTCCAGCAGCCCCGCCGCGTCGTCCCCGGTCAGCTCGCACAGCAGCGGCCCCGCGAGCGCCTGCCCCTTCGAGACCCCGGCGTCGATCACCCGCACCCGGGTCACCCCGCGGACGAGCCCCGCCATCGCCGTCGCCAGGTCGTGTTCCATCCGCGCATCGTACAACCAACGCGCGTGCGAGAGCGTCCGCCGCGGCTGCCCGCGACGAACGCCCTCGCTTCAGCCGTTCAACGGCGTTTTACGCCGCCTCGGACGAACTCCAGCTGTCGACGTACTCCGCCCCGCTCGGCTCGTAGATCCACTTGATCGTGTGATACACGAACCGCACCGTCTCGAGCGGCGGCGTCGTGCTGGCGGCCGGGTCGATCGCGCTGGCCGAGTGGCGCTCGATCGAATCGACCCGCCCGTCGCTCAGCGAGATCGTGAAGAACTGCTCGGTCGTGCCGTCGCCCGACGGGCTCGGGCGGTAGAAGCGGAACACGCCCTCGATCTTCTCGTTCTTGCACAGCGCCTTGGCCAGCAGCGGGGAGGCCGAGTCGATGCGCTTGACGATCTCCAGCGGCTCGTGGACCCGCCGCCCGACCGGCGCGCGCGTCCCGAGCTCCCGGGCCGTGCGCACGCGGTCCTTGAACTCGAGGCACTCGATCGTCTTGTCGCGACCGAGGTCGTGCTGCGTGCTCTCGCCTTCGATGAGGTTGCCGTTGGACTTGAGTGTGAGATGAATGGTTTCAGCCATGCATCCCACCGTAGCAACCCGCTATCACCAAAGCCCGTCGATCGTCCACGCGTCAAGTCACCATCCCAAATTTGGTAATTTCCCATACACTTTCTGCTACGAACATATTGCTGACAATTCCCACCTGCAAAAAATCTGTGCGGTCGCCCTGGACACGGAGGATCCGCCGGCCCATACCCCAATCCACATATGTCCATGAATGCTGGATCCGTCGCCCCCAAGGAGCGCGTCAACATCACCTATCGCCCCGCAGCCGAGGGCGCCCAGGAGGAGGTCGAACTCCCGTTCAAGATCCTCGTCCTCGGCGACCTCACCGGCCGCCCCGACGAGCGCCCCCTCGACGAGCGCGAGCCCATCGCCGTCGACAAGGACAGCTTCGACAAGGTCATGGCCGCCCAGGCCCTCGCCGTCGACATCAGCGTCCCCAACGCCCTCACGGGCGAGCCCGCGGGCGCCGAGCTGGCCGTGTCCCTGCGCTTCAACGGCCTCGCCGACTTCCGCCCCGACAACATCGCCGCCCAGGTCCCCGAGCTGCGCCGCCTGCTCGACCTGCGCGCCGCCCTGGTCGCCCTCAAGGGCCCCGTCGTCAACGTCCCCGGGTTCGTCCGCAAGATCCGCGAGCTGATGAAGGACCCCGAGCAGCGCGCCCGCCTGCTCCGCGAGCTCGAGATCGAGGAACCCCAGACCACCACCGATATCAAGTGAGGACCACCATGCAAACCGCCACCGCCCAGTCCTCCCTCCTCAGCACATTGCTCGCCGAGACCCGCCTCGTCCCCGCCGACGGCGAGGCCTACCAATTGGTCCGCGCCGGCACGCGCACCCTCCTCGACGACCTGCTCCACTCCGCCGAGGCCGCCCCCCGCGTCGACAAGGAGCGCATCCACAGCCTCATCGCCGACCTCGACCGCCGCCTGTCCGACCAGGTCAACGCCATCCTCCACAACCCGGAGGTCCAGCACCTCGAGTCCGCCTGGCGCGGCCTCAAGCACCTCGTCGACCGCGTCGACTTCCGCGAGAACATCCGCCTCGAGATCGTCCACACCACCAAGGACGACCTCCGCGCCGACGCCGAGGACAGCAACGAGACCGCCCAGTCCGGCCTCTACAAGCACCTCTACAGCCGCGCCTTCGGCGTCCTCGGCGGCAAGCCCTACGGGGTCGTCTGCGCCACCTTCGACGCCGACGGCGGCGCCGCCGACCTCGCCGTCCTCCAGCACTGCGCCGCCGTCAGCGCGATGGCCCACGTCCCGTTCCTCGCCAACGCCAGCCCCCGCCTGCTCGGCCTGCGCGACTTCACCGAGCTGCCCAAGATCAAGGACCTCGAGGCCGCCTTCGAGGGCCCGCAGTACACCCGCTGGAACAGCTTCCGCGACCACGAGGACTCCCGCTACGTCGGCCTGTGCGCCCCGCGGTTCCTCCTGCGCCTCCCGTACGGCAAACGCGACAGCGAGACTTCCATCAAGGCGTTCGAATTCCAGGAGGACGTGATCGACCGCCACGACCGCTACCTCTGGGGCCCCGCCTCGATCGCGCTGACCGCCCGCATCGCCGAGTCGTTCGCCCGCTACCGCTGGTGCCCCAACATCATCGGCCCGCAGGGCGGCGGCTCGGTCCACGGCCTCCCGCTGCATCAATACGAGCAGGGCGGCGAGCTCAAGACCAAACCCCCGTGCGAGACGGCGATCACCGACCGCCAGGAGTTGCAGCTCGCCAACCTCGGCCTGTGCGGCCTCGTGTTCCGCCAGGACAGCGACAACGCCGCGTTCTTCTCGGCCAACTCGACCCAGCGCCCGAAGACCTTCGCCCGCACCGCCGAGGGCGCCGCCGCCCAGCAGAGCGCCCAGCTCGGCGCCCGCCTCCCCTACATGTTCGTCATCACCCGCCTCGCCCACTACTTGAAGGTGTTGCAGCGCGAGCAGATCGGCACATGGAAGGGCCGCGCCGACCTCGAACGCGAACTCAACCGCTGGATCCGCCAGTACGTCGCCGACATGCCCGACCCCTCCGCCGACACCCGCAGCCGCAAGCCGCTGCGCCGCGCCAAAATTATCGTCGAGGACGTCGAGGACCAGGTCGGCTGGTACCGCTGCAACCTGCAGATCGAGCCGTTCATCCAATTCGAGGGCGTGTCGTTCACCCTGTCGCTCGTCGGCAAGCTCGACAAACAATAAATGACCATACCCCTGGATCTCACCATGCCGAGCGTCCACGACGAACTCGCCACCGTCGAATACCACCGCGGCCCCCCGCTGCCCGTGCGCCCGTCCCTGCTCGCCCCCGAGCCGCGCCACGCCTCGCCGAAGCCGGGCCCGCCGCAGCTCCCGCGCCCGTCCGCCGCGTGTCCGACCTGTCCCTTCCGCCAGGTCCCGGACCGCCACCCCGTGCTCCCCGACGGCACCCCTGCGCGCCTCCCGGAGCCCACCGCCGCCCCGCTGCGCCCCGCGACCACCACCCCGCGAGCCGTCGCCTCCGCGCGCCTCCCGGAGCCCACCGCCACCCAGCTGCGCCCGATCGGCGGCACCGGCTCGACCACCGTCCTGCAAGCCGTCGCCCCCGCCCCTCCGCGTCCTCGCCCGCCACCGCCGCCCCCGCGCCGCGCCTGGCTTGCCCACCTGCAACTCGCCCTGTGGCTGGTGATCGCCGCCGGCCTGCTGATCCTCGCGTTCCGCCCGTTAGCCCCGTGACGCCATGCCCGTATCACCACAAATCGTCGCCACCCGCTCCACCCGCGCGTCGCGTGACGCCAGACCCGAATCACCGCACAACGTCGCCATCCTCCACGTCACCGACCCCACCACCGGCGACGAGCAATACCTCCTCGTCGATCGCCCCGTCCTGCAGATCGGCAGCGCCCGCGACGAATGCGGCCTCACCCTCGGCGGCCCCGGCGTCGCCGCCACCCACTGCAGCCTGCGCTGGCAAGCCAATCGGTGGATCCTCCACGACCGCGGCGCCGCGGCCGGCATCTACGTCAACAGCCGCCGCTGCCGCGAACCCACCGCCCTGTGCCCCGGCGACCGCATCTCGATCGTCCACCATTTAATTATTTTCACCACGCTGCCCTCGCTCGAGCTCCCGCACGTGCTCGCCCGCCTGCGCGACCGCCCGGTCCGCTGGACCCTCTCCCGCCCCCACCCGGACGAGCCGCCGCCCGCCCCGCTCGCCCCGAACCGCCGCCGCCCGCGCCTCTTCAACGCCTGCGTCGCCCTGCTCGCAATCCTCGGCCTCGCCTCCAGCATCAGCGCCACCAACTACCTGATCGACCCGACCCCGGAGGCCGTCGCGTCCAACTACCACCTGTCCCCGGAGCCAGCCCCACCCGCCGTCACCGCCCTGACGACAGCAGATATCACTGAACACGAATTACCCGCCCCGTCCGCCGACGTGACGACAATGGGCATGACAATACACGCCCTGCCCGCCGACGCGACGGCAATGGAAATCATAAAACCCGCCCCGCCCGCCGACGCCCCGCCCACCGTCTACGTCACCGAACCACCGACCTTCGAGCTCCCGCCCGACGCCGTCGGCCTCGGCCGCCCGACCGACGGAGCGATCCTCCACGCGCTCCAGCTCCCGACCTCGCCGGACTACACGATCCGCTGCCCCGCGCACGCCCACGCGACCACCGCGACCCTCAATGAGCTGATGAATGGCCTCGCCCGCACGCGCAACCGCGGCTACACCGGCGAGCTCGTGGTCGGCGACCTCAGCCGCCTCGACGGCGGCCGCTACGGCCCGCACAAGTCGCACCAGTCCGGCCGCGACGTCGACCTCTGGCTGCCGATCCGCGGCGGCCGCTACGACCGCGGCTGTCCGCGCTGCGGCACCGACCTGTGCCGCCCCGAGCCCGAACAAGTCGACTGGCCCGCCACCTGGTCCCTGATCCAAAGCCTCGCCGAACGCGGCACCGTCGAGGACATCTTTTTGGATTGGACCCTCCACCCCGCCCTCGCCCAGGCCGCCCATGACCTCGGCGTCCCCGCCGACGAGATCCACCGCCAAATTCAACACCCGATCCGCGGCCGCGCGACATTAATTAAACACTCGGACGGCCACATCCACCACCTGCACGTCCGCTTCCGCGAACCATCACCCGCCTGACATCAAGCCCGCACGAGCCGCCGCATCGCCGCCGCGATCGCCGCCCGGTCCAGCGAGAAGATCAGGTCCGTCTCCTGATACGGGCTGATCGCGCACCCCGGACCGGTCATCGCCCGCCGCATCCCGCGAAACGCCGCCGCGAACCCGACCTCGAGCCCATTTAAAAACTTCTCCCCGCTGCTCGCCTGCAAGTGGCACGGGATCACCAGCCCGTCCGGCAGCACCGTCCCCCAGAACCGCCCCGCCGAACAATTTTTACAGTCGCCGAACACCGGCCCCTTCTTCAACCTCTCCACGTATCCCGCCGACGCCCCGATCGGCCGCCCCTCCCTCCTCGCCTTTAATAATTGGTCCGCGATCTCCCCGAACACCCGCGCCTCGATCGCCGGATCCACCCCTTTCCCGTGATCGAAGCAATCTTCATAGGCCGGCTGAAAGTACGCATAAAACCCCAGCCGCTCGGCGAGCCCCAGCACCTCGTCCATCACGTGCAGGTTGTCTCGCGTCAGCACCGTGATCGTCGCGGTCGCCAGCCCACGCGCCCGCGCGCCCTCCAGCACGCCGATCACCCGTTGATAGCTCCCGGCCCGCCGCCGCACCAGGTCGTGCACCGGCTCCGGCCCGTCGAGCGAGAGAACCAGCAGATCCAGGTTCTCCGCCAGCACATCGAGGTGCCGCCCCGTCATCCACGCGTTCGAGTTCAGTGATGTCATCAACCCGAGCCCGCGCGCATGTTTAATTATATCGATCGCGTCGCTACGCAGCAGCGCCTCGCCGCCGCTGAAGCTCGCGCGCACCAGGCCCGCCCCCTTCAGCTCGTCGAGCGCGCGGCAGAATTCTTCGGTCGTCATCTCGCGGCCCGCCGCCGCCGGGATGTTGCAATAGGCGCACTGGAAGTTGCAGCGGTGCGTCAGGATGAACGTCGCCGAGAACGGAAACCCGCCGCCCGTGGCCAGCGCCACGGCCAGCCGCGCCGCCCCCTGGACGACCCGGAGCGGACGCTGCACCCGGTCCCCGAACACTCCGCGAGTGTAACCGATCAATGCAGCGGCGACAGATCCGGCGGCGCATCACGCTCAGCCAGCGCGGCCGCCAGCGCCTCCGCGGCCTCCTGCGCCGCCGCCGTCGGCGTGTACGCGGACAGGTCGTGGACCGCCGGATACAGCGCCACCGCCTCTGTCCCGGCCAGCGGCCGCGGCCCCGTCTCGATGGGCCGCGCCAGCGTCAGCGCCACGCGCTCCCCCGCGGCCCGCAGCTCGACCCGCAGGTTCCCGCGGTGCAGCGGCCCGACCTCGTGGACGATCCACCGCCCCACCTTCGTCCCCGGCGCGATCGACCGGGTGAACACCACCAGCTCCGGCGACCCCTGCTCCGCGCCATCGTCCCTCACGGGCGGCGCCCCCGCGAGCAGCGCGTGCCCCCGCGACACGGCGACGACCACGACAGTCAGCCCCGCATACGCGAGCAGCATCTTGATTAAACTGTCGCGGCCCAGCATCTACACATATCGGGTCGGATCGGCGACCCCGGCCGCCGCGAACCCCTGGCGCCGCAATTGGCAGCTGTCGCAGCGACCACATGCATTCCCGTCGACGGGGTCGTAGCACGACAGGGTGTCGGCATAGTCCACCCCGAGGCGCTGGCCCGCCTCGATGATCTGCGCCTTCGTCCAGTGCAGCAGCGGCGCGTGCACGTGCGTGCGGTGGCCCTCGACGCCGGCCTTCGTCGCCTTGTCGGCGAGCTCCTGGAACGCGTGCACGAACTCGGGCCGGCAGTCCGGGTACCCCGAATAATCCAGCGCGTTGATCCCCAGCCAGATCTCCCGCGCCGCCAGAGCCTCGGCCCACGCCAGCGCATACGCGAGGAACAGGGTGTTGCGGCCCGGCACGTACGTGCTGGGGATCCCCCCGGTCGCCGCGTCCTTGGGCACCGACAGCTCGCTCGCCGCCACCAGCGACGTCGCCGTCGCCACCAGCTTGCCGACGTGACCGAGGTCGACCACCTCGTGCGCCTTCACCTCGTACTTCGCCGCCTGTCGGCGCGCGCACGCCAGCTCGACCGCGTGGCGCTGCCCGTAGCCGAAGCTCAGCGCGAACACCTCGCGCCCCGCCGCGTGGGCCAGCGCCAGCACAGTCGTCGAGTCGAGCCCGCCGCTCAGCAGCACCACCGCGCGTCCGTGATTCGTGATCATGACGCCGGCTCGTAGGTCGCGTCGATCTTGACCTGGGTCTCGCTGCTGCCGAACTGCCCGAAGTTACCCGCCTGCGTGGCCGCCATGCGGTAACTGACCGGCACCTGATCGTCGAGGTTGAACACGATCGTCGACTCCGAGGTCGTGTCGAGCGAGATCATGATCGTCTTCCCGCCCTGCGCCAGCTCCTTGGCCCCGCTGGCCTCCGACTCGATCTTGATCTCCGCCAGCCGCTTGCCGCTGCTCGCGTCGACCTTGACCAGCGTGTACGTGAGGTCGATCTCCATGTCGATCTCCATCGGCCCGAGCTTCTCCGGCTTCTCCTTCTTGGTCTTCCACGGCTTGCCCTCGACCAGCCCCTCCGTCGGCAGGTCGTCGGGCATCCCGAGGAAGCTGGCGAAGCTGCCGGCGTCGAACTCGTCCTGCTTGGTCTCCGGCTTCTTGTTCTCCGGCAGCACCTTGGTCGCCGCGTCGTCCTCCTCGCCGAGCAGGTCGACGATCCGCGCGCCCTTGCCCGCGAGCAACTGCGCCTTCAAGTCGGGCGCCGGCTGACCCTCCTTCGGCTTCGGCTTGAGCGCCCCGGTCACCTCGAGCTCACGCACCTCGAGCAGGCTGTAGCCGACCTTCAGCTTGCCGCTGCCGGCGTCGCTGACATCGAGCAGCCCGGACGCGTCGACCTTGATCTCCCCGGCCTGGTTGTCGCCGGAGATCGCGAACGACACCTTGATGTTCTCCTTGAGCTTCGCCGGGGCCACCTTGTAGCGCAGCACCGTGCCGTTCGCGGCACCGGGCCCGCCGGCGCCGGTGGCCGGCGTATTGGAGTCGGCGTCGGGCGTCTTCTTGCACGCGGGCAGCGAGCCGAGGCCGAGGGCGCCGAGCAGGGCCAGGGCGAGCGAGGGTCGGGACAGGCGGCGGAGGCTGGACATGGCCGGGACGCTAACCGCGGCGGCCGGACCGCGCAACCGCGCAGACCATGTGCTATGAGGCGAGCCATGGTCCTGGAGGCCCTCAAGTCCCTGTTCGGCAAGCGGATCCGGCTCCCGCGAGATCACGTCACGAAGGTCTCACGCGCCGCCCGCAAGGCCGCCGAGCCCCAGGCCGCCGCCATCCAGGCCGCCATCGACACGATCGCCGCCCTGCCCGGCCTCGCCGACGTCGCCAACACCAAGCGCCTCCCCAAGGGCTTCTTCGCGGCCGTGCAGGCCCTCATCGCCGCCTACGACGCCTACGTCCACCAGATCGTCGAACACACCCCCGCCCTCAAGGACGCCCCCCGCGCCGGCACCCCCGCCGGCTACCGCGCCTGCTACGAGCAGCCCGCCGCGGTCACCGGCGTCGAGGGCCTCAACATCTACCGCAACATCCGCCCGTGGAAGGACTTCCCGCAGGTCGCCAAGGACCTCGCCCGCATCGGCGAGCAGCAGTACAAGGACATCCAGGCCCTCCACACCGGCAAGGACCCCGACAAGATCAGCATGGCCGGCACCGCCGTGCAGCAGGGCCGCCTCAATGCCGCCCGCCGCAAGGACCTGTGCCCCCTGCTCGACCCGGAGACCCACCGCTGCCGCGCCTGGGACGTCCGCCCGTTCGCCTGCCGCATGCACTTCGTCCTGTCCGACCCGACCTGGTCCGACCCGCAGGACGAACACTTCCCCAAGCAGGTCAAGCCGCTCAACGTCCGCATGCCGCTGCGCCAGCAGCTCGCGCTCATGCAGATCGAGAAGCGCATGATGCTGACCCCCGCCCCGTTCCTCAACGCCAACATCCTGCAGTGGCTGCACCTCGCCGAGGGCTCCGGCCTGCTCGAGGTCGGCGAGGCCCCGACCCGCTTCGCCGCCGACGGCAACCCCGCCGTCAAGGCCAACCGCAACCGCCCGAGCGCCAAGAAGTTCGAGAAGGACAAGCGCAAGAAGAAGGCCCGCAAGTAGCGGGCCTCCCGTCACAGCGCGGGCGCCTTGAGCCACACGTAGCTGACGTACGCGGTCGGCTTGCCGGTGCCGCCGCTGCAGATCGCGATCACCGAGTAGTCCGCGTTCTTGCCGGTCAGCGTGATACGCCCGCCCTCGCCGTCCTCGCTCTTGAGCTCCGGCACCGCGCCGGCCAGCGCCGTCTTCACCGTCGCCACGCAGTCCGCTTGCGTGGTCCCGTCGGCCAGCTCGAACAGCATCTGCGTGGTGAACAGCCCGGCCTGATCCGGCGCCGTGCGACCCGAACGTTTGATCGTCGACCCCGCAAACAACTCGCGACGAAACCAGGGCGGGTCCACCGGACCCGGCACCGACCCCGCGCTGGTCCGTGATCCCGGGCTCACCACCGGTGCAGCTGCATCTGTCTTGCGTGGCGCATCACTCGCTGATTTCTCTGTATTCTGGCTCACGCCTTTGTCTGTGGGTGATGCCGCTGGTACGGGCGTGATGGCAGATTTGACGGGCTCCCCGCCGCCGCAGGCGACCGTAAAAACCCCGAACAACACGGCGACTCGAGTCATGGTCGCCGCAGTTTATCAGCAGCTCGAGGGTTGTATGCGCCGAGAAAGTGAGACAAGGTTGCCGGCATGCGCGGGCCATCGGCGACGCCGAGCACACCCCTGAAAATCGCGTCGCCCCACCCGGCCGAGTCGCTGCGTAGCGTCACCCGCGAGACGCTCCACGACTCACCCGACCAGAGCGCCGTGCCAGTCGCTCGCGGCGACACGCCCCGCACCACCGGCCCGCTCCCGGCCGCCCGCCCGCGCTCCGCACCGGCGCTCCACAGCCCGCGCCACGGCGTGCTCATCGCCTACAGCCACCGCGACCGCGACCTGCTCGGCGAATTGCAGCGCCACCTCAAGCCGCTGCAGCAGGCGTGGATGCTCGACCTGTGGGACGACATCCGCGTCGACGCCGGCCCGCGCAGCGCCGCCGAGCTCCACCGCGCGCTCGACACGGCCCGCGTGGTCCTGCTGCTCATCTCGCCCGGCTTCCTCGCCTCGCCGTTCGTCGCCGAACACGCGCTCCCGGTCCTGCTCGCCGCCCAGCCCCACCCGCGCGCCGCGGTCATGTGCCTGTACCTCCGCCCCGCGATGGAGGTGTTCGCCGAGTACAAGTTCCGCGACCCCGGCGCCCGCGAGGATCGCAGCATCCGGATCACCAACTTCCACGGCCTCAACGACCCGACCTGCCCGCTCGCCGCGCAACAAAAACCCGCGCGCGCCGGCATCCTCGCCGCCGCCGCCGAGGAGATCATCGCCGCCGCCCACCGCGGCGTCGCGGCCTCGATCGCCGAGATGTGACCGCAGAACCAGGGCCTGCGGCCCATCTGGCCTCTCGGCCAGCTTGCGGAGCCAGTCGACCCCGCGTTATCCTCAGCCGCCGCGCGGCGACGCGCCGCCACGCGCCGCCACTCGCTGTCACTCGCTGTCCCATGTCGAATCGTCCCCACGCGCGCGCATCGTCCACGCTCCGCCTCGGGGTCAGCGCGGCCCTCCTGCTCGCGTCGCTGACCCCGACCACCGCCCGCGCCGAGCCGCCCGCGATCCCCAAGGAGGCCGAGGAGCACTACGACCGCGGCGTCCGTGAACGCGAGGCCGGCCGCCACGCCGTCGCCGCCCAGGAGTTCACCGCCGCCTACGAGGGCATGCCCACCGGGCTCAAGGAGCTGCGCGCCAGTATCCTGTTCGACCTCGTCGACGCCCACCGCAGCGCCTTCGCGGCCGGCGGTCGCACCCGCGGTCGCGAGCACCCCGCCGCCCACCTGTGCGCCGCCGAGGCCGCCCTCGGCGAGTTCCGCAGCGCCGCTGAACAGGGCCGCAAGCCGCGGTCCAAGAAGTCGACCGACGAACTCAAGGCCGAGGAGCTGCTCACCGCCGTCCAGGCCGACCTCGAGAAGGCCCGCGCCGACTCCCCCGACCTCGACTGCGCGACCGCCGAGCTCCCGCGCGGCGCCCCCGACGAGGCGCCCCCGCCCGACCCGGGCCCCGTCGACGACAAGCCCGCCCCGCGCCCGAAGCCCAACATGCCGCTGGTGATCGCCGGCAGCGTGACCGCGGCCGTCGGCCTCGCGATGTTCGGGCTGATGGCTGGCGGCCTGGTCCGCGGCAACCGGGCCGACGCCGATGGCAACGCGCTGGTCGACATGAACGCCACGCGCGACGAGCTCGACCCGGACATCCAGGAGATCGACCACCGCGGCCACGTCGGCAACAACATGGCGATCGCCGGCGGCGTGCTCGGCGGGGTCTGCCTCGGCACCGGCGTCGCCCTGCTGGTCCTCGGCCTGCGCGGCAAACCCGGCAGCAGAGTCGCCGCAGCCCCGTACGCGACCCCCCGGACCGCGGGCTTCACCGTGCGCTTGCAGTTCTGATGGCCCAGGGGCGCAGTTGCGCCGCGCTCGTTCAATCGCCGGATCCACCGCGGAATCCGCTATGCTACCGGGCTGCCGATGCCCTCCCCGACGTCCAGGGGCCCCGCGGGCCCGCAGAAGCCGCCACGGCGGCCGCCTGCGGCAGACCTGATGGAGGCCGACTCCTCGGAGGAGACCAAGATCATCGCCCGCCCCTCGGCGAGGATCCACTTCGATTCGCCCGAGGACCTGGTCGGGCACACTCTCAACAGCCGCTACAAGATCCTCAGCCTGCTCGGCTCCGGCGGCATGGGCACCGTGTACCTCGCCGAACACGTGCTCATCAACAAGCAGGTGGCCATCAAGGTGCTCAGCCCGGCCCACAGCAAGAAGCCCGACGAGGTCGAACGCTTCCTGCGCGAGGCCCGGGCCGCCTCGCGGATCCGCCAGGAGAACGTGGTCGACATCACAGACTTCGGCTACACGAGCGGCGGCCTGGCGTTCCTCGTCATGGAGTACCTCGAGGGCGAGGACCTCGCGACCACCAGCACCCGCGAGGGCCCGCTCCCGTGGCGCCGCGCCGCCCGCATCACCCGGCGGATCTGCGCCGCCCTCGAGGCCGCCCACAAGGGCGGCATCATCCATCGCGACATGAAGCCAGAGAACGTGTTCCGCATCACCCGCGGCGCCGACCCGGACTTCATCAAGGTCCTCGACTTCGGCATCGCCAAGATCATCGACGAGAACTTCGAACCCTCGCTGCCCTCGTCGACCAACAGCGGCCTGCTCGGCACCCCCGAGTACGTCGCCCCCGAGCTGATCCGCGGCCTCCCGCCCGACGCCCGCGTCGACATCTACGCCGTCGGCGTGATCCTCTACCGCCTGCTCACCGGCCGCGTCCCGTTCTCCGGCGACAGCTTCATGGCCACCCTCACCCAGCACCTGATGGAGCCGCCCAGGCCGCTCCGCCAGGTCGCCCCGCACATGGACATCCCCGAGGCCCTCGAGGCGATCGTCCTGCGCACCCTCAACAAGGAGCCCGACCAGCGCTACCCAGCGATCGGCGAGCTCTCCCGCGTCATCTCCGCCGTCGACGCCGCCCACCCCGAACACAGCGTCGTCGTCCCCAACCCGATCGCCGCCGGTGCCACTCCGCCGCCCCGCCGCATCGGCGTGATCGTCGGCGTCCTCGCGCTGCTCCTGCTCGTCGGCGTCACCGCCGTCTTCATGGCCGGCAACGACCCGCCGACGCCCGTGGCGAAGGCCGCCGTCATCACCCCGCCGATCGCCGCACCGCAGCCCGAGCCGATCGTCACCCCGATCCCCAAAAAACCCGACCCGCCGCCGGTCACCCCCGATCCGCCCGACCCTGTCCCAAATCCGGCCGCCGCCGACGAGGCCGGCGAGGACCCGCAGGACACCCCCGGCAAGTCCGACCCCGACCCCTCGAAGCTCACCCCGCGCGCCCCGCTGGCCGAGCGCCTCA
>Ga0075158_10001578_pt1 | contig 17057 bp, 18 predicted proteins | sample JI91814BDNA_FD_70968 | JGI IMG/M metagenome (GOLD analysis project Ga0075158, IMG submission 70968) | Wastewater effluent complex algal communities from Wisconsin, to seasonally profile nutrient transformation and Carbon sequestration -... | ecosystem: Engineered > WWTP > Effluent > Algae... | reverse complement strand
CGCGATTGCCTCATCCGCGATGCCGCTCGCCTGCTCGAGACGCGGAGCCAACCGAGCATGCAGCCGCGTCGCCTTTCCCGAGGTCACCTGGTCCAGGGCTTCGACCGGGCCGAACTCCTCGATGAGGGCGGCAACCTCGAGGTCGCCGGGCTCACCGATCCGCGCCCAGGTCACCCGGGCGGATCGCTCGGTCGACCACGACGTGCTCATGCCGCGACCTGCGTCCCGGCGCGCAGCAGGAGAGCCAGCCCGACATCATCGGCGTCGGGACGGCTCTTGCCCGCGAGGTCGGCCCGGGTCCACGCGACCCGCAACGTCCGGTCATAGCCCCGCAGGCTGATCAGCCCGCGCTCAAGGGCGCGGTCGAGATTAGCGGTCACCGCCGCCGAGAGCCGGAAGGCGCCCACGCGCAGCACCCGGCCGGGCACCTGAGCATTGGTCACCCAGTCGCCGGCGAGCGACCAACGCTCGGCGGCACGTTCGCGCGCGCGGCGCACCCGCTCGGCGACGATGGCCGACGGCTCACCAGTCATCGCCAGGCTGGCGGCCTGCGTCAGGGCGGGCACGTGCACCTGCACGTCGATCCGGTCGAGGATGGGGCCACCGAGGCGCGCGGCATACGTCCGGCGCGCCACCGGTGAACACGTGCACCGCAGCGCCTTGCCGTAGCCGTGCCCGCAGGGGCATGGATTGGCGGCCAGCACGAGTTGGAAGCGTGCGGGAAAGGTGGTGGTCGTGCGGGAGCGCGCGATCGTGACCGAACCGGATTCGAGGGGTTGGCGCAATGCCTGGAGCACATCGGCCTTGAAATGTGGCGCCTCGTCGAGGAAGAGCACCCCCAGATGGGCGGCGCTGACGGCGCCGGGGCGCACCAGCCCGGACCCGCCGCCGACCATCGCGGCGAGGGAGGCGCCATGGTGGGGCGCGACATAGGGCGGGGTGCGATCGAGCCCCGGGCCATCGAGGCTCTCCCCGAGCAACGATCGGATCGAATGCACCGCGAGGGCCTGGTCCAGGTGCAGCGGCGGCAAGATTCCGGCGATCCGCTCCGCCAGCATGGTCTTGCCGCTGCCCGGTGGCCCCGTCAGCAGCAGGTGATGACCACCGGCGGCGGCTACCTCCACGGCCACGCGCGCTTGCGCCTGCCCGGCGACATCCGCGAGATCGGGCACGATGCGCTGCGCGGACGCACTGCCCGGCGGCCCTTCGCGGACCAGCCACGCCGAAGGCGGACCCTGCTCGCGATAGCTGCGCACCACCTCACGCAGGCTCTCCACCCCGTGCACGCGGATCCCGTCGACGAGTTGCGCCTCGGGGAGATTGGTCAGGGGCACCACGACATCGGTGGCTCCCGCCGCGAGGGCCGCGAGCACGGCCGGCAAGACCCCGACCACCGGCCGCACGGAGCCGTCGAGCCCCAACTCCCCCAGGTGCACGACGTCGCCGGCCGGCCGCTGCATGATCTTGCCGACCGCAGCCAGGATGGCGACCGCGATCGCGAGGTCGAAGCCGGTGCCATTCTTGGGGACCGCAGCCGGTGAGAGATTGACGACGATCTTGCGGCTGGGCAGGGTGAGGGAGGTCGACTCACAGGCGGCACGCACCCGATCCGGCGCCTGCCGGCAGGCGGCATCCGGCAGGCCGCTGACCAGCAGGCCCGGCAACGCATTGCTCAGATGCGCCTCCACGTCGACCAGTCGCCCTTGCAGGCCGGCCAGAGCAATCGCCCGCGTGCGTCCGAGCGTCATTCAGACCACCCCGCGCACATGCTGCACCCGGGTCGGCGTGCTTCCCGACCCGATCAGCACCCCGATGACATCGAAACGAACACCCGGCGGATGCACATCGGGATTGGCACGCAACCAGGCCAGGGCTAGCCGGCGCAGCTTGCCGAGCTTTTCCTGCGTCACCCCGGTGACCGGATCCCCCACGGCAAGACTGCGACGGGTCTTGACCTCGACGATGACGACATCGCCACAGCCCTGGCGCGCGATGATGTCCAATTCACCGCGCGGGTCCCGGTGGGTCCAGTTCCGGGCAAGGATCTCGAACCCCCGATCCCGCAGGAAGCGGACCGCGATCTCCTCCCCAAACGCCCCCACGCTGGCTCGTTGATCGGCCATGGCCCCTGCCCCCTGCTCGCTCTCGGATGTCATCACCGATGACGATTCCCGATCGGGCGGCCGTTGTCAGGAGGGGCGAAAAAACCTGTGGATCAAGGCTTTTCGGGTGAGAATCTGTGGATAACCACGCTCAGAAGGGTCCCTTCGGGACCTCGAGGTCGCTCTTGGCCAGTTCCTCGACGTTGACATCCTTGAAGGTGATCACGCGCACATTCTTCGCGAAGCGCGCCGGGCGATAGATGTCCCAAACCCAGGCATCGGACATCGTGACCTCGAAGAAGACTTCACTGCCCTCCCCGCGGACCGCCACATCGACGCCATTGGCCAGATAAAAGCGCCGCTCGGTCTCCACGACGTAGCTGAAGAGACCGACGACATCGCGGTACTCGCGATAGAGCGCAAGCTCCATCTCGGTTTCGTACTTCTCCAGGTCTTCGCTGCTCATGCCAATTCGCTTTCTGGCTCGCCGACACCGGCGAGGAGGTCGAGGTCGAGATCATCATCACCCACGAGTGCGCCCACGACGCCCGGCAGGCGCCAGGAACGCCGGTGCTGCGCGCACGGGCCGTGCTCCGTGAGCGCGTGCAGGTGCTCCGGGGCGGCATACCCCTTGTTCCCCTCCCAGCCGTATGCCGGGTGGTCCGCGGCATACTCCACCATCAGCGCGTCGCGGGTCACCTTCGCCAAGACGCTGGCCGCGGCAACGGAGGAACATTTCAGGTCGGCCTTGATCATCGTGGTCACCGGCGGCGCCGGGGCGGCGGCGATCGCCGCGAACAGGCCGGCCTCCTGCGGATCGGTGAGCCAGTCGTGATTGCCGTCGAGGATGACCAGATCAGGCACCAGGGGCAGGTGAGCGAGGGCTCGACGACCAGCCAGGCGCAGGGCGGCAATGATGCCGATGGCGTCGATCTCCGCCGGCCAGGCGTGGCCGACGGCATACGCGCGCCCCCAGCGGTGGATCCGAGGGACCAGCGCGGTCCGCGCGGCGGGGGTGAGGAGTTTGGAGTCCTTGACCCCGCTCGGCGCGGTCCGGCAGGCGGGATCGATGACGACGACCCCGACGCTCACCGGTCCAGCGAGCGCCCCGCGCCCGACCTCGTCCATGCCGGCGAGCACGGCATACCCCTGGCGCTGGAGGCCTCGTTCGACTCGCAGCGACGGTGTGGTGGAGCGGCGCGGCACGGGGGTCATGGTGCGGGGACGGCGGCGAAGGTCGAGGAGTAGTTGCCCAGCCAATCCCATCGCGAGACCGGCCAAACCAAGGCGACGGCGCGGCCGACGACGAGATCCACCGGGACCGAACCGTTGACGCCATCGCCGGCAGAATCGTGCAGCCGGGAGTCGCTGGAGTGGCCGCGGTTATCGCCCATCACCCAGATCCGACCCTGCGGGACGGTGATATCGAAGGTCATCTCGCTCGGCTTCTCACCGGGCTTGACATAGGGCTCGTTGATGGCGACGCCATTGACGGTGAGCTGACCACCGGCATCGCAGCAGACGACATGATCCCCCGGCAGGCCGATGACCCGCTTGATGAGGTGGCCCTCGGCGGTGTCCGGGAGCAATCCGACAAAGGTCAGCGTCCGGGTGATGCCATTGAGGATAGGGCCGCGATCGACGGTCGGCTCGGGGTTGAGCCAGTGGTCGGGATCGGCGAAGACGACGACATCGCCGCGGTGCAGGTCACTCACGCGAGGCGTCAGTTTGCTGACGATCACCCGGTCGTCCTTGACCAGGGTGTTCTCCATCGACTCCGAGGGAATGTAGAAGGCCTGCACCAAAAAGGTCTTGACCAGGAAGCTCAGCAGCAGCGCGATGGTGCCGACGATGAGGAGTTCGCGGACCGCGGCCACGAGATGTCCCAGGAGACTGCGCCGCGCCTCGACCACCGGCTCCTCGACCTCGGGCTCCGACACCCGGGGGGCCGCGCCCGTGAACTGGGGATAGCGCGCATCCGCCGAGATGGGGGCCGGTTCCGCGGCCCCAGAGCTGGTGTCGGAGGTCGGCGGGAGGCTCACTGACCGGTCCCGGCGGGGATGGACGCGAGCTGCGAGGAGTGGGCGATATCCCCCATCCCGCCGACCCGGCCGAGCGGCCAGTAGCGCAGCACCGGTGACCCGATCACGTCCTCGACGGGCACCATGCCGCCACCGGGGTCACCGAGGTGGGCTCGAGAGTCGGCGGAGTTGGAGCGGTTGTCGCCCATCATGAAGAGCTTGCCCGCGGGGACGATGACATCGAAGGGTGTCTCCGAGGGGCTCATCCCCTCGACCAGATAGGGCTCGTTGACGGCCTTGCCATTGATCGTGAGCAGACCGCCTTGATCACAGCACACGACCCGGTCGCCACCCACCCCGATCACGCGCTTGACATAGTCCTTCTCACCCGGGTTGATGCCAAAGACGCCAGCCACCGCGGAGGCGACCTTCCCGAAGGTTCCGCTCCAACGGGTGTCCGCGCCGCCGCCGAAGGTGTCGGTGCCGTCGAAGACGACGATGTCCCCGCGCTTGACGTCGCTGCCCAACTTGGAGACGACGACGCGATCGCTGATCTCCAGGGTCGGGATCATCGATCCGGAGGGGACATAGAAGGACTGGACGATGAAATTGCGCAAGACGGCCACCAGGAGCAGCGCCAGCGCAATGTGGACCCACAAGGGCCACTGCTTCTTCTGCGGCTTTTGCGTCGCGGCACGGCGAGCAGCCCGGCTGGGCGGGGTGCTCGGGACCGACTCAGGCTCGGACGTCATAGGTGAGGCAGCCTAACGCGAGACCCTGACAGCCGATGCGGCTGCCAGGGTCTGGGCGTCAATCGCTCGGCGTCAGTTGGCCGGGGTGTCGCGGCGCTCGCGGATGCGGGCCGCCTTGCCGCGCAGTTCGCGCAGGTAATAGAGCTTCGCGCGGCGCACGTCACCACGGGTGACGACCTCGATCTTGTCGATGATCGGGGTATGCAGCGGGAAGGTCCGCTCGACGCCGACACCGAAGGAGACCTTGCGAACGGTGAAGGTCTCGCCGACGCCACCACCGTGGCGACGGATCACGACGCCCTGGAAGACCTGGATGCGGGAGCGGGAACCTTCGACGACCTTGACGTGCACCTTGACCGTGTCGCCCGCGCGGAAGGCGGGGAGGTCGGCCTTGAGAGAGGCCTGGTCGATCGCATCGAAACGCTGCATGGCGTTCTGCTCTTTCTGCCGGCGCCACAGGTCGCCTGGCTGATATCAACAATGAGTTCGGTATGTCGTCCGGCCGGCCGCGCGAGTCGCCTCGCTCCCCCTGTGGCAGGGGCTGGTTGGTGGTGCAGGACGCAAGGATCAATCTTGCCAGACACCCCGCCGAGGGGCGAAATCGGCGCGGGTCACCGGCGACGCTTCGTCAGGTCGACGGCACCGGGGATGGCGCTGGGCCCGGGGCGGAGGCGATAGCCCGCCTTCCGATAGATCCGCAGGTTGCTCTCACTCGCGGCGCCGGCGACCAGCGCGAAGGAGGTGACATCGGGCGGGGCGAGGGACTCGGCATATGTGAGCAATTCTCGGCCGAGCCCGCGACCTTGCAGGTCGGGGGCGAGCATGAGCCGCCCGATCTGCCAGGTATGACGATCGGCCGGGTCCCGGCGCCCGCGCACCGAGGCGACCAGTCGGCCCGCGCTGCGCCAGAGCCAGGTCTGCCACTCTCCCAGTTCCGCGACGGCACCGTCCACCCCGTGCAGGGCCGCCCCGAACAAGCCGTACTCGGCATACTCAGCCATCCAACACGCCCGGGTGAGGGTCAGCAGTTCGGCGGCATCGGCGGGCGTGGCCACGGATCGCTCGAAGGCGGCCAATCCGGTCGCACCTGCCTCCGGGCGCAGTAAGTCGGGGCGCCGGGTGGCGGTTCGCTCGAGCCGTTGCTGGTGGCGCCACGCGGCAATCGCGGCGTGATTGCCCGAGAGCAGGACCGGCGGCACATCGTGGGTGGCCTCGCCGATCTGCCAGCGCGCCGGCTTGGTATAGACCGGATATTCCAGCAGCCCGCCCTCGTGGGACTCCTCGACCAAGGACTCCTCGTTGCCGACGACGCCGGGGATCAGCCGCCCGATGGCCTCGACCATGGCGAGCACCGCGACTTCGCCGCCATTGAGGACATAGTCCCCGAGCGAGACCGGCAGGACCGACCAGCCGAGATCCTCCGCGGCATGGGCATAGACCCGCTCGTCGATCCCTTCATACCGGCCGCAGGCGAAGGCAAGCCACGGCTCCTGCGCCAACTCACGGGCGAGGGCCTGGGTGAAGGGGCGTCCAGAGGGCGCGGGCACGAGCAGGCGCGGTGAGCCGGGGGCCAGCCCCCCGACATACGAGAGCGCCTCGGCCCAAGGCTGGGGCTTCATCACCATGCCGGCCCCGCCGCCGTATGGCGTGTCGTCCACGGTCCGATGACGGTCGTGGGTGAAGTCGCGCAGGTCGTGCACGACGAGGTCGAGCAGGCCGGTGCGGCGCGCGGTGCCGATCAGCGACAACTCCAGCGGAGCCAGGTAGTCGGGGAAGATCGTGATGACGTCGAGGCGCACGCCGCTACTGCTCCCGCGCGATATCGAAGAGGCCGGCCGGAGCATCGACGACAACCACGCCGGCCTCGATGTCGACCCGCGGCACGATGGCCTCGACGAAGGGCACCTGCGCCTCGACCCCATCCGCGAGCCGAATCACCAGGCGATCCTGCGCCGCGCCGACATCGAGTCCGACGACCTCGCCGAGGGCCGCGCCCGAGGGATCGAACACGCGCAGACCGACCAGCTCATCTTCATACCAGCCCTCGTCGTCGGTCTCGACGAGATCGGACACTTCGGCGAAAAGCTTTGTCCCGCGCAGGGATTCGGCACCGGTGCGGTCGGGAATCTCGGCGAACCCGAGCAACCAAATACCCTTGTGCAGGCGCGCGCTGCGCAACGTCAACTCCTTCGGGACACCGCTGCCGGGCACGGCCTGGGTCGAGAAGACAGCACCCTCGACATAGCGCCCCTCGGGGTCATCCGTGTGCGTCTGCACGGTGACCTCACCGTGCAAGCTGTGGGGTTTGCCGATCCGGGCCACGAGCACACTCACGCGTCGATTCTCCCACCACCGGACGCGGCGGGGGATCTGCACAGGACCCACACACTTCCACGCCCGGTCGCGCACACCCGACCTTCTAATCTCGACGATATGGCGAGAGTGCTGGTGGTCGAGGACGAGCCCCTCATCAATTCCACGGTCGGCGACCGGCTGCGAGCCGAGGGCTATGACGTCATATCGGCCTTCACCGGGCCGGAAGCGGTTTCCCTTGCCGCAGAACACCTTCCGGACCTCATCGTCCTCGACATCATGCTGCCCGGATTCGACGGCATCGAGGTATGCCGCCGGGTCCAGGCCACGCGCCCCGTGCCGGTGCTCATGCTCACCGCGCGCGATGACGAGGCCGACATCATCGTCGGCCTCGGGGTCGGCGCGGACGACTATCTGACCAAGCCGTTCCGGATGCGCGAACTGGTCGCGCGGGTCAAGGCCTTGCTGCGGCGCGTCGAGCGCGCCCGGGAATTGGCCGAACGCCCCGGATCGAGCACGACGGTCGGCGCCCTCGTCATCGACCCTGGAAGTCGCCGAGTCACTTTGAGCGGCAACGAAATCCACCTCACACCCCTGGAGTTCGACCTGCTAGCCATGCTCGCGGCCAGCCCGGGGATCGTCTTGACCCGGGAGCGGCTGCTGGAGCAGGTGTGGGGATGGGCGGACGCGTCGGGCACCCGGACGGTGGACAGTCATATCAAGGCGCTGCGCGCCAAGATCGGCGCCGACCGGATCCGCACCTCGCACGGCGTCGGCTATGCCCTGGAAGTGCTTCCATGAGTTCGCCATTGGCCCGGGCAGCGTCCCTGAAGGTCAAACTCGGCGCGCTCGTCGCGATCAGCGTGCTGGCGGCGACGCTGATCGCCACGATCGGCGCGAACAGCCGGGTCACCCCGTGGCTCGTGGTGCCGGTCACCGTCGGCGTCGCCCTGGTCATCACGCAATGGCTGGCGGCCGGGATGACTGCGCCCCTGCGGGCGATGACCAAGGCGACCCGCCGGATGGCGCGCGGCGACTATTCGGCCCGGATCGAGGCGACCGGGCGCGACGAGGTCGCCGACCTCGCTCGTGCCTTCACCTCAATGGCCGACGATCTGCGCGGTGCCGACCAGCACCGGCGCGACCTGATCGCCACGGTGTCACACGAATTGCGCACTCCGGCAGCCGCTTTGCGAGCCTTGCTGGAGAATCTGGCGGACGGCGTAACGCCGGCGGATACGCACGCATTGGATTCAGCGCTGCGCCAGGCCGAGCGGCTCAGCGACCTGCTGACCGACCTACTCGCCCTCTCCCGGCTCGATGCCGGTCTGGCCGATCTCGCGCTCGCTGAGGTCGACGTGGCCGCGTTACTCGCCGAGGTCCGCGACGAACTGAGCGCCACCGGGCGCCCGATCCGCACCGAGATCGACATCGAGCCGGCGGACCTGGTGGTGCGCGCCGAACCCGCGCGCTTGCGGCAGGCGGTGAGCAACCTGCTCGACAATGCCGCACGGCATACGCCAGCGGGCACGTCGGTGGCGCTGATCGCCTGGGCCGACGGCTCCACCTGGCACCTCGATGTCACCGACGAAGGCCCCGGCATCGACCCGGCCGATCGCGAGCGGATCTTCGAGCGTTTCGGCACCGCCTCCGCCGGCGGCACCGGCCTCGGCCTCGCGATCACCCGCTGGGTCGCCGAGTTGCACGGCGGGACGATCATCGCTCTCGATCCCGAGCCGGGCCGCTCCGGCGCACGCCTGCGCCTGACTCTCCCCCTCGAACCCCCCACTCGCGTCCGCCCCGAATCCCTTGCAGGAGAACGTATGTCGTCGCCTCACCCCAACCAGCCACCGCAGGTGCCCGCGCAAGGTCCACCAGCCCCGGTGACCCACGGCGCCGCCGCGACGGCCATCGCACCATCCCCCTGGGCGGGATCGGGGCCGCGCAATCTCGCGCCACCCCCGACCATCGACGGCCTCTTCTCCAAGGTCTGGCCGGAGCATGCGCTCGTCGGCCGCCCCCGGCTCGTGGCCCTCGCCGCGGGCGTCGGCGCGCTCGCTGCTCTCCTGCTGCCCGATCGCAATGTCGGCCTGGCCTGGAGCCTGGTCCTGCTCGCGGCCGGCGCCAGCATCGTGCTGAACTCCCGCCGCCGCGGCTGGCTGACGTGGTGCGTCATGGCCCTCGGCTGCGGCCTGGCCGCCCTACCGACCCTGCGCGCCGCCGAGTGGCTGACCCCGCTGTCCATCCTCGTCGGAGGACTGCTGATCGTCCTCGCCATCGTGCCGGTCTCCTCCGCCTCGGCCCTGATGAGCGCCGTCGCGGCGTGGCCCCTCGCGGCGCTGCGCGGATTGCCCTGGCTGGGCCGCTCCCTCAGCCGCCGGGGCCAGGCGCACCGCTGGTGGGCGATCGTACGCACGGTGCTGCTCAGCGTGCTGGCCGTCGTTGTCTTCGGGGCGCTCTTCGCCTCGGCCGATGCCGTCTTCGGACACTGGGTGGATGTGCTGGTCCCTGATCTGACGCTCGACACCCTGGTCGCGCGAGTCTTCGTCGGCATCGCCATCGGCGGACTGACCCTCGCGGGAATCTACTTGGCCATCAACCCGATTCGCGAGGAAGCCTTCGAACTCCCCCCCGCGCGACCCCTCGCGCATACCTGGGAATGGCTCGTCCCGGTCGGGCTGGTGGTCACGACCTATGTGCTGTTCATCGCCGCGCAGGCCAGCGCCTGGCTCGGCGGCCACGACTATGTCCAGCGACAGACCGGGCTGACCTATGCCGAGGCCGTCCACCAAGGATTCGGACAACTCACGGTCGCCGCCGTGCTCACCCTCATGGTCGTCGGGGTGACGGCACGTCGGGCCGCCCGCACCGATCCGGGCGACCGGCTCCTCGTGCGGGCTGTGCTCGGGGCCTTGTGCATCCTCACCGTGACCGTGGTCGCCTCGGCCCTGTGGCGCATGCATCTCTATCAGCAGGCCTTCGGGTATACGACGATGCGCCTGCTCGTCGACTTCTTCGAGGTGTGGGTCGCCGTGGTCCTCGTCATGGTGCTCATCGCCGGAATCAACTTCTCCGGCAAGTGGATTCCGCGCGCGGCCGTGCTCATGGGTGCTGCTTTGGTCCTGACCTTCGGGCTGCTGAACCCGGACGCCTGGGTCGCCCAACGCAATCTCGATCGCTATGCCGAGACCGGCAAGATCGATCTCGACTATCTCGGCGCCCTCTCCGCAGATGCCATCCCCGTCATCGCCTCATCGAGGCTCCCCGAGGATGTCCGCGCGTGTGTCCTCGGCAATAGCGTGACCGGTGACCAAGGGGCCGATGATCCCCTCGAGTGGAATCTCGGGCGCAGCCGGGCTCGTGCGGCGCTCTCGGGCGGGTCCGTGGCGCCCCTTGGCAGGAGCTGCTCCGGCTCCGCCGACTGATCTTGCTGACCTGGCCGGTGAGTTGCACAAGGGGCCGTATGCCACTGGCATACGGCCCCTTGTGCCGCTCGGATGTCGCGGACGAGAGGTCAGCGCACCCGGTCGGTGTCGACGATGTCGATGCGGACGTTCTGGCCACCCGCGAGGGCGCCCATCACCGTGCGCAGGGCACCGGCGGTGCGGCCCGAGCGACCGATGACGCGACCGAGGTCCTCGGGATGCACCCGCACTTCGAGCAGGCTGCCCCGGCGCAGATCCTTGGTGCGCACGACAACATCGTCCTTGTGGTCGACGATGCCGGTGACCAGGTGCTCCAGGGCCTCTTCGAGCAGGGTCACTGCTCCGCGGCCTCGACGGCAGCCTCGGCCGGCGCCTCGGCGGTCTCGACGACGGCCTCGGTCTCCTCGGCCTTCTTGGCCTTCTTCGGCGTGGTGGCCGCCGGAGCGGAGTCGGAGGACTTGCCCGCCGCCGCAACGGCGGCTTCGTAGAGTTCCTTCTTGCTCGGCTTGGGAGCCTTGACCTTCAAGGTGCCCTCGGCGCCGGCCTCGCCCTTGAACTTCTGCCAGTCGCCGGTGACCTTCAGCAGGTTCAGGGCGGCCTCGGTCGGCTGCGCGCCCTGGGCCAGCCAGTACTGCGCACGCTCGGAGGAGATGTCGATGAGCGACGGCTCCTCGGTGGGGTGGTACTTCCCGATCTCCTCGATGGCCCGGCCATCGCGCTTGGTGCGCGAGTCCATGACGACGACGCGATAGAACGGGGCGCGGATCTTGCCCATCCGCTTCAGACGAATCTTGACGGCCACGTGGGTGGACCTCTCACTTTCTTCGATGAGCCCGGCGAGACCGCGCAGGAATGCCCGGGGAACCGCGACTCGGGGTAGTTATCCGCTGAGGGTGACCCGTCGCGGAAGGTTTACGAACCTCCATTGTCGCATGATCGCCGGAGCGTCGAGGACGGTCAGCGATTGCGCCAGGCGTCGGGCTGATCGGCCAGCGCGCGAACGTGCTCCGGCAGGCTGCCGGTCAAGACATCGGCGAGCGTGACCTCGTCGAGCACCTGACGCAGGCTCGCGCGCAGGGCGACCCACACGACTGGCAAGTGCTGGGCAAAGCCGTCATAGGCCGCGTGTTGGGGCCGCTCCCCGCGCACCTCCGCCAACGGGCCGTCCACGATCCGCACGACCTGGCCGAGGGTGATGCTCCCCGCGGCGGCGGTGAGCTGATAGCCGCCCGCGCTCCCCCGGCGGGCCGAGATCAGGCCCCCGCGCTTGACGTCGCCGAGGATGGCCTCAAGGAACTTCTTCGGCAGGCCCTGTGCCGCCGCGAGAGCCTCGGCGGAGACCGGCTGCATGCCGGCGGCTTGGGCTGCCGCAAGGGTGAGCAAGGCCCGGATCGCATAGTCGGTCCGGGCAGAGATGTTCACCCTCCCATCCTGGCATCCAACGCCCCCGGCGGACGGCACTTGCGTGATCCCTGCGGCTGTGATTACCTTCCTCCTGAATTCCTATTAAACCAATGGGACATACCAACTTAGGGGTTTAACATGCGTAAGCTCGTCCTGCTCGCGATCGTCGGGTTGGCAGCACAACTCGTCGACGGCGGCCTGGGCATGGCCTATGGCGTCACGACGTCGACACTGCTGCTGGCCATCGGCACCAATCCGGCCGCCGCGTCCGCCACCGTGCACCTCGCCGAGATCGGCACCACCTTGGCGTCCGGCCTGAGCCACTGGCGCTTCGGCAATGTCGACTGGTGGGTGGTGGTCAAGGTCGGGATCCCGGGTGCCGTCGGCGCCTTCCTCGGTGCCACCGTGCTCGCCAATCTCGACGCCGCCACCGCCAAGCCGATCATGTCGGTCATCTTGCTGCTGCTCGGTGCCTATGTCCTGGCCCGCTTCTCGCTGCGCGGCGTGCGCACCGACAAACTCGGCCAGCGCCTTCGCGCTCGGGCCTTGGCTCCCCTGGGCCTGGTCGCCGGCTTCCTCGACGCAACCGGCGGCGGCGGTTGGGGCCCGGTCGGGACGCCGGCCCTGCTAGCCAGTGGCCGGATCGAACCGCGCAAGGTCGTCGGCTCGATCAACTCGGCGGAGTTCCTCGTCACCGTCGCCGCCAGCATCGGCTTCCTACTCGCCCTCGGCTCCGAAGGCATCAACTTCACCTGGGTGCTTGCCCTCCTCGCCGGCGGCGTGATCGCCGCGCCGATCGCGGCCTATCTGGTGCGGCACGTGCCCCCGCGCATCCTCGGGGCAGCCGTCGGTGGCCTGATCATCGTCACCAACCTGCGCACCCTGCTGCACGCCGACTGGTTCGAGGTCGGCTCGGCAACGATGTGGACGTTCTATGGCCTCGCGTATGCCGTGTGGGCCCTCGCCGTGACCCACGCCGTGCGCGAGCACCGCGCCGAGTCCCGCCTCGACGGCGGCTCCGAAGCCGCCGTTGAGCAGGAGCGGGCGGAGCTGGGCCTGGACTGAGACCCAGAGCTCACCGGAACCTGGCCGCTCGGGGGCGTGCGGCCGGAGCGTGCGGGCGGTATGCCGAGCCAGCCACTCGGCATACCGTCCGCACCAGTTTTTCACTGGCGCGTTCGCCGGCGGGAGATTATCCGCGGTCAGGCAACGCGGGCACCGCGCAGGATGACCGCCGACGGGGCGGCGAGGACGGCCAGGTCGGCGCGGGGGTCAGCGGGCAGGACCAGCAGGTCGGCGCTGGCGCCCTCCTCGATGCCCGGCCGCCCGAGCCAGGCCCGGGCGCCCCAGATGGCGGCGGACAGGACCGCGGTGGGCGACATACCCGCGGCGGCCAGGCGCAGCGCTTCCCGCGGGGCGAGGCCGTGGCTGAGGGAGCCGCCGGCATCCGTGCCGAGATAGATCGCCACCCCGGCCTCGTATGCTGCCGCGATCGTGGCATCACGCCGGGCATAGAGATCCATCATCCGGTGGTAGTAGGCCGGGAACTTCTCGCGCGCCGGCTCGGCGATCGCGGGGAAGTTGTCGATATTGATCAGCGTCGGCACGATGGCGATCCCCTGCGCGGCAAAGGCCGCGATCGTCTCCGGCTCGAGTCCGCTGGCATGCTCCACGCAGTCGATGCCGGCCGCCGCGAGATCATCCAGCACGTCCGGTCCGAAGCAATGGGCCGTCATCCGCGCGCCCTCCTCGTGGGCCGCGCGGACCGCTGCCGCCACCGTCTCCCGAGGCCAGCACGGGGTCAGGTCACCACTCTCCCGGTCGATCCAGTCCCCAACGATCTTGACCCACCCGTCGCCGCGGGCGGCCTGCACCCGGACCGCCTCGACGAGTTGCTCGGGCTCGACCTCGTTCGCGTAGTTGCGGATATATCGGCGGGTCCGGGCGATATGCCGGCCCGCCCGGATGACCGGTGGCAGATCCGCCCGCGCATCGATCCACCGCGTGTCGGCCGGCGACCCGGCATCGCGGATCAGCAGGGTGCCGTGGTCGCGGTCGCGCAGAATCTGGGCCTCAGCCGTCTCGGCATCGACCGCGCCATGAGCATCGAGGCCCACATGGCAGTGCGCGTCGACCAGCCCCGGCAGGACCCAACCCTCGACGCTCTCGCACTCCCCCGACGGCGCCGTGAAGCTGATCCGGCCATCGATCACCCAGATCTCGTCGCGGATCTCCTGTGGTCCGATCAAGACCGGTCCGCGCAGGTGCAGCCGTGCTCCCATACTCGATGACCCTAGCCAAACGGACCCGCCTCACAGCGGCCCGCGCCGGGCTATTGGTGCAGCAGGCGGCGCAGGGTCGCGATCACGACCTGCGGGGCGTCGGTGTGCACCCAGTGCGCCGCGCCCTTGACGGTGACCTTGCGCACCGCCGGGAAGAGGGCGCGCATCGCCTCGGTGTCGGACTCCTCGACATACCAGGACTCCGCCCCGACGAGCCAGACCACGGGGCCAGCGAAGGGCCGAATCTGCTGCGGGAGAGGGAAACCAGCGATCAGTGACGCCTCGCCGCGCGCCGCATCGGCGGCGACCAGCTCGAGATTCGCCGCCCAGCGCCACTGCGATCCCTCGCGGCGCAGGTTCTGAAGCAAGAACGCCTTGACTCCCGGGTCCGGCTCCGCGAAGCGCGCCTCGGCGTCCGTGCGCGAGGTCAACTCGGCCAGCGGCAGCGCCCGCATCGCCTCGATATAGCCGGAGAACCGGTGCAGGGTGCCATAACTCTTCGGCGCGATGTCGACGATGCAGAGCTTGTCGAGGATTTCGGGATGCTGCAACGCCGTGAGCATCGCGGTCTTGCCGCCGAGCGAGTGGCCGACGAGCGTCCACCGCTCCCCCGGCGCGTGCGCCAACAGGGTGGCGGCGACGGCATCGGCGTATGCCGCATACGAGAACTGCGACGACCACGGCGAGCGACCGTGGTCGGGCAGGTCGATCAGGAGTGCGCGGGCCTGGTCCCCGCCTGGCCCCGCGAGCGCCTTGGCGATCATCGACCAATTGCGTCCCTGCCCAAAAAGGCCGTGTACGAACGCGATTCGGGGTCCGGCAGACCCGACGGAGAGAGTATGCAGCCCGCTCCCGCTCACTGCCCCAGGAACTTCTCGAAGCCCTTAGGCAGCTTGCTGGGGTCGAGACTGGCATAGGGGTCGGTGCGATCGGCGCCGGCGCCGAAGGCCGCGCCGGGGGCGGGGCGGTTCGCCGCGGCGGTGGCCGCCGCACGCTCCTGCTCGGCCCGCTTGGCGGGATTGCCGGACTTGCCCTTCTTGCGCTGCTGGATCTGCTTGCCGCGCTTGCCCGCCCCGGGGATGCCAGGCATGCCCGGCATGCCGGGGATCGACCCGCCCTTGGCTAGCGCCTTCATCATCTTCTGCGCCTCGCCGAAACGCTTGAGCAGGTCGTTGACCTCGCCGACGGTGACACCGGAACCGGCGGCGATGCGCGCGCGGCGTGAGCCGTTGATCTGCTTGGGGTGATTGCGCTCGAAGGGCGTCATCGAGCGGATCATCGCCTCGATCCGGTCGAACTCGCGCTCGTCGAGGGAGTCGAGCTGATCGCGGATCTGGTTCATTCCCGGCATCATCTTGAGCATCGACTTCAGCGAGCCCATGCGCTTGATGGCGGCCATCTGCTGAAGGAAGTCATCGAAGGTGAAGTCCTCGGCGGCGAGGAATTTGCGCTCCATCTCCGCGGCCTGGCTGGCATCGAAGGCGCGCTCGGCCTGCTCGATGAGCGTGAGCAAGTCACCCATGTCCAGGATGCGCGAGGCCATCCGGTCGGGGTGGAAGATCTCGAAGTCCTTCAGGCCCTCGCCGGTGGAGGCGAACATGATCGGCCGGCCGGTGATTTTGGCGACCGACAGGGCCGCACCACCGCGGGCGTCGCCATCGAGCTTGGTCAGCACGACACCGGAGAAGTCGATGCCCTCCTGGAAGGCCTGCGCGGTCTCGACCGCCGCCTGACCGATCATCGCGTCGATGACGAAGAGAACCTCGTCGGGCTCGATCGCATCCTTAATGTCGGCGGCCTGCTCCATCAGCGCCTCATCGACCGCGAGTCGCCCGGCGGTGTCGACGATGACCACGTTGTAGAGCTTGGAGATCGCGTGCTGGATGCCGTCCTCGGCGACCTCGACCGGATCGCCATACGAGCGCGTGCCCTCGCCGGTCGGGCCGACGGCATCGTGCCCGCCGACATTGCCCTGCTCGGGCGCGAAGACCGGGACGCCGGCGCGCTGGCCGACCACCTGCAACTGCGTGACGGCATTCGGGCGTTGCAGGTCGGCGGCCACGAGCAGCGGCGTGTCGCCCTGATCCTTGAACCACTTGGCCAGCTTGCCCGCGAGCGTGGTCTTGCCCGAGCCCTGGAGACCGGCGAGCATGATGACCGTCGGGGCGGTCTTGGCCAGGCGCAGCGGCCGGGTGTGCTGCCCGAGGATGTCGATCAGTTCCTCGTTGACGATCTTGATGATCTGCTGGCCGGGATTGAGCGCCTGCGAGACCTCCGCGCCGAGCGCGCGCTCGCGCACGGCCGCGGTGAAGTCCTTGACCACGGGCAGCGCGACATCGGCCTCGAGCAGCGCCATCCGGATGTCGCGCACGGTCTTGTTGACATCGGACTCGCTGAGCTTGCCCTTGCCGCGCAGGTTCTTGAAGGTCGCGGTCAGGCGATCAGAGAGCGAGGTGAACACGAGGGAAGCCTAACCGCGCGGGCCCTTTCCCACCGATTCGTCCGCGCCGCCGTCGCAGCAGTCGATGACGGCGGCAACCAGCGCACCGACCCGGGCCGGCGCCAGCGGCCGGTCACCGAACTCGGTTAGATAGAAGGTGTCCAGGCTCTGCCCCGCATGCGTGGCGATATGCGCGGAGCGCACCGAGAGCCCCGCACTCGCGAAGCACCGGCCGAGGTCGAGCAGCAACCCAAGCCGGTCCCGGGCCCGCACCTCCAGCACGGTCGCCTCGGCCGTCGCATCCGGTATGACGAAGGC
>Ga0075158_10001577_pt1 | contig 17069 bp, 16 predicted proteins | sample JI91814BDNA_FD_70968 | JGI IMG/M metagenome (GOLD analysis project Ga0075158, IMG submission 70968) | Wastewater effluent complex algal communities from Wisconsin, to seasonally profile nutrient transformation and Carbon sequestration -... | ecosystem: Engineered > WWTP > Effluent > Algae... | reverse complement strand
TCAAAATTGTTTACAATTCTGAATCTCTGTCCCGGGGTGATAGGTTTTAATTTTCTAACAGACATTACTATTATTTATAATTAATAATTAATTTACAGCAAAAATATCGATAACCTCACCTTCAGCAAGTTTGATTACCGCTTTTTTCAATTTATTTGTCTTTCCTACTTGAAGACCTTTTTTAGTGTATTTTGAAGAAACCTTCGGAGCATAAATCATTGTGTTAACGTCTGCTACTTTTACACCGTAAGCTGCTTCAACAGCTTTTTTGATCTCGATTTTATTCGCCTTAGGGTTAACTAAGAAAGAATAAGAACCTCTTAAATCTGTAAGGTAATTAGCCTTTTCTGAAATAACTGGTTTAATAATAACTGACATGATTTATTTCTTTAAATTTTCCTGGAATTTTTCAACTGCACCTTCGAAGAAAATGATCTCACCAGCATTTACTAAATCGTAAGAACTGATCTCGTTGAAGTTCATTACTTTAGTTTTAGGTAAGTTTCTTGAAGATAAATACACATTCTTGTTAGCTTCAGGAAGAACGAATAAAGATTTTTTACCGTTAAGCTCCAATGCATTTAATACATTGATAAAATCTTTAGTCTTAGGAGCGTCAAAGCTCACATCTTCTAAAACTTTAATGCTGTTGTCTCTCATTTTTTGAGATAAAACAGATTTCTTAGCCAATCTCTTAAGAGCTTTGTTCAATTTGAATCTGTAGTCTCTTGGTTTTGGTCCGAATACTCTACCTCCACCTCTGAATACTGGAGATTTGATATCACCATATCTAGCAGATCCTGATCCTTTTTGCTTCTTAAGCTTTTTAGTAGAAGCAGTAATTTCGCTTCTTTCTTTTGCTTTATGAGTACCTTGTCTTTGAGCAGCAAGATACTGTTTAACTTCTAAGTAAACCGCGTGCTGATTTGGCTCAATTCCGAATACTGTTTCGTCTAGAGTTACTTTTCTTCCGGTCTCTTTTCCTGATGTATTTAATACTACTAGTTCCATTTTCTGATAATTACATAAGAATTTTTAGCTCCCGGAACAGCACCTTTTACTACTAAAAGATTTTGTTCTTGATCAACTTTTAACACTTGAAGGTTTTGAACAGTTACCTGCTTACCTCCCATTCTTCCAGCCATTCTCATCCCTTTGAATACTCTTGAAGGGTCTGAACCAGCACCGATAGAACCTGGAGCTCTAAGTCTGTTGTGCTGACCATGAGTTGCCTGCATTACACCTCCAAATCCGTGTCTTTTAACAACACCCTGGAAGCCTTTACCTTTTGAAGTTCCTGTTACGTCAACATATTCACCTTCAGCGAATAGATCAACTTTTACTTCTTCTCCTACTTTTACTTCATCAACGAACTCTCTGTAGAATTCAACTAATTTAGCTTTAGGAGCAGAACCAGCCTTTTTAAAATGGCCAGCTAACGCTTTACCAACGTTCTTCTCACTCTTGTCATCGAAACCTAACTGAACAGCTTTATAACCGTCTTTTTCTAAGGTTCTGACCTGTAAAACCGAGCATGGACCAGCTTGAATAACTGTACAAGGAATGTTTTTCCCTTCTTCGTTAAACAAAGATGTCATACCGATTTTTTTACCAATAATACCTGACATTGTTTATATTATAATAAAATTTATCCTTTATTTTTTTCCATTTTTCGGAAGTCTGAAGCAATTTCTACTTTTGATATAGGCATACTACGCCCCTAAAATGAGTGTGCAAATTTATGAATAATTTTGTAACTGACAAATATTTCGACTAAAATATTTTGATTTTTAATCAATTAGATGATTTTGAAAAAATTCAGAAAAAATTTCCCAACAATTTATTTTGATCTTTAAAAAGAAATTAAGATGAAGACCTTACTGAGTCATCACCTTCACTCCCACTTCTTCCAGTCCGGCCCTATCCTCAGCACAAATACCACTATCTGTTATAAGATAATCCACCTGATCCAGTGCTGCAATCTTTCCGAATCCTTTCTTATTCAATTTTGAAGAATCCGCGAGAATCACCGTCTGATCAGCACACTCCATCATAATCTGATTCAAATGAGCTTCTGCAGCATTAGAGGTACTGATCCCGAACTCCGGATCAATTCCGTCCACTCCCAGAAAAAGTTTATTGCATGAAAACTGTTTTAGAATTCCTTCAGAAATAGAACCTACAATAGAAGTAGAACTTTTTCGCACTTCACCTCCCAGCTGTATAATATTAATGTTAGGATTATTGCAAAGTTCAATAGCCACCCGTAAAGAAGATGTCAATACCGTAAGCGGTCCAAAGTTCACCAGCATCCTGGCAAGATAATGCATGGTTGTTCCGGATGCCAGTATAATACAGTCATTTTCCTGAATCAATGACAATGCCGCTTTTGCAATATCCTGCTTTGCTTCTACATTGATATTTTCTTTTTCTACAACATTCTTCTCATAAGCATACCTTACCTGCTTGCTTGCGCCTCCATGATTCCTGAAAAGAAGCCCCAGACTTTCGAGATAGTTCAGATCCTTTCGAATCGTAACCGAAGAAACATTGAGCTTTTCACACAGATCCTGAACAAGTACATGACCTTTCTCATCAAGCTCTTTAAGTATTTCATCCTGCCTTGGTAATAGCTTTTCCATTTTATTCGTTTCATCAAAATTACCGTTTTTTTTCGAGATCTTAAAATTTCATTTATTTTCTTTTTGCTTTCATTTTTAATTTATATATTTGGAAACGAAACATAAACGAAACATTTATGAAACGAAACGAAGAACTCAGTAAGTTAACCAATGTAAAAGAATGGGACTTTATTGTCATAGGAGGAGGAGCCAGTGGTTTAGGTTCAGCATTAGATGCGGTAAGCAGAGGATTCAAAACTTTATTGCTTGAATCTCATGACTTCGCAAAAGCAACATCCAGCAGAAGTACCAAACTGGTACACGGCGGAGTTAGATATCTTGCTCAGGGAGATGTCGGATTGGTAAAAGAAGCATTGAAAGAAAGAGGATTATTAGCAAAAAACGCAGCTCATATCGTAAAAAATCAGTCTTTCATTATTCCGAACTATACATGGTGGGGAGGAATCTACTATAAGATAGGTTTATCTGTTTATGATTTCCTTGCCGGAAAACTGAGCCTGGGTAAAACGAAATACATCAGCAAATCAAAAACGGTTGAAAAGCTTCCTACTATTGAACAAAATCACTTAATGAGTGGTGTTGTTTACCAGGATGGACAGTTTGACGATGCGAGACTTGCGGTTAATCTTACCCAAACCATCATTGAAAAAGGAGGAAGTGCAGTTAACTATGTAAAAGTAATCAACCTTTTGAAAGATGCTTCTGATAAAGTAATAGGTGTAGTTGCAGAAGACCAGTTTTCTAAACAGCAATACCAGATACATGGTAAAGTAGTCATCAATGCCACCGGTGTATTTACGAATGATATTCTTAACATGAATAATCCTAAGCATGGTAAACTTGTGGTGCCGAGCCAGGGAATTCACCTTGTACTGGATAAATCCTTCCTGAAAAGTGATGATGCCATCATGATTCCGAAAACATCGGACGGCAGGGTTTTATTTGTTGTTCCATGGCATGACAGAGCATTGGTAGGAACAACAGACACCCTTTTAAAGGATGAAAGTTTTGAACCCCGTGCACTGGAAGAAGAAATCAGTTTTGTTTTAAATACGGCAAGACAGTATTTAGCTAAAAAACCTACGCGTGAAGATGTAAAATCAGTTTTCGCAGGTCTTCGTCCGCTTGCTGCTCCTAAAGACGGAAGCAAAAGCACAAAAGAAGTTTCCCGAAGCCATAAAGTTATTACCTCAGAGACAGGATTAGTTTCCATCATCGGAGGAAAATGGACTACCTACCGTAAAATGGCAGAAGATACCGTAAACGAAGCAATGAAAGTTCACAGATTGGGAAACAACCCATCTAAAACAGAACATCTTTCCATCCATGGAAATGTAAAACCTGAACAGGTAGACAGGACCAATCATCTCTATGTTTACGGATCTGATATTCCTGCTATCAAAGCATTGCAGCAAAGCAATCCGCGTTATGCCCAAAGAATCCATCCGGATCACCCCTTCACTGTAGCAGAAGTGGTATGGGCGGTAAGAGCTGAAATGGCAGAAACCATAGAGGATATCCTGGCAAGAAGAGTACGTTTACTATTCCTGGATGCCAGAGCAGCTATAGACAGCGCTTATAACGTAGCAAGAATCATTGCTGAAGAAAAAGGTTATTCTGAAGAATGGGCCCAGCAGCAGGAAAATGAATTCATAGAATTGGCAAAAGGGTATTTATTAACTCCTTATTCACCTAAAGTTATCAACCTAAATTAACTCTATATACATGAATGAAAAGCTTATCCTCGCTCTAGATCAGGGGACAACTTCCTCCAGAGCGATTCTCTTCAACCATAGTGGAGAAATTAAGTATGTATCTCAGAAAGATTTCAGACAAATATTTCCTACTCCGGGTTGGGTAGAACATGACCCCAACGAAATCTGGTCTTCACAGATCTCCGTAGCCGCAGAAGTTATAGCAAAAGCAGGTATCTCCGGACTGGAAGTTGCCGCTATCGGAATTACCAACCAACGTGAAACTACAATCGTTTGGGATAAGGAAACCGGCGAACCCATCTACAATGCTATTGTATGGCAGGATCGCAGAACGTCAAAATACTGTGATGAACTAAAGGAACTGGGACACGCAGAAACAATCAAAGAAAAAACAGGGCTCGTTCTGGACGCTTACTTTTCAGCAACCAAGTTAAAATGGATCCTTGACAATGTAGAAGGAGCAAGACAAAAAGCTGAAGAAGGAAAACTATGTTTCGGAACCGTTGATACATGGCTTGTATGGAAGCTAACCCGTGGAAAAATGTTTATCACAGACGTTTCCAACGCCAGCAGAACAATGCTTCTGAACATCCATACCTTAGAATGGGATAATGATTTGTTAGAATTATTCAACATTCCTAATAACATTCTTCCTGAAGTAAAACAAAGCAGCGAAATATACGGAGAGACCGCTACTACTCTATTCTCTACCAAAATTCCAATTGCAGGTATTGCCGGCGACCAGCAGGCTGCCTTATTCGGACAGATGTGTACCACTCCGGGAATGGTAAAAAATACCTATGGAACGGGATGTTTCTTATTAATGAATACAGGAACAGAAGCAGTTTCTTCTAAAAACAACCTTCTTACAACAGTAGCCTGGAAAATTAATGGAGAGGTGAACTATGCACTGGAAGGAAGTGTATTTGTAGGAGGCGCAGCCATTCAATGGCTGAGAGATGGTCTTAAAATTATTCATTCTTCTGATCAGGTAAATGAACTGGCAGCTTCTGTACCAGATAATGGAGGAGTTTACTTCGTACCTGCACTGACCGGGCTTGGTGCTCCTTATTGGGATCAGTATGCCCGTGGAACCATTGTAGGAATTACCCGCGGAACTACCGACGCTCATATAGCAAGAGCCACACTGGAAGGAATTGCATTTCAGGTATATGAGATTGTAAAAGCAATGGAAGCAGATTCAGGAAGAGCAAGTCTTGAATTAAGAGTAGATGGCGGTGCATCTGCCAGTGATCTTCTGATGCAGATACAGTCTGACCTGTTCGGATTCAAAACCACGAGACCTAAAACTCTTGAAACAACAGCATTAGGGGCAGCTTATCTTGCCGGACTTGCAGTAGGATACTGGAAAAGCATTGACGAAATCCAGGAACAATGGATTGTAGACAAAGATTTTCACCCTCAATTAAACAGAGAACAGGTCGATAAAATGACCCACTTCTGGAAGAAAGCTGTAAAAAGCGCTCAAAGCTGGATAGAAGATTAACTCACTTATCAAAAAAAACTTATATGACCCCATTTATTGCAGAAGTTATCGGAACGATGCTTCTTATATTGTTAGGCAACGGTGTTGTCGCCAATGTTGTCTTGAAAGATACGAAAGGAAATAATTCCGGATGGATTGTTATTACTACCGCATGGGCACTGGCCGTATTTGTGGGGGTAACCGTTGCAGGGCCAATAAGTGGGGCCCATCTGAATCCGGCTGTAACCATTGGTCTTGCCACTGCAGGAAAGTTTTCGTGGGACCTGGTTCCATCTTATATTGCAGCGCAAATGATTGGCGGAATGCTGGGTGCATTTTTAGTATGGCTGTTTCATAAAGATCATTTTGCCATTACAGAAGATGAAGGAGCAAAACTGGCATGTTTCAGTACAGGCCCTGCTATCAGAAAAACATCCTCCAATCTTATCAGTGAGATCATCGGGACGTTTGTGCTGGTATTCTGTGTCTTCTACTTTGCAGATCCCAGTATTTCTTTACAGGCAGATCCAACAGCCAAAGTAGGACTTGGTTCTATTGGAGCAATTCCTGTTACGTTTGTAGTTTGGGCAATCGGTTTATCTCTTGGAGGAACTACAGGATACGCCATTAACCCGGCAAGGAATCTTGCACCAAGAATTATGCATGCCATTTTACCTGTAAAAGGAAGCAGTGACTGGAGCTATGCGTGGATTCCTGTAGTAGGTCCGATTACGGGAGCTATTATCGCAGCAGTATTATATGGATTCTTAAAATAAAACACACGATGAGAAAAATCTTAAAAGGGATCTTCTTTCTTGTTTTAGGAACAGGAAAGCTTTTTTCACAGGAAAGTGCTGAAGTTAAGGAATCCAAAGAAGGAAGACTTGATTTCACGGCCAACATTCAGAATAATCATTTATGGAGAGGTCTTATTATTACTGATAAACCTGTCGTAATGGGAAATCTTTCTTATGCCTTAGATGCGGAAAAGAAATGGAAAGTAGGAATCTGGGGAGCATCTGCATTAGCGGATGATAAAGACAACACCCATTATAAAGAGATCAATTATTATATTCAATATTCTGACGGACGTTTTTATATTGGATTATGGGATCTTTACAACTCCCGAAACATCAATACTGCAGTGGCTGCCGATGATATCTTCAGCTATTCACAGAGAAGAACTGCTCATATTATTGATTTAAGGACCAACTATACTTTCGGACCATCATTTCCGATCAATATCGAAGCTGATATCATGCTGTATGGAGGAGCTAATGCAGGAGAAGTGATTCTGGAAGCTGACGGAAGCTACAAAAAGAACAGATATTCTACCTATGTACAGGCAAGCTATCCTGTTATTAAAGGACAGAAAGTTAATCTGGATGCATTTGTAGGAGCAGGATTTGCTCTCAACGACAAAACGTTTTTATATGGTAATGGCAAAAACAGCTTTGATATCGTAAATGTAGGTCTAAAGGCTGGAAAGGTTGTTAAGATTACCGATCATTACAGCCTTCCCGTATCCATGATGGCGATGTGGAATCCATCCAATAAGTTTGCAAGGATTCAGCTTGCAGCAACCGTTTTTTAATCTGACTTTAACTCAATTATAAAAAGCCACTTCATGTAGAAGTGGTTTTGTTATTATGTTCCTGTTAAAAGATGATCTGTTTTTTATTCGCCGTTCTTCTAAACTACAATAACCGTGTTTTTACGGTGAATGTTTTACTTAAAAATCTTTACTTTTGAAAAAAAATATCTATGAAAAAGTTTTTCAGTGTAATGATTCTGTGCATCAGTATTTTTACATGGGCACAGCAGACAGAAGTTCCTTTTATTGGATACAGAGCTTTTGATATTATGAAAGGATATAGTGGCACTGGTACTCCTCATTATTATCTGGATGTAAAAAATAATGGTGATGTGCATTTTGGATATGTCCAGGTGAATCAGGCCAGCGGAGAAGAAACAACAGAAGAAATCAATGCCGGGAAATACGCACCTGATAAGGTAATGAAAGTAGTGTTTAAAAAATTTGAAGAAACGTTTTTCGTAAAATTTGATAAAGATAAAATCTACCTTACCGATGAAAAGGGAAACGTTAAGAACCTTGAAGGCTGCTGCTCATCTACTGAAAGCGTCAATAAAGAAACCTGTACATGTGAAAGTGAATACTTTAAGTAGTACAATAATATATAGAGAAAGCCACTCCATCCGGGGTGGTTTTCTTGTTGCTGAGAAACCAGCCCGTCAAATTATGAATTTGCCACCCCTCCGGAGGAGGGGAATAGTTATACAATCTACTGCATTTGAACAAGTCATAATACGTAAATACGATATTCTTTTGCTTCTTACCTTTAATCACCGGGATTTTACGGTTTATATTCTGCCAAAATATCTTTAATTTTGAAGGGTGATCTACACCAATGAAACATTTAAAAATCTTATTTCTATTTCTTCTCTTTCTTACTGTATCATGCAACAGGAAAGAAAATCACCCTTACACATTTTATTACTGGAAAACCAAACTGAAACTTGACAATGCAGAAAGAAAAGCATTGGATAAAGCTACGGTTCCTTACTTATACACCAGATTCTTTGATGTAGATAAAGTGAACGGAAAATTTCAGCCAGTGGCGGTAATTACCAAAGACCAGAGTTTTCAGACAGCTAAGAAGATTGTTCCTACGGTTTTCATCACTAATCAGACATTGCTGGGTATTTCTGCAGATGAGATTAAATTTCTGGCAGAAAGCATTCATCTTTTAATTCAAAAGAAAACGGAAGAATATCGTCTTAAAACCAGTAATGAAATTCAAATCGACTGCGACTGGACAGCCGGAACACGAAATGATTATTTTAAATTTCTGAAAGAACTCAAAAAAGTTTCCCGAAAAGAAATAACCTGTACCCTTCGCCTTCATCAGGTGAAAGATAAAAAGCAAACCGGAATTCCTCCTGTGGAAAAAGTATACCTGATGTGTTACTCTACTTCATCACCTCTGGAAAAGTCTGATAAGAATTCTATTCTGGATGTGAATATTCTGAAAAGCTACCTTTCAAAAATGGAAGACTACCCTATCAAAAAAATTGAAGTGGCACTTCCCATTTATTCGTGGGGAATTGTTACCAATCATTTAGGAAAACATAAACTCATTAATGCTTTATCCCAAAAAGATCTGGACAACCCGAACTTTAGAAAGATATCCGGGAATGAGATTGAAGTTCTGAAAGACGGCTTCTATTTCGGAAGTTATTTAAACAAAGGATTCAAAATAAAGGCAGAGGAAATATCCGAAGAACAGCTTAACGACGTTATTGAGTTTTTACAGAAAAAAATCCCGCATTTTAATATTATTTATTATCAATTAGATAGTAAATTCGTGTTAGACCGGAAATTTTAATCTCTTAGAGATAGAGGCACACTTGCCAGAACACTACATCATACAATATTAAAACTAAAAAAACACTGCACACCCTATGAAAAAGTACATTCTTTCGCTTGCGGTTGTATCACTTTTCTATACACAATCTGACGCCTGCGCGTGGTCAGATCCTGATTATGATTACTTCAACCTTTTTACACAAACCATCATCAAAGACAAGGCTTATCTTCCTTTTCTGCACAACTATTCAAGCAGATTTTATGGAGGATATAACTCTGCATTGATTCCTGACGACAATGTGGAAACATGGAAAAAGTTCTTTAACAATCAGCTCAGCTATTCTGAAACCCAGAATCTGGTGTATAAAATAAGCATGAACGACCTGAATGCTTTAAAGAACGGAAACCCTGCCAACCCTCTTTTACAAAAACTAGGCACCGGATTTTACCAGAAATATAAGGAAGGGATTGATTATTTGATTGAGGCCAAATATCTTGAGCCTTTCATGAGCATCAATTATGTTGAAAGCGAAAATTCATTCTACTACGACAGAGATGCCAACAGAAAAAACGCTACTGCTCTTGATTACCATAAAACGATCGCTGCTTTAACCTCTTTATATAATGCAGCTAGAAATCCTGAAATCAAACAACGGTACGGATATCAGCTGGTACGTCTGAATCATTATACAAGAAATTACGATTCTGCTGTACAGGCCTTTAAAACGTATGTAGCTCCCATCAAACTGAAGGGAACAGTGTACTTCATGTCTCTGGACCAACTGGCAGGGGCACAAAGGGGATTGGAAATGAACAGTGATGCTAACTGGAACTTCTTTCAGGTATTTATGAACAGTAAAGACCGTAAGGAATCTGCATTCGTGTCAATGAAACTTTCAGACACTGCATCTTTCAGCAATATCCTAAAGAGAGCCGGCACCAATGAAGAAAAGAATATGGCTTATTTCCTTTTAGGATATGAGGACTTTAACAATCCTATTCCGATGATGGAAAAGATGTATGAGATCAATCCTGATTCTGAGATTCTGAAGGTAATGGCTGCCAGAAGTATCAATGAACTTGAAAGAAGCTATCTGCCTACTTATTACTATACTTCAGATGCTCAAAAAACAGAAGCAAAAGAAAATTCAGCAGATAACACCACAAAAGATAAATCTACAGATCAAACCAAAACTGAGGTGAAAGAAGAAAAGCTTTCTTTCTGGCAGAAAATTGTAAGGTTCTTTAAAAATCTTTTCGGGGGTTCCAAATCTGATAAAACAAGTGATAATGCTAAAGCTGATCAAAGTGATGATGAGCTGTTCAGCAATCCGGACAGAATCCCTTTCCATAACAGAACGGGTTATTATTATGATGAAAAGACACAGGACTTCCTGGACAGCCTGGAAAAATTCACAGATAAAACAAAAGAAAAGTCTAAAGACGAATACTGGCAGATTGCAGACGCTTATCTTAAGTTTTTAAAGAAGGACTATAAAGAAAGCTCTGAAATTCTGAACGACATCAAAACGACCAATCCGGAATATCTGGAAGAGATCAAAAGAATGAAAGTTCTTAATGACATTGTTTCCCAACCGAAAATTGATGCAGATTATGAAGATCATCTGATGAAAGATTATGCAGAATACTTCGTAGAGAAAAAAGTAGAAAAAGATACAGCCACTACTGATAATTTCGATTATTATGGTGAAGTACCTTCTACCGCAGATTTCCTTAAGGATGTTATTGCAAACCGTTATTTCCTTCAGGGAGAGGATGGAAAGTCTTTCCTGATGAATAATAAACTTTCGGATCTGCAGTACAACCCGAATTCCAGCCTGGTAAAAAGCGTGGAAGAGTTTTACAGAAAACCAAATAAAACAAAGTTTGAACAGCAGATCATCGCCAAAAACATGGACAGTGTGGGCAACATTGATGCTTTCTTCAATACCATTTATGGAGACAGAGCGATGAGACTTGCTGACTTTGAAAAAGCGAAAGCTTATTATGAAAAAGCAAAAAGCTTTGCAGGTATTCCAAGACAAAATTATGAATGGACTGAAAAGAATGGCCAAACCATTACTCCAAAACAATATGCTCCTGCAGAATACAACGGATTTAAAAATATTTCAAATCTTGTTTTCGGGCATAATGTGTGGGAAAGTTTCGGAAGTCCTGATACGGAAAGTATGAAAGCAGAAAACTACACTGATTTTCCTTTCATCAAAACAAGCATGGATAAGCTTGAACTTGCTGATGCGCTGATTCAATTGAAAAAAATTGGAAACGGTACGGGGGAAAAAGCCGCAAAAGCCAATCAGCTTATCGGAAATTTGTTGTACAATACTTCTATTTTAGGGTATTACCGTCAATTGTTCGTTATGGATATCGATAACAGCAACGGAGGGAAATACGATTTCTGGAATAGAGAGAGAAAGAATCCTTATAAGTATTATTATAAAAACTTCCTTGATACTTCTTATATTGAACCTGATAATTTCGATCTGTCCATCAATTATTATCAAAAGGCGCTTAAGCTTTCCAATAATAAGGAGGAAAAGGCAAGAATCTTATTCCAGATGGCAAGTGCCGAACAGGGTAAGTATTACCAGTATGAAGCCAAGGCACCCAAAGATTTTGATTATTCTGATCCGAAGTGGTCTGAAAAAGAAGATGCCAGACAAAAAGAAATGGACCATCTTAAAAACCAAAAATACAGAACTTATTTTGCCCAGCTGAAAGCGCAGTATTCCGATACTGAAACAACGAAAAATCTGATGGGAAGCTGTAGTTATTTCAATTATTTCATGCGATAATATCATCCATAAAAAAAACCTCTGATCACTAATCAGAGGTTTTTATTTTAATTGTTGACAGGATTATTTTTTCACAAACTTAGTTGTGCTTTTCTCTTCCTTATTATTGATCGTAATAAAATAGATTCCTTTTACAAGAGTTCTCACATTAATTTTACCGTCTCCTATAGTTCCTTTTGCAATCACCTGTCCCGGAGCATTGAAAATTTCATAAGAAGCGTTCGAAGAAACATTCATCACATTCAATACATCTTCTACAGGGTTTGGATAGATCTTAACAGATTTCACATCTTCAGCTTCAGAAACTGCCAGTAGACCGGACACCGTAGCCTGCTTCACAGCATAGAAAACATTCCCGATTGCAGAAACTCTCAGGTGAATCGTTTTTCCGGCCAATGATGCAGGGATAAAAACATTTGCTGATCCACTATTCGGAACTGATGCAGCCAGATTATTCCATGTTGCTCCGGCATCTTCTGTATAATCAATTTTGACGTTAGCTACATCATATGGAGAAGCTGTAGTTCCGGAAACAGTCCATGCTATTTTTGTTTCTGCATCCATTCTTCATGCCTTCTTTTAAAAAATTCATATTTATAATCATGATTTATCTGGGCAACATCAATAGAATGAGACATATGAATATCTGTATCCTTTTTAGCAAGTTCGCCTAATTTTTCATAATAGATGTGAAGCTGATCCAATTCTGCTTCTGTAAGATCTTCAATATCCACTATCCTGTTGCTGGCTTTTTCGTGAGCCGCTATAAGTTCATTCAACTTGATCTGTATAGCTTTAGAATCTTTATTCTGAGCTTTCTGAATCAGGAATACCATCAGAAAAGTAATGATTGTAGTTCCTGTATTGATGACCAGCTGCCAGGTTTCGGAATAGTCAAAAAAAGGTCCGGAAAGCGCCCATATTACTACAATAAGAAAAGCTCCTATAAACGCATATGGACTTCCTGTAAATTTTACAGCCCAGTTTGAAAATTTCTCAAAAAAACTATGGTTCATTTTTCCCATGGTCGTCATTTTATAGATTGAATAAATGTATAAAATAAACAGGAATAACGAATAGTGAATACAACAAAAAACATTAAGACAATACTGCTGTCTTAATGTTTTTCTAATTAAAATTGATATGAATGTTTGATAGTATGTTATTTTATTTTTCCCGGGAAACGGTATTCCAGGTTTTGTTTTTCTTCTGCTATGACACTTTTTCCGATTTGAGCAGGTGAAAAAGTTTTTGGATAAAATGTATTATTCCAATGATCCTTCCAGGGAGAAATGTTACCCCAGGAATATATGCTCCTAGGATTATTGGAATATTTTTCAATGTTTTCTCTGGCTGTTTTCAGTTCTTCTTCGGACAAATGTTCTTCGGAACATGAAGTTAAGCCAGCTATGGCAATCAATGATAAAAATACTGTTCTGGTAGTTTTCATAATAATTTTTTTGAGTTAGAATTTATAATTTACCTGTACAGCAAAGTTTCTCGGCTGAATCTGATCAATGTAGCCACCTCTGAAATAAGAGTTATATCCTACCGAATCCAAAATATTATTGAAGAACCCTCTTAATCCTAATCCGTTTTTGAAAGAATATCCTATTTGGGCATCTACCGTAGTATACTGCGGCATAAAGAAAGGTTTTTCTCCCGGCTGGGTTCCGTTCACATGACCGTTTTCTGTATTGGTATATTTTTGTTTATAATCATCTACTGGTCTTTCTCCTACAAAATAAATTCCGGCTCCTACGTCAAGACCTGTAAGAATCCCCTTATCGAACTTATAATTCAGCCATGCATTAGCAGAATGTTTAGGAGTATTAATGGGTGCTGAACCATTCACAAATGAAGGACTGTCTTTATACTGTGCATCTACATAGGCCCATCCGGTCATTACCTGTAGGTTGGGAAGAATTTTACCTATCAACTCCACTTCTACACCTTGTCTTTTTAGGTTACCTGCAAGTGCATATTTCCCTGTAGGGTTTCCACCATCAAGAAGCTCGTATGATAAATTATCCGTATTGATATCAAAAACGGTTACATTAAATCTCAATCTTTCATTCAGCCAGTCGGACTTAATTCCAGCCTCCCATTGTTTTGTAGTGGAAGCTCCAACAGTTCCACCGGTAAACAATACGTTATTGGAACTTCTCAACGCTGTAGTACTTGTATAGGAACCAAAGATGTTCATATTCTCAATCGGAGAAATCATAATTCCCAATGAAGGGTTCCATGCGTAGTCTTTTTCTTTATCCGAACCGATGAGTCTGCTATAACGAACTCCTAAATGAGCCTTTACATATTTGTTGAACGTAATAACATCCTGTGCCATTAATCCCATAGTAGGAGCTACCGTATTGATTGCATTGGCTGTTGATAAGTCTATATTAACTCCGGCAGGCAGGATATTGTTGATTTCATTCAGAACATTGATCTGGTCAACATCTTTTGCTTTATATGAAGTTGTAGTAACGTTAGATTCTTTCCAGTCAAAACCTACCTGAAAAGTATGTTTCATGAACCCTGTCATTACATCAGCACCAATAAAATCAAATTGAAATACCTTATTTAAATCTTCCCTGTCAGATCTTGTTAATGTTCTGTTACGGAATTCTGTTGGATTATCTCTCTTTAAAGGTGCCAGGGCTGCACCTACAATTTCAGTCTGATAAGATGAGCTCATATAAGCCGCTCTTACCTTCAATTTTTCAGTAAGTTTTCGTGTAACAGTTGTTGAAAAGTTGAATGTTTCAGTCTTTGCTCTATCTGTAGAAAAACCAAGGAATTTTCTACCGGGCATTCTGTATATTGCTTCTGTATCTCCTTTAGCAAGGTTTACAGTTCCTCTATCTGGTGTTGTATTGTTATGCATATAATCCATTTCCACTACAATCTCCGTTTTATCATCCGGACGAATGGCAATAGATGGATTTACATAAATACGTTCTGTATTAATAAATCTTCTGAAGCTGTTATTATTTTGGTAGGCAGCATTTAGTCTCACTGCAACTTTCCCCTGAGAATCTAATACTCTCTGAAAATCGACTGTTGGTCTATAGAAATCCCAGCTTCCATATCTGAAACCTACATTAGTCTGGTTGATAAATTTGGGTACTTTAGTTACCACATTTATTACACCACCTGCAGAGCCTAAACCATCTCCTATTCCTTGTGTAACGGCAGCAGAACCTTTAATTATCTGAATACTTTCTATTCCCTGCATATCGGTAAGCATTCCTGCAGTACGGAAATCAGAATCCATCTGGACTCCATTTTTTAAAACGGGTACTCCTCTGTATCCTCTGATAGACATACTTTCTCTGGTCCCTCCATAGCTGCCGAACTGAGTTACTCCCGGAACATTCTTTGCTACATCAGTAACCGTCAGCCCTCCAAGGTCTTCAATTACTTTATGAGAGATCACGGAAATACTCTGAATCTGGTCTCTGGTTTTTAAAGGCAATCTTGTGATTGCTTCCAAACCTTGCGGTTGCTTTTTTCTTTCACCGAATAATTCTACTTCATCAATTTCTTTCGACTTTTTGATAGAATCGTTAACTTTCTGTGCATTTACAAAAACCCCACCCAATACAAGCAGAGAAAAGGATACTACATTATTCATCTGATAATTTTTGGCGAAATTATTATTTTTATTAATTCTAAATAAATAAACGAGCGTGACATATGTCATCCTGAAAAGGACTACTAATATCAGATCATTACTCACATGCAATGTCTCTTTAAAATCCTTAAACAGATCCAATCTATCCTTAAAACTAATTCCCCTCAGGCTTTTTATGGTTATAGAAACCACAATCTAAAAAAAGCAAATTTGATGAATTACAAATCTGCTTTTCTTCACTTGACTTTGCATTTTAGATCATATGCATAAAAAAAAATCCGTTCCTAAAAAGGAACGGATTGTATAATCATTGCAAAGTATGCATTTATCACACTTTAATTTCAACGTCTACACCTGAAGGAAGTTCTAATTTCATTAGAGCATCAACAGTCTTAGAAGAAGAAGAGTAGATATCCATTAGTCTCTTGTGAGCTGAAAGTTGGAACTGCTCTCTTGCTTTCTTGTTTACGTGCGGAGATCTCAACACTGTGAAGATTCTCTTATTCGTTGGTAATGGAATTGGACCGTTTACAACAGCACCAGTAGCCTTTACCGTTTTTACGATTTTCTCAGCAGACTTGTCTACCAAGTTGTAATCGTAAGATTTTAGTTTTATTCTGATTCTTTGTGACATTTCTTTAATTTAAAAATTAACCTTTTGCTTTAGCTATGATTTCTTCAGCAACGTTTTGTGGAGTAGCCTGGTACTTCTCTAATTCCATAGAAGAAGTAGCTCTTCCTGATGAAAGTGTTCTTAGAGTAGTTACATATCCAAACATTTCAGAAAGTGGAACAGAACCTTTGATTACAACAGCTCCATTTTTCTCTTCCTGACCACTGATAGTACCTCTTCTCTTGTTAAGGTCACCAATGATGTTACCCATATATTCTTCCGGAGTTACAACTTCCAGTTTCATAATAGGCTCCATAATTACTGGCTTAGCAGCACGTCCCGCTTCTTTAAATCCTAATTTAGCAGCCATTTCAAATGAAAGAGCATCAGAATCCACCGCGTGGAAAGATCCATCTTTAAGAGTAACTTTAATACCTTCAACTTCGAAACCAGCCAATGGACCGTTCTTCATTGCAGCTTTAAATCCTTTTTCAATGGCAGGAACAAATTCTCTAGGAACGTTACCACCTTTGATCTCATTGATGAATTCTAAACCAACTTTACCTTCGTCTGCAGGTCCTAGTTCAAATACAATGTCAGCAAATTTACCTTTACCACCAGATTGTTTTTTGTAAACTTCTCTGTGTTGAGCAACTTTTGTTAAGTTTTCTTTGTACTCTACCTGAGGTTGTCCTTGGTTTACTTCAACTTTGAACTCTCTCTTCATACGGTCTACAATGATATCTAAGTGAAGCTCACCCATACCAGAGAT
>Ga0075158_10001573_pt1 | contig 17097 bp, 15 predicted proteins | sample JI91814BDNA_FD_70968 | JGI IMG/M metagenome (GOLD analysis project Ga0075158, IMG submission 70968) | Wastewater effluent complex algal communities from Wisconsin, to seasonally profile nutrient transformation and Carbon sequestration -... | ecosystem: Engineered > WWTP > Effluent > Algae... | reverse complement strand
AGGACTTCAACTACCCCGATTCTCCCGCCACAGAAGGCATTCCACGATCAGACCCGCCGCCCCCACCCCAAACAACCCGATCCATCCACGGATCGAGGCTTACTCCGGTTACGGCCGGACCTTTCCACGCGCAGTCACAACGATGGGCATCCGGGCCTGGCCGGCGGGCGTTGTGGAGGTGGCACCGGGTTGGGTTCCACGGGTCGGTGCCCTGGCGACCGGGCGTGCACCCTCCAGCGCTCAGCGCGGCGATGCCTGCCGGCAGGCCCGCCCCGATGCTGCGTCTGCCCGTCATTGGTGCACCTTACGAGGGTGCTGATCGCCTGTGGAAGGGTTCAGGGATCGCCAAGTCGGCCCGGATGCGGAAGGATCACGGCATGGCTCAGCGCGTCCTCACGATCCTCGTCAGTGATCTCACCGGTCAGGACATTCCCGTCGGCGACGGCCGGACCGTGGAGTTCTCCGTCGACGGCCGGGACTACCGGCTGGATCTTTCGGACGCCGAGGCCCGGGCTTTCGATGCCGCCCTGTCCCCGTATGTCCGCGCCGCCCAGCGGGTCGGTGGCACCGCCCCGCCCGCGACGGGCCGCGTCGCACCACGGATCGAGAAGGCGCAGCTCGACGCGATGCGACGGTGGGCTCGCGCCAATGGCTACAACGTCTCGGACCGGGGGCGGATCTCGGCCGAGGTGCAGGCCGCGTACCACGCCAGCACGTCCCCCTGACCCGACCTTCCCGACGCGGTCTGCCCGCAATCAACTCAACAGTCCCTTCCGTCACTTCTGCCCCACGCGCCCCAATCGAGCGTGGCAATAACCAGGGGTAGATCGGTCAAACGTGCGCTGACCTGCGAAATTCATGGGACGAAAAGTATTGACAGCGATGCATCGGGTCCTGTCAACCTAGGTGGCACCCCCCCGAAGACTGGATGTCCGGCACCGTCGCCGCGAGCCGTCCTTCGACCCGCCTTCGCCCCCACGGAGACCCGCCGATGCCACACCCAGCCTCGCTCCGAAGCGTGCCCGCAGTCGTCGCCACCTTGGCCCTGACCGGCGTTGCCGCGCTGACGATGAGCCCGGCCCAGGCGGCGCCCAAGCCGGCCGCCCCCACGGCACAGCTCAACCCGTCCGGCAACTTCCTCAAGCTCTGGACCGCGGAATGGATGGGCAAGCACGAGCCCTACACCGCCGCGACGGCCACCGCCCTTGCTCAGCGCGTCGACTACATCGCCGCGATGAAGGGCAAGTTCTCCGCCACCCTGCTGCCGGGGATGCGCGCCGCGAACCCCGACCTGCGCATCGGCGTCTATCGCAACGCGACCTTCGGCAACGCCGGCATGACCGAGGACCTCTACGCGCACGACGCCGGCGGCAACCGGATCCACGCGATCAAGTGGCCAACCACCTACCTGATGCAAATCGACTCCCCCGGCTGGAGCTCCACCCTGAACGCCTCCTGCGCCGACCTGGTCGCGCGCAGCGGGTATGACGACTGTTACCTCGACGTCCTCGGCTACGGCCCGCTGACGTCGGTCTATCTCAACGCCAAGCCGGTCAACAAGGACGGCTCGCTCTGGACCCCCAACCAGTGGATCGCCGCATCGTCGAATCTCGCCCGCAATGTCAAGGCAGCAACCGGCGAGGGCGTCACCGGCAATGGGATCGGCACCGGCCGGCGCTACTGGAGCACCGATATGCCGTCCAAGCCGCTGATCCCGGCCACCGACCAGGTGGCGGCGGAAGGCTTCGTGCGGGACGCGCAGTCGTCGGTCACGGCATACCGCAATGAAGCGGAGTGGAAGAAGGACGTCGACATGCTCGTCGACTCCGAAGCCGCGGGCAAGGGCATGATGACGATGACCAAGCTCTGGATCACGGCGACGCCCGCGCAGGTCGACGCATGGCACGAGTACACGCTCGCGACCTTCCTGCTCGGCAGCGGCGGCAAGTCGAAGTTCTTCTTCCTGCGCAGCAAGGCCGACACCGGCTGGATGGACCACCCCTTCGACCTGATCAACCCCGGCACCCCGCTCGGCGGGTATCGCCCCGAAGGTGGCGTCTACAAGCGCGACTTCACCACCTCCCTGGTGCTGGTCAACCCGACCAAGGTGACCGCGACCGTCCCGCTCACGCGGACCTACACCACCCTGACCGGAGCCACGGTCTCCGGCTCGGTCACGCTGGCCCCCAACACCGCGCGGATCCTGCGCTTCTGAAGGCCTGCGGCGCCTGTCGTATGCCGCTCCCGCGGATCGACCGGTAAGTCGGGAAGCCCGGGACATGACCTCGTCCTGGTCAGAGGAGGCGTCCCGCAATTCGCGATCGAGGTCAAGCGCTCGACCGCACCCACCGTCGGCGCCGGTGTCCACCGAGCCTGAGCGGACTTGGGCGCAACGGCGCGTTTTGTCGTCCATCCCTCTGGGGCAAACGGCCGGCCGTATGCCGATTCCTCCGGTGTGGTGGTCATCGACCACCCGCGCCTGGTTGCCACCCTTCGGCCTGAGGCCCAAGGTTGACGTGGCCCGGCCTGAGCCCGCACGTTGCGCTGTGCGCGAGGGCTCATCCCGAGCGCGATCACCCGAGCCGACGTTCCGCTTCAGAGCGCTCGTGCCGCCGGGCAGGTCAGGCCACGGCCAGGTGCCGGACCCGGAGAGCCGAGCCGGCGAGGGCGCTCGCCATCCGGCCATCGGTTGTCACCAAGGGCGCCCTGAGTGTTTCTGCCAGGTCGGCGTACGTTTTGCGACAGCGCGCTGAGGTTGTGCCGCCACCGCCACATTGCCGGCAGGAGCGGCCTTTTGTCCCACAGGACGATGGGAAGATCGGCCAGGTCGTCCAGGGCGGCTTGCCCGAGCCTGCAAGGTGGAGCAGCACAACCGGGGGGCCGGCGCGTCATACATGAGTATGGAGATCGTGACCAGTGATCGGGTGGGGATCGACCCCGCCCCGCCGGCGCGCGCGCCCACGATCGAGGATTTCCTCGCCGCGCATGGACGGGCGCTCTTCCGGCTCGCCTATCTGCTGACCGGCACGCGCGCAGATGCCGAGGATCTGCTTCACGACACCCTGGTCGATCTGCAGCGGGGGTGGCGCAAGATGGCCGCGGCAGCCGCCCCGTATGCCTACGCGCGGACGGCGCTGATGAATCGGCATGCGTCCAATCGGCGGCGGCGTTCGGCGACCGAGATCCCGATCGATCCGGTCGCGCTACCCGAGTCCGCACAACCTGATCCAACTGCGCGTGTCGATAGTGATAACGCTCTGTGGCAACGACTTTCGACGCTCCCGCCGCGCATGCGCGAAGTTCTCGTGCTGCGCTATTACGAGGACCTGAGCGATCGACTGATCGCCGATGTCCTCGGCATCCGCCCCAGCGCGGTCCGCTCCACCGCCAGCCGCGCGCTAGCCATCCTGCGCGAGGAGAAATCGCGATGACCGACGACCTCGAAACCCGGCTCACCACCCTGATGCGCGAGCGCGCCGACGACGTCGATATCGACCTTGACGTATGCCGTGCCCGCCTCGCCGCGGCCCCCGCACCTCGCCCGGGGCGACGGTTCGTCGCGGGGGCCCTGGGGCTCGGGCTGGCTGCCGGGCTCGCCTCGGCGCTGGTGATCGGCAACGGCTGGTTACCGGCCGACCGCACGACCGCGGGTGGGCCGACCGTGGCTTCCTTCGCGACGGGCGTCGCGACCACCGGTTCGCATGGCGCCGCGGCCCTGGCTGGCACCTGGCGGATCGCCACGATGGACGGGCGACGGGTGGCGGCCGACGCCGACGAGGGCACGCTCACGCTGGCCGAATCAGGGTGGTGGCGGGTCGACGCCGGTTGCGTGGCCGTTGGTGGCTGGTTCACGTGGGACGCGAAGACCGGGGGCTTCTCGCCGGGCGACTACACCCAGCCCGACCGGATGCCGCCGGCCAAGGACGAGTCGTGCTACCGCCCCAGCATCCTGAGCGCGATCTGGCCCGGCATGCGGCTCCTGCGCGAAGGGGGCGACCTGCGCGTGGTGGACGGTCAGGACAAGGAGTACCTTCGCCTGACCCGGACGGCCGGCCCGGCGCTCTTTGCGCCGCCGCGCCTGTCACAACTGCAGGGGCGCTATCGCGTAGCCAGCGCCTGGCTCGATGGCCGGCTACGCACGCTGCCGGGCAGTGCGGCCATCGTCGACCTTGGGGTGACCAATGAGGAGTTGGCGGCGGCATTCGGGCCGGCCGAGTGCCTCTGGTACCAGTGGACTGTCGGTGTCAAGGCAACGGGACGGTTCTCCGAGACCCGAACAACAGGCGTTGCGGACGGGTTCTGCCGCAAGCCGCTCGCCGGATCGGACGCGGCCGCGGAGCAGCCATTCGGCCACGCCCAGGCGGTCGCCCTGGCCACTCAGGGGCGGCTGGTGGTCGGTGGCGACTCGGTCGCGGTGGGCCCTGACACCGTTGTCCTCCTCGGAAATACCGGCGAAGTGCTGATGACCTTGTCACGGACATAGGACCGAGCCACCCTGGGAGCAAAAGTCGGGGCCAACCGGCTGTCAGTCTGCTCCGTCATACTGACGCTTGCCTTTTCGCACCCGACCCCGGAACCCGTATGCCTGCCTCTTCTCGTCCCAAGCCCGCCTCGCCGAGAGCGCCCAAGCCACCCAAGCGCAAGCGGCGCTGGCTGCGGCGCACCTTGTGGACGCTGTTCACGCTCGGCCTGATCGGCACCGCCGGCCTGGTGATCGCCTATGCCATGACGCCGATCCCCAAGCCCAATGAGAAGGCGCTGCAGCAGTCCTCGACCATCTACTACAGCGACGGCAAGACGGTCATGGACCGCTTCGCCAACGTCAACCGGCAGATCGTCGGCCTCGACAAGGTGCCCAAGGACGTCCAAGAAGCATTTCTGGCGGCCGAGGACCGCAGCTTCTACCAGAACAACGGCATCTCGCCCAAGGGCATCGCCCGCTCGATCTGGGTCGGCCTCAAGGGCGGCCCGCAACAAGGCGGGTCGACGATCACCCAGCAGTACGTCAAGAACTACTACTTGACCCAAGACCGCACGATCACCCGCAAGGCGCGCGAGATCCTCATCTCGATCAAGATCGACCAGCAGGTCTCCAAGGACCAAATCCTGGCCGACTACCTCAACACCATCTACTTCGGCCGCGGGGCCTCGGGCATCCAGACCGCGTCCTTGGCCTACTTCGGCAAGTCCGTCCAGAATCTCGACGTCGCCCAGGGCGCCCTGCTCGCCTCGGTCATCCGCGGCCCGTCCTATTACGACCCGCGCCTGGGCGCCGAGCAGCTCACCAACGCCAAATCGCGGTGGGCCTACGTGATGGACGGCATGGTCAGCCAGGGCTGGCTGACCCCAGCCGAGCGCGCCGCCGCCAAGTTCCCCGAGACCAAACCGCTGACCAAGTCGAGCACCGCGACCGGCCCGGCCGGCTTCATCTCCGAGATGGTGCGCGCCGAGCTGACCACCAAGCTCCAGCTCACCGACGCCGACCTCGACCGGGGCGGCTACCGCATCGTGACCACGATCGACAAGCGTGCGCAGGATGCCGCCGTTGCCGCCGTCCAGGCCCGTATGCCGCAGGGTGTCGACGACCTGCACGTCGGCCTGGCTGCCATCGCCCCGGGCGACGGCGCCATCCGGGCGATGTACGGCGGCGCGCGCTACGGCTCCGGTGATCTCGGCTATTTCAACACCGCCACCCAGGCGGGCCTTCAGGCCGGGTCGACCTTCAAGGTCTGGACCCTGGTCGCTGCTCTTGAGCGCGGACTGCCCCTCTCGACCCGCTTCAACGCCAGCAGCCCGCAATTCTTCGAGCAGTTCAAGTCTGGCGAGGCCGGCGCGAGCGCGGCGGCCGCCGCGGGCGAGGTCCAGAACTTCGGCAACCACAACTACGGCGTCGTCGACATGGCGACCGCCACCGCGTTGTCGGCCAACACCTACTACGCCCAGCTCAATATCGAGGTCACGCCCGAGCGCACCCGCGAGGCCGCGCTCAAGGCCGGGATCATTGCAGCCGCGCCGCAGAAGGAGCTCGGCACCAACTACGCCAATGTCTTCGGCACCGACCTCGTGAGCGTGATCAACCAGGCCAACGCCTACGCAACCATCGCGGCGCAGGGCAAGAAGGCCGACCCCTACCTGATCGCCAGCGTCAAGGCCACCGGCGAGTTCGCCCTCAACTACAAGGCCAAGCCGTCGGTCAAGCAGGTCTTCGACCAGAACGTCATGCGGGACGCCATCCAGGCGATGAGCAAGGTCGTCCAGTCCGGCGGCACCGGCGCCGCGGCCGGCGCGCTCGGCCGTCCTGCAGCCGGCAAGACCGGCACGACCACCGACAACTACTCGGCGTGGTTCGACGGCTTTACCCCGGGCCAGCTCGCCGCGGCCGTCGGGATCTACAAGGGTGACGGCTCCCTGACCGAAGCCAACCGGATGAACAACATCCCGGGTGTGGGCGAGTTGACCGGTGGCACCGTCCCGGTCGGCATCTGGACCGACTTCATGCGCGGCGCCCTGGAGGGTCAGCCCGTTGCGGGTCTGCCGCCGGCCGGCAATGTTTCGGGGGGCACACCGACCATCGCCACCGCGGTGCCCTCCTCGTCCTCCTCCTCGTCTTCGTCCTCGTCGTCCTCCTCGTCCACCGACACGAGTTCGTCCAGCAGCGCCACCGACACGGCGACGACCACCGGCACCGGGACGACGACCGCGCCTCCCACCTCGGAAACGACGTCGGCGCCGCCCACGTCGACGGCACCGACAACCACGCAGCCGCCACAGACGACGGACACCCCGAGCAGTTCGTCGGGCCCGATTCGTCCCGACGAGACCTCGACATCGACCGGCTGATGCCGATGCTCCCCGACGTCCTGCCCGCGCCCGCGACCGCCCTCATGGGCGGGCCGCCCGGCCGGTATGCCTCGCCGAACGGCTGGTGGCGGCGTATCGCCCTGCGGCTGGTCGCCCTCATCTCGGTCCCGATGATGCTCGCGGTCCTGCAGCGCGAGCACTGCATCCGCTTCGGCTGGAGCGGGGACGATCAGTTCTTCCGGGAGTGCTTCTCCGACCTGCCGGCGCAGTACTCCATCGGTGGCCTGAACACGGGTTTCGGCGGCTACCTGGCCGGGCAGGCGCACCTGACCGAGCCGGTGCTGTCCGGCTCGGTCATGAGCCTGCTCGGGGGGCTCGTGCCGGGCGGGAGCGCGCTAGAGCAGTCGCGCTTCTACTTCTTCTACTGGGTCGCCCTGATCACGCTGCTTCTGGCCGCGACCGTCTGGTGCGTGATCCAGCTCGCCCCGGACGACCTGCAGGCGGCGGCCCAGACGGCGCTGTCGCCGGTCATCGTGCTGGCCGCCGTGCTGTCCACCGATGCGCTCGCCGTGGCGCTCGTCGCTGGCGCCCTGCTGGCCTGGCGCCGCGACAAGCTCACCCTCACCGGCATCCTGCTCGGGCTCGGGGCGCTGACACGCGGCTATGTGCTCTTCGTGGCGATCGCGCTCTATCTGGCCGCCTGGCGTTCGGACGATCTCGCGCGCGCCTACCGCGCCCTGCTGGCCGCGGCCACGACCATGCTGGTCGTCTGCGCAGCCTTCGCCATCGTCGCCCCGGATGCGCTCGCCGCGTCCTATCTGAGCTGGTGGAGCGGCGGGGCGGGCTATGGCTCGCCCTGGTTGATCCCGGCTATCGCGACCTACACCCTGCCCGCCTGGGGCGTGACGCTGCTGGCACTGGCCGGCTGGGGCATCGCGGGCTTCGTGGGCTGGGTCTTCGTCCGCGACGCCTATCGCCCGCCGACCTGGGCGCAAACCGCCCTCGTCGTCACCGCGATGGGCCTGATGGTCGGCAAGGCGATGCCGGTCCAGGCTTCCCTCGTGCTCGTGGTGCTGGCTGCTGTATCCGGCATCCGCTGGCGTGACTCGCTGATCTGGGCCGGGGCCGAAGCCCTGCACTTCGTCGCCATCTGGCTCTATGTCGGCGCCCTGACCCATGCCGACCGCGCCCTCCCCGGCCCCTGGTATGCCGCCTTCCTCCTGATCCGGATCGCCGGCATCACCTGGCTGGTGACCCGCGTCTGGGACGCCTCGCACTACCCCTCCCGTCACCACGCCCGTGACGTCCCAGCGCGCAGCGCGGAAACGGCCGACGCGGAGCTCGTCAGCCCCTGACCCACCCGCCCGGCGTCGCGCGATTGGGACCTATGCCGATCCCTCCGTTACCCTTGGCAGGTTGCCCGCGCGAGTGCGCGGCATACGACCCTCCTGTCACGGACCGACCGTGACCGCTCTCAGACCAGAGGAGGCGGATTCTCCGCATGCGTCAATACGAACTGATGGTCATCGTCGACCCCGAGGTCGACGACCGCCAGGTCGGCACCACCATCGACAAATTCCTACAGGTGGTAAAGAACGACGGTGGCACCGTCGACAAGGTCGACGTCTGGGGACGTCGTCGCTTGGCCTACCCGATCAAGAAGAAGGACGAGGGCAGCTATGTCGTCGCCAACTTCACCTCCGAGCCCGCGACCGCCAAGGAGCTGGACCGTCAGCTCGGGCTGTCCGAGTTGATCATGCGCACCAAGCTGCTGCGCGCCGACGCCTGATCCTCGTTAGGACACCCACATGGCAGGCGAGACCACCATCACCGTCATCGGCAACCTGACCGGTGACCCGGAGTTGCGTTTCACGCCCTCGGGCGCGGCCGTCGCGAACTTCACCGTCGCGTCCACGCCGCGCACCTTCGATCGCCAGAGCAACGAGTGGAAGGACGGGGAGACCCTGTTCATGCGCTGCTCGGTCTGGCGCGAGGTGGCCGAGAATGTCGCGGAATCCCTGCACCGGGGCACCCGCGTCATCGTCTCCGGTCGTCTGAAGTCGCGGTCCTACGAGACCAAGGAAGGCGAGAAGCGCACCGTCATCGAGATGGACGTCGACGAAGTCGGCCCCTCGCTGCGCTACGCGACGACCAAGGTCAACCGCACCCAGCGCAGTGGTGGCGGCAACTTCGGCGGTGGCGGCGGCCAGCAGGAGGACCCCTGGGCCGGCGGTGGCAACACCGGTGGCCAGGGCGGCAGCTCCGGCGGCGGCTGGGGTAGCAACTCCGGCGGCGGCTCCGGCGGCCAGAGCGCGGGAGGCAACTCCGGTGGCTGGGGCTCGCCTTCCGGTGGCAACTCCGGCAACTCCGGTGGCGGCAATTCCGGGGGCAACTCCGGCGGCTGGGGCAACGCCCCGTCCTACGACGAACCCCCATTTTGATGTTGTTTTGATTTCTCGCCTCATCGGCTCGTGGGATCTGCCCGCTTCGCGTCGCAGTTCCCGCTCGCCGATCGTCGAGAAACCGCGAGTCGGTTCGCGTCGTGGTCACCTCGCCGCTGCGCGCTCACCGCTCACCCACGTGTAAGTCACCCATCCCGAGTCAACCGCTCGGGCTCTTCACCTAAGAAGGAGAGCACCACGATGGCAAAGCCCGTTGTGCGTCGGCCCAAGAAGAAGGCCAACCCCCTGAAGTCCGCGAAGATCGAGAACATCGACTACAAGGACGCCGCGCTGCTGCGCAAGTTCATCTCCGACCGCGGCAAGATCCGCGCCCGCCGCGTGACCGGTGTCTCGGTCCAGGAGCAGCGCCTGATCGCCAACGCTGTCAAGAATGCCCGCGAGATGGCGCTGCTGCCCTACAGCAGCTCCTCGCGCTGACGCCCGGATCGAAGGAGAAACCCCAGATGAAGGTCATCCTCACCCACGAGGTCACCGGCCTCGGCGGCGCCGGCAATGTCGTCGACGTCAAGCCCGGGTATGCCCGCAACTTCCTCTTCCGTCGTGGCCTGGCCACCGCGTGGAGCGTGGGCGCGCAGAAGCAGATCGACGCGATCGCCAAGAACCGCGAGACCCGCGCCGTGAAGTCCCTCGAAGAAGCCCAGTCCATCAAGGGCAACCTCGAGGCCAAGACGGTCACCGTCAAGGCCCACGCCGGCAAGGAGGGCCGCCTCTTCGGCGCCGTCTCCACCGGTGACATCGTCGCGGCCGTCAAGGCCGCGGGCGGTCCGGACCTCGACCGACGCAAGGTGGAGGTCCCCACCCCCATCAAGGCGACCGGCACGCACAAGGCGACCGTCCGCCTGCACGCCGATGTCCTCGCCAACCTGACCTTAGACGTCGTCGCCGGCTGACCCGGCATACGGCACGTATGCCGGGCACGCGAAGCGCCCCGACAGCGGCTACACCGTTGTCGGGGCGTCGCGCTACTCTCCGACGCATCCCCTACGACGAGGACTGCCCATGGATATCACCGCGGCCGAGCTGATCGCCGAGATCGAGGCATCGCCCGACGGCCCCGGCGTCGGGGCGTTCTTCGACCTCGACGGCACGATCGTCCAGGGCTACACCGCCACCACCTTGTATGCCGATCGCCTCCGCCGCGGCGACGTCGGTCCCCTGGAGTTCGCCAAGACCCTCGTCGCCGCGGTCGACGGCAGCGTGCTCGGGGGTGACCCGCAGATCATGGGCGAGGTCAGCTTCGCCGGTCTCAAGGGCCGCACGGTCGATGAGGTCGCCGAGTTCGGGCAGCGCGTCTTCACCACCAAGATCGCCGGCACCATCCGCCCGGAAGCACGCGACATCGTCCGGGCCCACCTGCGCAAGGGCCACACCATTGCCGTTGCCTCGTCCGCCACGCGGATGCAGATCGAGCCGGTCGCCAACGACCTCGGCATCCCGCACGTCATTTGCACCGAACTCGAGGACGAGGACGGCGTCCTCACCGGCAAGACCACGACGGGCATGCTGTGGGGCGAGAACAAGGCCGGCGGCGTGCGCGCCTTCGCCAAGAAGCACAAGGTCGACCTCGCATCGAGCTTTGCCTATGGCAACGGGCAAGAGGACATCGCCTTCCTCGCCACCGTCGGGCGTCCCCATCCGCTCAACCCGCATCCGGTGCTCCGCAAGGCTGCCGAGCTCGCCCATTGGCCCGTCGTGGTGCTGCGCGACCCCGCCTCCGCGGGCCTGCGGTCGTATGCCGGCACGCTCGCCGCGATGGGCGGCATCAACCTCGGCCTCGGCGTCGGTGCAGCCGTCGGCGTCCTTCGGCGCAGCCGACAGGAGGGCATGAACGCGGGCGTCGCGCTAGCGTCAAAGCTCGGCTTCGGGCTGGCCGGCGTCGAGCTCAACATCCAGGGCGAAGAGAATCTCCTTGCGGCCCGACCGGCCGTCTTCATCGGCAACCACCAGAGCTCGCTCGACCCGCTTGTCGCCGGCGCCCTGTTGGAGAGGGACTTCACCGCGGTCGCCAAGGCCGAGGCCAAGCGCGACCCGCGGATGTTCCTGATGAATCTCATCCTCAACCCGGCCTTCATCGATCGCGGCGACAACGCCAAGGCGGTCGCGACCCTGGCGCAAGTCACCGAGCGAATCCGCTCGGGCACATCGCTGTTGATTTTCCCCGAGGGCACCCGCTCGTCGACCCAGCGGCTCGGGCGCTTCAAGAAGGGCGCCTTCCACATGGCCATGGAGGCGGGGGTGCCGATCGTGCCGATCGTCTTCCGCAACACCGGCGACCTGATGTGGCGCCGCTCCCTGGTCATCAACCCCGGCACCGTGGATGTCGTTGTCCTGGAACCCATTCCGACCGACACGTGGACCAAGGACACGCTCGATCAGCACATCGCCGAGGTGCGTCAACTCTTTGTCGACACCCTGGACAACTGGCCCACCAAGGAGAATGCATGAGCGCGCGCAAGCCCAAGGTCACCGTCCTCGGCGGGGGGTCGTGGGGCACCGCGGTCGCGTCGATCGCGGCCCGCAACACCGAAGTCCTGCAGTGGCTGCGCGACCCCGACATCGCCGAGGCCATCAACACCAAGCACGAGAACCCGCGCTATCTGCCCGGCATGACGCTCACCCGCTCGCTGCGGGCGACCGCTGACCTCGATCTGGCCGTTGCGGCTGCCGACGTCATTGTCGCCGCCGTCCCCTCGCAGCACCTGCGCGGAGTGTTGGAGTCGGTGGGCGAGCATGTGCGCCCGTGGATCCCGGTCGTCTCGCTGGTCAAAGGCCTAGAGCAGGGGACCTCGAAGCGGATGACCGAGATCATCAACGAGGTGCTCCCCGGCCATCCGGCTGGGGTGCTGTCCGGGCCCAATATCGCCAAGGAGGTCGTCGCCGGGTATGCCGCGGCGGCCACCATCGCGATGCCCGACCTGACGACGGCCACGATGCTGCAGGGGCTCTTCCATGTACCGTGGTATCGGGTCTACACCAGCGAGGACGTCCTCGGCGTCGAGATCGCGGGCGCGCTGAAGAACCCGTTGGCGATCGCGGTCGGCTTTGGCGACGGTCTCGGTGCGGGCGACAACACCCGCGCCATGGTCATCACCCGGGCCCTGCACGAGCTGACCCGGTTGGGCGTCGCGATGGGCGGGCGGCCCGAGACCTTCACCGGCCTGGCCGGCATGGGTGACCTGATCGCCACCTGCACCAGCCCGCTCTCGCGCAATCGCACGGTCGGCTACGAGCTCGGCCGCGGCAAGACCCTGGACGACATCATCGCCGGGATGAATCAAGTGGCGGAGGGCGTCAAGAGCGCGGGCGTCGTCGTGTCCTTGGCGCGCGCACACGGCGTGGACACCCCGATCTTCGACGAGGTCGACGCCGTCATCAACCACGGCAAATCGGTCGAGTCGACCTACCGAGGATTGCTGCGCGAGGCACCCGGGCACGAAGTCCACGGAGAGGGGTGGTGACCATGGCGGGCGAGCGAACGGCATACGACCCGTCGCGGGCGAACGCGGAGGCGTGGGCGCACGCGAGCGAGTGGGGCGCGGCGCGTCGGATGAACGACCTCGAGACGCTGATGTGGCGCAGTGAGCGCCACCCCGCGCATTCGTCGACGACAGCGGCGCTGCTCATGCTCGACACGGCCCCGGACTGGGCGCGGTTCCGGGCCGCGCACGAATGGGCAGGCCGGCTGATCCCGCGGATGCGGCAGCGGGTCCAGGAGTCGGCCCTGCCGATCGGGGCACCCGGGTGGGTGAGCGACGACAACTTCGACCTCGACTACCACCTGCGCCGGGTGCGGGTGCCCGCCCCAGGCGGTATGCCGCAGTTGCTCGCCTTCGCGCAGAGTGCCGCGATGGTGCCCTTCGACCGGAGCCGGCCGCTGTGGGAGGGGACCTTGATCGAAGGCCTGCCCGATGGCAAGGCGGCCTATCTGCTCAAGCTGCACCACTCCCTGACCGATGGCCTCGGCAGCGTGCAGCTGTTGTCCCTCTTGCAGAGCCGCACCCGCGAGCACACGCCCGACAAGCCGGTTGCGCGCTCGGCCGAGGGGGCCGACCCGAGTGCCAACGACCTGGCGATCGACACCATCAACCATCAAGTGCGGGCCATGCCGTCGGCGGCGTCGAAGCTGGTGTCTGCCGGGGTCCAGGCGCTCACGAATCCGCGCGGCACCACCGACTCCGCCCTGCGTTTTGTCGCGTCCGCGCGGCGCACGGCCATCCCAGCAGCCAAGGGGTCCCCGCTCTTCGAGGGCCGCACGGGTGCGGCCTGGCGCTTCGGGGTGCTCGAATGCGAGTTGGCCGACCTCAAGGCCGCGGCCAAGGCGGCCTCCGGCTCGGTCAACGACGCCTATATCGCCGCGCTCCTGGGCGGGATGCGGATCTACCACGAGCAGCACGGCCTCTCCCTGCGGTCGCTGCCCATGGTGATGCCGGTCAGCCTGCGCCGCGACGACGACCCGATGGGCGGCAACAAGTGGGCGGGCGCGATGTTCGCGGGGCCGATGGGCATCACCGACCCCGCCGAGCGGATCGCCGTGCTGCGCGGGCTCGTGCTCTCCTTGCGGGTCGAGCCGGCCCTGGACTCCTTCTCCTTCCTCGCGCCGATCGCCAATCTGCTGCCCTCGGGGGTCGGGGCAGCCGCCGCCAAGGTGTCGGCGTCAGCCGATATGTCGGCCTCGAATGTGCCCGGCTTGCCCTATCAGACCTATATGGCCGGGGCCAAGGTCGAGCGGGTTTTCCCCTTCGGCCCCCTCCCCGGCGTCGCCGTCATGGCCGCGATGGTCACCCACGGCGGCACGTGCGGCGTCGGCTTCAATATGGACGGCTCGGTCATCCACGACACCGACCGGTTGGTTGAGTGCATGGGCGACGGGTTCGAGGAAGTCCTCGCCCTCGGCGGCTGAGGCCGGCGTCCGGGTACGGTCGGCGGATGCGCATGTTCGTGGCCGTCATCCCGCCTGCGGAGGTGATCGAGGATCTGGAGGAGTTCTTGGAACCGCGCCGCGAGGCGGGCACCGACCTGCGCTGGACCGATCCCGAGCAGCTGCACCTGACGCTCGCCTTCCTCCCCGAGGTGAGCACGGCCAGCGTTGACCGGCTGATCGATGCCCTCGGTGAGCGGCTGGCCTGCGTGCCGGCACTTGCCGTCCGCCTGGCCGAGGGCGGCGCCTTCCCCAATCCGTATGCCGCGCGCGTCCTCTTCGCCGGCGTCGCCGGCGCCGAGGGTCGGCTGGAGTCGCTGGCTCGCGCTGCCCGGGGTGGCTGCGTGCGCGCCGGCGCGGGGGTCGACGGTGGCCGCTTCCATCCCCACGTCACGATCGCTCGGTCCAAGCGTCCGCTGGAGGCGACCCGCTGGATCCGTGTGCTGCAGGCCTACGACGGTCCCGGGTGGGTCGCCGACGAGGTCGCGCTGATCGAATCGCATCTCGGCGAGGGCCGCGGCCGGCGCCCACGGTATGAGCGCGTGGCCACCGTCCCGCTCGCATCGGCGTGACCCGCTCCGGCAGGATTGACCCATGACTCGACACGTCGCCGTCGCCGCCACCGGACCCGTTGCCGTCGACGCCGGGCTCACCGCGGTGCGCGCGGGCGGCAACGCGGTCGACGCGGCCATCGCAGCGATGTGCGTGGCGATGACGACCGAGCCGGGGGTGGTCAGCCCGATGGGCGGTGGGTTCGTCACCATTTGGCCGGCCGGCGAGGAGCCCGAAACCATCGACGGCAATGTCGCGATGCCGGGCCGGGGCCTGCCCGAGGACCGCTTCGGCCAGGGCCTGCGTCAGTTCGACCTGGCCTACGGCGGTGGCATAACGATCTTCGGCGGCTGGGGATCCGCGGGCATCCCCGGAGCCTTGTCCGCACTGCAATTCGCGCACGACCGTCATGGCAGCGGCGCTTGGGCGCAAGCCATCGAGCCAGCGGAAACCGCTGCACGCGAAGGATTTCGGCTCGGCTCGGCGGCCGCGAGCTATCTCGCCCTGACCACCGACAACCTCTTCGGCTGGGATCGTGAGACGACAGCGACACTGACGCGCGCCGACGGCACCCACCTGCAGGCCGGTGACAAGATCCGCGATACCGCACTCGCCGACAGCTGGGCGCGCATCGGCGAGCATGGCGCCGGGGATCTCTACACCGGGGAGATCGGCCGACGACTCGCATACGCTTGCGCCGCCAATGGCGGGCTGATCACGGCGGAGGATCTCGCGGCATACGAGCCGATCGTCCGCCAGCCGCTGCGAATGTCGTTGGGAGACTGGGATATTGCCACCAACCCGCCGCCGAGCATCGGCGGCCCCATGCTCGCCGTGATGCTCTCGGAGTTGGTTCGCCGCGGACGCATCGAGTGGGCTGACATCATCGAGGTCCAGCAGGCCGTGCTCACCTATCGATCCACTGTGCACGACTATTCGCCGGACCTGGAGGAGGACGGCTACCTGATGCTCGAGACGGTGCGCGAGGCTGGGCTGAAGGGCCTCTCGACGTCCCAGTCGACCGCACACGTCAGCGCCGTCGACAGCGACGGGCTCGCCTGCGCCATCACGGCATCGAGCGGATACTCCTCCGGCGCAACGGTTCCCGGCACGGGGTTGCTGCTCAACAACTGCCTCGGCGAGCCCGAGCTCAACCGGCTCGGACTGCACGCCCTCACACCCGGCACGAGGCTCGCCTCGAATATGGCCCCGTCGGTCGGCCGCAGCGCCCGCGGCGACGTGCTCGCGATCGGCAGCCCCGGGGCCGACCGGATCACGACCGCATTGATGCAGGTCCTGGCCCGCCACTGCCTCACCGGCCTGCCGCTCGGCGAAGCGATCGCGGTACCGCGCGTGCACGTGCGGGTCGTCACGGACGAGCCGACTCGGATCGAGTTCGAGCGCGACCCCGCGGTTGCCGAGGCTGTGGCCAACTCCGGGCTGCCCGGCCACGAGCACGAGCCGCAGGCGATGTTCTTCGGCGGCGTCGGCGGCGCTGCGCGCAGCGCGACCGGAGTGCTGTATGCCGCGGGCGACCCCCGCCGCGAGGCGGCCACGGGCGTGGCCTGATCCGCGTTGAGCCGCGTTGTGGGCAGGCGTGACCCGGCTTGTGCGACGGCCCGGACTCGATGTGGGACCCCGGTGAGCCCGCCGGAGCCGGATCGTTCCCTCCGGATGGGATTCCACCAGTCCGTCAGAAGCAGCATCCGCAACCGCCGTCTCCAGCACCCGCAGCGGCACCTGCAAGGCGATGGCATTAGCGGCCATCGGCGCAAACCCACCAGCCGCCCGCTGCCCCTGCGCGACCGCCCAGACCACCCACCGCCGCATCGCGTCCACCCCCGGATCGCGACCCAGCGACTTCAACCACTGATCGGTCAACAGCCGTGCTCCGCTGACCAGTCGCCCCTCCAATTGCTCGGCCGAGGTGCGGGCATCAGGCACGCCAAAGCCGGGACCGACCGCCGCCGCCGAGCGGTCCGTGAGCGGCACCGTTTTGAGCACTAGCCCGACGGCCAAGGCAATGAAGGCGGAGGGCATGGCATACCGGAAGACATCGGAGAGGGTGCTGGCATACGCACCGACGATCACCTCCCGCACAGCCGCTGGCGACCCATTGCCACGACACGTGATCGGTCAAGCACCCGCCGAGCATCGGCCCGATCACGGTCGACACTCCGAAGACCGCGCCGATGGCCCCTTGATGACAAAGATCACGATCGCCGTCAAGAAGACGAGCTTGCGCCCGAAGAGATCGCCGAACTTGCCCGCCAGCGCGGTCGCGACCGTTTGTGTGAGCAGATAGGCCGTCACGACCCCAGCTCATATGCTCCGACCCGCCGAGGTCACCGACGATCGTCGGCA
>Ga0075158_10001568_pt1 | contig 17125 bp, 17 predicted proteins | sample JI91814BDNA_FD_70968 | JGI IMG/M metagenome (GOLD analysis project Ga0075158, IMG submission 70968) | Wastewater effluent complex algal communities from Wisconsin, to seasonally profile nutrient transformation and Carbon sequestration -... | ecosystem: Engineered > WWTP > Effluent > Algae... | reverse complement strand
GGCGATCGGCACCTACTCCCGCCTGCGCAGCGCCGACACCTTCTCCGTCGAGCTCGAGCGCAAGGGCCAGCGCCTGCTCAAGACCTGCGACCTCCGCTGACCGCGCTCTCGCGCGCGAGCCCAGCGAGCCTCGCGACCTCCGCGAACCGAGCGCAGGGCTCGCGCATTTCATCCCCGGCTCGCGCGCTCCGCTCAGGCCCTGCGACCGCCGACGCCTTGCTTGCGAGCGCGCCGCTTCTTCACCGCGCAGCGGACCTGCGCCCGCGCCATCGGCGACGGCGGCGCGTGCCCGGCCGTCAGCACCTCGATGTGCTCGAGCAAGAATTCCTGGAACGCCCGCGCCTTGGCCGGCAGCAGCCGCGACGCCGGGTGGACCACGAACAGCCCGCCCTCGCCCATCGCGTAGTCGGGCAGCACGCGCACCAGCTTGCCCGCCCGCACCTGCCCGGCCGACTGCGCATCGGGTAGCAGCGCGATGCCTGCTCCTGCCAGCGCCGCGGCGCGCAGCACCGCGAAGTCGTTGGCCGCGATCGCCGTGCGCACCGCGACCTCCACCTCGCCGTCCGCCGCCTGCAGCCGCAGCTTGGTCCGCCCGCTGCTCGTCTTCATCATCAACAGCGCGTGCTCTCCCAGCTCCGCCGGCGTCTTCGGCCGCCCGTGCTTGCGCAGGTACGTCGGGCTCGCCAGCAGCTGAAATTTCAGGGTCGCCACCCGCCGCGCCACCAGCGACGAGTCCGGCATCGCCGACGCCCCGCGCAGCGCGAGGTCGATGTTCTCTGCCACAAGATCCAGCCGCTCGTCGGTCAACAGCAGCTCGACCGTGACCGCCGGATGCCGCCCCACGAACGCAACCACCAGAGGCCCCAGCGCCTCCGCCAGGTCGTACGGCGCCGTCACACGCAGATGTCCGCGCGGCGTCTCCTGCGTCTCGCGGACCGCCAGCGTCGCCTCCTCGAGCCCCGCCAGCGCCCGCGCGGCTCGCTCGTGAAACACGTTGCCCGCCTCCGTCAGCGCCAGGCTGCGCGTCGTCCGGTGCAGCAGCTGAACCCCGAGCTTCTCCTCCAACCGCGCGACCCGGCGGCTCACCGTCGACTTCGGCAGCCCCAGCCGCCGGCTCGCCGCCGTGAACGACCCCGCCTCCGCGACCCGCAAGAACGCGGCCACCTCCTCGAGGTCCGGCCCGGACTGTTCCGTTTCCGACAACATTGCATCTCAACCTAGCACCCTTGTCGCGCCCCGGGCAACGCCGCACTTTCAGGGCATGACACGCATCCTGCCGCTCGTCGCCCGCGTCCTGCTCGGCCTCATCTTCTTCGTGATCGGCCTCAACGGGTTCTTCAACTTCCTGCCGATGCCGCCGCACCCCGGCCCGGCCGACGACTTCATCGGCGCGCTCGCGGCCACCGGCTACATGTTCCCGCTGCTCAAGGGCCTCGAGGTGCTCGCCGGCACCCTCCTGCTGACCGGCAAGTTCGTGCCGCTCGCGCTCGTGATCCTCGCGCCGATCGTCGTCAACGTCGCCGCGTTCCACGTGTTCCTGACCCCGGGCGAGCCGGCGATGGCGATCGTGCTGACCTTCCTGCTCGCCTTCCTCGGCTGGACCTACCGCAGCAGCTTCAGCGGCGTCCTGAACCCGAACGCCGCCCCCGGCGCGTGACCCTCAGCGCCGCTCGGACGACGCCGCGATGGCCGTCTGACCGAACCAGTAGGTCAGCATCAGCGGGATGTGGACCGCCGCGTCGCGGTCCACGAACCGGTGCCACGCCACCATCGTGTCGCTGATCGCGAACACCACCGCGCCGATCGTCGCGTACCACGGCAACAGCGGGTTGCGGTGGTTCTCGCCGATCTGCGCGGCCGCCCGCCAGACCATCGCCCCGATCACGACCATGTACGCGATCACCGGCACCCGCATGACCCCGAGGTGCGGCTCGAGAACTTTAAATACCGGCCACATGTACAGCACCACCGGCGCCGCGCGCAGCAGGTGCAGCGCCCGCGTGCGCCCGATGTACGCGCCCAGGTAGGCCACGTGCGCGAGCAAGAACGCGACCAGCCCCGGAAGGAACAGGTCGACCCCGAGCAGCACGTCGCCGAACGCCGAGAACAGCAGCCCGACCGCGATCAGCAGCCCGTCGCGCGTCCCGAGCGTGGCCACCCACCCCATCAGGCACAGCGCCGGCATCGGCTTAAAAACCAGCGCGAACGTCGACCAGTCGAGCGCCCAGAACGTGAAGTACAGGGCCATCGACGCGAAGGCGGCCCGGAGTGCGAAGGATCCGCGAGACTGCATCAACCGCGATTCTATTCGAACCACCGCGGCGGTACCATGCCCCATGGTCCGCCGCGTCCTGCTCCTCCTCGCCCTCGCCGCCCCCGCGATCGCCCGCGCCGACATCCCGCCGGACCCCGACTCCGCCGACGCCAACTGCTCCAAGGCCCTGCAGTGCCCGAGCGGCGAGTTCTGCCCCTACGCCTTCAACCCCCGCGACGACAACAACGAGTCCGAGCTGGTCGGCCTCGATTGCCGCGGTCAGATGACCAGCAAGGGCCTCGAGAAGCGCTGCCGCAACGGCGGCAACTACAGCGGCGACGAGCTGTACTGCCCGCCCGGCGAGACCGGCAGCTGGTCCCCACCCGGCCAGCCCAAACCCGAGCCCAAGCCCGAGCCCAAGCCCGAACCCAAGCCCGAACCCAGGCCCGAAGTCGCCAAGCTCGAGACCACCAAGCAGGGCGACACCACCCCGCAGCCGGCCAAGGCCAGCATGTGCTCGATGACCGGCGGCCCCGGCCTGCTCGCGCTGCTCGTGCTCACGCGTCGCCGTCGACGTCGCTGACCAGCCGCAGCAGCGCGTCCAGCACCGCCGGCTCCTGCGAACCATTAAAATGCCGACCGCCCGGCGCGACGGTCACCTCCGCGGCCAGCCGCTCGCGCCACAGCGCCGCGTTGCCCGCGAAGTCCGCCGTGAACGGATCATTATCCGACAGCAGCACCGACAGCCTCGGCGCCGCCGCGCGCACGCACGCGAAGTTGGCGAGGTTGTCCTGCCACGGGAGGATCGTCGGCCACGGCTTGTCGACCGTCCACCAGCCCGCCACCGCCAGCATACCCGCCACGCGCGCGCCCTCCGGCAGCCCCGCGAGCGCGTGCAGGGCCGCCTGACAGCCGACGCTGTGCCCGAGCACCAGCGTGCGCGCCAGCAGCTCGCGGTCCTCCCCAAGCGCCGCGCGGACCCCCGGCGGCCACGTCGACAACCTCGGCGTGCCCGGCTCCGGCAGGTCGCACACGACCACCTCCGCGAACCGCGGCTCGTCCGCCAGCGTGCGGGTCAACCACGGATAAAAGTCCGAGTCCGGCTTGCCGCTCCAGCGCGGCACCACGACGAGTCGATGCATCACCGCGCCAGTCTACCAGCCCGCCGCAACAAAGACGCCGCCCGATCGGCGGCGCCTCTCACCTGCGACGAGCCGCTCAGCCCTGCACGTTGAGCGTCGCCGCCGCGTCGTGCCCGCACACCGAGCCCGAGTACGACAGCCCGGCCGCGCCCTGCGTCGCGTTCACCGAGATCTTCACGTCGATGTCGCACGACCCGTCGACCTCGCCGGAGAACGACAGGCTGCCGTTCATCGCGAAGGTCACGCTCGCCGTGTCCGCCGTGCCCGTCACCGACGCCGCGTAGTCCATGCTGCCGTCGACGGTGATGTTCCCGATCGTCTTGCAGCCCGCGAAGTCGGTCGACAGGTCGAACGTCGCCTGCCCGCCGCCCCCGTCGCTCGACGCCTGCAGCGAGCCGACGTAGTGCGCCGAGCCGCCGCCCGGGCACGAATAGTTGTAGTCGACGGTGCCCGCGGCCGCGTCGCGGAACGCCGGCGTGTCGCCCGTGTGCGCCGCGGTCCCGGCGTTGGACTGCGCCTCGGCGGCGCCGACCTGCAGGGTGCTGTACGCCGCCGCGAACGCGACGCGGGAGTCCTCCTCGTTCAGCTGGTCGGAACAGCCGATGAGCGCGAGGGAGGCGATCGCTGACAGAACAATCCGGTTGTGCATGGCCGGCAGAATACATCACTGTGCCAGCAGCAGCCGTGTGGCCAGCTGCACCGCGTGACTGTTGGGTCCAGTTCACATACGCTCGTCACGTGAAGATCGCCGACTTCGACCGCGAGCAGATCCTCCATGAGGCGATCGTCCGCCCGCTCACCGCGCGCGTGCCGATCCCCGGCCAGCGCGTCGTCGACCGCCCCGGCTTCTTTCAGCTGCTCACGCCCGCGTTCCGCGACGGCGGCCTCAACGAGGTCTCGCACGTCCAGCTCGCCGACGACGAGGCCGACGCCGTCATCGACGCGACCCTCGCCGAGTACGCCGCCGAGGGCATCCGCTTCAAGTGGGTCGTCTCGCCGTCGTGTCGGCCCCGCGACCTCGCGCAGCGGCTCGCCAAACGCGGCATGCTCGCGCGCCGCTGCATCGTCATGGCCGCCGACATCGCCGACCTCCGCCCGGACCCGTCCCCCGACGTCACCGTCGAGCGCGTCGACGACCCGTCCGTCGACGCCTACGCCGAGGTCGTCGCCGCCGGGTGGGGCCAGCCAGTCAGCCCGGTCGCCGACTATCAGCGCCTCGTCCTCGCCGACCCCGGCAAACGTCACCACAGCTACCTCGCGCGGATCGACGGCGTGCCGGTCGGCGGCGCCAACCACGTGCTGTTCGATCGCTCCGCCTACCTGATGGGCGGCGTCGTCCTCCCGGCGTGGCGCGGGCGCGGCGTCTACCGCTCGCTGATCGCCGCCCGCCTCGCGCAGATCTCCGCCGCCGGCGTGCGCCTCGTGACGATCCAGGCGATCGCCGAGACCTCCGCCCCGATCCTCACCCGCCTCGGCTTCACCCCGATCGCCGAGATCGACGTGTTCCTGAACCGCTGATCCGCGGCGCGTCTCGCCCCGCGCAGTGATGCATATGCGATGAAATCGCGCGGCTCCCTTGCCCGCGCGCATCTCCGCGCTAGCCTGGTCGACCGCGCCATGCTGGCCTCCCCGCACGACACCCTGTTCAAGGCCCTGTTCTCGAACACCCGCCGCGCCGCCGAGGAGCTGCGCACCGTCCTGCCGCCCGAGGTGGCGAGCCGCATCGACTGGTCGACGCTGACCCACGAGCCGAGCAGCTACATCGACGAGAAGATGCGCCACAAGCACGCCGACCTGCTGTTCTCGGCCACGATGGACGGGCAGTCGATCCGCATCTACCTGCTGTTCGAGCACCAGAGCACGTTCGACCGGGCGATGCCGCGGCGGCTGCTGCGTTACATGGACCGGATCTGGGACAGCGTGCACGCGCCCGACGACGCGACCCTGCCGATCATCCTCCCGGTCGTGCTCTACCACGGCGAGGACCCGTGGCCCGGCGCGACCGACTTCCACAGCATGTTCACCATCCCGCCGGGCTGCGCGCCGTACGTGCCGCAGTTCCGGTTCCAACTCGAGGACCTGACCGCCCAGGACATCACCGTGCTGCAGGAGCGAGCGGTGTCGGCGTGCGTGCAGCTGGGCCTGCGGGTGCTGAAGGCGGCGCGCTCGCCGGAGCACCTCGACGTGCTCCTGCTGGGCTGGCGGGACCTCATCTACAGGGTCATGGCGGAGCCGTTCGAGGATGGTGCGCTGCGGGTGATCTTCCAGTACATTCTCGAGACGCGGGGCGACGAGGAGTTCGACCACGCCATCCAGATCATCACGGAGATCGAGCAGGATCACACTGGAGAGACCATGGAATCGATCGCACAGAAGCTCATCAACCGGGGCCACGCCGCGGGCCGCACCGAGGGCCACGCCGCGGGCCACGCCGCGGGCCGCATCGAGGGCCAGCGCGCCATGCTGCTAGAGACCATCGAACTGCGCCTGGGCGAGGTTCCGAAGACGGTCCGCGGTCAGATCGAGGCCGCCGACGAGCGCGAGCTGCAGAATTGGCTGGCGCGCGCGCTGCGGAGCAACAGCGTCGACGAGCTGCTCACGTCGGGTTGAACACCGCGAGCTCGAGCTGCCAGCCCGCCTCGCCGCGCCGCCACAGGAACACGTAGTCGCCGCTGCCCTCCGCGTCGCTGCGCGCGTACGACCCGGCCGTGAACGCCAGCCGCCCGCCGGGCGCCGCTCCGCTGGCCAGCAGTTCGCGCGCGAGCACCCACGTGACCGCCTCGGCGGGCCGGTCCCCGAGCCACACCTTCGCGGTCATCGTGCGCCAGTCGAGCCCGCGGTCGGCCGCCTCGGCCTCGGCCGCGCTCGTCGCGGGCGCCGCGGCGTAACTGAAATCCTGGCCCTCCTCGGGCCGGTCACCCTCGATGCGCGCCGCCAGTCCGCCGAGTCGGTGGCGGTAGCGGATCACCTTCGGGAAGTCGTGCTCGGGCGCCGCGAACACCACCTCGGTCGCCCCGCGCTCGCGCTCGGCGAAGTGCGCCGCCGCCTGTCCCGAGGGCCAGGCCGTGAACCGCAGCCCGTGCAGCCCCGGAGGGCCGTGAGCCTGGGCGGGCGCGTCGATCCGCATCACCTCGTAGTTCCACGTGCCGTCGCCGCTGCGCAGCCAGGCGACCCCGATCAGCGCCTGGCCGACGCGGGTCCACGTCTCGCCGCCGCCGTCCGGGTCGACCCACCGCCCGACCATCCACGCCGCCGCGTCGACCGTCTTCGCCGGCGCGAGCGCGGCCCCATGCGCGCACGTGACCAGCGCCAGCATCAGCCCGGAGATCCACCGCTTCATCGTCATCCCAGCACCGTCGCCCGCGACACCTGCACGAGCACCCCGTGCGTCGAGCCCGTCCACGCCACCCACGCCAGCGCCCCGAGGAACGCGAGCCCGAGCAGCCCGCGCACCTTGTTCCACGTGCGCGGCACATCACCGCGGTCGAGCGGCACCAGCATCGCCATCGCCGGCAGCGCGGCCAGCCACGGCGACACGACGAGCGCCCCGTAGACCGCGCTGGCCGCCAGCATCACGCGGACCAGCACGCGCGTGCGGGCCACCCCGAACGCCACCGCCGTCGTGCGCACCCCCGTCGCCGCGTCGGCGTCGTGATCGCGGATCACCTGGATCCCCTCGAAGACCCCCGAGAACAGCCCGAGCCAGCCCGCCAGCGCCCACCCGAGCGCCAGCTCCGGCGGGCTGCCGACCAGCGGCATCGCCACGCCCCACACCACCATCGCCGCGATGTCGGCCACCGGCATCGCCTTGAACCACGCCGAGTACGCCCAGCACACCCCGCCGCCGAGCACCAGCGGCAGCAGCAGCGACGGCAGCACGCACGCCGCCCCGACCACCAGCAACGCCACCAGCCCGAGCTGCGCGACCAGCCCCGCCGCCCGGTGGTCGCGCAGGAACCGCGTCTTCGCGTCGTCGCGGCCCGGCGCGCGCAGGTCGTCGGCGAGGTCGAGGTAGTCGTTGTTGAGGTACACCAACAAATTCAGCCCGAACGCGAACACCAGCCGGACCGCGCACTCGCCCGGGGGCAGGTGCAGCGCGACCATGATGCCCGCGGCTCCGGCGAGGTTCGCCATCTCGAGCCGCCGCAGGCGGTACACGGCGACTTCGCCGACGATGCGCAGCGCGTCAATAACCATTCCGCACCTCCAGGTCCGCCGGGTGCGGCGCCGGAATTTTGATGAACCCGACCGGGTCGAACGAGTCGACGCGGACGCGCCGGACCTCGCAGTCCGGCGCACACACCAGCGTCTCCATCCAGTGGAAGCGCAGCACCAGGTCGCGCGCCGGGTCGCTGCCGGTCACGCGAATGACATTCGTCGCCGCCGTCACGTCGCCTGTCCCTTCGGCCAGCAGCGACGGCGCCACCCGGGTCCGGTACATACGAAACCCGCCGTGCCGCGCGACCAATTCCAGGACATCCGGGCGGCGATCCCACGTCGGCGACGGGTTGCTGAGGATCACCCAGCCGACCGCGTACGTCTCGAAGTACGCGCGCAGCTCCGCGTCGCTGGCGACCCCCTGCTTGCGCCGGCGGAACAGGTTCGCGTGGCTGTGCTGCAGGTTGCGGTAGATGAACCCGCCGAGCACGTGCGCGTCGGTCCGCCAGGCCAGCGTCTCGCCGAGCGTCGGGTCCTCGACGACGAACCGCGAGCGCCCGTCGTCGACCGAGCGGACCCACTCGGCCACCGCCTCGTCCTCCTGCGTGCGCGCGCGCTGGCGGTAGTCCGGCTGGGCCCCGAAGCCCTGCGTCGTGATCGGCAGCCACGCGCCGTTGTACATCGGCGCGACCTCCGGCAGCGACTTCGGCGTGTAGTACAGCACGTCGCTCGCCAGGTGCTGCGCCGCCGGGATCGCCAGCACGATCAGCAGGGCCCGGACCGCCCGCGACGTGCCCGCGAACATCCTCCGCGCCGCCGCCGCCTCGAGCGCCGCCGCCGCGGGGATCACCGCGAAGAACGCCAGCGGCAGCACGTGCCGGTACGGCTGGACCTGGCGGAAGATCCACAGCGCCGATCCGAAGTAGGTCAGCGCCGCCAGAGTCGCCAGGGTCACCGCGAACACCGGCAGGCGCGGGTCACGGTCGCGGCGCCACAGCACCAGGCCGATGAGACATGTCCCGAAGACCAGGAAGCGAAACCCGGAGCGCGTGCCGATCAGCCCCGACGTCGCCGTGTCGAGCACCAGCCCGAACAGGTCCGCCACCAGGAATTGCGGCCCCGCCTGCCCGAAGAACCCCGAGTCGAGGATGTAGTGCCAGTACCGCAGCGACGGCGCCAGCCACCACAGGTTGGCCGCCAGAGTCGCCGCCGCGATCGCCCACACCGTCCCGTGCCCGCGCCACCCGAGCGTGCGCGCCTGTCTCGCGTACAGCGCCAGCATCGGCGGAGCGAGGATCAAGAAGCAGTACGGGTGGACCTGGTGCGCCACGGCCAGCGCCGCCGCCGTGGCGACCGCCTGCCACGTCTTGCGGTCCCGCAGCCACCGCCAGAACAGCGCCAGCGGCAGCAGGCACAGGTACCCGGCGATCGCGTACGCGACCATGCCGACCCACCAGCACCAGTGCGCGAACGAGTCGAAGAACCAGATCGTCGACGCCATCGCCGCGGCCGCCAGCGCCGCCCAGCGGCCCAGCTCGAACAGCCGCGCCGACGCGTAGACCACCACCAGCACCAGCCAGTGCGCCAGCACCACGAACAGGTTGAACGCCAGCCCCTGCGAGACCCCGAGCCCGCGCACCGCCCACGTCCACAGCTCCCAGCCCTTGTTGTCCGCGTCGAAGATCAGCCCCTGCGGCGAGCCGGCGAGCAGGCGCGCGTCGTAGACCCACGACTCGCCCCACCCGTCGAGCCCCTCGATCACGCGCCAGGCCTGGCCGATGTGCGTCTCGTAGTCGACGCCGAACATCGGCTCCGCGGTCAGCCACGCGCTCGCCGGCACGAAGTAGCAGAACCACGCGAGGTGGACCGCCAGCACCGCGAGCACCGCCAGCGCGAACGCCCCCGGGCGCGCGGCGGCCGGGGTCTGCGGTGGGCCGGGCATGCCCGCGGATGATAGCGCGCGTCGCCGTTCGTTGAACCAGCACAAAAAACCGGACCGGGCGTTTGCCCGGTCCGGTCACACACACCCCGCTGGGGGCCCTGAGGATCACCTTCGTCAGCCGCTCAGTTGGACGACAGCACGAACGGGTAGGTCACGATGACCGCCCCGCCGCCCTGCGGCTTGGGGAACTGCCAGCGGCGGACCGCCTGGGCGATGCAGCTGTTGACCGAGTTGTCCTTGACATCGGACTCGGAGACGAGCGCCGACGGCACCTTGCCGGTCGCGCCGATCGTGAACTGCACCGCGACGCGCCCCTTGAGGTTCGGGTCCTTGGTGAGGCCCTGGTTGTAGCAGTGACGGACCTCATTGATGTGCGCGCGGACCACCCGGCGGATCAGGTCCTTGTCGAGCGAGCCGACCACGTCGACCTTGCTGATGCGGACATCGGGCACCTTCTTGGCGCGCTCGCCGAAGCCAGCCGTGCGACGGACCAGCCCGTTGCCGTCCCCGCCGCGGTTGTGCCCGAGCAGCCCGACCGAGTCGAGGCCGATCGTGCCGGCGCCGGTGCCACCACCGCCGCGCCCGGTGCCCACGAGGCCGAGGCCAGCCCCGCCGAACGACTCACCGACCTCCGCGCCGGTCAGCTTGCCCCACGCGTCCGAGTCGTCGTTGCCCGCCGCGAACGTGCCGTCGACCGAGGCCATGAAGTGGCCGGGGTTCTGGGCCATGAGGCCGAGGATGCCGGCCTCGCGGGCCCGCTTCTCGGGGTCGAAGTCGCGGGCGATCGACGGGATCGCCGTCGGGTTGCCCTTGATGGCGTAGCGGCCCTGGGACTTCTTCGAGCTCGGGTTACCGGCCGCGCCCTCATCGCCGCGGTGACGCTCACCCGCGACCCCGCCGACCGTCTCGTCGACCTCGTCCTGGATCGCCTCCTCCTCGACCTTCTGGGTCGGCTGCGCGAGGTAACCGACGAACCGGCTCATCTCCTCGCTCTCCTGCGCGCCGATCGCACCGGCCTCGCTCGGGATCAGGTGCGTCAGCATCAGCATCCCGCCGAGCACCACGAACGCCCCGCCGTTGGTCACCCAGAACGGCTTGTCGACCTCGCCCTTGCGCGCCGTGACGACGCCCGGGGCCACCGAGTGGATGTGGAAGGTCAGCTCGCCGTGGCGCACGCGGGCCTTCGCCCCCGGGGCCAGCGGGACGCTGTAGATCCCGCCCCGCATCGAAGCGCGGCCCGACTCGATCAGCGCCGCGAGCGACATGCTCACGCCGTCCGCCACCAGCTCGCCCTGCATCGCCGCGGTGAACTGCAGCGAGTACTCGCCCTCGCCGTGGACCAGCGGGAACGTCTCGCCGTTCGGCAGCGTCGCCGCCGGCACGTGCATCGCCGCGTCGGGCGACTCGCCGAGCGTGTAGCTCTTGCGCCCGCGGTCCGACAGCCGCGTGAACCCGAGGCCGAGCGGCACCATGCCGAGCATCGCCAGCCCGAAGCCGAGGCCGCCGAGGCCGTTGCCCGGCTTGGCCGGCGCCGGCGCGCTCACCTCGCGGGCCGCGATCGCCTGCTCGTTGTACGCGCTCCAGTCGCGCGACGCCTCGTACCCGAACAGCGCCGCACCCGCGACCGCGAGCGCCCCGCCGAGGGCCATCCAACCCGGGGCCGACTTGCGCCGGTCCTTGGTCTGACCGAGGTGCTGCACGTCGATCACGGTGTTGCCGAACATCGCGGTGACCTCGGCCACCCGCGTGCCGTCCTGAACCTCGAACTGACGGGCGTCGACCGACGGGGTGGTGGCGGCCTGCGGCGCCGAGACGGCGACAGCGGCAGCGGAGTTGGCGATCTGGACTTCAATGCGAGTGTTACCGATGGTCATGACATCACCGTCTTTCAGCGTTGCGAACTTCTCGATCTTTTGGCCGTTGAGCGCGGTCCCTGCCGGGCTCCCGAGGTCGATGAGCTTGACCTCCTTCTCCCCCATCACCTCGACGACCGCGTGCATGCGGGCGACCGCTTGGTCTTCGAGCCGCACGTGGCAGCTCGGCAGCGTGCCGAACTTCACCACTTCGGCGTCGAACCGCTGGCAGTCGACCAGCGTCTCATTGCGATACACCTTGAACGTCATCGTCGTGCGGGACATGGCGGGCTCCTCAATCAGCCAGTTACACGGCTACAGACAGCACCCCCCCCTCGGGGTTCCGCGTCCCCTCAATTTTTTTTGAGGCGAACACCCGCGGAACTTTCCCGATCCACCGCTGTCCGCGGCCGCCTACGCCGGTTTTAATAATTTCGTCGACCGCGGAACTTCTCGCGGAACCCACTGTCTCGCGCGCCTCTTCTTCGTCCCGGCGCCCCGCTGCCGGCCCATCCCGGCGCGTCGACGCTGTCACAATCTCCGCGGAACTTCCCCCGGACCTCGCTGTCGCGTGCCGGCCCGCGCCGACTCGCCTACACTGGCCCCGTGCTCCGCCGCGCCCTCCTGCTCGGATTCGTCGCCTGCGCTGGCCCGGACACCCCCGAACCGCTCGCCCCGGAGCCGACCGCGACCGCCGCCGCCGAGCTCGTCGGCACCCGCGCGCGCGACTTTAAAAATCTCACCTGGCTGGACGATCAACCGCGCACGCTCGCCGACCTGCGCGGCCAGGTCGTGCTCGTGCGCTTCTGGACCGACACCTGCCCGTACTGCCGGCGCACCGCGCCGCGGCTGCGCGCGCTCGACGAGGAGCTCCGCGCGCGCGGCCTCACCGTGGTCGGCGTCTACCACCCGAAGCCGCGCGGCCGCCCCGTCCCGCTCGCCGACGTCACCGCCTTCATCAAGGAGCTGGCGCTCGCCTTCCCGATCGCGCTCGACGAGTCCTGGTCGACGCTCGACGCCTGGTGGCTGTCGACCGGCGACCGCGAGGCCACCTCCGCGAGCTTCCTGATCGACCGCCGCGGCGTCATCCGCCTGGTCCACCCCGGCCCCGAGTACAGCGACGCCAAGTACGCCGACCTGCGCGCCGCGATCCTCGCCCTGCTCGCCGAGCCCGCCTGACCTCGCAACCTTTGCCGGTTGTCGCCCCCGCGGCGCGCGCCATACCTCCCGCGGAGGAACACCCATGCAGACGCAACAGCTCCGCGGCAAGAAGGTCGCAATCCTGGTCGCCCACGGCTTCGAGCAGATCGAGCTCACCGACCCGAAGCAGGCCCTCGAGCGCGCCGGCGCGACCGCCCACATCGTCTCGCCCGAGAAGGGCGAGGTGAAGGGCTGGAAGCACACCCAGTGGGGCGACACCTTCCCCGTCGACGTCGCGCTCGCCGACGCCAAACCCGGCGACTACGACGCCCTCCTGCTGCCCGGCGGCGTGATGAACCCCGACCACCTGCGCATCGACAAGGACGCCGTCGCGTTCGTCCGCCACTTCGTCGGCGCCGGCAAGCCGATCGCCGCGATCTGCCACGGCCCGTGGACCCTCATCGAGGCCGACGGCGTCAAGGGCCGCACCATGACCTCCTTCTCGTCGATCCGCTCCGACCTCACCAACGCCGGCGCCGACTGGGTCGACAAGGAGGTCGTGGTCGACCGCGGCCTCGTCACCAGCCGCAAACCAGACGACCTCGCCGCCTTTAATAAGAAGATGGTCGAGGAGTTCGCCGAAGGCCGCCACACCCGCGCATGAAACCCGCGCGTTGAGACCCACCATCGCCGCGTGATACGTTGCCGCGATGGTGGCTGGCAGGGTGGGCGCGCACGGGCGCGGCGTCGATGTCAATTCGTTCTACGCGCCCACGACCGCGGCCACCGCCGAAGCTCCGCGATCCCTCAGCGACGAGGCCCTGCTCGGCCGCGACGGCGCCACCAGCCTGCTCGCCGTCGCCGTGCTCGAGCTCGTCGGCACCACCGTCGTCGCCCTCTCGGCAGGCCGCCCCGGCAGCTTCGAACTCGCGGTCGCCTACGGCCTCGCCGCCGCGTTCGCCGGCCTCTACGCATGGGCCCGCACCAGCCCCTACCCCGCGTGTTTCGCCGGCCTCGCCCTCTACATCACGATGCACCTGCTCGCCGCCGTCGCCGAGCCGGCCTCCCTGGCCCAGGGCCTCATGATTAAACTCGTCGTCGTCTGCGTGCTCGTCCGCAGCATCCATAGCATCGCCAGCCACCGCGCCCACGACCGCTGAGCGACCACCCCGCACGAGGTGGTCGCCCACGCGTCACGCGTCACGCATCAAGCCGCCAGCCGCACGGCGAGCAGCGCCGCGGCGCACGGCTCGATGACGTCGGCCAGCCCGCGCCCCCAGATCTCCGCGCGCAGCGGATCGTCGATGACCCCGTGCGCGTGCAGCTCCGGCGTGCCCGCCGCGGCCGCGTCGCGGGCCACCCCGGCGCGCGCCTCGGCGACCGCCGCCGCGAACGTCGCCCGCGCCCGCCCGTGCAGCGCCGGGTCCGTCGCCAGGGCCCACTGCACGAACCGCCAACCGAGCTCCGCGTGCCGCTGCTCGTCCTCGGAGATCCTGCGCAGCGCCGCCTGCACGCCCGGATCGACCGCCTGGGCCGCCGCCTCGCGGGCCTCGAACGCCGCCAGCGTCTCGCCGACGCACGCCTCGCGGATCACCGCGTCGACCAGCCCCGCCAGCTCGGTCACCGGCGCGGCCCCGCCGATCGCCAGCGGCCCCGGACCGACACCTGTCCCTGCGTACAGGCTGGCCAGCGCGAACGCCAGGCGCGCGTGCTCCACCTCGTCGGCCAGCGCCTGCTGGGCCGCCAGCACCAGCTCGGGCCCCGCCCCGACCGCCAGCAGCTGCAACACGAACTGCGCGAACGCGGCGATCGACGCGTGCTCGAGCTGCCCGATGCGCGTCCAGTGATCCGCCAGCCGCGTCGCCGTCGCCTCGTCGATCTCCGGCGCGCGCACCAGCCCGCGCCAGTCGTCGCGCGCCACCACCGGCGCGATCACCGTCGTCGCCTCGACGAAGAACGGCCGCCCGCACGCCGCGTTCGAGCACTCCCAGTGATCCGTGATGAACGTGCACGGCGGCGACGTGCACTCGCTGTCGCTCGCGCACAGGTCGTTCGGGGTCGTGCACGCCAGTAGGAACCCGCCCGGCGCGCAGATGTCTGGCACCAGCCCGCAGATCTCCCCCCCCGGACAATCCGTGTCGACCTTGCAGTCCGGCGCCGCGATGCACTGCGTGTACAGCCCGAGGCCGTCGCCCCCGCACCGGCAGATCTGCTCGTCGGCGCAGTCGCTGTCGCTCTGGCAGCCGTACACGCACGAGCACGTCCCGCCCACGCCGATCACCCCGCCGAAGATCATGTCCTGATGGCAGCTACCGAACGGCTTGTCCGTGCAGTCCGCGTCGGACTCGCACGTGCCGCCGCCCGAGAAGTCCGAGCAGTCCGTCGGCGTCGCCGGCACCGAGCACTCGGTCTTCTCCGCGCGGTGAATGATGCCGCCGTCACACGTCTCGAACCCCGACGGCAATGGCGGGTCCGTGTTGCCCTGGGCGACCTGCACGATCGTGCCGTCGCACGCCACCGGCACGCCCGTGTCGTCCACCGATGTGGCCGACGCCGTGCCCGGCCCGGTGTCCTCGCCGGTGGTCGTCGGTCCGCCCGTGCCGCTCGCCGACACGCCGGTGCTGCCGCCGTCACCGGTCGACGCCGTGGTTTCGCTCGCCGGGGTCGACCCGCTGGTCACGCCGGTCGTCGTGCCGGGCTCGGCCGTGGTGCCGGACTGGCTGTCGCTGGTGTCCTCGCCGGGCTTGGGGTTGCACCCGAGGATGCCGAGCGCCGCGAGCAGGGAGATACGAAGAGGGTCAAGGGTAAGTCGCATGCCCGCGACGATCGGCCGAACTCGCCGCGCGGTCAAGCGGAGCGGCGCCGCGCACCTGGTCACACCTCGCCCGGGCGCTCGTCGCAGCCCGCTGCTGATAAGCTGAGCGGTCGTCGAGATGTCAATTCGGCCCTCCATCGCCGCTGGCGCGTGCCTGCGCCTCGGCGCCGTCCTGGCGCTGTCCGGCTGCTTTCGCGACCGCGGCTTCGTCGACGACGACAGCACCGGCCCCGCCTCGACCACCGCCGCCGACGCGTCCTCCACCACGACGACCACGAGCCCGACCTCCTCCACGACGACCACCGGCCTCGTCCCGATCTCCTCGACCAGCGACACCACCGACACCTCCACGACATCCGACACCACCACCACCGGCACCACCGGCTGCCTCGAGAAGGTCTGGTACCTCGACGAGGACAGCGACGGTTACGGCCTCGAGATGCTGCCGATCATGGCCTGCGAGCAGCCGCCCGGCTACGCCCCGCTCGCCGGCGACTGCAACCCGACGGTCGACACCATCTTCCCCGGCCAGCTCGAGGTGTGCGACGCGGTCGACAACGACTGCGACGGCGGCGTCGACGAGTTCTCGGCGATGAACACCGCCTGCAATGGTTGCCGCGCCGTCCTGTCCGACCCGCGCGTCTACTACCTGTGCAGCAACCTGCTCGACTGGTCCGCCGCGCGCCTCGCCTGCCAGACCCACGGAAACGGCACCGACCTGGTCGTCCTGCACAGCAAGGCCGAGCAGGACCTGCTGGTCGCCGAGATCCTCAGCGTGCCCGCCGAGGCCGCCGGCTCGTGGTGGCTCGGCCTCGGCGACGCCGCGCTCGAGGCCACCTTCGTGTGGATCGACGGCACCCAGCTCGACTTCACCGCCTGGGGCATGGGCGAGCCCAACAACTTCATGGGCGAGGAGGACTGCGCCCAGTTCGCCATCGGCATCCCCGGCCAGTGGAACGACCTCGCCTGCGCCACACCGATGTTCTACATCTGCGAGGGTCCGCTGTAACCTCGGGCGCATGCTCCTCCCGGACAGCGGCCCGGTGATCGCGCGGACCTTCCACGCCGCACTGGGCGCCATCTTCGTCGTCGCCTTCCTCTCGCTCGCCGTCCAGCTGGACCTCCTGTTCACCGCCGACGGCCTCGCCCCGATCTCCGAGGCCGCCGCCCACGCGCCTGACACCGTGTGGCGCGCCCCCTCGCTGTTCCTCTGGAGCTCGAGCGACCTCACCCTCCAGCTCGCCGTGATCGCCGGGACCATCTGCGGCCTGCTCGCCCTGTTCGGCCGCCTCGCGCGTCCGGCCCTCGCCCTCGCGACCCTGCTCTACCTCAGCTTCGCGACCCTCGGCGCCCCATTCCTGAACTTCCAGTGGGACAACCTCCTGCTCGAGTGCGGCCTGCTGGCGATCCTCCTCCCGCGCACGCGCAGCGCCCCGATCGTGCACGCCCTGCTCGCGATCCTCTTATTTAAACTCTACTTCGAGAGCGGCGTCGCCAAGTGGGCCTCGCCGCTGCGCGACTGGCACGACGGCAGCGCGATGACCTTTTATTACGAGACCGCACCGATCCCCACGCGGCTCGCCTGGTACGCCCACCACCTGCCCGCGGGATGGCACGCCTTCGAGGGCTGGTTCATGCTCGCCGCGGAGCTCGCCCTCCCCTTCCTGATCTTCCTCGGCCGACGCCCGCGCCTGCTCGTGTGCGCCGTGCTGACCGGCTTCCAGGCGATCAACATGGCGACCGCCAACTACGGCTTCTTCTGCCTGCTCGCGCTCGCGCTCCACCTGTTCCTGCTCCGCGACGACGACCTCGCCCGCCTGC
>Ga0075158_10001567_pt1 | contig 17128 bp, 20 predicted proteins | sample JI91814BDNA_FD_70968 | JGI IMG/M metagenome (GOLD analysis project Ga0075158, IMG submission 70968) | Wastewater effluent complex algal communities from Wisconsin, to seasonally profile nutrient transformation and Carbon sequestration -... | ecosystem: Engineered > WWTP > Effluent > Algae... | reverse complement strand
TTGAATTTTTCCAGCGGTAATCGAATGCTCTCTTAAAACTTTAGAGCCTTCTATCACACTCCAGCCACAAGCTAAAAGTTTAGGGTCAATTAATTCTGCTCTTGTTTCCGCTTCGTTCATTTTTTTTACCTTCTTGTCTGAATCAGGATTTTCTTGATTTTAGGATTTTCAGGATTCGTTCTTTGCATTGTCATCCCGTTTATTCTATAATCCTGTATATCCTGATTCAGACAATTTTTCCTTAAATGCTGATGAGTTATATTTTGGATTAAATATTTTTTTGAATTGTAGGCTAATTGCTCCGAAATTGATTAATAACCCAATCGGAAAATCGTAGGCTACAACATAATTCTTCGCTTGTGCTAAATGCACGTCTTCCAAATTGATTAATGCTTTTAGTTCAACAATAACCGTTCCTTCTACTATAAAATCGGCTCTTCGTGTTCCTACTTCAATATCCTCGTAAAATATCCTTTGCTCAACTTCTCGTCCAAAATTTAATCCAGCTTTTTCCAATTCAATAGCTAAACAACGTTGATAAATTACTTCCTGAAAGCCATTACCCAAAGTATTATGAACTTTCATAGCACAGCCGTTTATTTTGTAAGTCAACTCATCTAGATTAGAGGATTGGCTTTTATTTTTCATATAAACCTACTTGTCAGAATCAGGATTCTCTTGATTTTAAGATTTTCAGGATTAGTTCTTTGCATTGTCATCTCGTTTATCCTATAATCCTGCAAATCCTGATTCTGACAATTTGCCCATTGACGAAATTGAGTCCCACGTTGTGATTTGACTCTATAACCAACGGAAATAATAACATCGAGATTGTAATGTTCCGTTTGATAGGTTTTACCATCACTGGCAGTTGTCGCAAAATTTGCGACAACTGAATCTTTATCAAGCTCACCTTCACTAAAAACATTATTGATATGCTTACCAATGGTTTTGACATCACGATCAAATAAAGTTGCCAAATGTTGACGATTAAGCCATACAGTATCGTTTTCAAACGCCACTTCAATTTGAATTTGATTATCAGGCGTTTGATAAATATGAATATCGCTCACGGCAACTCCCCGTTAAACGCTTTTTGTAAAATGGATTTTTTTAATTCATCTAAATCATTTATTTTCTGTTGGTAGATAGCTTCTAGTTTTTTTGTTTCGGCAGAAAGCGCATCGAGTTTTTTTACGATGGCTTGTTGTTGACTTATAGACATTTTTGGAATATCAAAATTTCGTAACGCTGTTAATGACACTGTTCTTTGAGCTGTTCCAGTTGCCGTGTCATTTGCTTGCCTAACTGCTTGTGGTGATAAAATCCAGTAAAATAACCATTTACTGTTTATATTTTCTTTTGGTCGAATTAAGCCAATGTGACGCTGAAAACAAAATTCTACATTGTCTTCTATTAAAACTGGAATTCCATAAGAACCGGTGACAGTGTAAAGGATATCGCCTTTCTTCGGTTTTCGATTAAGTTTTATTTTTTCGAAATAATCTTTTGAAACAGTAAACGTATCCGAAAAATCAATTTGATTATTCTGTTTATTTATATTCGAAATTGTAATGAAGGGAATTCCTGATTTTGTTTTTGGTGGAGGCATATGGTCACCGTCAGTAATATCATTTGCTAGTTCAGATAATTTTACATTTTCCCAATCTTTGCCCTTATCCACAAACACACTCTGCAAATAACTTTCAAAAAGCTCTTTCGCATTTTTGAGATTTTGTTCAGCGTTGTTTCTTGCTTTGGCGATAGCGGCAAAGGCTTTATCTAATGTAGTGACTATTCGTTGTTGTTCGGTGAGTGGAGGAATTGGGATTTCTAGCTCAGAAAGCTTTGTTGCATTAAATCCACCTTGTGCTGAGCCAGAAACACCTGCATTGATTGTATCCCAATAAGTTTGAGTTTGAAAAAATAGAAAAAGATAATTTGGAGAAAGCTCTCTATTCTCGATATGAACTTTTATTAAATATGAAGCAAAAACAGATTTTGGAGGGTTGCTAACGAGATAACTTTTTCCTGTCGTTGCTCCAGTCCTAGCGAATACAATATCACCATCTTTCAGTTTATATTTTTCTAACTCGGCATTATTAATTTTACAAAATGGAACTGTATCCCAATTAACACCATCATCCTGTATATCTGTAATTCGTAAGAATCTAGGACCAATTTCTTTAAATGAAGCTTTTTCGGTATAGCCATAAGTAGCCTTAGCAACCTCACCCAACTTTTTCACTTCCCAGCCTTTTTTCAATTTAGCATTACCCATTGATAATTAGCCATTATCCTCTTCTGTCTGAATCAGGATTTTCTTGATTTTAGAATTTTCAGGATTAGTTCTTTGCATTGTAATCCCGTTTATCCTTTAATCCTGCAAATCCTGATTCTGACATGTGTAGTCGCCTCTGATATTTTCTAACCATTCCTTTGTATTAACGTCTTTCCAGTTTGGTTTTGCCTTTTGAATCAATTCGAACAAATACTTTTCATCGTATTCCAGATAATCGCCATTAGACTCCAAGCTCGTAGACGGTCTTAGATTTCCTTCATCAGGGGAAGGATTTTGTTCTTCTATGCCTATCATTTATTTTTCCATTCGAAATGTTCTTTTAATCCATTAAGCCAACTATATGGAATTTTCTTTTCACGTTGCAATCTACCTACTAGTATGGATGGGTGTATTCCTACTTTTTTTGCAAAGGCTTCGATGTCTTTTTGAGTAAATCTTTTCGTATTGATAAATTGGGTATATTCTAATTCTGGAATAAGATAATTTGCAGCAAAACGATTGGCTTCCTCTTCTTCTTTCGATTCAAATCCTTTTGGATTATCATTATCTATAAAAACATTTTTTTTGCTATGTAGTAATACATGTCCCGCTTCATGAAAAAAAGTAAACCAGAAATGGTCGTTTGTTTTATGGCGCAGACTCATAATAATCAATGCTTTTTCGGGAGTTAACCAACGTGTTGCCCCACTTATATAAGTTCCCTCAAATTCAGGAATAAAAACTAAAATGATTCCGGACTCTGCACAAAGTCTTTTCATTTCCTTCACAAATACTTGTGGTTTTTGAGTAGTTAGTTTTCTAATTTCAAACAAATTTTCTTTGAACATATCTTTATTAAAATGTTGAGTTACTTCGATTGTAGATGCTTCCATTTCTCCTGCTCGAAGCCATGCAGATACGTGTTCAAGTTTGCCTTTAAATGTTTCCGACTTACGGAAGTTAACCGCTCTTTGGGCATAATAGAGTTGCCACTGCTCCGGACTCGGTATTCCAAAAAAAGCTAAAAGTTTTTCTATTAAAATTTCAGAATCATTTATTTGAGGTAAGTATCCATTTTTTTTTAAATCTTTAATGGGAAATTGTTTAATCCATTCTTTTTTACTTTTAAGTTCTTTAAGTTCTTTTTTTCTTGCCTCAAAAAGAGAATAATCCGCATTCAAATGATTCCAGATATTAGCAGATATTCCAAGCGTGCGCTCTAATTGAACTGATAACTCCGATGTCAACATAGCTTGTTTATTGATGATCTGGCTTAAGTGTTTTACACTTATCCCAATTCGATCAGATAAATCTTTCTTTTTAACTTCTCTGGCTTCTAAAATTTCCTCTAAATACTCACCTGGATGCACAGTATAATCGGGCTTATATGTATAGTATTCTCTAATCGTCATGATAATTCTCCACGCTTAGTATAATGATTCCATTTACTAGCTTTAGATCAATCCCCCCGTCTGGTAACAATGCGGGCTTACTATCTGGTTTAAAAATTAGTCGAAAAGGATGCTCTAAATCAACAGCAAACTGTTCTTTACGATCTCCTTTCAACTGATGCCTACGTTCCGGTTTTTCATGAGAAACTTCTGCGAGACTGACAGCAGCTTCTAATACTTTCATTCGAAGTTTGATTTTCTTTGCACGTACCGCACCGTATTCTTTTTTTAACTCATTTTCGGAGTTAAAAATTTTCTGAAGCTTTTGCGATACAAAACCTATCTTCATATAGCTATATTAAACCCTTTACCATTTACGTAAAGGATTATTTTACCCAATCATCGCCTGTAGCTTATCCATTATTTCGGCAATTTCTTTATCCAAGGCTTTCATTTCTTTTAAAATCTGTTTAGGCTGACGTAGCGCGGCTTCTTCTTTTTTGTTTGGATTTTTTGCAGAAAGGTCAAATGTAGTCTTATCAATATTAGCCACATCTAGCGACCAAGAGTTTTCACTTTCTGCTTTTGTTTTTTGTAGCTTTACAAATTCTTCTAAGTCTTTTTCGCTTAGACCGTTTGTTTTGCCGAGGTTGCGGTCAAGATTGAGTTGATAGAACCAAACTTTTTTTGTAGGTGTTCCTTTTTCAAAAAAGAGGACAACAGTCTTTACCCCCGCACCGGTAAACACTCCACCTGGTAAATCTAATACTGAATGTAGATTGCAACTTTCTAAAAGAAGTTTTCGGAGGCTAACAGAGGCATTGTCCGTATTGGATAAAAAAGTATTTTTAATAACAATACCAGCACGTCCGCCGACTTTAAGAATTTTAATAAAATGTTGCAAGAATAGAAAAGCAGTCTCACCGGTTCTAATCGGAAAATTCTCTTGCACTTCGGCACGCTCTTTTCCACCAAAGGGAGGATTTGCTAATACAATATCATGACGGTCTTTTTCTTGGATGTCGGCAATGTTTTCTGCAAGTGTGTTGGTATGCACGATATTAGGCGCTTCTACTCCATGCAGAATCATGTTCATTGTTCCAATGATGTAAGCGAGCGATTTCTTTTCTTTGCCATAGAATGTTTTTTTTTGTAAAGTCTCTACATCTTTTGTAGAAAGATTTTTACTTTTTTTCATATACTCAAAGGCTTCACACAAGAAGCCTGCGGACCCGACCGCTCCATCATAAACAGACTCGCCAATCTTAGGAGCGATAACTTTTACAATCGTAACAATCAAAGAGCGGGTAGTATAGTATTCGCCGCCGTTGCGTCCGGCATTTCCCATGTTCTGAATTTTGGATTCATACAAATGGCTCATCTCATGTTTCTCAGCATGAGTTCTAAAACGAAGCTCGTCAATGAGATTTATTACTTCGCGTAAATTGTATCCGCTTTGTATTTTATTTTTAAGCTCGGAAAATATTTCTCCAATCTTATACTCGATTGTATTCGCGCTCTCTGCATCAGTTTTAAATTTTTTAAGATAAGGAAATAATTTCTGGTCTACAAAATCTTTTAAGTCATCACCGGCTAACGCTTTGTGATGGTCAAGCTTCCCATCTTTGCCTCGCGGCATAGCCCACTTAGCCCATTGAAATTCAGGCTTTAAAATATTTGTATAAGTCTTTCCGGTAAGCTCTGCGGCGGTTTGTTTATCTTTCTCTAAATCATCCAAATATTTCAGAAACAGAATCCAAGAAGTCTGCTCCACATAATCCAATTCACTTCCACACCCCGCGTCTTTATGCAGTATGTCGTCTATATTCTTAAAGGTTTGTTCAAACATTATTTACTCTTTGCATCCGTGCGGTTTACAATGGTATCCACTGTAAATGTAGAGACTAGCCTACAGGTTGTATATTGGGAGTCGAGTAGAAAATTTGGGGGGGTGGTGGGGAATAGATTGTTTAAAATAATATTGCGTATAGATGAATGCTTAATCAAGTTTTAATTTAATTATCAGGGTTATACTGGGTCGTCAAATATATACAGTTTGAAATTTTTTTTAAAATTACCATCCACCTCTATACTAATTTCTATATTTTCACCCGCGACTGTATTAAAGTTCGTACCATTTACTTGAATATTTTTTATAACAGATGAGATTGTGTTAGTTGTATTTTGTCCAATGATAATCTGACCAATTGAAATTTTTTTTCCATTCGTATAAAAGCAAACAGCTTTACGATTTGGAAAAACATCGGTTATCTTTCCTAATTGAATTCCATTGTATTCAATTCTTTTATTTAATAAATTTTTGTTTGCGACTTCGAATAAGGCTTGAGAAAAAGCTTCGTAAAAATCAATATAGTCGAGTAAAGTATTATTCTCTATAATTTGATTGTCAATTCCATGAGCAACAAAATTTCTCCATTCGGCTAAGTCATTCAAAGGTTGAAGATTTTCAAGCTGGTCTAATTCGGAACTATTTGGTGCTAATCCTTTTTTTTCGATCAAGAATTTAGTAAATGAATCAGTTTTTAATATCTTTTTACTTAATTGTTCAATACCAACCTGATTGAAATTATCGTCAATTACTTGTAAACGAAAATTTGCTGAATGTTGCGCAAAAGCCTCTTTATTTAATTGGTAAGCATTAACATTGTTAATACAGGTATGAAGGTTGTTAATAATTATTTCTTTGCTTAGATATCCATTGTATCTGGGTTGTTCGACTTTGTTTAGTAATGATAGAGAAAGAGTTAGGTGATGCTTTAATATTATGTCTGGCAGTTTATGATATTCTTTAACAATTCCATTTATTCTTTCAATATAAACTGACAGACAATTTTCTATAAATCGTTCAAATATTCCGTATAATGAAATTATAATGCTATTATAATTAAATTTTAATTTTGATATTCTGAAGTCTTTAAGTTTTTTTGAAACTTCATTTAAAATTAAATCATTATTAGAATTTGAAAATTGAAAATTTGATAATAATTTTTTTTCTGTTTCAAAATATTCAATTAATTTTTTTATTTCATTTAGGTGTAAATGGAAATCTGTAAGTGTTGATATCATAGCTATTTAATCAAACTAGAAAACAATTCTCTAAATAATGTTTCTCTCTCTAAAATAACTCCAGGATTAGTATTACGGCCTCCGAATTTCGAATAATTATTCTTATAAAACTCTTGAAAGACTTCAGTAATTTTTGATTTTTTTTTAAGAAGTTCCTTTCTGCGATCGAGAAATTCGGAAGCAATCAAGGTTAATGGATCATATATTGCGAGGGTAGGCCTGTTAAGCCAATTCCATTTTCCATTCCTTTCACGATATAAATAGAATGCTTCTTCACCTAGTAATTCGTATAAAAATAATAATGTATCTTTGAATACTATTGACATTTCATCTATTGTTTCCTTTGGCAAAAGATTAGCGTATTTAAGAAAATAATTCAAATATTCTTTTAAACTTTTACAATGTTTTATTAGTCTTCCTCTTTGACGATTGGCAAAGAATCTTAATACTAATTCGACATCATCCATTTTATTAAATAGTTCGTTTTTAATCAATTCTTCAGGAAGTTGATCATACTTAACTTCCTCATCAGTCTGAACAGGAATATCCCAAGTTTTACATAAATATTCATATCTAGCAAGGCTTATGCACATATCATTAAAAGGACCATTGTAAACAGCGTTCCTTGATTCTTGTGCGCCTAATTGAACACCACCACTATTAATTCTTTCAAAAACTAATTGCTTTAATTTTAAAGCTTCAATTTCATTCTTTGCCGTTTCTTGAAGTAATATAATTGAAGATAAATATCTTCTATCTATTCCTTTCTTTATTTGTTCAGGTAATTGTGAATATTTTTTTCCATTCAATTCGATCCATTCCTCTAATCCCTCTAATTCGAAATTATCTGAATAAAAGTCTTTAATTGCTGTTAATCTTTGAAGACCATCCATAACCTCATAATGAGAATACGAATCTTCATATAAGAATATAGGTGGAATGGGAACGTTCATTATAAATGATTCGATAAGCTTTGATTTTTGAGTTTTGCTCCATCTATGTCTTCTTTGAAATTCAGGATTCAATTTATAATTTCCACTTCCTAACATTATTATTATAGAAGGTAAAGGATAGCGAGCTTGTTCAGTAACTATTCTTATTTCGCCTTTAATATATTTTTGATTTATTTCCTCATCTGTCATTTGGCCATTTTCTGTAGTAATTAAATGACCAAAAACTATCTCTTCATTTTTTATTAATTGCATTTGTTCGCCTTCTTTATCTTGTAAAATTCTAAATTAAGTAGCATTGAAGAAAATAAAAAAATCTTCTGCTCTGTCTATGTTAATCGAAGCTAGAAGCTTTATACATTATTCAAGTTTTAACCATTTTATCAATTGATTAAAATTTTCTTCGTTTTGAACTTTAAACGTATAACCGCCTGCCCATTTATTTATTTCTATTTTGGGATTAAATAAATTGTAAAGTTTCTCCTCTGCTCCATCAAACAATCCTTTGATTCCAACGTTTAAATATTTTTGCCTAAAATTAAGAGTTATTACTTCAAATTCATCATGCTTTGTTTTGATGCCAACGAATCTTCTGCGAGAAGGATCTCCAGGCTTTATTTTTTTACAAAGTTCAATTGCACGTTTTGCGAAATTGTAACTTAATTCGGGTAAAATATCCTCCCAGCTTACTGAGTCCTTTGATAAATTTTCATTATGATTTCGTACTCGTTTTTCATATGAGTCTTCTAACTCTTTAAGTGGAAACCTCTGCTCAAAGGACAAAAAGAATTCTTGGTTTAGCTTATACATTTGCGCTGAAAATGCTTGAATGCTAACTCCATAATATCCAAATAGCCAATTAGCTGTTATTATAACTTCAGGATCATAGCTCTCAGCAATCAGAATAATTTTTATCATACTTGACAGCTCAGTATCATTCAGAATTGATTTTAATTCTTCTCTTTCATCTTGATTTGAATTTTTTGAAACTATATCGAGGACATTCGCTTTGTCCCATGTGCTAAGCATAGCTGCGTATGAAAGTGACTGTAGTAATTGAAATTTATTTTTATCTCTTTTAAGTTCAATGACAACTAGGGATGAGTCATCTGCATCGAATGCAAGTAAGTCAATAGAATCATTTACAGATCCGTGAGGCTTAATCTCTTGTCCTAATAAATAACTATTTATTATGCCTACTTCATTTTTAAATAAATCCCAAGAATTGACAATTGATTTTTGCAAGTCATATCTTTCTAAAATATTTTCAGTTTTTAAATCTGTAGAATCCATTTTTAAAAATTTAAAATTTTTAGTATCAAATTTAATCATTTAATTACCTCTATCTTGAATAAAGTATACAAGCTATCTAACAAAGTTTATCTGCAAGGCTAGGATTACTTGAAAATATCATTCAATGAAACTTGTTCAATTTTATCGCTGGATGGACTTATTCTCGATAAATTAATAATGTAGAAATTGAACACAATATCGTCCATAATTATCTTATTCGAAGAATCATTGAAGCAGAATGGAATTTTAGTAAAAATAATAATGTAAACATTATTATCAATATTTTTTAAGCTAGCTAATCTTTTCTTATAAATGCTTGTTTGGATAAATCCACCTAAAGATCTTTTGAGTATTGCTGATTTTTTCGATGATGTTTTTGAAAAGCCAACTTGTTTCAATTCATACAAAATTGAATTATTTTCTGATATTGCCAATATATCAAGTCGTCCTGATCCTATTTGTGCTTCAGATATTGGATAGATATCATGTAAAAACAAAAACATTTCAAATTCTTTTTGAAAAAACTTCTCCACATTTTTATTTGGTACGTTATCCGACTGGTAAAGTTCAATATAAGCAACGAATTTTTCTAAAATATAATTCTTCATATAATTACCATTGAGGCTGTGGGAAAGATGAAAAAATAATCTTTCTGCAAAAGAATTGTATTTTTCAATTAGCTCTAAATCCCTGGTTGAAAGAAGTCTTTTTTTTGTTTGCAATGGGATTTCAATGTTTTTTTCATCTAGATTGATAAATGTAGTAGGTAAAAACAAATAGTATATAAATTCTAATTCAGAATAATATTGGAAATAATTAAAATTACCTAAATAATCTTCATTGTAACTAATTGAATAAATTACATTAGAAAGAAATTTATTCAATATAATTAAATTATCTCCGAAATATTGAATTATTGATGGAATTGGCTTAATTGGGATTGAGTTAATATATTTAATAATGGATTCATTTTTAGTAATGATATTTGAAATAACTTCCTTATTTAAATCATCTTTTTTTAAACTCGAAATATAAGTATAATATTCTTTGAAAGATTCGTTTGATCTATTTCGCCCAATTAGTCTTAAACCATCAAATTTTGCAAACTCTTCTTCGTTAAATTTATCTGGACTAAATACTGATGAAAGACAATCAATGGTATGAATATAAATATTGGCTAGTTTATCTAGATTTATTTGATGAGTAATCTTAATATTTTTAATTATTGAATTTAGTAATCCGTTCAACCGTATAAAATGGATAAAGTAAGATAAATCAATAAAATATGCTTCTGAATTTTTTTGAAAATTATTACTAAAGGACTCTGTTGCGAGAAGGATTTTTGAAGATTGGATAATATTATTTAATCTATGTTTTAACTGATCAATTAGGAGTTGTAGATTTTTTGAATTTATCATAGTATCCTTACATTACTACTCCTTGACTAAGATATCATTTATAGCCAATGTGTAAACATAAAAATATAGAAAACCTTTCTTGTATACCGGTGACTAAAGTCTTTTTAAAATATTATTTATTCCATATTCGAATGTCGAATTATTTTATTTTCATCCATAACATCGCCCAAGCAAGCAAACTTGCAGCTAATAGCTGCAAAGCCCTCCCTCCCTTCGCCGCACTATTCGGATTCAAAGCCAAATGCAAATGATGCAAATGCGTCCGATTAATCTCATACGGCAACTTCTCATTATCCATCTTATTTAATATTGCAGTCTTCTGTTCTTTAGAATAATTGCGGTAAATATTATTATGCTCTTCATATCCTGTGAAAACATTCGCTGGAGAAATATATTCAAATTTAAATACCACTTCGAACAAATAAGTTCCGCTATTTTTCAAGAAAGGGGTATTCCCAATTGCCAAACAAAAGTTATCTAGAATTAAATCAGAATTTACTTTGGCAATTGGTATAACTCCGAAACCAAGTGCGGAATTCTCGAAATAGATAATCATCCCAAACTTACTAAAAGAAAACTACCCAACAAAAGAAAAATAGTTCTAAGCAAGATAGACCTCTCACGGCTAATACATATTAGGCTTACGCGCTCATAGTTTTCAAGTTCGAGGTGACTGTGTAATTTGCTTATTTACTTTTTAGAATTAGCGGACAGGCAGGGATGCCTATCCTACCTTTGTTAATCCAGCCATTGTGAGCTTTGTGAATTCCTTCATAACCCTCGTGTTCAAGACAAAGAACTTACAACAGGAAAAAACCTATCGTATCTTTTATCGGTGTTCATCTGTGTTCATCGGTGGAAATCTCCATTCTGCTTTCTTTTACCTTTGTATAAGAAGACTATATACATAACATAGAGGAGGAAGGGGTTCTCCTATACTTCAAAGATGGGTTCGAGGTGCAGGGGGAACCCATCTTTGAGTTATGTTTGAAGCCATTGCTAAGGGCTATTTGATATATAGTCTTCTTATACGAAGCTTATACAAAGCCAGAGACTGTGTAAAAAGCAAAGAAAATATTTCTCACAGAGTTCACAAAGGTCACAAAGAGTATTGATTTTATTATTTTTTTCTCTGTGTTCTCTGTGTGCTCTGTGAGAAATTTATGTTTTTATACAACGCCTATATGAATAGAGTAAAACAACCATTATCCAGTAAGGGGATTCCTTTTACCTTACGATAAGAAGACTATTACTATTATACAGTGGATAACCGGTATTAAACTCGGTGCAAATGCAACCTGGCTCAGGAGTTTGGATTGTATTGATAGCGAGTTTGATGCCCCATCATCATCGCATAGTAGTAAACGTCTTCTTAAAGGAAGTGTATACAAAGGTATAACTTATTTAAAAATAAGTTTTTTTTTAATTTGAGTATTTTACTTGAATCCTTTCCTGATTAGAAAATACTTTCCTTATCATTCTAAATCTAAAGGAATATTGATTTGACAACTTAGGTCGATTCTTCTTACTGATAGAATTTGACATTTACAAATTTGGAATGATATTTTGATTAAAAGAAATGCAGAGCAAAATGTATAAACCAAGCATCCAAACTTTCCTCGCAATATACAAATTCCTTTCCTTTAATAAAAGAATTTGTAGTAATATAATATTAAAATTCGAGACACTCCTAAAACTCACTCACTCTGTGTCTCTGTGCCTCAGTGGCAGAAACTCTTCTTTAGCCGGAATCATCTTAATTCTTCTACTCTTCTCTAACTGTGTTCGATTTAAAATTGACAACCTGAAACCAACTCTTCTCGGTAAAATAAAAATTGGAACAGACCTCACCGAAGTGGAAGGACATGTGGTGAATAACGCACTCATCAACATTCCCTTTCGAATTCCTATTAACGCAAATAGACTTTATATTACTGATTATAATAATTCCTATGTCAAAGTCTATGGCAATGATGGTGATTTGGATTTTATCATCGGAAATGTTCCTTCTAAAAATAATTTAAAAATAAAAGTTCTAAATCAAAAACTGGGAAAGATCGGGCTAATCGCTGTTAGTAGCGAAGATGATTTATTTATTCAAAATAGAATCTCCACCGGGGAAGTAGTAGAAGAGCAAAAAAAAGAAAATAGCTTCGCTAAAAATACAGGCTACTTTGACACAAAAGAAAAAGAAAGCATCGCCTCCTACCTTCTCCACCTGGACAGCAAAGGTAAAATGGTTTCCATCATCGGAGTCTCGGGAAAAAACTCGGAGCCATTTCGCTATATCGAAAGTATCTACGCCTACGACAAAAACCGATTAGCCGTATATCATAAATTCGCAGAACAAATGCAGCTCAATTATTATATCAATGACGAACTCGTTGGAAGTATCAAAGAAGGAAACTTAAATATTTTCACAGGTCCCGATTCGAATGACTATAAAATCAAACTAGACACAATCATTCCTCATAAAGATGGAGACTATGCACTCGTATCATTTAGCTTCATTGGAAAAAAAGATTCCCGTTTTAAATTTAGAAGAATTTATAAATATAATTTTGACACCGTCGAGCCAGAAAGTCTTTTAAAAGAATTGCAGTATCCTTCTGAAATTCTTTTTTCTGTTAGTGGCAATCGAGAATTTTTAATCTGGGAAACAGAAAACAAAGGAGAAAGCGTTAAGCTCCAAGTCCATGATAAAGATGGAAACCACATCAACAATAAAAGATTGCAATTTCCCTCGCCCCGTTTGAATTGGAGAGAGACATACATGGATGAGAATGATAATATTTATTCAATTAAGACAAGTTCCGGCTACTTAGAATTATACTCTTGGAATTAAAGGAATAAAAATGGGAAGCGGCTACCACTCAAGATCACCCGAAGAACTAAGACAATACTTAGATAGTTTAAATTTAAAATCAAAACGAAAACCTCTCATGCAATACATCATCATGGGAAATATTCTTGGAATTCTTTTTGTCCTCTTTGTTTTATTCCAGGAACAGGGACTCGGTAAACCAAACTTTAAACCTTCTAACAAAATTCAACTCGAAGAGCTAGAAGCCTATTACACCCGCTCCAATGAATCTAGCATTGACTCTATTAGTTATTTTTTATTTGTGAAAAATACATCTGAAAAAGAAATTTCTTTTCCAAAAGAAGAAATGCAAATTCTGTTTACACTTACTACAGAAGAAAGAGAAGAATGCCTTCAGAAAAAAATTGATTTCTCTCCTAAAAAAATTAATTCTAAATCCACAGAATTCTTTTCTCTACAAATCGAAGAAAAAGAAATTAAGAAAACGCCCACCTGCGACACTTTTTTTCACATGAAAAAAAGAAATGGATTCACAGACTTATTTTCAAAGGCTAATAGTAAGTTTACCCCTGACTTAAATATTATTTTCAAAAACCAAATCTACAGGATGAGTATACAAAATTGAAACTTAGATCAAAAAAACACCCGGGGCAAACATGGTTTGCCACACTGAGTATTTATTTCTTTGGAGGAATCCTACTCCGCCTCTTCTATAAAATAAAAATAGAGGGAGGAGAGAATATTCCAAAAACAGGTCCCCTACTCGTCTTAGCTAAACACCAACGGCTAAATGATATTCCCCTCGGCTGTGCTGCCCTTTATGCTTATTCTAAAAGAAGAGCTTGGTGCATCATGAAAGATACTTTAAATATCCCTTACTTATTTGGGTATCTATTGAAGTGTGGTGGAATTCCAATCGATAGAAAAAATCCAGAGAAGACCAAGGAAAGCTTCACCTTCGCCAAACACGTATTATACCACGATCAGCTCATGTGTATTTTCCCCGAGCAGACTTTCTTTCCCTGGAAAATGGGAAAGGGAAAAGTCCCCGGCTTTCGCGTCATTGCGGGTAAGCCAGAGAAACCTCTTCAAGTCATCTGTGTCGGCTTCGAATACGGTCACGAGAAATGGAGAACGAGCGTCACCATCCGCATTGGTAAAGTAGCCTACTTCACAAAAGACGATTCACCAGAAGCCTACCTCCACGAAAAAATGAAAGAGCTAGCTGCCTTGTCTAATTTGGAGTATAATTTTCCAATGCAAACGGCCAAGGAAGAATAGCCACACCCGTAACGAACAATTAACACCCCGTAGGGAACGGTTTGAAACCGTTCCCTACGGGAGAATTTCTAACGGCAAAACCCCCGATTGTCTTTCTTGGGATCAGTTTCAATAGCAACTCCCATTTTTTTAATACCACTAACTAAATTAACAATCATAACGAGCGCAACAGATTTCTGTTTAGATTGAATCTACAAAAATGGAAGCTCTATAAACATCCTTCTCTATTCCAACATTGACAATATCCTTTAAATCATTGCGTCAATTGATGAAATAGTTTTGAAGATTTATGAAATTAGAAAGAAAAAGAGAATGTAGTATTAGAAGGCTAATAGCAATTACTCGCAATGGAGCAATATGAAATTGATAGATTTTTAATTTTCACCTGCAAGTTTTAAAACTTTTTCAATGATATCTTCTGATAGGAAAATATCTGATTCTTGTATTTTTACAACTTTAGATTTTATTTCTAAGATTAGTTTCTTTTCTTTTGCGAGCAGAAGAATTCCTAAACTACCAATGACTTTAATTTGATTTAAGTCAGCAATTTTCCTCGCTCTTTTATCATCTATAAGTAATCGATCTGCATTCATTTGCTTATAAAGAGCCATTGCTTCTAGTTCTCCAAGTTCAAGAGTTCCATCTTTTATAATGATATGATTGGTATTTTTAACTTCAACAATCTTGTTTTCTAAATAGTGATTTAACTTGTCGGCTTCTTTTTTTGATTTTCTAGAAACTTCATCAAAGACTGCTCTTGGAACTCTGACTTCTTGGTATAATAATTCCAGCAAAGACAAAGAGTCGCAAATAGCAAGAGCGATTAATGCTGAGCTATCCGCAATTAATATCATCGAAAATCCTTTTGAATATCATCCCATTCTTTCTGAAATTCGTCCGGGGTTATATTAATCACAGGGATTTGATTTTTACTGCATTCTTTCATAAACTCATATAAATCTAAACCAGCAATATGAGCAGCTTTAGTAATAGAAACTTTTGCCTGCTTAAAAAGAATCAAAGCAAGACTCAAATGAATTTCTCTAGTAAGACTATAACTGTCATACAAAGAAAAATACGCATCCGGTAAGTCTAAGGATATTTGCATAGAATAACTCCTAATTTAACTTATCTATAATTTAACAGAGATGCAAGTATTTTTTCAACACCAATCCATGATTTAGAAATAGAATTATTTAAATAAGTGATTGCTTCTATTTTTTCTTCTTCACTTAGATCATTTAAGGTTTGCTCTAATTCAATGGCAGTCATACGATTTTATTCCGTTACCTTAGAATTCTGTAAAACTAGAATTTGTCAAGGGAACTTTGGACTCAGAATATCCTCGATGCGTCCTTATTTCCCTTTGTTAAATCTCGCATCTACCTTCTTATCCACTGAATCAAACTTATATTCCCAATTAGGTTTTTCTGGCAAAGCCTGCGGCAATTCGTTGTAAGTCGTGCTAGAAGTATCATCGTCTAATAGATCGTAGCCAGCAATGCCTGCAAGAAAATCAAGGAATTCACTGATATTAAAACCTGCACGAATCCCGATATACAATCCAATAGATAGTTCAAGTGGCTGTTCGAAAGATGATTCATAAAAATAGCATTTACTAATTCCTCTTTTCAATTTTTTATCTTTATAAAATGCACTAGTAGAAACTTTACATAGGCGAAATACTGGAAAAACTAAAAGCATTTGTTTCTTTCTTGCTCGAAAGTCACTCAAGTCTTTTGGTTCATGATAAAAAACGGAAGTCGAAAAATCGGTATCCCCAGGATATACTTGAATTTCTGCAATCTTTGGGTTGATATCTGCACGATCATCAAGGTAAACTTTATTTTTATTATCACCAGTTTTATAAATACCAAGGTATCCATATCTTAATCCAAAGCCCATCCCCGATGACTCTTTTTGATAACCGAATGTAATAATATTAAACCCATACATATCTTTTTCAATACCAATATTCACAATATCCTTTAAATCATTGCCTCGATTGATAAAATAGTTTTGAGTGCTGGCACAGTTTGAAAGAAAGAAGAAAATTAAAATCAGGAAGATAATTATCATTATCCGCAATGGGCTAAAATTTGTCTGATAAACTTTTAATAAACTCATCTTTCCAATATCGCAAAAAAAATTAGAAAGTCAATAGGTAGTATCCGCTATTGAGGAAATTACCTAGAAAAGAATAGCTTTACTAATAAGCATCTTTACGAAGTTGCAAGTCAGCGATATAGATAATTTTCTCTTTTAAATCAACAGAAAAGAATAATCGAAATTTACCGATGCGATAACGATAGAAGTCAGAATATTCTCCTTTTAACTTTTTAATGTTTGCTCCATAAAGTGGATCAAGCTTTAATTGAGGATATACTTTTGTTTTTATTTTTGGATAAATTTCTAGGAATTCTCGCTTCTCAATCGTTTTTATGAATACCTTTGTCTCCGCGATGCGAAATTCAGACAAACCGAACATCCTTGGATTTAATTTGCTTTCTTGCAGCCTTGGCATTCGAAGCGAATTCCTTATGACTTAGAATTTCTGTCATTTCTTCATCGCTTACAAAAGATTCTTCTAAAAGAAAACGCTC
>Ga0075158_10001564_pt1 | contig 17145 bp, 16 predicted proteins | sample JI91814BDNA_FD_70968 | JGI IMG/M metagenome (GOLD analysis project Ga0075158, IMG submission 70968) | Wastewater effluent complex algal communities from Wisconsin, to seasonally profile nutrient transformation and Carbon sequestration -... | ecosystem: Engineered > WWTP > Effluent > Algae... | reverse complement strand
GCGGCCCGCTGGGAGTGCCGGATGGTATTGATGACAGGTTTGATACAGACCTGGATGGAAAGATCAACATGCTTGATCTGGATAGTGATAACGATGGTATACCTGATGTAGTGGAAGCATACGGTGTGGATACAAATGGCGATGGCAGTATTGATAACTTTACCGATACAGATGGCGATGGCCTGTCGCAAAATGTAGATGCCAATAATACAGGAGCCAATAATTCAAGCGTGGGACTAGGGCTCATCAACCTCGATGGTGATGTGGTTCCAAACTTCTTAGACCTTGACAGCGACAATGATGGCATACCGGATATAGTTGAAGTGGGTGCACCAGATGTAAATAACAATGGAAAGGTAGATGGGTTTACCGATGTAAACAACGATGGTATGCATGATGGTTATGTTGGTGTTACCGCATTGTTGCAAACCGGTGCAGATGTCAATAGCGATGGTAAAGCCGATAGCTATCCCAATAAAAACTTTGACAACGATTTTCGCCCGAATGTGTATGATATGGATAGCGATGCTGATGGAATTGTAGATGTAATTGAATCAGGCTTGCCGGATGCAGACCTGAATGGAATAGTAGATGGTGTTATTGGTGCCAACGGATGGTCAACAACCGTATCAGTAATGCCTGCGATAAACCTCAGAAATACTGATGGTGTTGCCGGTTTTGACTATTTGGATATAGACTCAGATAATGATGGCATACCGGACAATGTAGAAGGCCAGCCAACTGGTACTTATAAACTGCCAGTATTAACTGATGCTGATGGCGATGGATTGACGCTGCCTTATGATAACCTTCCGTTAGTTTTTGGCGGTGGTGGTATATTTGTTTACGATCATGATGGTGATGGCACACCAGATTACAGAGACCTGGACAGTGATGCGGATGGTTTGATCGACAGGATTGAAGGAAATGATTTTAACCTGAATGGCATACCAGATGACATTGTAAGCCTTACCGGCCTGGATGTTGACGGAGATGGGCTCGATAACCGGTTTGATTCGTTGAATTCGACATTAAATATAAAAGGCACTTCCTATCGCATGGGCACCAATGGCTCATTTACCGGTGATGCCACGCCAGGATCAAGATGTACTGTGCAAAGAACATGGTCTTATCAAACAGATAGGGATTGGCGCTTTTCAGGCTATGTGTTGCCCGTTAATTTTTTAAACCTTACCGGAGTTTTACAAGGCGAAAAAGTATTACTTAAATGGACTGTAATTGCAGATAAGGAAGTTGATCATTTTGAGGTGGAAAGAAGCGTTGATAATAACACTTATATCAGAACAGGAACAGTATCACAAATTATTAAACTTAACGAAGCTCAGAATCTGTCGTTTAATGATGATATTACAGGTGTTACAAAAGAAGTGATCTACTACCGTATTAAGGTTGTAGGCAAGGCGGGGGAAATACAATACAGCAATATACTGGTAGTGCGCAGGCAACAAACCAAAGCCAGATTAAGCATTATGCCTAACCCGGCACAGGAATATGTTTCAATAGCTTTCTTTGCTGAAAAAGAAGCAGAAGTTACCATCAGGCTGATCGATAATTTAGGAAGGGTAGTACTTCTGTTGCCCCATCAAAAAGTAAGCAGGGGAAACAATACTTTGCAGTTAACAGGATTAAATAAATACAGTAATGGAGTTTATACATTGCAACTGTTTAACAATGAGGAAGTGCTCACTCAAAAACTGGTACTGGAAAAATAGAGCCGGGAATATATTTTATCAATTATCGCCCCTTCCAAACGGAAGGGGCTTTTTTTACATTAGTTTTGTATAAATGTACACACACAAAAAATCTCTGGGCCAGCATTTTTTAAAGGATGAGCTGGTAATTCAGAAAATTATCAGTGTTTTAAAAGAAGAACCGTTCTCTAATTTACTGGAAGTGGGTCCGGGAGCGGGTGCTTTAACCAAATACCTGATGGGCTTTGCCAATGTTAATTTTAAGGCAGTGGAACTGGATGAAGAAAAAGTAGTTTATCTCTCCAAAAAGTATCCTGTACTTGCCGATAAAATAATTCACCAGAGTTTTCTGGATATGGATAAGCCTTTTGATAAACCCTTTACCGTGATCGGTAATTTCCCTTACAATATATCTACACAAATTTTATTTAAAGTGCTGGAATGGAAAGATGAGGTGCCGTGTATTATTGGGATGTTTCAAAAAGAAGTGGCAGAAAGGGCTGCATCTAAAGAAGGCAGCAAAGTATATGGTGTGCTGAGCGTACTGATGCAGGCTTACTACGAAATAGAATACTTGTTTGATGTAAGCAATGAATGCTTTGATCCTCCACCTAAAGTGCAAAGCGGTGTTATACGCATGAAAAGAAAATCAACGCCTCTTCATTACAAAAGCGACCGGGCATTTTGGGTATTGGTAAAAACGGCTTTTAACCAGCGTCGCAAAACCATGCGTAATGCAGTTAAAAGTTTATTCAGTGCAGAAGAACTGCAGGACGAAATATTTCTAAAACGGGCTGAGGCTTTAAGTGTGGAAGACTTTGCTGCATTAACTTTCAGGATGCAATAATACCCAGCCGAATTTCATTTCAGCAGGAAGTGTGCCTGCTGAAATTCAGGCAAAGCCTTGTGGTGTTGGGTTTTGGTATATGCTGACTGCATTAACAATAAAACCTGATCGGTATAAAAAAGCCGCCCACGAAAGTGAACGGCTTTAAGAGGTTCTAATAGTCTTATTTTTCTTTCTTTCTTACATTCATAGCCCTGTTAATGGTAAAGCCAATGGCAATATTACCATCTTTAATACTGCTGTTATTTCTGGCCAGTTGATCAATGGCAGATGCATCTGTAGTACTTCCAACATAAAACTGAAACAGGTGGGTTCCGGTGCTAATTTCTACACCTACCGAAAGCAGATCGGGATTGTAGTTTAAAATTGCCCCGTTTTTACTTATCAGATTTTTATACATGTTAAGCTGGCGGGCATATTCAAGTGTAACATTTAACTTGCTGCTTACTTTATATTTTCCGGCAACTCCCAAAGAGAATACCTCGTTGCTGTTGTTGATACCGTAGGGCACCACATTAAAGTGTATCCAGGTAGGCATTAGCTGAACAGAAACTCTATCTGAAAATTTACGGGAGATGAGCAACTGGTTCATAAAAGAAAATTTATTTCCGGAGAACTCATTGTCAGGATCCTCGGCTGTATTTACATTCATTAACGAATACCATCCCACAGTAACAGGAATATTTTTAGCGCCTGTTTGCTGACGAAGGATCCTGAACTTGGTCCATGCTTCATATTTAGAACTACCGGCCATGGCAACACCCACGTTCATCCATTTAAGCGGAGAATAATCAAACGATAGGTAGGTATGTGCCACACCTGAGTTAAGGCCAAAGAACTGGGCAATATTTTGTTTGCCGCCACCCTTATTCCATATATTGCTGAAATGGTGGGAGATCATGAATTGTAAAGTGCCGGGGCCAACAATTTCGGTGCTTTGCATATTGATGATTTTGGTGGCATTAAAAACCGCCCTTGTAAATTTTTGTTTTGGCGCTGCTTTTTTTTCTGCAACTGCAGAATCCTGTGCCATTGTGTTGATGAACAACGCAAGCAGCAGTACAGTGAGCGATAGTATCTTTTTCATAATGTCTAATTTATTTTTTAATAAAGTTTATTCTTTGTTTTACTGTTCACTCAGCTTTACTGTGGTGTTCCCTGTGCTATCCATTCATTTATAAGTTTTACAGTACAACTGCTAAGGCTTAATACGGGGCCAGGGTGACCGGAAGCACCTCCGCTATTCATCATAGCAGATAGCACATCTTTCTTAGCGACCATTTTATTATAGTCGAGGTTTAAGGCCAAGCCACCATGGCAGGTTGAACCTTTGCAGGAAGTTGTGTATAAAGGAAGTACTTTGGCTGTGTAGGTAACTGCTCCGGTAACAGTACATCCGCCACCATCATCTTTACCGCCTTCGGCAATCCATTTTTTGATGATATTTTCCTGGGTTGTGGTAAAGTAAATAGATCCGGCACCAGGATGAATACCGCCGTTTACCCAGGCATCCAATAAACCCACTCTTCCCAGTATGGCGTCATAGAAAATGGTATCGCCATGAGAAAATTGAACAGCCCTTGTACCTATGCCATTATTATGGCAACCGCAGCCTCCCGATACCATAATAGGCACTACATCTGCTCTGAAAGATGTTGTCGGTACAGCTAAAATGTCTTCTTTATTTTTATAGCAGGATGACAGCAGGTAAACCAACATGGATGTTACCACGGCCATTGTTATTATTAACTTTTTCATATCTCTTAAATTTTAGAATGATTGTTACAGTTATTGTTTTATAATGGTGCCTGTTTTTCTGTATTTAAAAATACCGGCATTGGCATTTCCGTATTTCCAAACTGTAGGAACATTCGGATCGGCAAAATACCAGGCTTTAATCAGCGCAACTTCGTGTGGTTTAAGGCCGCCATCGCCATATGCCATATCACCCTGGTGAGCTGTTGCATAAACCCCGGTGAATGGATTTGCCAATAACAAGGTGGAATCGCATCTGGTAACCATAGAACTGGTTGCGTTTAAAGGATTTCCACTCACATAATAAGAAGTTAATGTAACCGGGTTTGTGTATAAAACTGAATTACTGCTTCTTATACTTTTTGGATACATAATGTCCATTAATATGTCGTCATAACTGTTTAACGGACCCCTTGTGCTTGAAGCAGAGCGAGGTGTTGAGAATTTTTTCCATGGCCTGAAGCTTGCATTGGCAAGAGTATCTGAATAGAATTTTTTTACACTGTCTTTATAAGCTGTCCATACCTGGTTGCGTAAAGCTACATTTGAAAGCTGGCAATAGAGAGTAACTGCACCGGTAGAAGGATTGATATAAGTATAGGTTGTGGTATCAGCAGAAGCTAATCCGGGAATAAGGCCTGCCCTGGCCCAGCCGCCTGTAGCAGTTGCCTGGTTGTGGCAGTTGGCCGATCCGCATCCGGAGGCAATCAATGCAATAGCAGCCGGTCTGAAATCGCTGAGATCGGGCCTTTCCTTGGCACCATTCTTTATCCAGTTATAGATAATTGACTTATCAGTTACTGTCATTTCATGATTTGAATTTACAGGAGGCATGGCCTTGTTAAAATCATTGGTTGTAAGAAATTCCCATAATTTACTTGATTCAGGGCTGCCGGCAGAAACAAACTTCATCACTTCGGCATAAGTGTCAAATTTTGGACTGATGGATCCACCATGACAGTTAGAAGTAGCACAATACTCATGTAAAATGGTTTGTACGCCCCTGAACTTGATAACATCGTTTACATCGGCTACATTGTCTGAAGGGGTAATTTTGTTGCTTTCGAAAAACGAAGCATAGATTGTAGAATCTGCAGGATTATTATATGACCTGTCCAGGCCTTTGATTATATCGCCTTCTTTTTTGCACTGAATAACAGATGCAGACACAAGCATCACAAGCAGGAAGAGCGTTGTTGCTTTGATTAATGATATTTTTTTCATAAAAAATTAATTTACTTTTTGAATGTTGATTCTTTTCTTAAATGATTCCTCTTTCATTTCAGATTTCAAAAGTATTGTAGCCTGCCTGACAGTTTTATGACAATAGATTGAATCGGTTATGATTTTAATCACTTTTGGCTTTGACTGATGTCATCACTTGCTGAGCAAAGGATAAATACTTTGCACTCACTTTTTTTACCAGCTAAAAACTTACAATTCATGGAAGACAATAAAAAATCTGATGAGAAATCAAGACGGTGGTTTTTATCATTGTTTACTGCAGATAAAAAAGCTGCAAAAGAAGGTATGGTAAAAATGCTGACTGCAGAAGGCAAACTGGTTGAGATCAGTAAAACTGCATTGGAAGCCGCATCCAAAAAACAAAGGTCTTCTAATAAGGAGATTTACGACTGGATGCAAAATCCTTCTAAAGAAAATAATAGTTGAACTATTCAAAACAACTGAATAAAATGAAAGAACAAGAAATAAACAATGATAATGGCAGGCGGGGTTTTATAAAAAACATTGCCATTGCTGCTGTTGCAACAACAGCCTGTGGTACGCTGGCCTGCTCCTGCTCTTCTAAAAAACCTGTCGCCGAAAAAATAAAGCTGCTTTCTCCCGATGGGGAAATAGTTGAAATTGATTCTGCATACCTGAATCATCACGAAACCATGTCTGTTTTATCTCAGCACGAACAAAGGACAGGGATGGCGGGAAAGAAGTTTGTAATGGTTGTTGATCTGGCTCGCTGTAAAAACGCCCGGAAGTGCGTAACTGCCTGTCAAAAGCACCACTATCGCCCGGAAGACAAGGAATGGCTTACTGTAAAACTGATGCAGGATAGTGATAAGGGTGCACCTTACTGGTTTCCCAAACAGTGTTTTCATTGCGATAATCCACCTTGCGTAAAAGTTTGCCCCGTAGATGCCACATTTAAAAGACAGGATGGATTGGTATTAATCGACAATGACCGTTGCATTGGCTGTAAATTCTGTATGGCCGCCTGTCCATACTCAACCCGCGTTTTTAATTGGGCCGAACCCGAAATACCAATTGACATTAAAGATCTGGCATATAATGCAGAAACCGGTGTGCCTGCAAAGGTTGGTACGGTTGAAAAATGCGATTTCTGCCCAGACAGGGCAAGGGAAGGCTTATTACCACCCTGTGTAGAAGCTTGCCCCAACGGTGTATTTTATTTTGGCGACGAAAATGAAGATACAGTTACAAACGGAGATGAAACCCTGAGCTTTACCCAACTGGTAAAAGACCGTGCCGGTTACAGGTTTCTTGAAGAACTGGGAACAAAGCCAAGGGTTTATTATCTGCCTCCAAAAGACAGGCAGTTTCCGGTAGAGCGTGGATATGAAAACCTGCCCGATAATATTAAAGCAAGGTTTAAAGATGTAATGGAACCAGGAAAGAAATAATCCCACACGGGATATTAATAGCATTTTAAAGAGTAAATTTTATGGAACTCAATACTTACCAGCAGGAGGCCTTCAATTACCAGCGCCCCAATATTGAAAAATTTGGGAAAAAGAACATGATGTGGAGTTTGTTCTTTTTAGTTTGGATATTAATTGGGGGATATGCATTATACCTTCAGATTGCAAAAGGGCATATTGTAACAGGCATGCGTGATAATGTGGTGTGGGGTCTCTTCATTGTAAACTTTATCTTTTTTATAGGTCTCAGTTATGCAGGAGCAATTATTGGAGGTGTGTTACACCTGCTTAAAGTACCATGGGGCAAACCCATAGTGCGGCTGGCACAAATGATGACACTGATTTCGGTTATCGTTGGGCCTATATTCATCTTGTTGTGTGTAGGCCGTTTCGACCGCTTACATCATCTGTTCATTTATCCACGCATACAATCGCCAATGACCTGGGATGTAATGGCAGTAGTTACTTTTTTTGCCGGAGCGGTGTTATTCCTGTACATGGCGCTTATTAAGGATTTTGCTGTGTATCGGGATGCCAAAATGAATATACCAAAATGGAAACAAAAGTTATATAAGATTTTAGCTATTGGCTACCGTGGTGCAGCCAGTCAAAAAAGACATTTGATCATATCGCAGAACCTGCTTGCAATAATTATGATACCGCTATCGATTATTGTAGCATCAATCCTGTCGTGGATATTTGGAATGACGCTGCGCCCGGGCTGGCACAGTACCATTTTTGGTCCATACTTTGTTTTAGGTGCCTTGTATTCCGGTTGCGGGGTTTTAATTGTTGCCATGTGGGTGTATCGCAAAATGTATAAGCTGGATAATTATTTTACAAACAAACACTTCTCTTACCTCGGTTATGGGATGATGGTGTTGGGTGCAGGTTATGGCTATTTTACTTTCTCGGAATATTTTACAGACTGGTTTGGCTCAGCAAAATGGGATAGCGAAGTGATTAATAAGCTCTTTAGCTTTCACGATTACGGAGGCTGGACATTGTTTGCCAATCTTGCAGGTATCGTAATTCCTATTTTAATTGTGTCAATACCTGCAACAAGAAAACCAGGCTGGATTGCACTGAGCGCATTTGTGATGGTGATTGCATTATGGGTAAAGCGTTACCTGATTATTGTGCCAACCCTTGAAACACCTGCATTACCCATGCAGGATACCAGGATGGAATTTGTAAAATACAGTGCTACCTGGCCCGAATGGGCACTCACTATTGCCGGCATAGCCTCCTTCCTGTTATTCTTTACGATCATCTCTAAATTCGTAACAGTGGTGCCGGTATCTGGTTTGGAAGAAGTTAATTTTCCGCATGAGCCTCATCATCACCATCATGCTGCCGATGCAATGAAAGATGAAATAAAAACTGCTTAAAAGATATTTTATGAAAGAAATACTTATAAAATCCACATTCAAAAATATACTCCGGTATGGATGGATTCTGCTTTTGTGTTTACCTGGAAACATTTTTGCTCAAACAGATAGCACAGCTGCTGACAGCAAAGAAGAAAATTCTTTGATATCGCCTGCACTCGACTTTGTTATTGTACAAAAAGCAGATAATACGATAGATCTGAAAGCGGCTGTAAAAGCTAAAATAAAAGGTACATTCATTAAACTGCCGCTGCTGAAGATTAGTTTCTTTCAGGTAAGTGATACTGCAGAGAAGCTTCTCGGTTTTGTAATTACAGATCAAAATGGAAAAGCAACACTTAATGTAAAAAATGAGTCTTTATTGATGACGAAAGACGGTAGCCTGAATTTTAAAGCTTCTTTCGCAGGCAATAAGCAAATGGAAACTGCTGATGGAGAAGTAGCTGTAAAAAAAGCACAGCTTCAAATTACTCCTGTAAAAGAAGATTCTTTGTTAACTGTAAAGGTAAAATTCATAGCACCTGGCGCAGCTGATTCAGCTGGTAAGGATTTAACGATCGGCATTTTTGTAAAGCGGAGTATCAACCCGTTAAAGATCGGGGAAGGCACTACTGACGAAAATGGAGAAGTTACTATTGAGGTTCCGGCAAATCTGCCGGGAGATGATAAAGGAAATATAACCCTGCTTGCAAAAATTGACGAAAATGAAACCTTTGGAAACCTGGAGGCAAGCGTTACACAAAAATGGGGTATACCGGTATCTGCTAAGCTGCAGGAGCAACCCCGGGCTTTATGGAGTGTTCACCCGCCAATATGGATGCTGGTTACATTTATAGCACTAATGGTTATTGTATGGGGGCACTTTATTGTTATTGTATATGAACTTTTCCGGCTCAGAAAAGAGGAACCCCATCTGCCGAATACAATATCCAACGCTTAATGAAACGATTAAAATACACTCTTTAATTTTATTAATAACTAAACAAAAAAACATGAAAAAGAAAATTTTGATAATGCTGGCAAGTTCATTTTTAGTAGTAACGCTTGCATTTGTTCCAAAAACAACAGAGCAAAAACCATGGCCAGTGCCCGATGCGGATAAAAACAAAGTAAATCCTTTAAAAGGTGATGCAGGTTCTATCGCAACGGGCAAAGCGCTATATAATACCCATTGCAAATCATGCCATGGAACCAAAGGAAAAGGAGATGGTACCAAAGCAGCGCAGTTAGATACCGAATGCGGAGATTTTACTTCAGCTGCATTTCAGTCTCAGACAGACGGATCCCTGTTTTATAAAACAAAGGTTGGTAGAAAAGACATGCCTTCTTATAAAACAAAAATTCCGGATGCTAATGATTTGTGGGCGTTGGTAAATTACATGAGAACACTTAAATAAAAGGCTTTTAAAGAGTGATTGTTATGTTAAAAAGTTCACCTGCACTTATTGTGCTGGTGAACTTTTTTATTGGTAGCCAAAGCAGCGGTTTAACTCCAAATGAAATCTTTACTTTTGCTTTACGTACTAAAACTGAAAGAATGAAAATTTATCTGTTCCCCGGACTGTTTTTGATCTGTATAACTTTAATATCAGCATCCTGCAATACGCCAAGGCATATTTACAGCCCGGCGGCACATAATGTACCGGTTTTAACAAAAAAAGGTGATAGTAAGATCGGGGCCGTTTACTCTACCAATGCGGTTGGCAATGAATCAGTAAATGATGTAAAAATTGATAACCGCAGCCGCGGATACGACCTGCATGGTGCAGTAGCCATTACCAATAATTTTGCGATACAGGCTGGTCACGTGTATCGCTGGGAGAAAACAGAGGGAGGGCCAGATAGCATAACCATAAAATACAAAAGAAACCTAACCGAGCTGGGCCTGGGATATTACCTGCCCGCGAACGATAAAAAAAATACCTTCTTCCAGGTTTTTGCAGGCGCAGGTATAGGGCAATTTAGTTTTACAGATGTTGATAAAACCGGCAATTACTATCACCAGGCAAACATCACCAAAATATACCTGCAGCCAGCCATTCTTTTTAAAAGTAAAGGAAGTTTTACTACATCTGTCGCAGTAAGGTTCAGCGGTATTGGCTACAGCAAAATAAAAACCAATTATTCGGCCAGCCAGCTGGATGATTATCACCTTGAAGATTTGACGGGCCGAATGAAATGGTTTTTTGAACCAGCAACCGTGAGCAGCTTTGGATTTAAAGGCTTGCCTGGTTTAAGATTTGAAGTTCAGGGAGGTTTGTCTTTCTTAATGGCCAGGGAATACCGGGACTACCGCAAGTTTAATTTTTCGGTAGGCACCTGGCTTGATATAGGGCAATTATTTACTAAAAAAGCCGAATAAGCACCCCATTTCAGTTATTATTTTTTCCAATCTTTAATCAGTAATTTTACAACTAGATTGTATGCTGTACGCCTTTGGCTACGCTAAAAATTAATTACTGAACTACTATGTCATTTACAATTCAGAATAAAGTTCGTATTGTGACGGCTGCTGCACTATTCGACGGGCACGATGCAGCCATCAACATCATGCGCCGCATTATGCAAAGCAAAGGCGCCGAGATCATTCACCTGGGACACAACCGAAGCGTGGCGGAAATTGTGGAATGCGCCATCGAAGAAGATGTACAGGGCATTGCCATCACCAGTTACCAGGGTGGCCACGTAGAGTTTTTTAAATACATGAAAGACCTGTTGGAAGAAAATGGTTGCGGCCATATAAAAATATTTGGTGGTGGAGGCGGAACAATCTTACCAAGTGAAATTGAAGAACTGCACAATTATGGCATTACAAGAATTTATAGCCCGGATGATGGGAGACACATGGGTTTGGAAGGCATGATTGAAGATGTGGTTAAAACCTGCGATTTCTCACTAAACGGAAATGGGGAGTACAAAAAAGCTATGACCCTTGGAGAAGTGAATGATGTGAGAAAAATAGCCAGGCAGATAACAAATGCGGAGAACGGACAACCTTCAACGGACAATCGACAAGAGACAACGAATAAGACCATTCCGGTGTTGGGAATAACCGGTACCGGTGGCGCAGGAAAATCTTCAGTAACAGATGAAATTGTTCGCAGGTTTTTGAACGGGTATGCAGACAAAACAATCGCTGTTATTTCTGTTGACCCATCTAAGAAAAAAACAGGCGGAGCCTTGCTGGGCGACCGTATAAGAATGAACTCAATCTCTTCTCCACGTGCTTATATGCGCAGCCTGGCCACCCGTGAAAGCGATAAGGCATTAAGCGAATATGTACAGGAAGCCATTGACATTTGCAAGGCAGCCAACTACGATTTTGTTATTTTAGAAAGTGCCGGTGTTGGACAAAGCGATGCCAGTATTTTAGATTATGTAGATGTGAGCATGTATGTGATGACACCAGAATACGGTGCAGCAAGCCAGTTGGAAAAAATAAATATGCTTGACTACGCTGATGTGGTTTGCGTAAATAAATTTGATAAGGCCGGCGCACTGGATGCCTTACATGATGTACGCAAACAATATAAACGCAATCATTCGTTGTGGGATGCAAAAGACGAAGAGCTACCCATTATCGGGACTATTGCTGCACAGTTCAATGATGCGGGTGTAAATGAATTGTTTGAAAGGCTGATGGAAAAAGTGGCCGAGAAATGCGATGTTCGCTTTTCTGGTGAGATAACACATCATGCACATATAAAAGATACATTCAGCCAGTCAACCATTATTCCTCCCAAAAGAGTAAGATACCTGGCCGAGATTGCTGAAACGGTTTTCAGCTATGATAGCTGGGTAGTTGAACAAGCTACCATTGCAACAAAACTTTACCAGTTAGATGGTACCCTGGCAGCAGCTTCAGCCCTGTCTGCGGTTGTTAAAGAAGAGTTAGTTAAAATAAAAAACGCTTTAGAAGAACAACTGCATCCTGAATGCAAAAAACTGATTCATCAATGGCCTGAAGTGCTGGAGCGTTATAAAAAAGAATTTTACGAATTTAAAGTACGGGATAAAGTAATTAAGCAACCACTTACCTATAAAAGTTTATCAGGCACGGTACTTTCAAAAGTCATTTTACCAAAATATAAAGACTGGGGTGATATTTTAAAATGGCAGCTGCAGGAAAATGTGCCAGGTGAATTTCCATTCACGGCAGGTGTGTTTCCACTCAAGCGTGAAGGCGAAGACCCAACCCGTATGTTTGCAGGCGAAGGCGGGCCCGAAAGAACAAACAGAAGATTTCACTATGTAAGTGTTGGGCAACCTGCAAAGCGCCTCAGCACTGCGTTTGACAGTGTTACTTTGTATGGAGAAGATCCGGATTACCGCCCCGATATTTATGGTAAAGTTGGTAACAGCGGAGTAAGTATTGCTTCAGTAGATGATGCAAAAAAGCTATACAGCGGTTTTGATCTTTGCGATCCCAAAACTTCTGTAAGCATGACCATCAACGGACCAGCACCGATGCTGCTTGCATTTTTTATGAATGCAGCCATTGATCAGCAATGCGAAAAATATATACTGGACAATAACCTGAGTGAAGAAGTAAATAAGAGGATCGAGGCATTATACAATATTGATTCGCTTCCAAAATATGTGGGCGTTGATGGTAAGGAGATTGTTCCGGTAAAAGGAGGGCTGGCCGGTGCATTGCCCGAAGGGAATAACGGGCTGGGACTACGGTTGCTGGGTTTAAGCGGACAGGATGTTTTACCGGCTGAAGTGTATGCCGAAATAAAATCCAAGGCTTTATCAACCGTACGTGGTACTGTACAGGCCGATATTTTAAAAGAAGACCAGGCGCAGAATACCTGCATCTTCTCTACCGAGTTTGCATTGAAGTTAATGGGCGATGTGCAGGAATATTTTATTAAGAATTCTGTTCAGAATTTTTACAGTGTAAGTATCAGCGGCTATCATATTGCAGAAGCTGGTGCAAACCCAATTACACAGCTTGCATTTACACTGGCCAATGGTTTTACTTATGTAGAATATTACCTGAGCCGTGGTATGAATATCGACGACTTTGCACCAAACCTCTCTTTCTTCTTCAGCAATGGCATGGATCCGGAATACAGCGTCATCGGCCGTGTTGCCCGTCGCATCTGGGCCAAGGCCATGAAAAATAAGTACAAGGCCAACAGTCGTTCTCAAAAATTAAAATATCATATTCAAACATCCGGCCGCAGCCTGCATGCACAGGAAATTGATTTTAATGATATACGCACAACCCTGCAGGCTCTGTATGCTATTTATGATAACTGCAATTCTTTACACACCAATGCCTATGACGAGGCTATTACAACACCAACAGAAGAAAGTGTTAGAAGAGCAATGGCTATTCAGCTTATCATTAACAGGGAACTGGGTACAGCAAAAAATGAAAACCCCAACCAGGGAGCATTTTTAATTGAAGAACTAACCGATATTGTGGAAGAGGCTGTGATGGCTGAGTTTCAGCGACTGACAGAAAGAGGAGGCGTATTAGGCGCTATGGAACGCATGTACCAGCGCAATAAAATACAGGAAGAAAGTTTATACTACGAAACTTTAAAACATACAGGCGAATATCCCATTGTTGGTGTAAATACATTTCTGAATAAAAAAGGAAGTCCAACAATTTTACCAACCGAAGTAATTCGTTCTACCACAGAAGAAAAAGAATTCCAGATAAAAACTCTGCAGGCTTTTCACAAACGGCACGAAGCCAAAAGTGCTGATATGCTGAAACGTCTACAGCAAGCCGCCATTAACAACGAAAATCTTTTTGAAGAATTAATGGAAACGGTTAAGTATTGTTCATTGGGACAAATTACCAATGCATTGTATTCGGTTGGAGGGCAGTATAGAAGGAATATGTAGTTGTTATTTAGCCAGGGCTGAACTTGAAATATATAAAATAAAGAAGCCGGAACAATCTGTTCCGGCTTCTTTTATTGACCAATGTAATATTAACTACCCAAAGGAATTACCAGTGATACTTTAAACTGCCTGGTTCTGTTATTTGCAAATCCGTTTTGCAAACCGGGAATCGAAATGTTCTCGGAAGAGGTTTTTAATTTTGCTTTCCTGGCTTCACGCTTTAAATCGCTTGCTTTATTTGAAAAGTGAATGCTCGTTAAAGCAAGGGCTATTCCCACTGCAGTACCGGCAGCACCCACAACGATTTCAGTAGTGTAGCTTTTTTTGTTATACCCTATAAAGTTTCCTGAATTGTCGTAAATGGGGCTGCTTTCATCCAGGTCATTTGCTAACAGGCCATAAATTAATGTACCAACGCCGCCTGCGGCTATTACCGGTCCGCTTGCAACCATGATGGTACTGGTGGTTCTTGCCTTACGGGATTTTCGCATTAATTCATCATAATCGCCGCTTTGGGCAAAGCTTGCCGTTGAAACGAGGCAAAGGGCCAGGAGAGTAAATAAAGTTTTCATGTGTGTGTTTTTGGTTTAAAAAACAAAGATATATGAAAACCTGTTTCGCCTTTCTACAAAATTCATTTTAACTCTTCACAAAAATAACCGGCATTAAAAACAATACTTTCTACTTCTGCAGCCGGGATGTTTTCTGTAACAATCCGCAATATCTTATCACAATCATGCAGATCAACATTCCACTCCCTGATATGCGGGTGCAGGTTTAAAGAAGGCTCTATTTTTTTAATATGCCTGCTGTTGGTAATATTGGTTTTAAAAACGAGAATCTGCATATCAAGGTTGGTTAAAGCAAGATCAGTCTTGTGTATTATTCGGCTGCCTTATCTGTGGCAGTATCGTTAGGCATTGGCCGTCTTGTCCATTGGTGGCCACACTTGTTCTTCCATTCGGCTTTAAATTTCTCTCTTTCTTCAGGCGTCATGCCGGCAAACTTATCTTTCATTTCCATCCATTTACCTTTGTTGCGCCAGCCGCCACGGTGGCGGCCTCCGCCAAAACCACCAAATAAGATCTTACTCAACAGTAAAATACCCAGGGCCTGTATAAATGTGATCGCTTTTACCCCCAACACAGCAGGTAAAATAGCATTCCATAAACTCATCACCAGCAGGCCAAATCCCAGTATGGCAATGCAGCCAAATACCAGTATCATCAATCCTTTTTTTATCCAAAACTTTTTCATTGTATGTAATTTTTTAATTTTAATAATTTAATAACTCATCTTTTAATACCGACAGGCGGTTTCGCAAATGCAGTACAGCATAGCGTTTCCGGCTGATAAGTGTGGCCACACTTTCACCTGTTTGTTCGGCTATATCTTTAAATGGTACTCCTTCAATTTCATTCAATATAAATACATCCCGCTGGTTGGCCGGTAATTCATCCAGCGCAGCTTTTAATTCTTCCCAGAAAATATTACGCAGGTATTCTGTTTCCGGCGTTGCATCTGCAGGCAGCAACATTTCTTTCCAGTTAAAGCTGTCATCTTCGCCGGCAGTATCCATAAAAATGTCATCGGCCAGCGGCAATTTATGTTTGCGGTAATTATCGGTTATTTTATTGCGGGCAACCTTGTAAAGCCAGCCTGTTGCCTGTTCAATAGGCTCGGTATTGCCTGCAAACTGGTAAAAAACCTCTTGCAGAATATCCTCGGCATCTTCGGTACTGGCAACCCGTTGCCTGATAAATCCAAACAAACGCTTGCTTATCGACTTGATCGTGTTGGTAATATTTTTATTACGCTCGGCCGTCATTTCTATGGCTAATGTCATTGCTTCATCTTTCTAATATTAAGGAAGACGAATGTGGAGGTTCAATATTTTAAAAAGGCAAAAGAATTTTCCGGGAGCTGATCAATAGGTATTTGTCATGTCTTCATCCACGCAAATAATATAATCTGCCTTGCCCTTATTTTCGGCCAGCAATTCTTTTATATTTTTTTGAGATACAGTGGTAATGGTCGCATACTTCAGATCGGGTTGCTTTCTTTTTAGATACCAGTTTATGCCGTCGTAATTATCTGAGTGAAAAGAACCATTGTAATGTATGAACAGGTTGCCTAGTTTAAAATTCTGCAGAATAAAATAGGCCATGGTAGCATCTTTGGTAGCCTGGGCCTTTGGCATATTAGCCCCGCCATGGCCACCCATCATTTCAATCATTTTAACATAACCCGGCAGGGTTGCATCGTAGTCCATAGGTAAAGGGGCCATCCAGGCTTTTTCAAGTGCCGTTAAAGTATCCAGCGCTTCAAAACCCTTTTTAGAAACCAGGGATGCGTAGCGCCGTGGAATATTGGTGGCAATAAATGGCGCATTTTTCTCTTTGGCAAAATTCACAATGGGGGCATAATCGGTTTTATAATTGCTCCATAGCCTGGCTGTTGAGTCAAGCCCTTTTGCGCTTATTTTTCCTGCCAGGTAATTATTCAATGCTTCCTGGTTATCAGCTTCAAACATTTCGGCGCCAAAAGTAAGGTTACGTTTTTCACTCAGATCTTTTGCTACAGAAAGCTCCAGCCAATGTGCAATGGCATTGTTATGAAACTCGCCAAACAGAACGATATCTTTTTTAGCAAGTAGCTTTATCATTTTTTTATAGGAGACTTTTTTGCCTTCAGCATTATATAAAACATAGGCTGGTTTCTGCTGGGCAGATGCCATAATAGTGGCTGCAAGCAAGAAGATGAAAAGCAAATATTTTTTCATACAATCAGTTTAGTGGAAAGGTAATAAGTTTGAAACGATCTTCAACAAAAACAATATAAAGATACAAAGGAGAAAATTATATTACATGAATGCTGAACATTCATCAGGTTATGCTGTT
>Ga0075158_10001558_pt1 | contig 17197 bp, 14 predicted proteins | sample JI91814BDNA_FD_70968 | JGI IMG/M metagenome (GOLD analysis project Ga0075158, IMG submission 70968) | Wastewater effluent complex algal communities from Wisconsin, to seasonally profile nutrient transformation and Carbon sequestration -... | ecosystem: Engineered > WWTP > Effluent > Algae... | reverse complement strand
CGGGGTCGAGGGTGGTGGTGCCGGGGTCGAGGGTGGTGGTGCCGGGGTCGAGGGTGGTGGTGCCGGGGTCGAGAGTGGTGGTCGAGGTCGCGGTGGTCGAGGTCGTGTCGGGCTCGGAGGGGGCGGTGGTCTCGCCCGTGGTCGTGCTCGGCGGGCCCGACGAGGTCGGGGCCGCGGTCGTGGTCGACGTCGACGCGTCGGAGGTCGTGGCCTCGTTTTCCGGGTCGTCGGTGGTCCCCGGCTTGTTCGGCGGGCAGGCGGCGAGCGCCAGCAAGAAGGGGCCGACGAAGATCCGTGAATGTGCATGATTAAAGAAAGTGATCATGCAGCGAGGATGGCAGAGTACCGATCCGTTGGGATGCAATTTAAGCGATCCCAGGCCGGCGTCTCGTCGACCGGCGAAGTCATGGATAGTCCCGGGGGTCGACCGCGAGGGCGTCTGGGTCGCCGAACGGTCGAGATGCGCGAGCCGGGGCTGATCAGCGGCAGCCTGGTGAACCCCGGCAACAACGCGGCGCCTACGGCCACGAGACCCCTGCTGCGATAGGACGAATGCGATCGGCGGGGGCGCATGGGTGGGCAGCATTTCTCGCAGGAAACGGCGATGCAAGGGCGTCTGCGACGCCGGCCCCGCCGCCGTGGCGACGAGCTCACATGCAGTAGGCCGTGCCGGCGACGCCGGTCTGGTACGACGAGCCGCCGAGGTACCAGTAATCGGAGTCCACGGTGATCCCGACTTTCTCACCCCAGCCGTCGAACTTGCCGGAGATCTTCGTGAGCCCGCAGCGCCAGTAGGTGTCCGCGATCAGCTGCTGCGGCAGGCCCTGCGACCAGTTCACCGGCCCGACCCGCCTGGGGGTATTGATGCAGCGGGCGCCCGCGAGGAGGTGGCCCGAGGCTGCGCTCCCCTTCAGGTACCAGCGGCCGTTCGAGATCGCGACCTCGACGCGATCGCCGCTGCCCCGGAGCGCCCCCTGCACCCGGGTCAGGAAGCAGATCCGAGAGGTCGCCGAGCCGAGGTCCACCGCCGGGGAGGCTTCATTCCAGAAATACTCGCCGGTGTATGTCAGCGTCGTCCCGTACCACTGCAGCGGCACACAGTTGGCTGCGGCAGTCCCGCCCGGCAACCAGTCGGATGTGAGTGTCAGCCACCACCCGAGCTCGTCGCGGTGGACCATGGCGGAGTCAGCCGAGCTCTCGAACATACCCGAGACCACGGTGAGGAAGCAGAAGTTGTCCGACGTGGCGAGATGGCGCGTACGGCGGGGGGCTACGTAGCCCGGCCCTTCGATCGGCTGGGGATCCAGCGCCGGGTGCTTGTCGACCGCGAGCGGCAGCGACTCGTCAAGGCCGACGCCGAGGTCGTCGCCCGCGGTCGTCGTGCCCTCATCTGTATCCGTGTCGGGTTCGGTGGTCTCGCCGGAGTCCTGCGCGTCGCCCTCGTCCGAGGGATCGCACGCGATGAGCAGGAGCCCACACAGGAGGGTGCCGGGGACGAGGATGAGATTTGTCGGGGACATCATGATGCCTTTCTTCGAGGAGCGCGTCCCGTCGCGCGCGTCATCGCACCCGACCGGTTCGCCGAACATGGCGGCGAGGCGGACGACGCGAGCATCGCGGACGGAACACCGAGGTAGTTGCCGTCCGCGACGTTTCGATCGCGTTAAGTTCTCATCAACCTCCTTCGCGCCCGATCGCTCCGCGAGCGGGGCTATGCTGGTCTCATGCGACCTCCCGCGTCCTTCGCCACGGCCCTCGGAGTCTTCCTCCCGCTCGCCTGCGCTGCGTCGGCGACCTCAGAGCCCGAAGGTCACGCCCCTGCGGTCGCGCCGGACTTTCCGCCCGAGCGAGCACCGGCTCCGGTCACGCGGGTCAGCGAACCTGCCGCAGCGGCGCCTGCCGAGCCGGTCGCCGCGGGGCCAGTCGACGACTGCGGGCTGCGGGCGACGCTCGCCGCGGAGCGCCACCGAAACGACCCGACGATTATTCTATACACACTGACGTTGAAGAATGAGGGGACCGCGGTGCGCACGCTCGTCGAGCCGGGTGACGGCAGCGAGGCCGGCTGGCGCACGCCGATGCTGGCGTGGTCCGGCACCCGCGACGGCAAGCCCGCGTCGCAGCTCCCCAGCGGGCGCTGCGGCAACATGAACCCGATCGATGCCGGCGAAATCTTCACGCTCGAGCCCGGAGCCAGCCGCATGGTGTCGATGTGGATCAGTGGCCCGTCGTACGCGCCCGGGCGTTACGAGGTCCGGCTGCGGTACACCAACGATCCGGGCAACACGGCGGCTGCCGGCCCCGAGGTCGCCTCCCTGCTCGCCAGGACCTCTGCGTGCGACGTTACCAGCGACCCGCTGACGATCCAGGTGCCGTGAAGCTCTGGCGCGCCGAGGCGTGACGCGACTGCGTTGAGGCCGGGATCGCGCTGGTGGCCGACATCACCTTCACGAGCTGCGAGCGAGGCCGCCACGACGATTGGCGAGGACGTCGGAGCCCGCGCCACGAGTTCGTGCGACAGACGCGGGTCGTGACCGTCCGGACGGATTGACGCCGAACAGGCGACCGACTACATATTCGTCATGAGACTCTCACTTATCTATTGGGTCGCTCTGTTCACGAGCATCGTCTTCGGCGGCTGCAAGCCGGACGAGGAAGAGACGCTGGAGTGCAGCAAGAACGAGGTGGTGCGCGACTACTGCTGCGACGACCCCTCGGCCGAGGCGAGCGCTCGTGCGAGATGAAGTGTTTTTACAGCTGCGAGTTCGACGAAGATTGCGCCACTGACATCGATGAAACCTGCCAGGACGGTGTCTGCGCCGAGTTGCCGGCCACCTGTTCGATCGAGCGGTAGCCCCGGCGCCGCGGACCTGTCCCCGGGGTCAGCCGCGGCTCGCTGCCGACACGACGTCGCTCCGCGTCACGTTTCCTGGCGAGCGCCGCTGTCCGTCGTGGCCACCTCCGCCGGCCACAGATCGCTCGGGCTCAGGGTGCAGGTGACGCGGGGGTAGACGAAGTCGGTCTCGTGATTCTCCCGGTGGCGAAGTCGGAGGAATTCGCGACGCTCCTCGTCGCTGGCCAGGGTCAGCGGTGTGCCGTCCGCGAGACATGGCTGCCCGTCACGAAGGTGGACGAAGGTCCTCGAGGTGCGAAACGTGATCCCGAGCCAGGGGTTGTCGGGACCAGTCGCGGGGTCCAGCACGATCCGGTGGCGGAACCTGCGATTGGTGTCGACGGAGAACACGACGACGCGGCCGTGAACGAGTGGGATCGCAAAGGAGGGTCCGCCGGGCTCCTTCGACTCCACCATCAGCCGCCGCGACGGCCCGGCCGCGGGGTGTTCATAACAGGAGAAGAGCGCGATCTCCCCGGCGTCGTCCAGGTCGAGCGCCTGGTCCGAGTGGGCGCCCATGGTGGCGTAGGCCCGGGTGTAGACCTCCAGCAGCGCGTTGTTGAGGGGCAGCGCGAGCGAGGCGCACGCGCCGATCTGCCGCGCGAGCGTGGTGTGAATCGTTCGAAAGCGCTGGGCCGGGAGCGTGTACGCGGTGGTGGTGCGGACGATCGGGACCCCGCGCGAGCCATCGGACACGACGAGCACCGCTCCGCGCCGGCCTCGCCCGAGATCCTCGAGCCGGGCCGACGCGGACAGCTCCGCGAACACGTCGCCGCGGGTGGCGACGGGATAGGTGCGGAACATATCGGACGACTCGTGGATCGGCGCCTGGTAGTCCCCGGCGTTCATGCTGAAGCGAACGCCGGCGCCGTAGTCGACGCGGGCCGCCGTCCTGTTCTCCTCGGCGTACAACCGGCGGAGGTCCGTCATCCCCGCGGGCGTGGGGGCCTCCAGCTCCACCCGCGCGCCGTCCTCGAGCAGGAAGGTGCGCCCGCCCTCGTGGACCGCCTCGGCGCTCGAGCAGCGCACCACATAACCCAGCCGGGTCGGCAGCCGCGCGGCGTCCAGCTCGGACGGCACGATCTCGTGGGTGTAGCGCCGGTTGGTCGACAGCGGCATGAAGAACACCGAGTTGGGATACAGCGTGATCGTGAACTGGTCCGGAGACGCGCCGCTGTGCTCGGCCGCGATCTCCTTGCGCCGGAAGCGGAGCCGGGTCAATCCGCTGATCCCCCGGTGACCGCGGTCGAACGGGTCGCCGGCCATGGGAGCGAGCCGATCGAGGTGCTCGTAGAACGTGCAGAAGGCCATGACGCCGTGGTCCGGCATGTCCTTGGTCTTGTCGGCGTGGGCCGAGATGCGGGCCTTCGCCTGCTTCTTCTCGCCGTCGGCCGGGGTGTTGGGATAGAGCTGCGCCAGCACGTGGTTGAGCGGCGCCGCCCCCGAGAAGATCCGCGCCGCCTCCTGGTTCAGCGCGTCGACGATGTGTCGGTCGGTGGACCGGAAGTTGTCGGTCGGGCCCGACAGGTTGGTGGAGCAGCGCAGCAGGCGGAAGTGGAGCGCATCTCGCTCCTTTCGGACCGGTGTCAGGTAGATGCCGGTGCGGTGGGCCGTGCCCGGCTTGGTCGACTCGGTCAGCGACTGGAAGGTGTGCTCGCCGCGGCACCGCGCGACATAGTCGACCTCCGGGTCGAAGAAACCTCGGTAATACACGCCGAGCCCGTGGACGTCGAACGGGACCCGGCCGAGGCCCACCACCGGCCAGGGGTCACCCGCCGCGAAGCCGTGCGAGCCCTCGCGGATCACGAGGACCCGCGACGCGGCCGTCAGGTCGAGGCCGCGGGCCTCCGCCACGTCACCGCACAGGTAGACGGCCTTGCCCGCGAGGTCAAACGTGCCCGCCGAGGAGGCGGTGACCACCGCGCCGGCGAAGCCGTCCATCGGGCGGTCGTCGCCCCCCGGCGAGAGCACGATCAGGACCTGGCGGGTGTCAACGAGACGGGCTTCGGGGAGGCGCTGCCGGGCCATGACGGCAAGATATCACCGGCAGCGGCCGGGATGTCGCCGCGCGGCCGCGCCGGCTGCTGCGCTCGCCCTGGCCCGCCCGTCCCCGGGCGTCGCATCGACCTGTCCCGAAGGACATGTCCACACGAGCCCCGCGCGCGCGGCGAATGAACGCACGCTGTCGCGTGTGTGGGAGTTCCCGGACAGCTATCCATAGGAGTCGCCAGCGATCGCGTCGATGCCGTCCTCGTGGTCGGGACCGCCACCTGGTCCCGCCGCGATTGACGTCGGGTAAATCTAACAGCGATTGTCCCGCGTTGGTGGCGCGCCACGGCCGTCATTTGTGGAGCGCGACTGCCGTGGCGGCACGAACTACGGATGCAGTGGAGGTGCCATGATGACGGATTCCACACCGCTGGTGGGAGCCCAGCTGCTCGCCGCAGTGCTCGACGAGATCCAGATCTTCGTCGCGCTGCTGGCCTGGGACGGCACGATCGTGTGGGCCAACCGCCGGGCCCAGACGCTCGGCGGGTGCACGCTCGCGGAGCTGGTCGGGCGCCCGCTGCCCGATGCGCCGTGGTGGGTGTCGAGCGCGGCGGCCCGGGAGGCGCTGCCGGCGACGCTCGCGCGCGCGAAGGGCGACGAGGTGGCGCGCCTCGAGCTCGAGATGGGCCAGCCGGGCGAGCGACCGCGCTGGTTCGACCTGACGCTGCGCCGCCTGAGCGGCGGGTCGGAGCGGGCCAGCACGATCCTCGTCAAGGGCGTCGACGTCACCGAGGTCAGGCAGCGCGATGTCCAGCGGGCGCGCGAGGAGGCCACGTACAGGGCCGTCGTCGACACCCAGACGGACATCATCAGCCGGATCGCAACGGACGGCACGATCCTGTTCGTGAACGACGCGTACTGTCAATTCTTCGGGCGCGCCCGGGCGACGCTGGTCGGCCGCTCCTGGCGCCCGCTCGTGCATCCCGCGGACATCGTGGAGATCGAGCGCGCGCTGGCCCGCATGACCCCCGGCGAGCCGGTCGTCGTCATCGAGAACCGGGTGCGCGACGCCGAGGGCCGGCTCCGCTGGATGGAGTTCGTCAACCGCGGGTTCTATGACACCGATGGGCAGCTGGTCGAGCTCCAGTCGATCGGCCGCGACATCACCCTGCGCAAGGAAGGCGAGGTAGAGCGTCGAAGCGCCGAGCGACGCATGCAGGAGCGCCAGCGCCTCGAGGGGCTCGGGCTGCTGGCCGGCGGCGTGGCCCACGACTTCAACAACGTCCTGACCTGCGTGACCGCCAACGTGGGGCTGGCGCGCCTGGAGCTGGCGTCGCCGGACCAGGTGTCCGCGCTGCTCGACGAGATCGAGGAGGCGGCCGGGCGCGCGGCGCAGCTGTGCCGGCAGATGCTCGCGTACGCGGGCAAGAGCCCGCTCACCCGCGGCCGCATCGATCTGTGTCGGCTGGTCACCACCTCGCAGCCGCTCCTGCGCGCGTCGTTGCCGCGCGGCGCGGAGCTCAAGGTCCGGCTGATTCCGGGGTCGCACGAGGTCGAGGGCGACGAGACCCAGCTGCGGCAGATCCTCCTCAACCTCGTCGTCAACGCCGGGGAGGCGCTCGGCGAGCGCGGCCGCGAGGTGACGATCTCGATCCGCCGCTCGCGGGTCGGGCGCGGCCTGTTCGAGGGGGCCCTGCTCGACGTGGACATGCCCGACACGGAGGTCGTGGTGCTCGCGGTCGGCGACGACGGTGTCGGCATGGCGCCCGAGGTCGTGGCACGCGTCTTCGAGCCGTTCTTCACCACCAAGACGACCGGACGAGGGCTCGGCCTGGCGGCGACCCTCGGCCTCCTGCACGCGCACGGCGCGGCCGTCCGGGTCGACAGCACGCCCGGCGAGGGCACGCTGTTCGAGGTCGTGTTCCCGGCCGCCCGCGGGGACGCGCCCGCGCCGACCGAGCCGCCCGCGGCCCACGCGACGAATTTCCGCGGACACGGGACGATCCTGCTGGTCGACGACGACGACGCGGTGCGCCAGGTCCTGGCGCGCCAGCTCACCGGCATGGGGTTCGAGGTGATGCCCGCGCGCGGCGGGGTCGAGGGGGCCCTGCTGTTCCGGCGTCACGCGGCGCAGGTGCGGGTCGTGCTGCTCGACGTGACGATGCCCGACATGAACGGCGATCGTCTGCTGCGGGAGATCCTGAGCGTCCGCCCGGACGTCCCGGCGCTGGTGATGAGCGGCTACTCCTCGCGCGATGTGCGGGAGCTGTTCGCCGACTGTTCGGTGGTCGGCTTCCTGCAGAAGCCGTTCGGGGTCGAGGTACTGCAACGATTCCTCGCCGAGATCGCCCGCGCCCAGCAGCCCCCATGACGCGGCGTCCCGCACGCGCTGCGTCCCCTGTGCAAGGATTGCAGACCCTCTCCGAGGGGCCTGTAACGATTCTGCATACCTGACCACGGCACACCGATTGCTGGTGAACACATGCGAGCCGACAGTCGGACGACCATGGCCGAGCACACCGCGCAGGACTCGATGCATTCGCCGAAGACGGAGCTCGAGCGGATCCTGCTCGCGCTGGTGAACGGCTTGCCGAGCCTCGTGTTCGTCAAGGACACCGCGTTCCGCTACCTGTTCGTGAACAAGCGGTTCGCGGAGTACGGGCCGCATACGGTCGATTCGATGGTGGGGCTGACCGACCACGACATCACCCCGCGGGAGGTGGCCGACGCCCTGCGTATCGCCGAGGTCCAGGTCCTGGCGACCGACGCCCCGCTCGAGTACGAGGAGGAGGTCCCGACGCCGGTCGGTGTGCGCTATTTTTTGACGACCAAGTTCCCGGTCCACGACGAAACCGGCGCGCTCCTCGGGCTGGCGGGGACGGTCGTCGATATCACCGAGCGCAAGCGCCGGAACGCGGAGCGGCTCGCCGCGCAGGAGCAGGTGATCGCGCGCCAGAGCGACGCGCTGCGCGAGCTCTCGACGCCCCTGCTGCCGATCGCGGACGGCGTCCTGGCGATGCCGCTGATCGGTGTGATCAGCCCGGCGCGGGCCGAGGAGATCCAACATACGTTGCTGCGCGGAATCTCCGCCCAGCGGGCCAGGCTCGCGCTCCTCGACGTCACGGGCGTCCACACCATGGACGCCGATGTCGCCAGGATGCTGGTGAGCACCGCGAGCGCCGCCCGTCTGCTGGGGGCCGAGGTCGTGCTCACCGGCATCCCACCCGCGGTCGCGCTCGCGCTGGTCGAGCTGGACGTCGACCTCACGAACGTGAAGACGATGGGGACTCTGGCGAGCGGCATCTCGTTCGCGCTGCGTCGCTGACCGGCCCGAATGTCACGCCGCCGCGGCGGCCGTGGCGGCTCGATCGACACGATCGACGAGCTGCCCGGCTGTTGCACACGCACGAGCCTGCGCTCCAGAGTGCGACGAATCCATCGACCCATGGCGAAAGTTGACACACGGCCCCTGCCGTTCCGGAGGCGGACGCGAGGCTGACGCGGATGGAGCTTCGGCGCGGGCACGAACGCCGTCCCGCATCTGCGCATCATTGACGGTCGCAGCGAGTCTGCGAGACTCGGATGGTGTTTCAATTCTCGGCCAGCCAACCCCCTGATCTCACGGTATGGCCGGAACCCCCGATCGACGATCGAAGCGGCCCGCCGCTCAGCCAGGGCGTCCTCTTCACGATGCTGGCGATGGTCGCCGCCGATGAGCTCGAGCGCGAATGGCTCGACGCGTTCGAGCGGCTCGACCCGCACGCCTGGTACCACGGCCAGCTGCTCGAGTCGGTGCTCACCGGGCTCGAGCGGCGCGACCCGGCCCTGCCGCGGTCGCTCGGTCGGAGCGTCTACCTGCTGTTCCGGGCCCGCCTCGAGTCGTTCGGCCTGACGTCCTCCGCGGCGGTGATCGCCAGCCTGCCGCTGCTGTGGCAGCAGGCGACGCGCGGCGACTCCGGCGTGTTCCGCTCGGCGCTCCTCGGGCCGCGGCACGCCCGCGTCGAGCTCGAACAACCATACAACTGCGCGTTCGAGGAGGGCGCGGTCGTCGGCTTCATCGAGGCGTTGGGCGGCCGGGACATCGTCGTCGATCACACCACGTGCATTCGCAGCGGCGCCCCCCACTGCGAGCTCCACCTCCGCTGGCGCGAGTGACAGGATCCACGATCCCATGGAACCCACGGAGACCCTCACGGCGCGGCTGACCGCCGACGAGCGACGGCTCGTCCAGCTCATCGGCGGTCACCTCAATCGCATCCTCATGGGCAACTTCGACGCGGTGCCCATGAGCGATCGGCTCGACGAGCTCGGCATCCTCTTCAACATGGTGGCGCGCACGGCCCAGGAGCTGCGGCGGAGCCGCGAGCAGGAGCTGCAGCACCGCCGGGAGCTCGAGGAGCGGCTCGCCGAGCTGCAGGCCGCGCACGAGCGGCAGTCCGAGCTGCTGGTCCGACAGCTCCACGAGCTCGCCGCCTCGCACGAGCAGCAGGCGCGGCTGCTGGCGACGGTGCGCGAGCTGTCCTCGCCGATCCTCGCGGTTCACCCCCACGTGCTGCTGGTGCCGCTGATCGGCGCCCTCGATCTCGCCCGCGTCGAGCAGACGGTGGGCGCGCTGTTGCCGGCGATCTCCGCCGCCCGCGCCAGGGTCGTGATCCTCGACGTGACCGGCGTGCCGACGCTCGACGTGGGCATCGCGGAGCGGCTCCTGCGGGGCGCACGCTCCGTCTCGCTGCTCGGCGCGCAGGCCATCCTCTCCGGCGTGTCGCCCGCGCTCGCCGTGACGGCCATCCGTCACAGCGTCGACCTGACGCTCCTCCACCCGTGCGGGCGGCTCGCCGACGCGCTGGCCCTCGCCCTCGACATGATGGGCGAGCGCCAGCCGCAGGTCACGCGGGTCACCGGCCAGCTCCTCGGCGTCGACGGCGGCGCGACGGCGGGCTGACGGCTCGCTCGATGTCTCTTGGGACATGTCTGCATCGACATGCCTCGAAGGCCATGTCGCCGCTCAGGCGCCGTGCTGCGCGAGGAACCACGCGCGGGCGCGGGCCTGCACGGCCTTCTCGACCTGCGGCCAGGTCAGGCCGGCGGCCGCGAGCTCGGCGACCGACTCCTTGCGGACATCGGCGGACAGCCACGCGAGGAACTTGCCGATCTTCTGGGTCCCGAACGTGCCGCCGCACACGGTGGCGACGCCCTGCTGCAGGCGCGGCTCGGTGACGACGAGGGCCACGAACTCGTCGACGGAGGCGACCTGCGTCGGGTCGACCTGGGCGGCCGCGCGGGCGCCGACGGTGCGGTGCTTCTCGCCCTTGGCCTTGAACATCAGGGCCATCAGGGCCTCGGCGGCGGTCGGGGCGGGGCGGCCGTCGACCTCGACCGGGTAGAGCACGAGGCCCTCGCCGACGCCGGACACGCCGAAGCGCCGCTTGACCCACGGGTCCTCGCGCTCGACCGCCTCGACGCGCGCGCTGAGGGCCGCGGCCGCGGCGTCGAGCGAGGGCCGCGCGGCGAAGTCGATCGTGAACGACTCGTCGTCCCACTCGAGCACGTCGAGCCCGGCAGGCGCGCCAGTGGCGGGCAGCAGGGCCCGCAGCGCGGCGGGCTCGACGATCAGGTCGTCGCCGCGGCGGACCGCGAACACGACGAACATCCGCTCCACGACCTGGGAGATCGCCATGCCGCGCTGCACGCCCGGACCGCACCACTCGCCGAACACGACGATGCCCGGCGTGAGCCCGGCGAAGTAGCCGCGGTGCGCGTGGACCCACGCCGCGAACCCATAGTTGTCGGCCCCGGGCGTGAGCATCGCCGACCGACTCTGCGCGTGCACGCCGTCGGCGGCGACCTGCACGGCGCAGTTGGTCCCGTGCAGCTTGACCTTGCCGCGGTAGCGCACGACCGGCAGCGGCTGGCCCAGTTCGTGGGCGGCGGTGAGGGTGCGGACGACGTTGTGCAGCAGCTCGATGCTGCCCCAGGACACGTGAGACGCCATGACGCACGCATGGTCGGCCAGTCCGCGGCCGCCGGCAAGCCGCGCGGGCCACGACACGATGCCACTGTTCGGCGGCCCAGGGGCGATGGCGCGCGGCTGCCGGGACGGGTCGGATCGGCCGTGTCGAGGATCAGTGACGCGAGTGCACCGATACGGTCGTCTCATCGGGTTCTTCGAACAGCCCACAATGATTGGCTAGCATTGACATGTGCAAACAATGCGCAACGTGCACAGATTTCATTGCGATCAAACAGACCACGGCGAGACCCGGCGCGGAGCGAGCGACCGGTTCCCCGTGATGCGCCCCTGGCACGACGGTTGCACTCCTGCACAAAGCAGGTTCACCATGCCTCACCAAGAAATCCTTGTGCCCTCCCATCAATCGCTGACTGAATATAGAGCGCTGGCTCAGACCCACAAGGTCCTCGCGGACGCCGCGGGCTCGACGATGCTGTTCGAGGAACAGAGCATCAACACCAGGAACTGCAAGGAGCTGCGGCTCTTCGTCCACGTGATGAACAAAGCGTACAAGAGCGCCCCGTTCACGCCCGGTTCGTCGCTGACGATCAGCGCGTTCCACAGCATCGGTCAGGGTTCGTGGTGCTTCTTCTCGGCGCAGTTCGAGCAGAAGGTGACCAGCGAACTGTTCGGGTTCGTGCAGATCCCCGTCATCGGCGAGGTCACACGCATCGCCGTGTTCGGACGAACTATGCCGCCCGTCGAGCTGGAGGTCGACGTCGCCGCGCTGATCGTCCGGTAGCGACGATATCTGGCGAGCCCTCACCCGCGGCGGATCACGGGGTCGAGGGTTGCTCCTCGAGGTCCGTGTCCTCGAGGACATATTCCTCCTCGTCGTCGAGTCCGAACGAGACCGCCTCGATCGGGGGGCCGGCGTCGTCGGCGGCGATCACCCCGCTGCGGTAGGCCTCGAGGCTCATCGGGTACTCCCAGTGCCACGGCTCCGTCTTGTACGGGTGGAACCCGAACTCGTAGGCGCGGGCGACCATCCACTGGTGGAGGGGCGTGCCGCGCTGGTAGCCGACGCTCGCGCGCGATGGTTTGAGCCCGCCGACGCCGATGTCGAGGGCGAGGCCGGTCTCGTGCGGCGAGTCGAACGCGAGCCAGCGCTTGCCCTCGGCGATCGACCCGAACTTGGCGAGCAGGACCGCCTCGTACTGCGCGCGCGACTCCCAGCGGTGGGCTCGCCACGCCGACGCGAGTTTAATTTCGATGCCGAGGTCCTGCTTCGCCGCCGCCGACATGCGCTCCAGCGCCTTCGCGGCGAGCACGTGCAGGCGTTTGGGGCCGCCGGTCCCGGGGACCGGGACGAGCAGCGGCGAGTTGGGGCCGATCGTGCCGTACACGCGCACGCTGACGCGGCGCTCGACGTAGCTGTCGGCCGTCGGCTTCGGGGCGACGAACGCGGGCGCGGGCGCCTCGGGTTCGCGGGCCACGGCCATCGTCTGCAGCTTCGGCGCGGGCTCGTCGGTCGCCTCGGGCTCGCGGGAGACCGCCATCGTCTGCAGCTTCGGCGCGCCCGCGTGGCCGGGCGCGGCGGTGTGGGTCGCCGCCTCGAGCGCGGCGATCGTCGCCGGGCCGATCACACCGTCGGCGGTCAGCGCTGGTGTGCCGGGCGCGAACTCCTGCGCGCGCCGCTGGAACTCCTTGAGCGCCTGGTGGCTGCGCGGGCCGAACGCTCCGTCGGCGGTCAGGGTCGGCGCGACCAATTGGACCAGGCACTGCTGGACCCACCGGTCGCGCTCGCGGGTCGACGGGATCACGCGGCCCCCTTGCGGTGCGCCGGCACGGCCCCGGACGCGAGCACCACCGGCGGTCCGCCGGCGTGCCACTCGCACAGCTGCAGCAGCGCGCCGCCCCGCGGGTCCTCGTGGATCACGAGGCCGGTGAACCGGGTGATCAGCGGCGGCGCGTCGCCCTTGCTGCGGTCGAGCGACGGGTTGCGGCGCGCGAGGTCGAGGAACTTCGACCACGCGTCGTCGCCCTCGGACGCGCCGGGCAGGCGCATCAGGTAGATCCACGTGCCGGTGTTGACGAACGCGAGGCCGCCCTCCTGCTTCCACCGCGCCGAGTGCGTGTGGCCGAGGACCACCGCGTCGGCCTCGTACTTGCTGGCCAGGCGCTGGGCCTCGGTCCACTCGCCGGGGTCCGGCTCGAGCGCGAAGTAATGGTCGCCGCTGGCGCCCGCCATCATCTTCTGGGCCGCGGCGTACATCTTGAGGCCCGCGCGCGCCAGCTTGAAGCGGGCCCCGTCGAGCGCGCCCTCGTCGGCGAAGCTCGCCGGGGTGTTCTCGTCGAGCGCGCCCTCGATCGCCTCGCGCTCCTCGGGCGACAGCCCGGCCTGGTCGATCGCGTCGGACACCCCGAGGTTGCCCTCGCCGCCCGACTCGTCGTCGGCGAACGTCATGCCCTCGCCGAATTTCTTGTTGAACAGCTGCCACAGCAGCTTGGCCGTGCCGCCCTGGAACACCAGGCGCAGCGACGTCGGGTCGACCGCCATCGCCGTGAGCACCGCGCCCTGGAAGTCGGGCTTGAGCAGGTCGGCGAAGCGCATGCCGAACTTGCGCTTGAGCGGGTTGAGCAGCGTCTTGACCAGGCGCGAGCCGGGCGGGTAGCGGAACTTCGCCCCGTCGCCGCTGGTCGGCAGGTTGGCGTAGTCGAGGCGGTTCCACGGGTCGTTGTGCTCGCCGTGGGCCAGCAGGATGCGGGCGCCGCCGACCTCGAGCACCTGCGGGGCGTCGCCGCGTTCGAACACCAGGCGCGCCGCGACGTCGGCCGGCTGCTGCATCGCGTCGCTGAAGATCTTCTGGACCTCGGCGAGCGCGACCTCGGCGTCGTGGTTGCCGAGGCGGACGATCACCTCGCCGCCGCCGGCGAGCACGCGCCCGAGCGCCTGGAGGACCGCGGCGGTCGGCGGGTGGGCGACGATCGCCCGGGCCTGCGACTCGGCCTGCTTGGCCGTTAACGCGAGCGGGTCCTCGTTCATGAGGAAGTCGAAGGTGTCGCCGTTGAGCACGACGCGCATGCGCTGGCGCGCCGCGGCGTCGAGCAGGCTGGGGAGCACGGCCTCCCCGGCGAAGATGTCGTAGCCGGCGCCGTTGCCGAGGTGGATGTCGCTGAGAACGAGGGTTGTCATGGAAGCTCCTTGGAGGCGGGCCGGAAGTAGCTGCCGGGCGCGCGGTCGAGATCGAGGCCGTAGGTGTCGTAGCTGCCCTTCTTGACCCTGCGGCGCTTGTCCTTGAGGAGCTCGGCGAACGCGTCGACGAGCTCGGGGTGGGCGGTCCACGTCGCGCTGGACCGGATGTCGAGGCCCTCGTGGCGACGCGTCAGTTCGTCGACGAACTCGGCGAACCACGGCTGGACGTGCGCGGGCATCCAGTTGTACAGGCGCGCGACCAGGCCGAGGCCGTACACCGAGGTGACGAAGTCGCAGACACGGTGCTCGCCGCGGTGGTCGCGGACGACGACCTTGCGGACCGCCTTCTCGAGGAAGTGGGTCATCCAGAACCGGGCCTGGCCGAGCTGGATCGCGTGGTTGTTGCCGGCCAGCATCAGCGCGCCGACCAGGCGCGGCTGGCTGCGCACGTACAGCCACGCGTCGTCGCCGGTGCGCACGCCGTCGGGCGTGTCGACCGCGGCGTGCCAGCCGGTGTGCGTGCGCTCGGGCTTGCCGTTGTGGGCCTTGAGCGTGTAGCGCCCGTGCTTGACCGTGAGGCCGTTGGCCACGAAGTAGCGCTGGAACGCCGGGCCCGCGGCGGGGTCCTCCATCAGGCCGGCGAGCAGGGCCGCGAGGGTCCCGGCGCGCCCGGCGAACTGGGCCACGCCCCACGACACGATCTGGTCGTCCCACGTGTTGATCGCGCCGAACAGCCCGCCCGACTCCTTGAGCGCGTTGGCCTGGAAGATCTGGATGGCGCCCGCCGGATACCCGAGGACCGTCAGCTCCGCCGCCGTCACGCCGCCCTTCTTGCCGCCCTGGTACATGCTGAGGTTGAAGCCGTCGCCCTTGCCGCCCTTGTGGCGCTCGCCCCAGAACGAGAAGCGGACCTCGTCGTCGCGGCTCGACACGATGTACTGCACGTTGTCGGCCAGCTCGACCGTGTGCACCCGGAACTCGCCGTTCACCTCGTCGACGCGCGGCGACGCGGTCGACGAGACCACCTCGATCGGCTCGTCAGGCTCACTCGGCTCGGTGATCGTCGCGGTCGCGGTCGCGGTCGCGGTCGCCTTCGCGGCCGCGGTGCCGGGGCACGCCACGCCGACCTGGGTGGCGAGCGCGGCGACCGTCTTCGGGCCGGCGACGCCGTCGGGCGTCAGCCTGCCGGTCCGCCGCTGGAACGTCTTGAGGGCGGTGCGCGTGCGCAGTCCGACCGCGCCGTCGACCGTGAGGGACGGGTCGATGAGGCGGCGCAGGCAGCTCTGCAGCCAGTGGTTGGCGCTCTCGGTCGAGATCTCGTCGTCGTCGCCGAAGCTCAGGACCTCGTCGCTCGCGGCGTCGCGCGGGTCGGTCGCGGCGAACTCGACCTCGTCCCACATCGCGGGTTCGTCGGGTTCGTCGGCCTCGGCAGCGGCTCCGTCCGCGGCCGCGAGGGGCTCGGCGTCGTCGTCCGGGTCCAGGCGATCGACCGCGTCCTCGCCGTCGTCGTCGCCGCTGTTCGAGAAGAACGCGATCCCGCTGCCGATGTACTTGACGCGCGCGAGCCCGTAGCCGACGGGCCCGGTCTGCCCGAGGATCTCGAGCCCGAGGCTGCGGTTGGCCCGGAACCCGATGCCCGCGCTCATCGTGCCGCCCTCGAGCTGCTGCAGCGCGTGGGCCTCGCCGCTGAACTCGACCGTCGTGCCGGCGCTGCGGTTGGCCAGGCAGATCACGTCGCGGCCGACGTACAGCTGCCAGACGATGCGCCAGGCCAGGTGCCTCCACGTCTGCCCGTCGCGGGTGCGGGCCTGCGACAGCTTGCGGCCGATCGCGCCGAGGTTGCGGAGCTGCGTGCGCTCGATCTTCCGGCACTTGAGCATGAACGCGTCGGAGCTCGAGAACTCGATCTCGAGCTTCGCCTGGACCTTGCCGAGGCCCGAGAACATCGCCACCGGCGCGCTCCCGGCCAGCCGCGTCATCCGCACGTCCGTCGACACGAGGTTGAGGCTCGAGCCCTCGCCGCGCTCGACCTCGAGGGTCACCCCGAAGTCCGAGATGTGCCCGAGCTTCTGGAAGTTACCCCCGTCCATCACCCCGTAGTCGCCGAGCTGGACCGGCGTGATCACCGGCGGCCACACCGCGCGGCAGTCGATCTGCGTCTTCAAGAATTGGCTGAACTTGGTTCCGGTGGCCATGGCTGTGCCTGTCTGAGAGTCGGTTACTGGGCGGCGCGGCGGCCCGCCTCGCGGTACGCGGCGACGCGGCGCTCGAGCTCGGCCCGCGACACGCCGACACGCGCCGCGATCGCGTCGAGCGTGCGCTCGCCGATCAACACCTGCGCGAGCGCCTCCTCGATCGCGGCGAGCGGCACACCCGCGGCCTGGGTCGCGAACGGCGTCGGGATCGCGGACTGGATCGGCGATGGGATCACGGCCTGGATCGGCGCCGGGATCGCGGCCTGGACCGGTGATGGGATCGGGTCGACCGGCTTCGCGGCGGAGCGCACCTCGATCGGCCGCGGCGGCGCCGCCTCGGCCGCCTCGCGTGACGGCAGGCGCACGGCCGGGTCGCCGAGCAGCACGTACGCGGACAGGTCCTGGCGCAGCATCCACAGGTGGCCCTGGCGGGCCGCGTCGGCCTGGTACGGCGTGCCTTGTGAGCGGGCCTGGGCCTCCTGATCGTAGAGCGCGGTCAGCTCGACGTTCGTCTGGTCGAAGTAGCGGATCAGCTCGCGCAGGCTGACCCCGCAGCGGTCGCGCTTGAGCAGCGAGCGAGTGATCGCCATGAAGCGCGCGGGGCGGCTGACCGCGCCGTTGTCGAGCTCCTGGAAGCTGTACGTCCACGCGAGGTCGATGTGGCCCATGAACGCCAGCGGGCCGTCGTTGTTGGCCAGCGCCGCCTTCGGGACCGCGGCGATGAACGGGCGGTCGTTCGGGCCGGGCAGGCCGGCGAGCACCGACTCGACCTTGCCGCGGAACTGGCCGGCGGCCTGCAGCGCGGCCAGCCAGTGGCGGTACGCGCTGACCGACGGGGTCCCGCCGCCGTAACACGCGAGCATGAACCAGATCCCGCCCGGCATGAACGGCCGGGTCCGCAGGTCGTCGCCGGTCAGGTGGCCCTCGCGGCCGAAGCTCATCGCGCCCTGGCGGCGGCGCTGCTCCTCGTGCGA
>Ga0075158_10001556_pt1 | contig 17203 bp, 10 predicted proteins | sample JI91814BDNA_FD_70968 | JGI IMG/M metagenome (GOLD analysis project Ga0075158, IMG submission 70968) | Wastewater effluent complex algal communities from Wisconsin, to seasonally profile nutrient transformation and Carbon sequestration -... | ecosystem: Engineered > WWTP > Effluent > Algae... | reverse complement strand
CCAGGTGGCAGCGCTTCTCTGGCTCCATCTATATAAACAGGCACCACAGGTACGGCATTCTTTTCGAGGATAAGACCAAGTCCTTGCTTAAATGGCAAGAGTTTGCCGTCTTCAGTGCGGGTGCCTTCGGGATACCAAAATAAACTATGTCCTTTTTGTATGACCAGAGCCCCCAGGGCAAGTGAAGTAACCAGTGACTTGCTGCCCTCAATGGGGATGATACCAGAGAGACGACTGAGATAAGACGCCAGTGGATTAGCATAAGCCAGACCAGTCCAGCCTGCCCACTGTGTGTGGATAAGCCGTTCGTAAGGCATAATGCAGCCTATGGCAAAACTATCAAGATAGCTGGCATGGTTTGGTGTAAAGACACAGGACTCTTTGGGAATGTTCTCCAGTCCAATCGCTTTTACCTTGAATGGTGACATCAAAAAACAGACCAGATCATAGAGTTGCCTGCGATATCTGGCTCGTTTTCCAGTCTGGATTTTTACGTACTCCATCTCTTCGTCCGATAGATATAGCTCCGGATGTTCTACAGGTGAGCCGCGATCATCGATACCGCTGTCACCAGCTTGTGTTGCTTCTTTGAGCAAGTCGCGTACAGTTTCTACGCGACCAATAGCTTCCTGACTCAATTCTACGCCGACTTTTTCATTCATCTCAAGGGTGATATTGAGCCAGTCCAGTGAGTCCACACCAAGATCTGATTGTGGACTGGTATCTAGGGTGACATCTTGTCCAGCGTAGCGGCTTTTAAACCACTCATATGTCTTGTGGGCAATATCATCTGCTAGTAGTGCCTGATCTTCCGCATTGATGCTATCTTTGCTTTTGGCTATGCCCTGACCTTTACTGGCCTTTTGCGCTTCGTCATAGGCTTTTTCGAGTTCATGTCTTTTGAGTTTACCTAGATTGGTTTTTGGCAAGCCTTGCTCAGTGATGGCAAAGTCTGTCACCTGCAGATATGAGGCTCTACCATGCATCCCTGCTTTGATGGCTTGTCCGACTTGTTCTTTACTATGTCCTTTTTCTGGTACTACCAGTGCTACCAGTTTATGACTCTTTTGTAGCAGTGCAATTTCGGCAATGGCCGGTTGTTCTTTAGCGATGCGCTCTTCGATATCGTCTGGCTGGATTTTTTCGCCGCCTTCCATGACGATAGTCGAGGACGCGCGTCCAGTGACAAATAGTTCGCCGTCTTTGAGGATGCCCAGGTCGCCTGTTTTAAACCAGCCGTCTTCTGTAAAAGCATCTCTCGATTTTTCGGGTAAATTGAGATAGCCGCTAAATACATTGGGACCTTTAGCACAGATGACGCCTTCACCTTTTTGTCTATCTGCTTCTTCTGTATAGTTGATTTTGACTTCTACCCCTTCGATGGGCTTGCCTACACCGTTTAGATGTTTGTCCTCAGGCATACGAATAGTTAAAAGAGGTGCTGTTTCTGAAAGTCCGTATCCGACTGCGATACGGTAGCCCAGCGCTCTAAACTTTCTGGCTAATTCTGGTTTGAGTGGTGCTCCACCGCAACAAAATAATTTGAGTGTGGGGCCCAACTTGTCGTGTACCGCTTTAAACATTGTAGCCCCTATAGGCATGCCCATAGATTGTGCTGTGTCAGAGCACCAGAGCGCGGTTTCAAAAAGCGCTCCGACGATTTTGTTTTTATGAAACTTGCTTTCAATTGATTCGTAAAGTGAGCGCAAGAGTCTCGGCACACCCATAATCACCGAAACTTTGCCTTCTTTTATGGCACGGGTGATTTCTGGTCCGGTCAGTGCTTTGGGCAAAACTATTGGTAGACCCAAAAGCATAGGACCAAATAGTCCGATGTTTAGTGGATATACGTGAAACAGCGGCAACGGCATGAGAATGATATCGCCTGGTAAAAGTAGCCCGGAGTCTAAAATTGCTGCCTTCTGCTGCAATAAAATATTCCTGTGACTGAGTGGTACGCCTTTTGGAGTGCCTGTAGTACCAGACGTGTAAAAAATGACAGCTATGTCTTCTGGGCTCAGTGGTGGCAAAGTCTGACTTGCTGTGTTTTGGGTGAGATCGGTCCAACTATTGTTAACGGTCTTTTGATCGACCATATAAATCAGCGGACGTGCTTTGCCCAAGAGAGTTTTTAGTCTCTCGGCGCCTTTTTTATCAGTAAAAACAATGCGGGCGTCAGCGTCATCCAGTATGTGTTTAACTGCATCATCGGCAAGCTGACTATCTATTGGCACTGCCTGGGCACCACTGTAAATGGCACCCAACACACATGTGATCCAACCCACCGAATTGCTGGCAAAAAATACAGCCCTATCGCCTTTTTTGATGCCGAGTTGTACTAATGCGCTGGCGATGCGACGAATGTCTTCAAGTAATAATGCATAGCTAAATTTTTCTGATTCGCGGATATTAAAACTCATCAAAGCTGTGTTGGCTTTGTAGTTTTCGAAGTTGTCTATGAGGTCTTTCAGCGTGCCGTTAACAATATGTCTTTTGTCGTCATTGTTTGGTTTTTGACGACTACCGGCTTTATCTGGATTGAGTTCGCTTGACGAAGACTTTGTCTGCATAAGACCTCATTTGAGCAACTTAAAGGTTACTTGGCTTTTACTTTTGCTAGGTTGCTGCTGCATTTGCGGCATTCATCGGCACATGCTTTCATGTTGTTGTCATTGGGAAAACCTTCGCACACTTTGACACATTCATTTAATGCTTCGATTGTCATAGCAATTGACTTGTTTTGCAATGCCGAGCTACGACTTAAAAGCTCAGAAGATGATTTGCAGCAAGAGATTGCATCTTTAATAGGTGTGGTAACTGTGTCTTTGCCATATGCACCTCGTTTACCAACGCAATAATTGAGCGTTTTGGCGCAAAAATTAGCGCAGGCATCACAGTTGTTTTTGACTATCTGTCCGGTTGTCTGAGCCAGTGCCAGCTGTCCGCTAAGACCAATGGCCAGAGCACAGAGCATAGTACAGAGTAGTTTGAGCATTTTTGGCATTGTCATTGTTGGTCCTCCACTAACGATAATTATCGGGCATTGCTGCTTGATGTGGAGTTGACCGTCGAGTTTGGTCAAAGTTCCCGAGTTGCTTATCCTGTCAGCCCTTGGGGAACTTTGACTGGCGCCAGTCGCCGTTATAGCAGGTTGACAGGTATAAGTAGGGTAGGGCTAAGGTTATGTCCAGTATAAATCTCAAGAGACTTGAAGAACAGGTCGTGGTTGTCTTTGGCGCTTCAAGCGGTATTGGACGGCTTACTGCAGCCAAGTTTGCTGCCCGTGGCGCGAGAGTCGTCATTGCTGCTCGGGGAGAGGATGGACTGGTCTCTCTCAAAGAAGAAATCGAAGCCAGTGGCGGGCGTTGTGATTATAAAGTGGCTGACGCAGAGGATTTTGATACTGTCAAAGCAGTCTCTGACTATGCCTTTGAGCTTTATGGCGCTCTCGACACTTGGGTCCATGTGGCCGGTATTTATCTAGTGGCGCCTTTTGAGAGCACTACACCCGAGGAGTTTAAGCATATTGTAGATGTCAATCTAATAGGGCAAGCATACGGCGCTATGGCTGCTCTGCCTCATTTGCGCAAGACAGGTGGAGGCGCACTCATCCATATATCATCGGTTGAAGCCAAAAGTGCGATGCCCTGGCAGGGCGCTTATGCGGCAAGCAAAGCGGGAATTGCCGGATTTTTGGATGCCCTGAGAATGGAGCTGCGCAAAGACGAAATCCCAATTAGCGTGACCAATATCATGCCAGCGGCAATTAACACACCATTATTTAGCACTGCTCGCTCTAAGATGGGAGTCAAACAAAATGCTCCTGACGCTCTGGAAGATCCAGAAGTCGTTGCTGACCTTATTTTGCAAGCAGCACAAAAGCCAGCCCGTGATGTATATGCCGGTAATGCTGCGGCGTTTTATGCCCTTGGTCGGGCCTTTTTGCCTGAAGTAATGGACCGCATGATGATTAAAAACGGCTTCGAAAAAACTCTATCAACTATCCCTCGCGGCCTCAACGAAAATAGCAGTTTTTATAAACCATCCAAAGACAACCGAGTGAGAGGCGACTTTGATGTCAAATCAAAAGGTGCCACAGTCCTTATGTGGATGGTAAACAATCCGCAGGCTACCAAAACCATCGCCACCAGTGCGTTTTTGGTAGTTAGTTGGCTATTGAGACAGCGCAAAAAGGTCTAGGTATGGCCGGCAATGTATAAAAACAATCCACCAAAAATAAATTGTCAATTGCCGCTGCTTGCCCTGGTCACTGCCATGTCTCTGGCTCCTGCCGCATCTTGCCGTGAGTGGAGCATAGATGGACGTACTGTCAATCCATCTAAAGTAATTGACCAGGCTCAGTCTAAAGGCACAATCTCTGTAGCGCAGGCCGAGCAGTTGCGCAATGAAGAACTAAAACTGGCAGACGCTGATAAAAATCCGGCTCAACAAGCCAGTACCAGACGATCTGTTTTGGCGCTTGTGCGCAAGGTCGAAGACATGCAATCTCAGCGTGCTGCTAGCGCCAGCTTTAGTGGAGCGGAACAAGCCAATCCGGCTTTGGCTAATGTCAGTCAAGAAAAGCGAGATGACGTTTTAATCTTACAAAATGTGCGTACTAGACTGACAGGCGATCCCAGTTTATCCAGTCGCGCTCAAAATGTTGAGTTGTCTGTGGATAATCGCATGCTGACATTGCGCGGTGCCGTTACTAGTGTCACCGAGCGTGATGCCGTTTTAGCTATCGCCAGGCAGTATGTTGGCAAAGACCATGTTTTTGATCAGCTTGTAGTGGAAGGCAAATAGACATGCGCACTACTTAAAAGTGATGACGTATACCGATGTACCGTGATGCTGTGTCTTGCATCTGGTGACCTGGTTGGATGTCGTATTTCATATCATGATGTACGACTCTTGCTGTCAGAGCCATCAAAATAGCCATCGTTGCAATAAATACAAAAAGAGCAATCAGTCGATCATAGCTTGATTTGATTTTGCCAAATTTTTCTTGTCTATTGAGATAGGTAGCCCAATAGTCAGAATGACCCAACACAGTATGTGTCTTGGGCTTTAAATGCTGCGTTATCATAACAACCTCTCATGCCGGAACCGGCACTACTAGTTACTTTGATAGAGACTCGCAATAGTGTGGGTGGTTCCCAAGAGGGGGCTGCCTTGGTCTGTGCTAGTTTTGTTCTTGTACGAGCTTTTGGCTAGTACCCTTTTGATAAGCTACACATGCTGCTTTGTATTTGGCCTTGATGTCATCCATGATGTTGACTGTGGCATCTTCTCCAGCTCTCACAGCGCGGTCAGCGTCTTTGATTTTTTTAGAGAGCATGCCGATACCAGATAGCTCTGGATGTATTACAACATCGGCTTGCTTAAGCTCAATGGACTCCATATCGTGCTGAGCGAGACGCACTAGCCTTGATGTGATGCTGCCAAACTTGCGCTGGAAATGTTTTTTTGTCATAGGTTTGATGTTGTCGTTGATATCAACGGCAATGATAAACTCAGCTCCCATAGCTTTGGCAGGAGAGACCGGGATGTTGCGCAGGATACCGCCGTCTACCATCAGTCCGCGTTCTGTAAAGATGGGACGTTTTAAAAAGGGTACAGCAGCGCTGGCCGCCAGTGCTTCGCCCAGGTTGCCATCGGTGATAGCCACTGGTACGCCGCGCAAGAGGTCCACGGACATGGCGGCAAACTTGGGTTTGTATTCGCTTATTTCGAGTTTAGATGTAGGTACAAAAGTATTGAGGGCGCGCATCATACTGTTGCTTTTGTACATCCCGGTCATATTTCTAAAGGTGAGCAGTTTAAGTGGCAATAACAGCACTTTAAAAAATAAAGGGCTGGTGTAATAGGCTCTGATTAAGCGTTTTGGTGATTCTGATTCGAGCTTGTCTGGAGATGTCCCGGCACAATAGAGACCACCGATGATGGAGCCGATGCTTGTGCCCACAACCATATCGATTGGTATGTTGTTGCGCTCAAGCTCGCGCAATACTCCGATATGGGCGGTACCTCTCAGTCCGCCACCACCCAGTACTACTGCCACTGTCGGCCGGTCTGGCAGTCCTTTGAGCAGGACTGGATAAACCGAGGGACCGTCTTCTGGCACGATGGTTTTTTCGTCACGTACTTTTAAGACATTGATTTCTTTGCAGTCTTCCAGGCGCTCTTTATGCACCCGCTTCTCTACTTTTTCTTCCAGCTTCTTTGCCTGGTCTTCTATTTTGTCTGCTTCTTTGGTAGCGTTTTCGATTTGTGCTGTGGTGTCAATAGTCTCCACTACAGAGTCAGCTAGCACAGGCAAAGTAAAACAAGGTGCGATGCTGACGCCTAAGGCGACAAGCAGGGCGGGGATTTTGCGATGCATGGTAAACCTCAACGACTGACTATCAGCTAGACACAGTTTAAAGAGGCGCCCTTAAAAAGTAAAAGTTCCAGTGCTCTATGTTTTCGGTATTTTACGCAAAACTTTGTTGCCTAACTGATTATTTAGCATCCATCCAGTTTTTGCCTATGCCAAAGTCTACCTGCAATGGCACAGCCAGTGGTTGGTCCATTAGCATGGCGCGAGCCACCAGAGCTTTTGTCTCTTCTAGCTCGTTATCTGGTACTTCCAGCACGAGTTCGTCGTGTACTTGCAAAATAAGCTTGGCTTTGAGACCAGATTTTGACAACTCTTCATCTAATTTGATCATGGCTAGTTTGACCAGGTCTGCGGCCGATCCCTGGATAGGGGCGTTGCAGGCGGCTCGCTCATCGCCTCGGCGCACGTTGTCATTGCGGTCGTGGAGATAGTTAAAATAGCGTTTGCGTCCCCAGATTGTCTTGGCATAGTTGTGCTCTCTGGCGTCATCTATTGTGCTTTGCAAAAAGCCTTTGACTTTTGGATAGCGGCTAAAGTATTTGTCGATAAATGCCTGGGCTTCTTTAGTCGAGACACCCAAATCTTGTCCAGTCGAAAACGCACCTTGCTGGTAGACGAGAGCAAAGTTAATTGTTTTGCCCACGCGCCTTGTATCAGATGACACTTCTTCAATCGGGATTTCGAAGATTTCACCGGCGGTGCGTGCATGGATGTCCTGATTTTTTTCAAAGGCATCTATCAATAGCTCGTCCTGGCTCATATGAGCAAGCAGTCGCAATTCGATTTGTGAATAGTCAGCTGATATTAGCGAGCTATTTGGATCTTGAGCAATAAAAGAGCGGCGAATGCGGCGACCAAGCTCGGTGCGAATTGGGATGTTTTGCAAGTTGGGATTGCTTGAAGAGAGGCGACCGGTTGCTGCCACTGTCTGGTTAAACTCGCCATGGAGGCGGTTATCGCGCGGCAAGACTTCACGAGGTAAAGCGTCTACATAGGTGCTCTTGAGCTTTGTAATATGGCGATATTCGAGCAATTTGGAGATGATTGCATGCTCTTCTTTTAGCGCCTCCAGTACGCTGGCATCAGTGCTAAAGCCAGATTTGCTTTTGGTCTTGCCTTTGGGTTTGATGCCTAGTTCTTCAAATAAGACCTTTTGCAATTGCTGGGTGCTGTTGATGTTAAAGCCATGACCAGCCAGCGCATAAATCTCTGACTCCAGGCGTGCTAACTCTGAAGCTAGCTCATCGCTAAAAGCAGCGAGAAAAGGCATGTCCAGGGCTACACCGGTTTGCTCCATTTTGGCAATTACAGCACAAAGCGGTAGCTCCATTTTGTAGAGCAAATATTTTTGCTCATCATCCAGCGTTCTGGCGTAGTAGCGTGCTAACTCTAAAGTGATGCGAGCATCATCGGCCGCATAGGCGGCTACACTATCGAGCGGCACCATATCGATGGTCAATTGTTTGCGACCAGTACCAATAAGGTCGGCTATTTTGACCATTTTGTAGTTGAGGATGCGTTCTGATTGATCTTTGAGACCATGCTTGTTATCGGGGTTTTCGATATAGCTGGCGAGCATCGGATCAAAGACCACCGGTCCAAATTTGATACCGAGCAAAGACATCACATTCATTTCGTACTTGGCGTTCTGGGCGATTTTGCCGATGGCTGGATTTTCTAATACGCTCTTTAGTTTGCTAGCGACAAGATCGGGGGTTAGCTGAGTTTTGTCTCCAGTAATCTGATGGCGTACTGGTATGTAAGCCGCTTTTAGTGTGGGCGCTCCGTAGTTGCCAGCTGTGGCATCCACTTGCTGGTTTTTGTCTAATACCATGGTTGGATCATACGAGATAGCCCAGCCCACGATTTGGCAATTGAGTGAGGCTAGACCTGTTGTCTCTAAGTCCACTGAGATGAGAGTTTGCTGGTTTAGCTCGGCGATAAATTGGTCTAGATCTTGCTCGCTGGTAATTACCATTGGCTCCGCCAGTGGTGCAAGCTCAATATCGAGTCTGGGTTTGACTGAGACCATGCGACCGCGTCCACCCTCGGCCAGGGCTCTCAGCTCACGGTTATAGTTGTCTGGCAGATCTGCTGAGGCTGCTGTAGCCTCCGGTGCACTATTAGCACTACTATTAAAGTCCAGTGCCAATGTCAGTTGACCACCCTTTGCCACCATTTGGCTGGAGGCGCTTGTGGTGCCGCTGCCGCTTGTTGCTGTCATAGAGACAGAGCCCGCCGCCACGGGCTCGCCAGAGGCTGGTGTGGCTGCTTGCTGCGTCACTTGCGGTAGCACTACGTCAGTACCTGTCAGTTTGGACATTACTCTTGGTAGTCTGGCTGTCAGGCTTTTAAAATTCATCCTCTCAAAAAAACTTGCTACTTTGCTAAGCTCTGGCACAGACAATTTGCAGTGCTCAAAGTCAAAGTCTAAAGGTACATCCAGTCTGATTGTTGCCAGTCTCTGGCTAGCGTAAGCGCTCTCTTTGCCGTCTATTAGTTTTTGTTTTATCGAGGCTGATTTGATTGAGTCGATGTTGGCATAGATACCATCTATGGTGCCATGCTCGGCTAGCAGTTTGGCGGCTGTGACTTCGCCTATGCCGCGTACACCAGGAATGTTGTCCGATTTGTCGCCACAGAGACCTTTGTAATCAATGATCTGCTCTGGATATACTTTGAGCTTTTCAAAAACTTTGTCTCTTTTATATGTAATCAAACCTTCGCGGCTTGGCATCAAGACTTCGATACTGTCTTGTTCGCCAGCCAGTAGTTGAAAGGCATCCTGGTCGCCAGTAAGGATGATTACTTTCATGCCCTTATCTTCGGCGATTTTGGCCACTGTGCCAATGACATCATCAGCTTCAAAGCCAGATAACTCATAAAGTGGGATATCTAGAGTGGTGACACCTTCTTTGATGATGGGCCACTGCACCGCCAGCTCATCTGGCATTTCGTCCCGATTGGCTTTGTACTCTTTAAACTCTTCGTGTCTAAAAGTGGGATCTGACAGGTCAAAGCAGACCGCCAGCATGTCTGGTTTTTGTTTTTCGATTAGGTCAAATAATGAGGCAAAAAAGCCGTGGACAGCACCTGTTGGTGTACCGTCTTTGGCTCTCAAACCAGACTTAAACATGGCATAAAATGAGCGAAAGGCCAGTGAGCTGCCATCGACCAGGACGAGAGTTTGCTGATTGGACATGCTAGAAATCTCTTAGATGAGTACTTAAATAGGTTCACGCCGGTGCACTATTTGTTAGACACCGGCGTGAACTTTTAACTGATTAGGGAGTGGCAGCAGCTTCGCTTGCTACTCGCGCTTTGTTTGGTCCCATCAGGCTGGCCATGGCTTCTGCCAGTGGTTTGCCTTCGGTGAGCACGGGAGCGTCGACGCCTACAAGAGCCGAGACAGTTGGAGCGATATCTGCAGGGCTGACAGCCTGGCCGTAGTGACCGGCTTTGATACCAAAGCCAGAGAGCACTAGAGGCACTTGTTTGTCAGCGCTGTATGGGCCACCACTGGTAGTACCACTATTGTCGGCGCTAAAGATGTAACCTGGTTTGGGGACTACATACAATTCGCCGCTGCGCTCCCAAAAATAACTCTTGCGTACACCGTCGCCGTAAGGACCACTGGGGATCTGATTGCTGTAGAGCTGGTTGGTTGTAATCACTTCAGCCACACCCGGTACACCGTGAGCTACTTTTGCTGCGAGGGCTTCGACATCTGGTTGTCTATATTTGTTTTTGTCGATGGCGGCAAAATTGAGATAAAGATTTGGTGGCTCAAAAGCTTCGATCCAGTCATCAGCGCCAAGACGTGAATCAAGCGCTGTATCCAAGAATGTTTTGAAAGCTTTGGGATCGATGCGACCGGCATCAAGACCACGTTCTTTTAAAAACTCAGGTATAGGTTGAGCACCGCTATTGGCAGTAAATACAATCAAGCAATTAGCCAGTCCGACTTTTGCATCAAGTGTATTGAGCAACCCGGCAATGCCTTGATCCATGCGCAAGACCATGTCCTGCGCTTCTTGCGAATTAGGACCAAAGTAAGAAACCAATTTGTTGCCAGCTGACAGACCTACCGAGAGATAGTCGGTATCAAAGTGTGTGCCCAGACCTTCTTTCTCTACTGCTTCGCGAGCCAGGTCAAGCACCATTTGATTGGCCATTGGAGTCATGGCCAAAGTCGTGTAAGCGCCTTCGCCTGGTACTGGATTGCTAATGACATGGGGAAAAGCTTTGCCATCACCTGGTAAGGGACGCTCATGGGTATAGTCGTCGCGTGTGGAAATGCCATATTGTGTTTCAGGCAAAAGTCTATTCCAGGGCTTGGCGCTGTATCTTTCGCCAGGTCTAGTATCGTTAAATGCTTTGACCCAGGTCGGTAGCTCTCGACCGTATTGAGATGATGTGACAAAGTTGCCTGTTTTTGGCTCAAACCACAAAGCGTAATTGGCCAGACGACCACCTAATAGCAGAGCTTGACTGTCATTTACTGCCAGCGAAACGACTTTGCTGCGACCATTGCTAGAGAGCTTCATCTGGTCGCCAATAGTTGTGCCTTTGAGTAGCTTAGAGCTGCCGCCGGGAGCATTAGCTCCAGTAAGCTGGGCTGTATCGTCAGTGATTGCTGACATCGTGCGATTTTTGCGACGGTCCCACCACTGATCGCCAATGATGCCGTTAGCCCAGGGTGTGGCTCCTGTAGCAATAGTGGCATCGCCGCAAGCACTTTGTGTATTAGCCTGGCTAAAATTGCAATTGGCAAAAGTAGCGCCGTTGTCGCAAAGATATTTGAGACCACCACCAGAGAGTTTGTCTTGATAGCGCGTCAAACTACTAAAAGGAAACTTGTCAGCCACAAGCATAACGACCAGCTTGGGTCTAAGCGGTGTGCCCACCTGACCGGTACCTTGAGCCAGTACCTGACTGCCCAGTGCTTGCATGGTAAGTGTCAGCGCCATTAGTGCCAACGCCCGTACGCGCAGATTCATATGAGTGTCTCCCCTCGGATTTGAACTGCCCACTATTTTACCGACAAATCACTCTTGAGGTTGTGGCTTTCCAAGCGACTTGTGAGCATTTTTGTTAAGCATTATCTTGATATCTTTGCCAAGAAAGAGACAAAGAGAGCAGTCGACAATACAATTGCATGCAGGTTTACCGGAATTATTTTTTTGCCCGTTTATACGGAACGCAACATTTTTGCAGGAGAGAAACATGTCTGAACGTAGTAAATATCTTAAAAAGGCTGTTCTTACCAGCGTTGGCGCTTCTAGCAATGCAGAGCGTGTCAAAGAAGCTCTTAAGGAAGCAATGCAAGATCTCATTAAAGTAGGTCAAGAGCTTATCGACGATCTGGAAGAAAAAGGCAAAATCAAAACAGAGTCGGCCCAATCATTTTTGAAGGGTCTCTCCGATGAGGCTGCCAAGCGCACTGGCGGTATTGAGAAGAAAGTCTCAACCAAACTTCAAAAGAAAGTAAAAGATGCTGCTCGCGAATTTGGTTTTGTTTCAGCTGATCAGTACGACGAAGTTGTCACTCGTCTTAAAAATCTTGAAGACCATCTCGGCATTGTGCACGAGAAGGCTGCTTGTGAAGATGCTGTCGAATGTGATGTTGAAGCTGCCTCTGAAGTAGAAGGCGAAAACGAAACAAACGGCAAAAAGAAAAAGAGCAAAAACAAAGAAGCTTAAATGCTTACATCAAGTCTACGCCTGCTGGCGGTACTTGAGGCACGCGCTGACCATTCTCCGGATTGGTCAGCGTTGCTCCTTTAAGGACCTTCTGCATAGTGCTATCTGCCGGCACAAGCGGTGCTCGTAGTTGCCATTCGCCAGCGAGAGTGGGGCAAGTGGTATCAGGCATAGTGGTGATGTCAAAATTGTCAGCGCGCTTGCACCAGCCTGGATCTAATAGATTGGCACTATTGTCCACTCGGCTTGATTGGCCGCTATCTTTGGCATTTTTGCCAATCTGAGTAGTGCAGTCTCTTGCCAGTACCGACCAGCGCACCTGGACTGGTAACTGCCCTGTGCTCAGAGCATCCTGGCAGTAATACACTAGCTGACCGCTTTTGACAGGGATAGTGCTAAAGGGTGACTTACCAAAAACCAGGATGCCTGGAGCTTTGCTGTTTTCTTTGAGGGCTGCTGAGTCCAGCACGATGACATTTGGTATGGCTCTGTTGTTGAGCTCTTGGGCTCTTAGCTCAGAGAGCGCTTGACCATCCACCATCACTTGCGTATCTGGTTTTTGGTAAATAGTTTTGCTGCTACCAAATACTGTCAGTTTCTGGGCGAGCCAGGGTGAGCCTGGGTCTGCATTTGGCGAGTCGATTAATTCCTGGGCCTTTTCGTAGATAGCAGTTTCGCTCAACTCTTCGATCTGAGGTTTAAAAATAAATCTCTTGCCAAGGACAAAGGCATTGGGGTCGCCGTCTGGTCTGTTGATGCCGGAGTCAGCCACCTTAATTAGCTGAGCGCCACACATAAAAGATTTTGTCGCAGCCTGATAGGCATTGTTGCGCGCACGCTGGGCTAAAAACATGACATTGACCAGGAGCTTTTCTTGACGCGTTTCGTAGCTGATGCGTGATTCGACACTGGCTACTTTGTCCATCACTTCTTTGTATTCGGCTTTATCGGTGCTCTCATTTAGATGGGTTAGCTTGCTTTTGAGATAGCTCAAGTCAGAGTTTTGCAAATAGAGTCTGTCTCGGCACTCTTTGAGAGCGCGGATAGCACCGGTTTGCATTATCCTGGCTGTGGCTAAAGTGTCGGTGGCTGCAAGATTGGTATTGTAGAGACTGGTTAAGAGGTTAAGAGCCAGATCTTTGTCAAAGCTTTTGCGACCGGGCAAAAGTGCGGATCCGGATCTGTCGATAATGAGTGGCAGGGCTGATGGTGGAAAGAGTCTGTTATTGCCGCCGAAACTTAAGCCTAAAGCTTTTGTGCCTTGCTCCAGGGGGCCACCTTTGTAGAGATAGGCAAAATTGCGCGCATCGCTCTCCTGAATTAGGCAACTGCCGACCTGATTGTCTACAGCTTGCTCGATTTCGATATCATCGCCATTGCCACTCTCCGACTCGCGCTCGACAAAGGTTTTATTTTGGTTGGCTTTGATGGGAGCTTTTTGTTTGGGGAATTTGGCGCTGATCAATTGCTCTAATTTTGTCGGCGAAATGTCTTGTTTTTGACCCACTATAAAATGATAAAACAACAAGCTGAGCACGTCTTTAGGCTGCATTTCACGCACTATTGGACTGACTGTAGGAGCCATATGACCGCTACCAGGGATGGTGCCACCCAGACAAATTTGCCAGTCACCACTTTTGAGCCATTGATTGTCTGTGTTGTTGTTTAAAATGTCGTAGAGACTGGTGATGCGGTCCAGTTTGCCATGGGGAAAACTAATGGCCAGGCAGGTACTGGCTGGATTGATAGCGGCACTACCCACGCGCCCCTTAAAAGGACCTAAAAGCATGCAAACAGATCTCTTTATCGTTTGATTTTGCCCGGTTTTTTTATCAGGTGATAGTATCTCTGCTTCTATTAAGAGTGCTGAGGGCAAGGTATGTCCATCGTCAGCAATAAAGTCTTTTAGCTGGATGCGACTGGCGTGGCTTGCTCTCTGACTAAAGTAATAATCTTGAGTGTCTTTTGCTACGACGGCAGGCGCAATTGGCACAGCCAGCATGGTAATCAGTTTATTGTTTTGTACGTATGCTGCTCTCTCTTCGCCCGGTAACGGGTCAATCTCTGAGACCAGCGGCAAGCTTGAGGCCAGACCCAATTTAATCGTGAGGGAGGTAAGTTTTTGAGTGGGTTTGATACCGCTCTCTACGGTCTTGCGCACAGCTCTATATACGGTGCCGCGCGTCACTGTTTGAGTCAGTTTGTCTTTAAATTGGGTTTTGAGGTTGGCTAGTTGGACAAAGTCTTTGCGCGCTTGCTCCTGCATAGTTGGCAGTTGATATTTGTCAGCGATAAAGACCGACGACCTTAGCAGTGCCGCCACTGTGTCAAAGCTACGACTGTTGATATCGGCAGCAGGGTCATAACGATTGAGCAGGCCAAGTTCACCAAAGGTGTCACTCGATAGAGTCATGGCTGTCAAATCGGCCACTGCCCCAGTGGCTGCTCTATCGATAGGATCGGTGTCGACGTCTTTTAGATTGATTTTGGCAACGGCTATTACATAGAGGCTGATAATACTACTGACAGCTACTATCGAAATCCCCAAAACCCCAACTGAGTACCAGTTTAGACCACGGTTTTGAGAGGTTTTCTTTTCGACAGGTTTGTTCATTCGTCAGATTCCAATCAATAGCAATATCCTAACACTCTTCTTCTTGTCTAAATCTCCTTGCCTCTATTTTGCTTTCTGGTACCATGTTTGGTGATGCGCAAACCCCTTTCGATTAATGGCTTTTGTCCAAGATTTAAAACCGTACCTCTGGTTTTAGGGACCTTTGGGTTGCCTGTCTCCCTGGCCGTTTTGCATTTGTTTAGCTGCTCTATAGTCAGTGGCGCCAACCAGTCAGGTGCCCCAGTCATTAGCCTACCTGCTGCAAATAGCCAGGTACATACGCAATCTTTAGCGCTTGATGGGGAGCTAACCCAACTGACAGCGCTCGTTAACGATGGTGCTTTGATGAGTGCCAGACCAAAGGTGGAGAGTCTTATTGCTCGTAATGCCCAGGATGTCCGGGTGGCACTGCTTGCTGCTCGGCTCTACCAAAAAATGGGTTTGTCCACTCTGGCTATCATCCAGTACGAAAAGGTGCGTCGATCTAGCCCTCGTATGCTTGAGCCGCTCATAGCATTGTCGCGCATGCACCTCGAAAACTTGAGTTCTAATCTAGCTGTACAACTGGCAGAAGACGCTGTTTCGATTGATGGAAAGAGCAAAGAAGCCAGGCTTGCCCTGGTCGACGCACTTATTGCCAATCAATCCATGCGCCGGGCTCGCTTGCAATCACAACAGCTGGCTCAACTCTACCCCAACGATAGCGAAGTGCAGCATGCACTTTATATGGTGGCGATGGCTTATGGCGAGGAGGAGCAAGCGCTAACCCATCTAAAACCTGCGGCAGAGGGTCAAAAGAAGCCTTCCTGGCTGCTCGAACTGGCTGGTCTCTATCAGTCTTTGCACCGCTACAGCCAGGCTCGCGACGTTTACCAGCAAATGCTCCTAGATGATGCTGGCAATCTGGAGGCACTTGTGGGTTTGGCTCATTTGTATGAGTTTGATCTTGGTGACTATATGAGTGCCATTGCCACCTATCGCAAAATAATCGAGATTTTTCCCGATGATACTGGCGCGCATGCCGGGATAGAGCGCTGTATGGGTAAACAAGCAGACCTTGCTCTCTGGGTTAAAGGCTCAATCTACAGGCTCTTTGGCTGGGCTCTCGACCAGGATGGACCTATCAACAGTAATAACGAAACAACCCCACCTCAATGAGGCAGGGTCGTTTGTTTTTGTCGACTAATCTCAGACGATTTTAGACCTGGGTGGCTTTGGTCAGCACACGTTTTGGTCCGTGAATCGGGTCTTCGAGAATGATTGTCTTATCGCGAGTTTGACCAACGGACACAATTGCTACTGGGCAATCGAGCTCATCGGCAATAAAGTCGAGATAGCGCTGTGCTTCAACAGGCAACTCTTTGAAGCTCTTGAGCTTGTGAGTTGGTTGTTTCCAGCCTGGGAATGTCTTGTAAACGGGCTCCATGTGCTTGAAGCTGGAACCGATTGAGGACATTTCTTTGTGGATGGAGCCGTCTCTCTTATCTTTGTAAGCAACGCAAATTTGGATTTCTTCAAACTCATCGAGGACGTCTAGCTTGGTGATGGCCAGGCAATCGAGACCGTTGATACGGACTGAGTAGCGACCAATCACTGTGTCAAACCAACCGCAACGACGGGGACGACCAGTGGTGACACCGACTTCGGCCCAGGCTTTGCCTGTTTGTCTGAGCATTTCGCTCACTTCGCCAGTGACTTCACTGGGGAAAGGACCTTCGCCAACGCGGGTCATATAGGCTTTGGAAACGCCGATGACGCGGTCGATGATTGTTGGTCCGATACCAGCACCGATGCAAGCACCGCCAGCTGTTGGGCTGGAGCTGGTGACAAAGGGATAGCTGCCGTGATCGAGATCGAGCAGAGTACCTTGAGCACCTTCAAACAAGATGTTTTTGCGGTCTTGTACAGCGTTAAAGATAAACTCGGAAGTGTCGCAAACATACTTTCTGATTTTGTCAGCGTAAGCTGTGTACTCTTCCAGAATTGCTTCTGTGTCAAAAGGAGGAATGTTGTACATGCGCTCTAACAGTACGTTTTTGCGCGGTACCATCCACTCCAGTTTTTCTCTCAAAACTTCTTTGTCGAGCATGTCTTCCATGCGGATACCGGATCTAGCGCATTTGTCGGCATAGGTCGGTCCGATACCACGCTTGGTGGTACCGATTTTGTTGGCTCCACGGCTGTCTTCTTCAGCAGCATCGAGAGCGAGGTGATAGGGCATGGTGACATGAGCTGAAGCTGACACTTTCAATTTTGTGTCATCCAGACCACGTTTCATCAGGGCTTCTAGCTCACTGATAAATGCTTTGGGATCGATGACCATACCTGGTCCAAGGATGCATGTTTTACCTTCATACAAGATGCCTGAAGGGATTAGGTGAAATTTATAAGTCTCGCCGTCTACGACTACTGTGTGACCAGCATTGGCGCCGCCTTGATATCTCACCACGACGTCGGCATTTCTCGCTAATAGGTCGGTGACCTTAGCCTTGCCCTCGTCTCCA
>Ga0075158_10001544_pt1 | contig 17291 bp, 29 predicted proteins | sample JI91814BDNA_FD_70968 | JGI IMG/M metagenome (GOLD analysis project Ga0075158, IMG submission 70968) | Wastewater effluent complex algal communities from Wisconsin, to seasonally profile nutrient transformation and Carbon sequestration -... | ecosystem: Engineered > WWTP > Effluent > Algae... | reverse complement strand
ACCGATGTCATCCAGTCAGAACCACGCGGCGCAACTATCGCAGGTCAACAATATTCCAAGAGAGAAGTAGACATACTAAACTCACTAGATGAAATTATCGGACGTGCTAAAAGTCCAGTAGTGCAAGACCTACTCAAAAAGCGTCAAGCGGCTAAACCCACTCCTAAGACTTCTAACCTAGAACCACACGAAAGTAAGTTTATGGAACTGGTAGGAAAGAATAGAAGTCAAGCTGACAAGCAAGCTGGCTATCCAGAAGAAAGGCGAAAAGTAGAAGCTGAGACAGGAGTTAAAATCCCTAGAGAGAAAGTAAATGATATTCTTTCTGGAAAAAGTTCTCAAGTTTCAACCCCGAAATCCGATGATAAGGGTAGATAGAAAAGGAAAATGAAAACTTTAGCAGAATTAAATAAGGAATTAGACCAATTAGGATTAGACCAAGTAGAGAGACATACAATAATTCAATCACATATTAAGCAAGGGTTGGTTTTATCACCAAAGAAACCAGTTGCAGTAAAAAAGAAAAAGAAAACTCTAAAACAAATTATTGCAGAGTTAAACAAAGAAACAAGATCAAAAAACCAATCATAACAAATTGAATACTTCTTTAACGGTCATCTTTACCATAACTGGATGACCATTATCAATGTAGATAAGAGAAAGTTCAGGTTCGTCTTTATGTGCTGCGCTCACTCTTATAATTGAATCTCTTTTAATATAGGTAATTCTCGTATTGTCAGTTACATCAGGAAAAAATGTAACTTCCTGAAATTCTATAAATTCGTTTTTCATAATTTTAAACTCCCTTCTAAATCAAATGCGGCAATATTTATATTCTCTTTTCGGAAAGATGACGAATGAGCGTTTAACACTCTACTAAAGGAAATATTATTAATGAATATATTCCCAAAGCCATTAGTTCCTACAATTATCATTTCATCATTTTCATCTATGAATTTTTCATCTATTGCAACTTGTAATCCATTCAATAATTCTTTTGCTTTCATGGGCTCCTTTCAAAAAAAGCCCTTACTTATTAGGTAAAGGGCTTTGGTAATGTTAAAGCTTATTTAGCGGTTTTGTTTGGGTTACTAGAAGCTTTTTTAACTGCTGGTTTTTTCTTTTCAGTTGCTTTCTTTTTTGCTGGCATTAGTGTTTTCCTCCTGTATAAATTTCTCTAAAATGAGACCGTTTTCTTCGAGGTGCTTTGCTGCAATGTAATCTTGCAAGTGTTGGATGAATTTTTTGAGTTCGCCTATATAGGCTGTAGCTTCTTGGAACTTATCAGAGATTGCTTTCTTGGAATCGTAAAGCTCGCAAAACCTTTGGTCATTTACTCTCTGATCGTCAATGCTCTTTTGGGTTAGTTCCGTAAGGTTTTTTTCTATCCCTTTCACGTAACTTTCAGCATAAACATTTTCGCCTTTTAGGACATAGTTTTTGAGTATCCAATCTTTCTGAAAGTCGGATACTGCCAAACATTCCTTGTTATTGTGATTCCAAATAGAATCTCTGTTTTGACTGGTGACTGCTTCTAAGACGATTTTGTTTACATCGTTTCGAAATGCTTCATGGAAAGAAATTTCTTCAACTTCTTCTTCTGAAAAGAAGTATGTCTTAGAATTCTCAATAGATACATATGATGACTCGAACGGAATATAGATAAAAGAAATTCCAGTTTTTTTATTTTTGTAAAATCTCATACTCTATATATCGTATTGACGGATTAATCACATTAGGAGAAACTAAAAATAATTATGGCTGCTATACTAATTCAATACCAAGTTCACCCTGAAAACACGGTTTTACATCTAATGAGAGAGTTTTTCCCGATGACTGGAATAACCGAAAGAAAGGGCTTTGAGACAAGAATTATACAGGGACACCCTTTATTCAGTGAGTCCGTAAACCAGAATAATAACAACTCGGAATTCCCTGCCATAGGAGTAGAACACACTTCCGATGTAAGAACTGATTCCATAGGTCAAAACTTTTCACGGTTTAGAAATAGCCAAGTCATTAGAGAGTTTTTCCAGAAAGAAAAGTTGAAACCAATAGAAGAACGCATTGCCACAGATTCCATGTTGGATCGCTTAACCACTGCACCAATTCTAAACAAGTTTCTATGCTCTGTAAAGTCGATTGTCTCTATCGCTGGTTACTGTTCGGGTATCACTGCAAAGAATCAAAACCACTTAATCTACAATACAGTAGATGGGCTTATGCTTCCTATCTGCCATACCATAATGTATAGACACCGAGGCGTAAAGGCAATGGTAAGCCCTAACACTCAAACCAATATCGAAATGGATCACATCACAGGCGGGAAAATTTGGGGTTTTGAATCCAGTATCGAAATTTACCAAACTAAAGCTGTATACATGGATGAACTACCAGAATATACTAACCTAGTTGGTGGAAATATCTTTGATGTATGGATTAAAGACAGTAAAACGCAATTCGGGAAAGATGAGGACTTTTTCAGCTTTGGAATTGCTTAAAACATTTCATCGGGAAGGAATTCTTTTTGTAGTGGCTTATGCCTAGTAACCGCTTGTCTTGAAACTTTCACTTTCGGGTAAATCGCTAGAGGTCTTTTTCCTTTTAGCAAGGCTTGCATTCGATAAACAATCTTTTCCGTTTTGCTATTCCATAAAATACAATTAAGCCTTATGTATTCAATTCTGTCATTCGCATTTAACTTCTCATATTCGTCATGGTGCTTAGAACACATGACAACGGCGTTGTTAGGATTGGAGTAATCCCAAAATGGATTCCCTTTCATTGTGTTCGATTTAAAAAAATGGCTAGGTGTTAATCCCATTTCGCAAGGTGTATCATTAGAGATAATACACCTATAATTACAATACTCTAACATTAGCTTTAGAGACTCAGGACTAAGAGGTTTGTTTTTCATTTAACTCTCGCATTTTGTGAATCATCTCGGCTTGCATTTCTCCACAGGGGGCTAAGTCTCCCACTTCACATGAACACAATCCATCGGCAAATAACCCGTCAAAGTTATTTGCTTTTAGATATGCTTCCACGATTTCCTTAACTGTTATGGCTTCCATGCTTAATCCCTATCGCGTCTAATGCTCTAAACACTCTCTTGTTTCGATTTCTGGCTAGTTATGCGTAATCTTCATCTATTGCCTTATCCAAGAGTGGAATGTATTTGTTGGATACTTCTTGTAGTTTAATTCCTGCTTGTGGTGTTATCATCCTTAGCCTCTCTTTACCTTTTTAGAATCTAGTTCATGCCTTTTAGGGCTTATCTGATTTGCTATGCTTGCAATCTCTTCTTTTGAGAAATTCTTGTTTCTTGTCATTTCAGCAAGTAAGCAAGCCTTATCTTTGAATGAGTCATATTCTTTTTGTAATTCTTCCAGTTTCGCTTTTAGCTCTTGGTGGATAACATAAGGACTTTTTCCCTTCCCAACATGAACTGCAATGAGTGAAACCTTTCTCCCTCTATGGTCGAACATTTCCCATGTCAGGTAATTTTCAGGATTCTTTATTGCATAGTTGTCTAGCATTAGAGAAGCAAATCCCTTCATGAACATAGCGCATTTTACGGCATCTATTTTTACATTCCCAATTTCATCATAGAGTTCAAGCCTGCCTTCAAATAAAATCTGTTCTGGCTTTATTGTGATTTCTGGAATCTTAAAAAAGTCTTCCATTGCAGCCCGTTCAAGCTCACTTTCTTTAGTTCTAAGTTTTGAGACTACCCATTGTATAATGTCTATAAAAAAGTAGATGATTGTTAGTAAGATTTGTTTAACCATTTTCTTTCTCCAAAGCGAATTCTTTAAGTGCATTGGCGATATACTCAGACAAGCCCTTGCCGATTAAATCAATAAACTCTTTTTCTACTGGAGTGCTTGTTTTACAGTCCCAAGTGCAAACACCAATTTCAACCTGCTTTGTTTCTTCGTTTGTATCAATTGTAATTTCTAATTTTGTCATATCTCATTTATCGTCTTTACAGATTGATAGCTTTAGGAAATACTTACACCTAATGGGAATCATTGATAGACAATCTATTTTTAATAACAATCCAAATAGGATAGAACAAAAGCCTAACCCTGTGAGGGGTGGAGCTAAAACAATCCCTGCTGAAATACTGGAAGTCAAAAAGAATAGGGCTAAGGTTCGGGCGTTTACAGGAGACATTTACGACTATGTAAAACTTCCAAGTGCAAGCATAAACAAGGTCGGTCAACCGAATGGGAGATCCGGCGGCTGGCAGAAAAATCAAATGGTTCTAATTAACTTCTCAATGGATTCACCTAATCAGCCTTACATTGTGGCGGGGTTCGGGTTCAGTGCAAACCAGTTAAACGAAAATAACCTAGCGACATTCTATGAAGCCTATCCACAATTTACAGGGGAAATAGATTTTACAGACTTCCATGACTCAGGATACTCTATAAGATATTCTACCAAAATTACTTATTACGATAGTGCAAAAATGCCTTTCATGGAAATAGACATGGTGCTTAAAACATTCAAGATACTCTCTACAGGTGTCCAAGTTTCTTTCGGTGCAAGTCCTATAATACCAGTGCCTAACGGGACTATTCTTAATACATGGATGACTCAGATGTATACTTGCATAAGTGCTTTACAGACTGCTATTAATTCGGCTGTGATAATCCCTGCTGACGGGGGCGCGGCTCTAAAAACTGCTATGTCAATGGCGTTAAGTTCAAGTCCACCACCTAGTGTAGACCCGACTCTGAATACTACGAATTTAAAGATTAGTTGATTCTATTTTTTCAATTATTTTTTTGAGATTAGTATATAATCGCTCTGATTCTTTTTCATTAGCAGGTATCGAAGTTTCTAACCAGTGAGTGTAATTATCTAAAAGTTCTTTTGAGGCAATATAAAGCCTTTTGAAATTTTCATCTATAGTTACTTGTAAATTATTTTCAGCCATTAGATTAATTTACCAAACTCCCAAAAAGCTTTTCCTACTATCCAAGAAACTAATCCAATAGTGATTACTAATTCAGTGTAGCTCATAACTCTACCTTTCCTATTTTTTGCGGGTTATGCCAACTTTTACCACATTCACACCCTATATATATTAAATCTTTGTTAAAAAATAAAGTAATTTTTCTATGTCCACTTATAGGAGTTAAGTAAAGACAATGCCAGAATTGATTCCAATAAGCTTTAAAGCATTTCATAATTCTCTTAGCTCCTTATTGATTTGTTCTAGCTTCATTTGCTTTTTAAGTTTGGCTTCTCTAGCCCAAAGTCCATTCCAATTAGGCTCTGCTATTCCTAGTATAGAGTCAAAACCTCTTTGCATTGTCTGTCTCATGTCAGGCTCTATAGCGTCTAGGAATTCTAAATCACTCGACTCTATGACGAACTTTCTTTGATTCTCTAGGGCTATTCGTCTCAGTAGGATTGGAAGGTTGGTTTGTGCCTCTATCTGTAAAAGTGCTTGGATCTGGTGGGGTTCCACTTCCTCTAAGCTCGTCCATGCTTTCGGATATATTTTCAGGTGTCGGATTAGAAACCAGTCGTATAGGTTCGACGGGTTTTCTAAGAGCGTCAAGGGATTTAGATTTTTTTTTCCCTTCCTCTGTATCTCGGACTTTATCAATTAGAGCTTCGATTACTGAATCTGTAATCAGTGAATCGGGAAAGTATTTCCAAGATCGTTGCTCAGGTGCTAGTTCTTCGAATACAGAAATAATTAAACTAGGATAAGGTGCATTCAAGTATTTATCTAACAAGGCATATCCTAAAGACTCGTCAAAAGCAGGTAGGTAAATGTATTCATTCCCTATTCCAAGAGAAGTAGCTAGTTGTAGTCTTAGCTCGTTAATCTCTGACTGAGTAGGAATCTTTGCATAAAACAATAAATCTTTGTAGCCGTCTATCTTTACGGCAAGTTCTACATTGTTAGGATTTCTGAAAATGGCAGGTGTAGGCATAATGAAAATATCGGCTAAGGGTTATTTATCGTCAAGACAAATTCATTTAAACTTACTTACTCCTTGATACCTAAAATGTATTTCCTTCCCAATCATCCAATTTAACTCAATATACCTATCTTGCCCGAAATCACTTCTTCCAATATACCATACATGCTCATTTTCTTCATCTAGCATAAAAGTCATTTTGATATATTCCATTTGCCATTCATTATACAGCTTATTGATTTTAAAAAATTCGGTAATTTCTTTTGTGATAGCGTCTCTTGAAATTAATTCTAATGATTTTAGCATCCCAGTTTTAGGCATTAGATAGCCTTTTATTACAGGGAGTTGCATGACATGGTTCATTTCAAAGTCTCCAGATACTTGTCGAACATATTTCATACTGTCTTTATCGGCTTTACAGATTAAGACCTTTAGGGAATAATAAAACTCATGGCTGTAAACATAAATGTCAAACTCAATGCTGACGATTCTAGCGTAAAAAAGAAATTATCTGAATTAGGAAAGCTTGCCAAGAAAGGCTTAAATTTCGGTGGGAAAGACGGGACACCTACAAGCACAGGTCGACCTTCCAAAGCTTCTACCATACTTGAAAAGGCTATGAATGATCTTGCTAAAGCTTACAAGAAAGAAAAGCAAGTCATGGAGAAGCAAGGCAAGGCGCGGTATGCTTGGGAGAAAGCAAAGTTCGTAGGTGGCAAGGTCGGTCGTTTTGCGGGTGCTGCTGCCGAGGGTGTTCATACAGGTGCTAGTTTGCTATCAAGAGGAACATCGGGGCAAAGTGAATATACATCCGGCGGGTTTATGAATGCAGTTCACGACAAAATTTCTTTTGGTCAAGATGTTTATTCTAAAGCCAGAGAAGGTTATGGTTCGATTAAGGAAGCTTATAAGGGACAAAAAGAAGAAAGAGATGAAGAAGGAAATATAACTAAGCCTGCAAGAAAAGGCGGGGTTATGGCTGGTGTCATAGCTGGTATTCCTGTAGTTGGCGGGATGTTGGGATCTATGGTTGGCGGGTTCATGAAGCAAGTAGATGACATGGGTAAAGAGTGGACTTCTGTTATAGGTAGCCAAAGAGGTACTATGGGGGCTACTGGAAGCTACGTAGGAGGTGGAGGTGGATATTTCGCAAATACTGAAATGGCACGGTCTCAAATTGCGTTCAACAGAACACAAGGCGCATTTGGGAATAAGTCACTTATGGGTAGTGATAAAAGTGCTGTAGCTTTCGCCGCACAGCAAAACATAGGAATCGCACAATACGCCGAACAACTAGGGCAAATCAAAGAGAATGACAAAAGTGTTTCCACTGATTTTCTTAGAGGTGCTGCTGACATAAATAAAATGACAGGTCTTAAACAAGGTCAATTTGTAGCTAAACTTGCAAGCTATTCTTCAATGTTAAAAGAATCTGGTTTCGGAAAAGGTAATGCAGGAAAATTTGCTGCTATGACAGGCGGACTTGCAAAGGCTGGCAGCTTAACAGGGGAAAGGGCTTTTGGGATGGGGCAGGCAATAGACCAAGGCGTAAGAAAAGGATTCGAAGGTGGGGCGATTTCTACTCTAATTGTAGGAGAACTTGCTAAAACAATGGGAAAAAGCATTCCAAGAGCGCAAGCATACTTAGAAGAACATGGTATGGCAGATGAAAATGTTATGAGTGCTGCAAATACTGTGTCGAAACGATTTATGGCAACTGAAAGAAGTCAAGAGGTTGGGGCTGAATTATTTGCGAATGAAGGGCTTATGAAGCGTTTCGAGTTTTATAAAATGGCTGAATCACAGAAAGCGGGCGGTAAATTGTTTACTCCTGCTGCAATTTCTCCATTGGAAAAACTAACGGGGGTTACTGGGAATATCCCACTATCAAGAGAAAACGAAAGAAAAGAAGTTTTCGCTAAGGATAAGGAAGGTTCAGGAACGGCTGGAGAAGCGGCTAGACATGCTGCCGAAAATGCCTATAAATTATCTGAGGCACAATTAAAAGCTTTTCAGGCTTTAGCACCTGCATTAGATCCATTGATAAAATTAATGGGAGAGGGAGAAGATTCTCTTATTAAAGGGATACAAGGGCTAACAACTCAAATTAAAGGTGTGATGGATATTGTAACAAAAGGGCAAAAAGAAGGATTTGGAAAAACGATTGGCGAAGAGATAGGGAAGCATGTTAAGCTATTTTAAGAGGTCTAAATGTCATTTCTAAATCCAGAATTCAAAATAACAATACTCCCTTTTAATTCTAATGAAGGTCAGGAATACGATTTACCACGAGACATGGTAGGCAGTATAACCAGTTCAAGAACACTACAAGGCAATTCTATTTCAATGACTATCCCTAACGGACTTAGGAACATCTCAGGGCTTAAACGGTTCAAGCAAGTATTTACTGACCAGTGTATAGTAAGGCTATATGTCCGTAAAAATCCTTCTGAGGAGTTTAGACAGTTAAATGTAGGCTATATGAACGGACTTTCTGTGAATGTCGAGGCAATGGGAAAATTAAACTGGTCTATTCAATTCCTAGGACTCGAACAAAAATTACAAAAACAGGAATTGTTTATAGATATGGATACTTCTTCCCAAAATTCAATTAATGAACAATCTAAAAACGGAAGCTCTTACGAAGGTGCTTTTTCTAAAATATTCGATGCTCTCAGTAGCACTATTGGAATGAAAAAGCTTCTGATTGGAATATGGGATAATGTAATTTATGGACTGGTAGGGAAATATAAAGAATCTGATCCTGCTGGGTTTACATATGGTGGGTATGAATTGATTGGTAAATGGAATGGTAATCAAGAAAATTCAAACGCATTAATGTCATCATTTTTTGCAGAGGGTTATTACGAAGATACAACAACTCAATACAAAATTTTTAGCCAGAATCAAATAGGCTCTAGTCCTAGATTTTGGGAAGTCCTTACTTCAATGGCTACACAGCCGTTATACGAATGTTTTTTGGATACCTTGGACACTAACGAGAAAAGAGTTTCAAATGGTCTTACTATTACAGATAGTATTCTAGACGATGCAACTAATCAAAATTATACAGTAGCTTCGGCAGGGGTTACAAGTTTAGTATTCAGAAAAACACCCTTTGATTATTTATTCGATTTACAAGGTGAGTGGAATACGGACAAGGATTTCCAAGAGGTAAAACATATTTCGAGTATGTCATTTACGGAAAATCCCGATGACATTTATTCTGGCTGTCATGTAGGATCAACTGAAAGCAAATTAGCAGGGAAATCATCTACACTTTTATTTGCTGTAAAATGGAGTGATGTTCTAAAACGGCGTTATGGTTACAGAGTTATGCAAGTTAAGATTGACGGGCTTACTTATGACTATGAAGAGACTGCTACCAAAACGAAACTTAATCAAATTGATACGGCACTAGCTTCAATCCAAAACAAGCTATTCACTATTTTCTTTCCAGTAGATAATAACTTTGTCAGGGCAAGACGAACCTATTTAAAAAACGTAACTGCTTCCGTAAACTGTGCTTTTGACTATTACCGTATAGGAACGGCTCTTGACATGGGAGAACATGAACTAATAGACTTTTACGGTCGTTATGGGTATGTAACGGGTGTCACTGATTCCTTTAATCCAATGGGACAAGCTACAACCAGTCTACAATTGAAATGGATTGACAATAAGGAAGACTTACTGCCTAAGTTCTAGTATTAAGTTTTTGTAGTTTTAGGTCGATACTGAATATATGAATGAACTAGATATAATTAAAAAAGAAGCAGTTATAGATAAAAATTTTAATCCTTGGTTTGACCAACTTGAAAGGGCTAATTTTACACGTCCATGTCCTTTTATAGTAATAAACGGGATAGCTCGATTTCAGCCAGAACCATTCCCTGATGAATTAGATGCAGAGGTAATTCCTGTAAAATTAGGTATCACAAATGAAATTACCTGAATTATTGCACGAAAATGAAATTGTATCTAATTGGAAATTCTTAGAGCATGGATTTGATAATCTAAGAATTTACTATAAAGGAGATAAAGCAGATTCATCTAGGAACTATGTTTTTTATGTTCTAGGTGTCCACTCCGAAGAATATACCGACGATAAAGGATTCAGTTCATGGAATGATAAGAGTGAAATTTATATTGCATTTTCAGGATATGGAAACTGGGAAAGTTTGATAGGTCTTACTTATGGCAATGAAGACGATGATGCCGCTATGACTATTTATTCATTACGGTGTGCGTTGGACTTAATAGAGCTAGTAGAGGATGATTTTAAATTATGAACGGATACATACTAATCAATACGGTTCTGTCTCTTCCAGTTCGCAATGAACTAACAAAGGAAATTATATTCTATCCAAACGTTGAACTAGCTCTAATAGCTGCAAATAAAACAGTTATCCAAGTTAAGGCTGTAAAGGCAACACTGACTTATGATGAAACGTGAAATACTGAAAGCTTTAAAGGTATATTACAAAGAAGTATATCAATACAAGCATGAAAAAGAACCAGAAAAAACTAAACGAGTGATTAAGGAAGGATGTAAGACCTAATTCCTAAACTCATTAATTAACCATTCAAGCATTTCTAAAACGTCAATCAGTATTAAGTAAGCTATGTAAGCCCAAGCAAACAAAGGAAGTATAAGCGGTTCTGGAATAAAAAACAGGTAGTATAGAATTTGGGTTATTAAGTCCATCTACTCAGTAGGATAAGTAAATGGACTTGGATTTGTAAAGCTAGTTTTTAAGCCATTCTTTTATAATAGCTGCATTTTCTTTGTCTTTTTGCCCTGCAATATGGTCAGGATATTCTAGTTTACTCCCTAATATCCAATCAGGAACATTGACAGTATTTCCATCCTTTATATAAAAGCCTCTGTTTTCATCCCATGTAGCACCTAGCACTTTTGTAGCAATATAATCATCTAAGGGATTGTAATTGTCATTTGGCGGAACATTAGAAATCTCATGTCCTAATAGCTCACCCACTTTCTTAGTATGTGCTTTGCTCCAATAGTCTTTCATTAGAGAAATAATCTCAGACGCATTAAACTCTTTGTCGGGATTTGTAGTTGCTGATTTCTGTATTAGTTTCGACAAAATATAAAACTTTGTAGAATATTGCTCATTGTTTTTAGTTGCTAGTAAATCCTTTGCGTATTTGATTTGCTTATCAGAACCTTTTAATTTAATTACATCTTGCCATTTTACTGTTTCCATTTTCTTTTCCTCACTACCTTTATTTTCGGTAGAAGGATTTGAAACTTGAGAACTTTCTTTCATATCTACATACTCACTAGCTAATTTTTTCAGGCTGTTACTATTGTCGGATACAGGAACATCTTTAATTAGCCCGTCTTCTTTCATCATCCTTTCAGCTTCTAATTTGATTGGATTGTTTTTTAATCCTTCGGGAGTATTAAGCCTAACTTCTCTTTCCATTCGTTCTTTTTCTTTATGCGCCTTAACTTTTGCTCTAATCTTATCAGCCTTTGCAAGTCTAGCTTGCTGGTGGTATTTGGTTATGAGATCGGGATAATCCCTAAGAACGTGTAAGGAAACATGGATACCATTTTGTAAGGCGTGTTCTATTTGGTTTTTATGTTCATCTCCAGAAAGCTTAGTAACCTTTTCAAATTTGTTACGGGTGACTTCATGCGCGGCTCGTTGCTGCATTGGTTTGTATTTATATTTGTAGCGCATTTTACCAGTTTTTCTATCGACTACTTTTTTACGGTCAAGGTATTTCCCGCCTTGCTTTGCTTTCAGGATGTAATATAACATGCCTTTGATAAGGGTTAAAACGATTGGATTCATAATCAGAGAATTGCATAAAAGTATTAATCGGTAAAAGCCATAAAAAGCCTAGCTTGTTTATGGCTAGGCTTGCGGGGGGCGGGGGGGGGATTAATCTCTGAATGGCTTAAATCCGAGAGAAGCCTTGAACTCTGAAAAATAACGGAATCCATGATCGGTTTTCTCGAAGCGTTCATAAAGGCGAAAATCTTTCTTTTCATCGTTTACAGGTGTGTAATCGTTCGCATTTTTCTTGGCTTCCTTTCTGGATTCGATTACTTCCCTCCATGACCTTACATTGCAAATAATTCCATCGGATGACCTGTTGTAAGAAATTGCTTCGCGTCTAGCTTTCTCAAGCCTCTTTGCTGTAAAAATTTTACCTGCCATAGAATTAAATCCATCACAATCCTTCCCGTTGTAAGTGATAACTGCACCAAATGATTTCATAATTAATATCCTCTCTTATATCTAGATTATCGAACATCTAGCACGAGACTTAAGAACTTTATTTTACCGATTAAAAAAAAGTAATCATTCTAGGGATTATGGCAGATTTAGAGATTCCACAACCAGAAAAAAAACAAGAAAAGCCTTCTATCCAAAAAGGGAAAATCACAGTAGATGAATTCCTTATGACTAAACCACCTATGGGTGAAACGTCAAGACAGGCATTCAGAATTAAGTCTATAGGCTGCAATGACCTAGAGAAATTATACAAGGAGTTCATTAAATGAGAACAGTTTATTTTGAAGGAAAAAATTTCATCATACCAGGGTCACGGGCTGCCTTTAGAGCAAAGCCACAATCTACGGGTGTCAATGCTGACTTAAATACTCTTATCCTAATTGGAACATCTACAAACGGCTGGGATTGTAACGATAACACACTTCCAAAGGATTTACGAGTCATGGAATTCTATTCTTTTGCAGAAGCTAAGGCGATTCTAGGCAGTGGTGACTTGCTAGATGCTATCAAAGTGGCTTTTAGCCCTTCTAAAACGGTCGGCTTTAGTGGTGTATCGAAAGTAAAAGCACTCAATATCAATCCTAATACTCAAGCAAGCGAAACCTTTCAATCGGTCGATTTACCCACTACTCACTTAGTTAAGGCAATCGTTCCCGGTCCTGCTGGAAACAACGTTCGAATCAAAGTGTCAAATTCAGGCGGGACGGTTGAAGTAGGAAGTATTTCAGGAATTACAAAATCTAGTGATTTGAATATCTCTGATTTTAGCATTGTCTACACTGGAAACGCTACGACTGCAAACCTTACTTGGGACGGAACGACATTCGCGGTTTCCTTAGCTGGTCAATCTGACGGGACTTTAAGCCTTTCAACAACTTGGCAAGCTACACCTACAATTGGTGATCTTATCAATTACATTAACAATCAAAACGGATATGTCGCAACTCTCTTAAGTTCAACTGATTTGCTTACTAAAAATCTTGATTACATAGTAGGTTCAACTACTCTAGTTGGTGCGGTTCCTGCAACTCTTAAAAGCGTTCTTTGGCGACAAATGACCTTTCTAGTTAATTCGGAATTAGCAGAATTAACACCTAGCACCCCAAAAGTTCCTTTGGCTGACATGGTAGCCTTTAGATATTTGATTAATGGCACTACAGGGGTAGGCGTTACAGGTGACTATATAGATGCTATTGATTTATGCGAATCGGTGACTGGCTTTTACAGAAACGTTCTTACATCTACTTTCTCAGTGGCTACTTACTTGGCTGACCATTGTGCAAAGATGGTAGGACCAGAAGGAAGCAATGAAACCTTTGGCGGTGCTGGTTCTGCAAATTCAGACGCTTATTTAACTAGGTTATCTAATGCAAAAGTATTAAATAGCCCTTGGATGTGCTACGGTATCAATTCTCTTGTAACCTATCAAGCAGATGGAATCACCGAAAAAACTTACGATGGTTGGATGCTTGCAGTTTATCACAATGCGATTAAAGCAAGTGCAAATCCTAGACAAGCGGCTACAAACAAAGTCCTTAACATCTTAAGAACCGATGAAGAACTTTCACCTACTCAGTTAATCAATGCTGAAAAATCGGGCTGTCTTACAATCTCAAAGAATCCTAACGGGGAATATATCTTGCTTCACGGCTTGACTACCTACCAAGGAAACAATCTCATTTACAACCTATCTCAAACTATTGTGACTGCCTTGGCTCTTATTAATGACCTCAGAAATTCTCTTTGGCTACAATTTGGTGGTAGAACTCCTACTGATCCAGACAACCTAGACAAAGAATTCGATGACGCTGATATTAGAGAGTTTATAGATAACAAATTCGATATTGACTACATTCAAAACTTTGGCTGGCTTTCCAGAAATATTTACACTGGTGAAGCTGCTTATGACAAGAATTACACAATCACTAGAGATGGAAACGTAATCTATTTTAACTTTCCAGACGGCAAGGTAGTTAGTTCAATCGACTACATTTTTTCATTACTAAATTTAGACCTTATCAAAGGTTCTAGCACAGGAGCGTAACAAATGGCAGGACCAGCAGAATTAGAAAACCCGGACGTTATAACAGGCTGTGATGCCATTGTGTTATTTAATGGTCAACTAGCAGGATTCATACAAGACATTGACATCGAAGAAAACTTAAATCAAGCCGAAATATTAGCAATCGGTTATTGGAAACCTCGCGGGTTCAAATCGCTTAAATGGGATGGGACTTTTTCGGCAACTTTCCATACGTTGGCTGTCGCAACTCAGGGAGTGGTTAAACTGGACACTTCTAGCCCTGTGGCTGCTAGTGCGCCTTATGCGTTTTTATTCAAACAAAAAAGCACTGGAAAGCGAATTGCAAGTGGGATAGGTCACGTAAACACGAAAGGCTTTAATCTAGCTAACAATGCTTTGTCGTCTAGGAGAGTTTCTTTCGTGCTTAGGGATTTTAAAGACTTAGAAGCACTAAACTAATATTTCGATTTAATAATCACCCCCTCGCTTATTTCCTCGGCTGTAAAAAGTCGAGGAAATCCGTCTTTTTGTCTAAGTAATTTGTAATGGCAGTAGGCTTGATTCCAGTAACCTTTCTGGCGTTCATCCCACATCCAAGACTGATTAGGATTGCAAAAAGGCTTTTCCTTTGTGTCCTTTTCTGGAATCCATCTTTCCTGTGGAAGTATCCTACTTACTCCAAAACCTGCTAAAAAGCAGAGTATGAAAAAGAACAATATCCAAAATCTAGTAGTAAAAGCATTAAACGGATTTAACATTTTCGCGTCTCCTGTCATTCGCATTGATAAGATCACGAATTGGTTTATTGATTTCTTCAACTGCTTCCTTACTAAATAAAAGCGGCTTGCCGTTATCGTCTTTCGCAAGACTTGTTTTAGCACCATTGAAAAATGGAACTACAAATTTTTCTGTCATATTAATTTACCTTCCTGAAATTATTCTCGGATAGAACACAAAATAACTTAAGAAGTATTTTTCTAAAGTTATAGGCATAAAATCCGATACATATTATAGAGGTAAATATGATTAATCTAAATAAAGGAATTCCGGTCACTGCAATTCAAGAAAAAGTAATCGAATCAACACAAGCCGAAACAAAGCTAATAAATCTCTACATTGATATGATAAATATCATAAGAGACAGGAACTTTGTAGGCACAGATAGCAGATGTAAGCCTGAAAGCTACGATAAAATATCTTTAGAAATTTCTAACAGTAGAAGAACCGTAGCCAATGCAATTAATAAAGCAAAGGATAATGGTAATATTGACCAATTGAAAAAGGTGGCTTTCAAACTTCTAAAGGCGGGAATATGAAGGACGAACAAATCAAGGAAATGTTAAAAGATAATTGGATCGGAAAGCGAATCACTTATCAAGGGAAACGCTACGAAGTGGTATCAGAAGAAAAGGGGAAAATACAAGTAATTCCAACTACACTAGGCTTTCATTCTGGAAAGTGGATTGATAAAAGCGAGGTGAGTTTATCCTAGTCCAGACTCAGATTCTATTTTAAGGCAAGTGATGTATAGCTCAGTGTTATCATACTTGCCTTTTTCTTTTTCTGAAAGGGTGTTTTGTTTTAATTCCTTCGCTTGCTTATATAACTCTGAATTATTGATATAATCGCAAAATTCTTTCTGACTGCAATTTAATTTAGTTCTAACTTCTTGGATTTTCTTTCCTGCTTCTAACCACTTATCTAATCCTTCGGCTTTGTTAAAATGTCCTGAGAGTGCAGCAACTATAGCATCGTTGTAAAGTTTAAAAGAATCGCCACTTGGTCCAAATACATGTTGTCTATTTTTCCCGTCGATGACTAAAAACCATTTTCGGCCTTCTCTTGCGTGTAGTGAGATACGAACCATTAGACCGGTTCCGTCCCAAGCGTCTTGAACAGATTCAATTGAATTGATTGGAGAATGAGGCATTAATAACAGTTGTTTTCTTAACTGTCACTTATCGGCAAGAACTTTTTACGCCTCCCCTACTCGGAGAGGGGTAATTATGCTAATTTTTTCGGGAAAAATACCACATTAGAAGTGCTTGTGACCGATTTGGTCACATACTGGTCACAACATGTCACAGTGCTTTCCTTGCGGCTTTCTGTTACACGCTTGCGGCTTGCTTGTGCGCGCACCCTTAAAATAATATCTAAGGCTTCATCTTGTGGAAACTTAGGGAATAGTTTTAAGATTTTTTCAGGATCTCTAAATTTCCAGTGACGAGAATTCCCTTTTAGCAAAGCCATGTTCTGAATTTGTTCAACTTCCACAGAGTCAACTTTTCTGACTTCGATTTCCAAAGGTTTCATAACTATTTGTAAATTTTCAAAAAGAGCAACTAACATGATAGAAATAAAAAAGCCAAAAACAAGTCTCAAAACTAACCAAAAAGTTTCCTGAGTAGAGAGAGAAGAAAACGACAAAGATAGTTTATCAAACTGAGAATATTTTACTGGAGACAAAGCCAGAAATTCTTTATTTCCTTTTTCAATCTCGGATACTTTTTTCTCAAAATCTTTTTTTTCTTTCTCCCATTCTGCTCTTAATCTAGGAACATCGGCGTTGTAAAGTTTTAACTGAGTATGAGACCACCCTAGACCTTCGATTTCATTCAAAGAAACGAACCTTGGATAAACTTTTTCTTTACCGATAGACGGGGTAGTTTGCACTTGGCATTTTTGCCAGTTATGGATTTTACAGAATTCAGCTTGCATTTCTTCCAAAGACTTTTCTTTAACGGACACCCCAAACTTTTGTAGATTTGCCATAAAATTAAAAAGCAATAAAAAAATGACTACTGGAATCACTAATTTTCTCACATACCTTTCAGCCACAAAAAGGGCAAGTATCGTTCCAATCCCATAAAGCACAGATTGGTAAATATCCTTAGAGATAAGATAAGACGAGTTACCGTTAAAATATGCCTCTATTGCAGAAAAAATAATAATTATTGCAATTAATCCGATTCGTTCTAGTTTAATGTTGTTCATAAATTTTTCCATAGTGGCAGTCTTTACAGGCTGCCTTTTTTTTAGTTTTCT
>Ga0075158_10001543_pt1 | contig 17292 bp, 13 predicted proteins | sample JI91814BDNA_FD_70968 | JGI IMG/M metagenome (GOLD analysis project Ga0075158, IMG submission 70968) | Wastewater effluent complex algal communities from Wisconsin, to seasonally profile nutrient transformation and Carbon sequestration -... | ecosystem: Engineered > WWTP > Effluent > Algae... | reverse complement strand
ATGTAGACTACTTTTTAAAAGTTACTTCTAGTCTTATGTCTTATAGCCTTATAATATTATATTACATTATAATTAGAATATGGTATTATTAGAGTGAAGGATTATCTTGAATATAATACGATACTTCGCCAAACTCACCCCATGATACTGAAATCTTCAGCGGCAACCCTTCCTCGTAGTTTATGTACACGCTAGACTTCTTACCACATAATGCGTGGATTTTCCCCAGTACCTTCATGACTACCTTGTTCATCTTAATAACCTTTTCTCCCATAATCTCAAACGTGGCGTCCACACCACTCGAAGAACCTTCGTTTAGATTCATTCTAGACACTGACGCTAGAACCATTTCTAGTGGGTTGGAGGTTATCATAGTAAGGGGATTAGAATAGGAACCTGCTCTGGGAACAGCTATTTCACCATCCATATCTTTCTGACCTCTGTATGATCTGAATACAAACTGCGATGATTGTACCGCCATCTCCACATATATCGCCTTAGCAGAGTTTGCCTTTGTAAAGAAGTTTGCGAACTCGAAGGCGTTGTAGGTTGTGTCAAGACCACTATATTGTGGTTCTACAAACAACGTGGGTTCAATCTGTTCGGTTTGTACGTAACTCTTTCCTCCTCTTGAACCCGGTGTCGTTTGGACTACTGTTATGTTAGATGCGCTTTTCTTCTTCATCAGGATTACATTAGTGGCGCCTGTTGCTTTCTTCGTATTCAACGCCATCTGCTTTACATTGAATCCCACGATTCCGCTGTCTACAGGATTGCCATCAGGATCGGTGTAATTGGTACTATAACCACATAAATCCGGACGTTGTGTCGATACATAAGCGCTAACTGAGATATAGTCCTGAGCGCTGGTTTCTCTTACGAAAATACCATATTTGGGCATTAGCATGGTGCAGTTGGTTCGAAACTGTCTTAACATTTCCCAGAACGCTCCGAATTCCGGAGGCTGTTTAAGATTGATTACAAAGTCATACTCTGCAAGGTTAGCGGAATCCATGGACTAAAGAACCTAAGAACTTCCGTGGTGTATAGAAAGAAAAATATTATTATTTAACATCAAGATTATCATCTTTAGCCGCGACTATCGCATCATCCTCGCCCTCAGACCATGACGGAGCCCAATGTCCAAGTTATGGACGAGGTACAAATCGAAGATGTGAGTCCTAAAGAAGAGGTTATTATAGTACCTTCCATTATAGCGGTACCGTTACCACAATCGTTTACATTTCCCGGTTTAGATAAATGGCCTTTGACGTACTTGCCCACTGCATGCGGTGCCAACAATTTCTACCATGCTGTTCTACAGAGTTATTTTACTCCATATATGGTTGGAAATTACAATGGTGTCGCAGCAACCAGGGATGACGTTGCAAACGCAGTTAGCAGCCTTATCTACAATACTCTATGGGAACCCTACAGCAACATAGATAAGTTGGGTACCAAGAATTATCAGATGGTGGACCCCACTCTTTCTGGACTCGGTAGTGAACGAGTTGCTTTAGCATTAGACAATATCTGCAGAATACCTTATCTCCCTACTGAGATAATACATCGCAAGTACTTGTGGCATATATGTCATCAATTGAACATTAACATCTATGTATTAGACACACAGAGAAACTTATGTTATTCGAGTGATACTTCAGATAGTAGGTTGATGCGAAGTATTTGCGTGATATGGAAAGATGGTTTCTTCCATACAGCAGGACTTAGCTTAGACAATGGGGGACATGCTACATTCTTCGAGAAGGGAAACGAATTCACTGGTATGTTGGAGCTTCTATCCAAGATAATAGTAACTCAACAAGCTCCACTTCAGCAAGTACCACTTCAACAAGTATTTCCTCAGAGTTAAATAGTATCGAATTACCCATTAACGATCCTTAACTTTTTTAAAATGTTATAGTTAGCTCTACTTTAAGCGGAGCTCTAGACGAATATACCGAACTCACATGTATGGGTACCTGGATGTATGGAATACCTGATTTCAAATTAATTGTCTGATTGATAATATTCTTGTTACGTCCAGTCTCCCAACAGACAGTAGCAGAATTGTTTATTTTACGATCCGGCATACTATCGCCAAATGGAAAGATATCAATATGCTTCCATTCTTTGGACCACGTTAACAGAGACATTCTTATCTTGAAAAAGTTTCTATGTCTTTCTACTACCGCTCCATCTGCCGTTATAATACTATCTACTATGTATGGTTTGTAATGACAGATAGCGAAGCAACTGGTGGATGGTAATTTAGATGATTTCTGTTCTTCCATTATAGGTTTAATATTGATACCTGTTAAATCCGAAATAGAGGCGATGTCGACATCCCTTGAACGATCTCCTCTGCAACTAGCATCTGCGATCAGAGATAGTCGTTCTTCCACCGACTCGAAGTAACCCTCATAATAATCATTGTAACTCATTTTATGTAACTATCTATTTGCAATATGGGTATCAAAGGTTTAGGCAAATTCCTTAAGAGTGTCAAACGTCATTTCCAAACGGACTTGAGAACTATTCCTATTACTAATTTTAGAAACCACCGTATAGTTATTGATGCGTCCCATGTATCTCATCGTATGCTATATCGAGCACGGCAGAAGATTGTAAAGAAAACGAAATTATTGATCGAAGATGTAGATGAGGGTATTGTCCAACAACAATGGCTGTTGGAGATGTTAGAAGTAATACAGAAATGTAGACGCTATGGTATCAGGCCTATATTTGCATTTGATGGTAAGCCACCCAAGTACAAGATGGATACCATTGAAGATCGAGAGTCCGAACGTGAGGCTGTGTTTGAGCGCATTCGTAATTTGCGTATGATGATGAATTACGATCCAACCATGAACAATAGGGATAACATGAAAGAACTTGAATCGCTATGTGGTCGCGATACCACACCAGACAAGGAGAAGAAAATCAAGCTCAAAATGTTGCTAGATTCTCTGGGTATACCCTGGTTTCAATGTACTAGTGAAGCAGAGTGGTTAGCAACTGGGTTGGTACTGGAGGGTCATGCTGCTGCTGTGTGGTCAAACGACAAAGATAACCTAGCACATGGATGTCCCATTCTCATTTGTGAAGAAACAGCGTGGGTAATGGACGAAAATGGAGATAATGTCCCTGGTTTAGCTGTTATGTTCCTCCATGAAGCACTGTATACCACCCAACTATCCTTACCATCTTTTATTGATTTCTGTATTATGTGTGGTACTGATTATGGTAAGAACATGCCCGGCATCGCAGCAGAGAGATCTTTCCCACTGATCGCACAACATAGATTCATACCAGCATTGGAGAATACTCATGATCTATCGTGTCTAAAATGGAGAAGCGCACGTCATGCGTTCCATCGCAAACCATTGGAAAGTCTAATGGAACCAGAAGGGAGGTATGTACCTGGACAACCTTTCGATCTATCTATCCACCAACCAGCAGAGAATATTCGAGAGATATTCAGCGTCCTGGGACTACAGGATAAGGTAGATACTATGATTATGGCCATGCGTCCGGAGGATCCCGGGCTTCCTGGACTACCATACATGTACTCTAATATACCTATACAACCAGCGCCTGTATGGCCGCTGTATGTCGATGGTATGCTAGTAGAGGGACAGTGGTTCCAACCACAAGAAGAAAATCCGGAAGATAATATCGCAACTGGACCCCTTGCGAGAATGGCTAGGATGGCAGAATACTACAACTATGTCAATGGAATAAATGGCGCGGTCAATGGTGCGATTTTCCAATTAGAAGATGGTATACAATGCTCGTCGACATCTCAAACTACGAGTAGCCATCAAACACAGGCCTCATTCTACTACGGGCAGACACCTTATAATCAGTATAACCAATATGGGCAAACTGGGCAAGTTGGACAATATAATCAGTATGGGCAAACTGGGCAAACCGGTCAATATGGTCAGTATGGGCAAGTTGGACAAGATGCAGCATTCTCATTCGATTAAGTTAATTATGGTTAATAATGACAAACTTGTTACCATTAATGACACTTAGACATAAGCTTTTTAAAAACTAACATATACTACTTACATTCATGGATCAATCGTCATTGATATCTACACCCATAGCTATATCAGCTCTCACACCAATACCTACTATAATATCCGGTACAATACCCACTACTACACCTGCTAATGTAGCTTCTACAGCGCTTACAATTCCAAATAAGGGTAATATATTCTCCATATTCCAATGGATTAGCGCACAAAGTCGGATCTCACATAACGGTACTGCTGCCGCGGAGCCGCGAAGATTACTAACTATACACTCTGTAGAACAAGTCGTAGATCTAAATCAGCTATTCACTGGTAATTTTATATTTCTAGATGATTCAGACATATTAGATATGCGACAATGGTTATCTAATATGACATGGACCACCCTGGGTATAGGTATTGAAAGATTGACAGCTATGGTACATGTTAACTTTTTTAAATCTGTCGCGTTAGGATTACCAACTGGTAAGTACATAATTACATTCTTCAGTGATATGAGTCAGAGATTAGTAAGTTTACTTTTATCTGATGTTACCCCTGTCGCTCTTGAAGGTCATATTTCCAATAATGATGATATAATTACAGTGTACGATACTGAAACCGGTAGGGTATTAAAATTTCCTAGAATACCAGTTGTTTCCTTCACTGTTAAGTCATACGATATGAGTTGGTTGTCAGGGAGATGATACCGGTAATAGGCGACAAAAAAGAAACAGCTTGTCCGGATCTTCTCATGTTGCAATTTCGAGATGCAATTCCAGCAGCGTGAGATCTCCACTCACGCTTACGATATTAGGTTCCATGATGGAGGTCCAAATAATCAGCAATCTATTATCCATTCATGGTCCTTCGACCAGGACTCCAAACCTCATTTGCTGAGGGTCTTCGACTTTCCGGTGTTCTGTCGCATGCAGTTGCCTAGTTTTGTGATGAATGGCAGTGTCATGACGCCTATGATGTGGACACCGGAATCGCTCGACAGTCTGTTTGTAAGAATTAATCAGAAGCTAATGAACCAGCGTAAAGACCTTCCAACCAACTGGGTGCTTCAATATCAGGAGAAGATCTACTACTACAATGCCGGGCGTAAGTTCCCCATGCCGTTGGTATTCTTCAAGAACCAGAAGGCCATGCGTGACTTCATAAGTGTAATGAAATATCCAATATATACTTCCGAATGGGGATCGTTAAACTGTCACGTGTGGGAGGATGATATTCCGCCTATCCGTAAATGGATCACGGCGTGTGCAAGTAAGGATAGCGAAGGTAAAATCGTAGATGAGCTTACGTTCTGCGGATGGATGAAATGTAATGCAACACTAGTACCAGAGAGTCTAAAGGTGTCGACTATAGAACATGAGTATTTTGTGTCATGGACGGATGTCAGGCCTATACCGGTAGCAGAATGCGAATCCTGGGCCACCTCTCCACTAGTGTTGTCGTTCGATCTGGAAAATTATTCACATATGCCATTATGTTTGCCTAAGCACGATCATCCCGAAGATGCAGTTATTATGAACTCTTGTATTGTTCAGCGACAAGGTTCAGATAATAGTACACGAATGCGATATTGTTTTGTGTTAGGTAACTGTCCGGACATACCAGAGACAGAGCTACCAAATACCAAGATTATATGCGTTGCTGACGAAGTAGATGCCATTCTAAAGTTCGGAGATCTAGTGCGGGAAGTCGATCCAGATATTATCACAGGTTATAATATACAAGGATGGGACTATCCCGCTTTAGATGCCAGACTTACCACTATTTATGGTAGCAAATGGCCTACTATGGGCCGTATCAGGAACGAGCAGACGAAGTTAGTTAGTAAGACATGGCAATCCAGCGGTTATGGATTTATGAGATTGAATTATTTGGATATGGAAGGTCGTATCAGTATAGATATGCTGCCATATGTTCAACGCGAACCAGTGAAGTTACGTAGTTATCGTTTGGATAAGGTAGCAGCACACTATCTAGGTCGCGGTAAACATCCAGTTACTCCTCAGGACATCTTCGAAGCATTCCGTTTGATGCGTAATACTCTAACAGTGTTATATGCATTCAATGAAGCTGCTAAGTTGGATCCAAGTGTGTTACAGGACACCAGTTATCAAGAAGCGTTCAATAGAACTCTAGAGTTATACAAGGAGGCACTAGAGAAGTACAAGAAGGTAGTGCGTTATTGTATAGAGGACTCTGAAGTTACTATAGACTTGTTCTTCAAGTTAGATGTATGGTTTGCTCTTATTGGATTGGCTCGCGTTGCCGGTGTTACGCCATTGGAATTGGTAAACAATGGTCAGCAGCGTAGATGTATATCACTGATCTACAACAAGGCATGCGCTCGCGATATCGTAATAGATAAACGCCAGGAGCCCAAGCTTCCATATGCAGGTGGTCATGTAGGCCAACCAGATCCAGGTGTGTACGATTGTATTATGTTCTTGGATTTTGCATCACTGTATCCCAGTATTATCCAGGCTTATAATATATGTTATACCACCTTGGTACCTCCAGAGCTATTCGACAAGATACCGGATGATCAAGTTCATATTATTAAATTCCAGCAGGAGGAAGAGGAAACAGGACCAGAAGACGATGATGACGACTTGGACTACGAGACTATCAAGCGCAGACGTAAAGCGAAGAAGGCAAACGCGCCTACAGTTACTAAAGACTACTGTTTCAAATTCGTTAAATCGCCCGAGGGTATATTACCGACTATATGTAGAGAGTTAGTGAATGAGCGCGCGTACGTTCGCGATGTCTTGCTGCCGGCAGCCACCGGTATCTTGAAGAAGGTACTCAACTGTCGTCAGATGGGTCTGAAGATCACTGCTAACTCAGTGTATGGATTCTTAGGTGTCGAAGGTGGTAAACTTCCATTGAAGGAGGGCGCTATGTGTGTAACTGCTAAGGGCAGAGAACTTATTCTATGGGTTAACGAGTTCTTGAAGAAGGAGTACAACGCTAGTATTGTATACAATGATACCGATAGTGCAGCCATTCAGGAACCAGGTCTTACAGATCGTAAGAAGGTAAATGCCAGAGGTCATGAGTTAGTTGAAATCATTAACGCTTTCCTACCTCCACCACTCAAGCTTACTTATGAGAAGGGTGGTTTGATGCTCATTTTCTGTAAGAAGAAGTATGAGTTGATGTACATCACAGACAAAGGAGAATTGGAGTTGGGTAAGGATGGTAAATATAAGTTGCTTTCTCGCGGAGATGTAATGGCTAGACGTGAAAACTGCAGCTTCATTAAGAAGTGGTATCATGAGTTGCTCATTTGCGTGATGGAACGCCGTCCTATCGTAGAAGCAGTAACTATCATCATCAAGTATACTATGGAGTTGTTGGAGGAGAAGGTACCTGATGAACAACTAGAGGGTATCCGCGGATTGGCGCCTCACTACAGCAGCGTCAACTATCCTATGAATATCTTCGCTAACCGTCTGAGACAGGCTGGTAAGAGCGCAGTACCTGGAGACCGTATAGAGTTCTTGTTCATTAAGGATCCTCCCATTGCACCTACCGATCATGTAGGATGGAAGATGTATACTCCAGATGAAGTCCAGGAAGCCAAGGCGCGTGGTAAACCACTGAAGATTGATTATGCATTCTATCTACAGCGCGTGTTCAAGAACCACATTAATCAGTTGTTCTCAGTTGGATACAAGGAGGAGTTGAAGAAGTTAACTGGTATCAAGTACCGTCCTATTAGAGGGCAGAAGGATCGTACGTTGGATACAATCTGTGATATCTTCTACTTTTATGAACGCGATGGTTATCGTAAGTTGATTCCTATGATGAAGGATTGGATCATTGAAGAGCTGAAGCCTAAGGATTGCGCCTTCGTTATTGATGGTGTACCTACAGCGCAGTCTACTAGTGGTCAGTATTATAGTAACCAGTATTCAGGACAATATGCCGGGCAGTACTCAGGACAGTATGGAGCTATCCCTCAACAGGGTAGTGTGGACTTTACTAATGTTGCACATAGTAACGCATGGTATCCTAATAGCAACTATGATGCTAAGTTTGATCTGGATAATGGAATTAGTAATCAAACTAGTAGCCAGACTAATAGTCAAGCTAGTAACCAAGTTCCGTACAATCCATATTACAACTATGGTATCAGCGACCCTAGTAATGTCAATGGTGGTATGGATGCAGTATTTACATTCTAACTATAGTAGCTATAGATTTTTAAAAACTAAGTATACGACTAAAGCTATATGTTGTTATAATAACATATACATTACGTTCTACTATAGCAATGAATCCAGTTAGATTACGTAAGGTTCAACTATATGAACTTATACCTGGTAAACCTATATCCGATATCTTAGGCGATTCTATCATCAAACTGAAGTCGCTAAGTGGCGGAGTTTACACTAAACTTATACGTATAGCAGATTATCGCGGGAAAGGATTCCCTCTCCGTGGTAAATTAGATGAACAACATATAGACGTTATACTGCAACATCTGAAAGATTCATCAAATATTGAAGGTCTGACTGTAAAACTTGTTATTAGGTATCATTATGATGATGAGCTTCTGGTTATCCGTACTATCATAGATAAGGATAGAGTAACAGTGTTGTCGAGAAGAGGGGTCTCTCAGTCAGCTCCAACTGTCGTAGGTCTTATTACAGACGCTCTAGTGGAACATAAAGCCAAACACTTATGGATTCCGGAAGACAGTAGCAATCCTAATGTCTATGTAACATCATTGGAGACTAAGAACATTGAAGCCAAAGATATACTAAACTTGATCGATATTACGTATTTCAACCGATTCAGGAAGATCAAGGTATACTTAGATTATTCGTATACTGAACCTGAAAGCGTATAAGGATATAGTTTTTAAAATCTGCGTATAGTGATATCAGGACAAGGTAAAAATATGTTAAAAATCTGACCTAATATCACGCGATGTATGTGGTAGCCCTCCTTTCCCTTTCCCCTACATTGCAACATGGAAACCTCTAACTATACTAGCTCCGATAAATCCGAACTTACCATCGATAGCGGCTATACTACAGATGAACTATGTGCACTAGCCCTACTAGATGAAGAAATTGTACCTGATTTGGTATCTCCATTCCGTTCCTGGACTGACAACTTTGTTTGCGGTTTAGGTACGTTCTCGCGAGAGCAGGTTGTGAATGACTTGTCTAATGCTACCACCAACCAAACGGTACCTTTCACCTTCAACCCAGATGATGCGCATGTACAAGAGTTACGTCACTTACTTTCAAAGGACGGCGATAAGCCAGGAGAACGTCGTATGAAATGGTTGAAAGAATGGTCAGACACCCAGCCACTAACCATTGAATACCAAGGCGTTACCATGTCCAACGGTATATCTGGGACACCAGGTAGTATAGGTAGTCTGAAGTTCGTAATTAATGGTACCCCTGAACCAAGCGAAATTACGCCAATAATCGCCGATAATCTCGTGTAATCTGTCTCTAACAGTTGTTACACAACTTTTTAAAAACTAAGTATGTAGGAGGAAGAATAATAGCAGTATCTAAACGATGTTACTCTAATATAAATATATTAAAATGGTGCTGATGTGCAGCTTAGCATTCTGTACCAGAAAAGCATTCAGATACTGCACTGTAGAGGTTAACGAAGGAAAAATAAAGGATTATTTTCTTTGTGGTAGATGTATGAATAGGTGTAACGTCATATATCGTAGGAAGATTAGACTCCATGAAAGAGAGTCATAGCAGACATAATAAGATAGATATTACCGTATCTTCAATAGCAGTTACTATAGCTTTTAAAAATCTATACTAGTGTAGACCATACGTCTACAGATCGTTGCCCAGCACCGGATCCTCTTGACTCCCTTGTCTCTCTTGTCTCTCTTGTCTCTCTTGATCCTCTTTATTCCCTTGATTCAACAATCCCAGTTCCTTAGCGAGTTTAATGATAAAATCCAATGAGAACGACAATGAGTCGAAACCGTTAGGAGCGCCTTCAGTAACCACACACAATTCCATCTTTCCTGTTACGTCGCAGACACCACTTGGGTCTAGTTTAATTTTACACGATCGTGTCCAGCTTCCGTCAGGGTGCCTATCGGGCGGGAACGCAACCTTACGCTTTTTGCGATCGATTTTGATTCCTGGTTGAAGACTATTATCGAATGACATTATTGTTCTTAACGGTGATACGTTGTGAGTTGTAGTATCGTTGTGTTATATTGTAACTGTGTTACGGTAACATCATCACATCTTTAGCTTTTTTAAAAATATTGAATTCGGTACAGAATCTTAATATTATAATATCATAATAATATGAATATATTACGGGTGGAGGGGAATAGAGGAGTACACTTAGAAACCAAAGCCAGCAGCATAGTTGGTAACACCCTGCATGCGAGCCTGGCGTTTGAGCTCCTTCTTGATCTCGTTGTCTCGCTTACGACCAGCCTCACGTTTGTCCTGCTTAGCCTTACGGAAGTCCTTGTTGCGTTCACTGTCGTGGTAAGCCTTCTTGGCGCGAGAGATCAACTTGTACTCATCAACCAACTGCTGTCCGACCTGAGTGGGCTCGAATCCACGTCCTTCAAGATCGTAGTTCTTATCCAGCTCAATTCCATTCTGATCACGCTGAACCAACATCTCACGAGTGTACTTAGCAGGTTGGAGAGCGCCGGCAGAGTTAGTATAACCTCCAATCTTGTCAGCAACAACGTTACGAACACGGGCCTCGGCAGTGGGGTAGTTAGGGTCGTTGGCGGCAGCACTACGACGAGCAGCGTTCAACACCTTGTCCAAAGACTCAGGTCCAGGAGCCAGAACCAAAGCAGAGAACATGCGGAACATGAACTGAGGGAAGGCTCCAACAGCAGGGTAATCGACGGGGAACCGAGGATCGTTTCCAGACAAGTTAGCTTGGGCATTCAGACCAAACTGAACATACTGAACTTCGGCATCATAAGGCAGAATCAAGCGTCCAGGCTCGGCACGCTTCAAGTTATCCAAAGCAGACTGATTCCAGACGTTGGGAGTACGGACACGGGCCTCCTTGGGGATAGATCGGTATCTCCATCCCTTCTTTCCTTCGGGGGTCTTGGCATTGTAGGCACGCTCACGGTAACCAGTGCTGGAGTTATTCCAGAAATACTGGAACAGAGAAGTTCCGTTGGTTCCATTGAAGGAGTTGTAGAACTCAGCCATGTTAACAGGGACGTTATCGACGGTACCAGATCCAAGAGGAGTGTTGGCGCCAGCATTAGGGGCATTACGAGCACGAGCCATAAGGAACAGATCCTGGAAGGCATTGGAAGACAGAATACCGTTCTTGGCATGGAACAAGAAAGCAGCATCATTGGTTTTTCCGGTAGCCTCAGCAACATAGGGGGCAACAGCTCTAACGAAGGCAACAACATCAGCATCACCAGCCTGGATAGCATAACCACTCTTGAAAGAAGAAGGATGGTAAGGGTTTCGTCCGCGCTTACGGGAAGCAACGAACAAAGGCTTCAAATACTTCAGACGAGCAACGTACTCTGCGGCCAACTGAACCAAGTACTTCTCATGCATACGGAAAACACCGCGGAGCACGGGTTGATCACCGGCAGAGGGAGCCTCGAAGAACTTAATGCGGAACTCCTGACCGTCGTAGGGGTGGGCAACTCCTTTAGGAAGAGACAGAACCTTCTTCTGCAACAACAGAATAGCCTTAAACTCATTGACGAACTCATCAGTAATCTCACGGGCAGCCTTACCAAAATCAGTCTTGTTGGTATGACTCACCAAGCGTGCGACGAGGGCATCACGTTCGGGGTTCTCGTTCTTCTTCTTGGGTGACTTAGGGAGCTCAAACTGTCCTTGTTGATAGAAAGTCATTTTTGATTAAATGTTAGGGTGATTGAGTAAAGAATTTACGTGCAGGTTCCGCGGAAGCTGATTACTTTGATCTCAAAGGTGTAGTTTAAGATTGGTGCCGGGATTGCTACTCAAACATCACCTCGCATTCGCCCGGAATAAATATATTTTACTATATGTCTTAGTTACCATAGGATAACAGAAAATAAAATATAATTCATGTTTAACAGTATAGTAGCTACGGTGTATCTTAAAAGATAGATATAGATAGAAACAGACCTAAAACAACCCAAGCAGACGTAAAACTTATACAATCATGGAGACTGGCGTCAGCGGTAAGCAGCTTACCAGATTCAAACTAACGTTAATACAACCGGAGCAGGATCGTTTCCATAACGTTGAACCCGGGGACGTTTGCTATGATCCTTTTTACAGACCCCATGGTCCTACTCCTTGGGGCGTTCCTCATGAGGCTATCATTCCCGTGGAACATGTAAACATCGATGGTAAGGACTTACTGCACTATACTCCAGAGAAAGATTACCACATGCTCTTATACAGCGTACTGGAATGGGCATCTCCGTCAATCAGAGTCAAAGACGAATTCAAAGACTGCATTAGGATCAAGTTATGTCTGAACGCTGGGAATGCTCCATTCCGTAGTGGTAACTTGAAGATCTGCGGTGAAGTATTGCAGACCGTCGACGATGTGTCCTATGACCAGTTTCTCCAGCATTACCGCCAGATGATTGGAGAAGAGGCTGACCTCATGGAAGATTTGGGTAATGTATCAGAGTTGCAAAATTGGCAAACTGTGTTACCCCGATATCCTTTCTTTGTTGTCCATCCATGGATGTACAATATCTACCAACATAACAAGATCCCTTTGTTTTTCTACAGTGAGAATGACGTACGACACACCTACCACGCCTCGTTGAAGTTGAGCGATATTCTGTACATGCAGCAGTTGACTGACGATGGTTGGGTGGATACTCCTCCTGATTTCGATTATCTGGAAGGTGTGGATAAAGACACCAAGTTGGAGATTCCTAGAATGCGAGGATTCTTCTTCAACTATCCCGATGCCGAGATTGAGAAGCGCAAGAACGATCTCAAATTGTACTATGAGATGAAAGCGCGTGGCGAAGATGTGCGTGATATGTTCAACGGTGAGTACCACTTCATCGATATGTTGGCACCTCCTGAGACTAAGTCCATCAATCCAATCAGATATGGAGAGTCCATCAACATTAAGTTACATACCGACACTGGATGTGTTGCTATTCTGGGGTGTATGAGGAACATGGAAGTAGATTCTAAGACTATGCGAGCCAAAGTTGACGGACGCTATGATCGAGCCAACTACACCACCAACCACAGGGACGCGAAAACAGGATGGTCCCCTATATCCAAGATAGGTTTGGATATGGGCGGTAATCCCATTATCTCTCTGTCTGACGGACGCAGATTTGAGAAGGGATATCCCAAGGGCGCATTTCCCAGTAGACCCTACACCAAAGGTCATGTGGCTATCGCATTATCCAATGATACCACCTGCACAAATCCCGAAGTGTCTACCGTATTGGCTGGGATATCTGCATCTCTACAGCTGGTATGCGGTAATACTGACATCTTTCTCAACAACACCGAAACAGATAACAAGTCCAATGTACCTAAGTTGAAGTTGGTATCTAAGATGAACCTGGTGGATTTGGGATCGTCTAGTTCGTCTTCTCCATCTAAATTATCGGACGAAGATCCGAAGAAGTCCGAATCTGAAGAGACCCAACTGTTTCTACCTTGCGTTAGACAGGTGGTGAAGAGATGGTATAGAATCGTCTACTCGGAAAAGGACAAGAAGTTCATCGTGGTTACAGACATGAGTGAGCTGAATAAATCCATTATTTGAGCTCATAGTGGATAGCAGGTTTTAAAAAAGATTATTGTTCAATATCGAGTTAGATAAGGGAAGCGTAGAATAACGGTAACAGAGATGAGGGCTGTTACCAACTTCGAAATTGCAAACGCCAAACTCCTCTCCGACACCATTTATCATCCGACAACTCAACCAATAGCGTATAACAGCTAGTATTATCTTTGACAATATGGACGGAAACTATAAAGGTGCGGAACACACTTATGTCGTGCGAACACTCGAATCGTTGAAAACGCCTGCTATCAGTAAGCGTTACTCGTTGCCTGAAAATGTTAAAACTATGCTTCGGACTATGCCTGAGCCATTTACGAATGCTTATTCTACTCATACATTTCTAGATAAGTACAGTAGATGGGTATACGATGCCAAAGGTGGTAGACGCAAGGAGCGCTGGGCTGATACCACCATTCGTTGCGTCGAAGGTACTGTAGAAGCAGATCTTCAGTTTCGTGAGGACAATGGCATTGAAGTCGACATGGATCGTATGAGTGAGTTCGCCACTAGAGCAGCATACTCTATGTTCCGTATGGAATGGACTCCTCCTGGTCGTGGATTGTTCTGTATGGGTACAGACTACATTCGTGAACGAGGTGCGGCTGCTCTCAACAACTGTTATGCAGTATCCCCTGGCGACAACATTGTCAAGGCCATGACTTGGACTGCAGACATGTTGATGTGTGGTGGTGGAGTAGGTATGGATACTACTTGGACTGGTAAATTGGTCGAACCAAACAAGTTAGATAACTTTACCTATGTCATCCCGGACACGCGCGAGGGTTGGGCTTCAGCTATTGAGTTACTGCTGAGGTCATACGTTCCCATTGATGGAGAAATTACTAACAAGTTCCCATTGTTTGACTACTCCTTAGTGCGTCCGTATGGTGAGCCTATTAAGGGCTTCGGTGGTACCTCCAGTGGTCCAGAACCATTGCGTCAACTGTTGTGCAGATTGGAGATCTTTATGGATACCCATATCTTGTACGCCAGACATACCAATCCTAGCTGCATCTTGACCATGGTGGATCGTTTATTCGAAGCTGAGGCCCTGGGATACAAGTATGCTTCTGACTACGTTCCTGCGAAAGACTCCAAGGAAGATCCAACTCCTAGAGGTAGATTGGAACAGTTGAAGGATGAGATCCGCAGCCAACCCAACAAGACTTATGGTCGCACTCGATTGATCGCTGATATGCTTAACTCTCTTGGCGATTGTATTGCTGCTGGTAATGTACGTAGATCCGCTGAGATCTTGTTAGGTGCTCCATCTGATGAGGAGTTCCGTCAGTTGAAGAACAAGACACTCAACCCTGAGCGCGAACCCATTATGTTCGCTAGCAACAACAGCATGCGCTTTGAGAAGAATGAAGACTTCAACAAGTATCTTCCAGGATTAGCTGAGAGTATCATTCAGAACAATGGTGAGCCCGGCTTCTTCAATCTGATCAATGCACGTAAGTATGGACGCCTGGGGGAGACTAAGTATGGTCCTGACCCCGGTACTTTGTTGAACCCTTGTGGTGAGACTATTTTGTGTTCATATGAACCTTGTACTCTAGCTATGATCTGTCCAATGAAGTGCTTCATTCTGAATGAAGACGGTACATACGACATTGATTGGTATCGTCTGAATGAGGCTACTGAGTTTGCTACTTGGTATGCTACCACTGTCACAACAGTTAAGCATCACTGGCAGGAGACTCGGGACATTATGTCCAAGAACCATCGCATTGGCGTATCTCAGGCCGGAGTTAGTAACAGCTATGAGTTATTGGGTCCCACTAAGTTGGTACAGATGTCTGAATCTATGTACGATACTGTACGCGCTACCAACGATCGCATTTCAGCTGAGTTGGGTATCAATCGCGCTATTCGTACTACAGTCATTAAACCAGATGGTACATTGGGTATTATCATGGAGTGTAACAATGGCGTCCACTTCGCTATTAAGCGATATGCTAGACGTAACATGATCTTGCCTAAGGGTTCATTGATGGCTGATGTACTGAGAGACGCTGGCTATCCTATCGTTCAACATAAGAACCAAGTGAACTCTTGGGTAGTGGGCTTCCCCATTAAGTCCGGATGTCAACGTGTAGCATCTGAGGTTGGTATCTTTGAGAAGTTTACACTGGCTGCGCTAATGCAGAAGTACTGGACCGACAACAGTGTGTCCTTCACTGGCGACATCCAGATGCCTATGGAAGAGGCAGATGTACACAACGTGCTGGCCGGCTTTGCCAACCAAGTGAAGGCTGTGTCCATGTTGCCGGTATACGACGATAATGCAAAGTATGATCATCTACCATTTGAGAGTATCACTGAAGAGGAGTACATTGCGATGGCATCTAAGATAGTTGCTCTAGATTTCTACCAGTGTTTCGTCGAAGACGCTAAAGAGGAACGCGGTTGCAACGGCGACTACTGTGGACTAGCTGCTAGCGTGGAAGCAATGGGTTGCGGTAGCAGTGGAAGCAGTCGTTCTATTGCTGCTACCGACGCGATTGAGACATTCTAACGTTACTGGGACCTTGTAACCCAATAAGTAGATACTAGTTTTTAAAAACTTGGTATACCAACCCATATACGCGACCCTACTGTTAATCAGCATAACTATTACCTAGCAGCGTGTCTCTGGTGTCTCATTATAGAACTCTTCCGACAGTTAAAACGTAACTTGTAATCTGCTACTTCGGTAAAACGTTCGTTCAGAATTTTGGAGATGTCATCGTCAGAGAATCGCTTATAACAAACTTGACCACTATTGACAACAGATCGCCAATCTTCAACGTTGTCCTCATCGTCGCTATCGCTAGGATAATCGCAACATAGGCTATTAGCGTTTTCAATAATATGGAGACCCAAAGTATTTCCAGCTACATTTTCATTGACGAATAGATTACATAATAAACCGGGAGGCCACTCACCATCAGGATATAATAGCTGTTCCCGTCGATGACAACATGATAAAATAAAAGGTAAGTTTGCCAGTAACTGCGCTCGATTTAGATGAACATCTGTTTCGTGATAGTTATCCCCTTCAGGATCCAGTTTCAGAACAACGGTTCGTAGTCCCAAACATTGGAAAGAGTCGGGTAACTCATACGTAATAGTTTGTCTCTCACTATCAAGTGTAGGCCAAATATGGGCGGGCATCTTCGGACAGGTTCAAACAAGTTTTTAAAAATGGTAACGGCTTTAGATAATCGTTTACTAAATATAACTATTGAATTGGAATACTGAACTTGAGTATCTAACATGGTATTAGGGTGCAACGCGATTAGGGGCGGATGCGCTAATGGCGCCATCATCGATATGGTTCAACATAGCAGATCCAGGATACTTGATTAAGTTTCTAACATAGTCGAAATCCGCCTGCGACACAGTCTGATAGCGACTCAACATCCTAAGGCAGTCTCTATCACTAACGACAGCGTAATTCTTGTAGTCTGTACCCTTAATTAAA
>Ga0075158_10001541_pt1 | contig 17311 bp, 19 predicted proteins | sample JI91814BDNA_FD_70968 | JGI IMG/M metagenome (GOLD analysis project Ga0075158, IMG submission 70968) | Wastewater effluent complex algal communities from Wisconsin, to seasonally profile nutrient transformation and Carbon sequestration -... | ecosystem: Engineered > WWTP > Effluent > Algae... | reverse complement strand
CGGGAGCCCGCCCGGCAGTAGCTCCCACACCCGTTTGCGGGTCTTGGCCCGCGCGGCCGCGACCCGCTTCGCCGAGGTATCGGCCAGCTCGTCCAACGCGCGCCACACCGTCGCCGGCGAAGCCACCGGCCCGAGCACCTGGTCGTGGTGACGCAGCGTGTCGATATCCGAGATCGCTTCACCACCGGCGACCAGCATCGTGGCCACATCCACCAGCACCCGGCCCCGGTCATGCCCCGGGACGAAACCGCGCCGCGCCAGAGCCCTCGAGAGCGTCTCGGTCAGGCCGACCCGATCAGCCAGCAGCCGCACCGCGACACTGCCCGCGTGGGCGACCACGCCCGACCCGTCACCCGATACCGCCAACCCGCTCGACCACGAAGTACGCTTCACCTACGCAGTGCCTTCCCGCTCAGGAACTTTGAACTGTCGTAAGTCCAAGTATCCCGTTGCAGGACAGGCACTTCCGTACTTTCACACCCCAGACACGCCGATCACCCGTGAACGATCGAGGCTAGGGCGGGTAACGCGATTCCTCGCGGATAACGAGAAACTAAAGCGGGGATGCCTGATCGTCGGAGACCTTGGTCCAGTCCGGAGCATTCGCGGCGCGGCGCTTGTCGAAGCGCAGTCCGATCAGAGCCGCGACGAAGTAGAGCACGATGAGCGGCGCCGCCATGAAGAACATCGTGACCGCGTCGGGCGTCGGGGTGACGATCGCGCACACGATGAAGATCACCACCATGGCCGGGCGCCACTGGCGCATCAAACTGCGGCCGGGCAGGGCACCGACCGCGATCAAGCCGACCAGGGCAACCGGTAGCAGCCAGGTGATGCCGAACGCCAAGATCATCCGCGTCACGAACCGGAAGTAGAGCGCCGCCTCGGGCAGGTTGTAGGCGTTCGGCGGGGTGAAGCCGAGCAGGATGTTGACGGCCTTGGGCAGGATCCAGTAGCCGAAGCCGCAGCCGATGAGGAAGAGCGGGATCGTCGCACCGATGAAGACCAGCGAGATCTTCTTCTCGCGCTTGGTCAGGGCCGGGACGATATAGGCCCAGGCCTGATAGAGCCAGACCGGGCTGGAGAGGATCAGGCCGGTCCACAGCGCCAGATTGATCCGGGTGCTGAACGCGGCCGTCAGACCGGCGAAGTTCAGCGCGACCTTGTCCGCGTCATAGCCGCGCTCGCGAGCGACCTCGGTGATGGGGGCGGTCAGGTGTGCGTAGACGAAGTCGAAGGTGAACCAGCCGACGATCGAGAAGACGACCATCGCGAGGGCGGACTTGACCACCCGGTTGCGGAACTCGATCAGATGCTCAATGAGGGGCATGCGCCCCTCCGGGTTGTCCTTGCGACTCACCCGCGAAGAGCGCCCCGGGACTCGGAGCGCCACCGGCTCAGGACTGGTTGTCGGTGCGCGGGCTCTTGTCGTCGCGCAGCGCGTTGCCGTCCTGCGGGTTCGAAGCGTCCTTGCGGGCCTGGTCCTCGGCCTTCATCTCGTTGACCTCGGCCTTGAAGACGCGAGCCGAACGGCCGAGCGAACGGGCCGCGTCGGGCAGGCGCTTCCAGCCGAAAAGGAGAATCACCACCAGGGCGATGATGATCAGCTCGGGGGCACCAAGGCTGGGCATGGCGGGCCTTTCGGATGACGGACGTTGGGTAGGAGTCTAACGCCGGGCCCAGCGCGGCAGGTTCGCTTCGCGCCGAGTCCGTCGTTCATTCTCGACGGTCGCACGCGTTGCTGTGCGTTCCCTGTACATCGTCTCTGGGTGCTCGAAGACCGCCAGCCGGGCCGGGGCGAGGGGCGGCCGCTCGGCGGCGGAGTCCAGGAGGGCCGTGGCCGCGCCGAGGTCGCCCGCCGCCACGCTCAGCGCCTTGGCCGAGCGCCAGGTCGCGCGGGCGCGCCTCCAGATCCACCAGCCACCACCGCTCAGGATGCCCACGAAGACGAGCAGCCACGCCCACCAGGTCATCGAGCATGCACCTCATTCGCCGCGGTGCCGTCGCCGGTTTCCCCCACTGGTGTCTGCGTGTGCCCGTAGGCCGCGAGCGCCCGCCCCGCGGCCTCGCTGACCTCACGCGCGAGTTCGGGCGGGGCGACGACCCGCACACCGCCACCGGAGCGCAGTGCCAGGCGGCGCACCCAGCCGGTCTCCCCCGCCCGGAGCGTCACCCGGCGCGTGGCCGGGCCGTCCTCCTGCGGCAGGTCCACGGATTCGACCGGATAATACTCGGCGACCCATTCCCAGCCGGTGCTGAGGTCGAGGGTGATGACCGGGTGGTCTGCGGAGGCGACGAAAGTGCCCGCACTCAGGTCACGGGTCCGGGCGTCCGGCGGTGGCGTGCCGTCGGCGTCGAGGATCTCGATAGTGGTGATCCGGTCGAGCCGGAAGAGCCGGGTGTCGCTGGCGCGATGGCACCAGCCTTCGAGATACCAGTGTCCCTCGATGCCCAGCAGGCGCATCGGGTCGACATCGCGTTCGGTGCTCTCGTCCCGCGCGGGGACGTGATAGCGCAGGTGGAGGCGGCGGTGCGCCTTGAGGGCATCGGCAACCACGGCCCGGGTGTCGGCCGTCGAGGCGTCATCGAGGACCGCCTCGACCCTGCCGCCCTCCCCCATGATGCTTGCCGCCGCGGCCTCGAGCTTGGCCAGGGCGCGTTCGACGACCGGGGCGTCGGTGACGCCGTCGGCGCCGGCGAGTGCTCGCAAGCCGACCATCAGCGTCAGGGCCTCGGCGCGCGAAAGGCGCAGCGGCCGGGCGATGGTCTCGGCGTTGCGGATGAAAATCTTGCCGCCCTCGGTGGAGACATCGATCAACTCATCGGTCATCGTGCCGTAGCCGCACATGAACAGCAGATCGAGATCAGCCTGCAACTGCGCGACCGAGACCCCGAGCTCGCGGGCGGCCTGATCGATGTCGACGCCCTGCCGGTTGACCAGCCAGGGCACCAGGCTGAGCAGACGTGGGACGCGCGCGCTGGCGCTCTCCGCGATGATCACGCTGCCCCCTCCCGCGCGGAGCCGGCCGCTGCCCCGGCGAGATTGGCGATGACCGCCGCCCGCAGGTCGTCAGGGAGATCGACGATGACGTCGTCAGCGTAGGAGGCGAGCTCGCTCGCGGTGGCCGACCGATCCGCATACGGCAGGCGAAGCGTGGTCCAGTCGGGAGCATCGTCGACGATGTCGCTGCGCGCGCGCAGCGCGTGACCCGTGCCCGGACGCACCCGCACAAGAGCGACGTATGCCGTGTCCGCCTCCCGCCGACGGCCCACCATGGCGGCCGGATTGTGGTGCGGGGGAACGGCATACGAGCCGGAGGCGCCGACCGTGCGGACCGCGCCGGCGATCCGGCTGAGGCGGAAGACGCGGGGGGCGTCGCGGTCGAGGTCGTGGCCGGTGAGATACCAGCGGCCCGAGGCCGTCGCCAGGCCCCAGGGGTGGACACGCCGCGTGGCGGGAGCGTCGTGGCCGGGGCGCGCATACTCGAAGCAGACCGGGGTCAACGTCAACAGGGCGTCCAGGAGCGGGGCGAAGGCGGGCTCGCGGGTGGCGACGAGCGGCTCGACGCCGATGAAGGCGTCGCCGTCGGGTTCGACGCCGCCGGCCCGCAGCTTGCGAAGCGCGGTGGCTGCCGGAGCCGCGAGCGTGGCGTGGGACCAGGCGCGCGCGGCGAGGCCGAGGACGGCGAGTTCGTCGGGCTCGAAGTGTAGATCGGGCAGGGCGTAGTCGCGTTCGTGGATGCGATAGCCCGGCTCGTCCTCCCAGGCGGCGGTGATGTCCTCGGTGACCAGCGGGATGCCGAGCTCGCGCAGGTCCTCTTTGTCGCGCTCGAACATCCGCTCGAAGGCCTCGGTGTTGTGGGCGAGACGGTATTGCTCGACGATCTCGCGGATCCGGGCCTTCGGTAGCGGACGCCGCGTATAGAGCAGCGTCATGACGAGGTTCATCAGCCGCTCGGTCTTGGCGGCGGCACTATTGGGCGCGGACATCGCGTCCAACGCTAACCGAGGCGGCTAGCGTTCGCTGCGTGATGCAGTGGCGAGTCGGGACCGTGCGCGAGCGCCGCCGGGCGTGGGGCGGGGCGATCGAGTATGCCGTTGCCGTCGAGCCGGTGGGCGACGCGCGCGAGGGCGGCGCGGATTCGCTCACCGTCCGGGCGCTTGGCTATGCCGACATCGTCGGATCGCTCGAGGTGGGCGACCGAGTGCTGCTCAACACCTCGGCGTTGGAGCGCGGGTTGGGCACCGGCGGCTATGCCTTCGTCGTGGCGGCGCCGGATGCCCGGCCCGCCGACCCGGCGCCCGGGCCGGGGCATATCGTCAAGGCGCGGTACACCCCGCAGCAGCAGCTCGTGCTGGCGATCGATGAGCAGGAGAGCCCGGCGCACGAGGCCTTCTTGGGCGGGTCGGCTGCAGTCGGCGACCTGGACGGCTTCCCGGTCCTCGTTGCCGACCTGCACTCGGCGCTCGCTCCGATCCTGTGCGGCGTCCGGTCGCTGGCCCCGGCGGCGAGGGTCGTCTATGTGATGACGGACGGCGGCGCCTTGCCGCTGGCCTTCTCGATGGCCGTTGCCGGGCTGAGCGAAGCCGGCTGGCTGGCCACGACGATCACCGTCGGCCAGGCGTACGGCGGCAGCCACGAGGCGGTCACCCTGCATTCGGCCCTGCTCGCCGCCAAATATGTCCTCGGCGCCGATCTGGCGGTCGTTACCCAGGGGCCGGGGAATGTCGGCACCGGGACGCCCTTCGGATTCACCGGGCTCGCCGCCGGCGAGGCCCTGAACGCCGTGCACACGCTCGGTGGACGCGGCCTTGGGGCCTTGCGGGTGTCGGCGGCCGACCCCCGCGGACGGCACTACGGCATCTCGCACCACAGCCGAACGGCATACGGGCGGCTGGTGCTGGGGCGGGCGACGCTGGTGGTCCCGGGGCTGCCCGGCGAATTCGGCGAGCTGGTCGACGCCCAGGCCGACGACCTCGCCCGGGAAACGCACAACCGGCTCACCCTGGCGGGTGAGCCGGTCGACGGGTTGGACGAGGCGCTTGCGACCTCACCGGTCGCGCTGTCGAGCATGGGCCGCGGCCTGGACGCGGACCGGGAGTATTTCCTCGCCAACGCTGCCGCCGGCCGTTACGCCGCCCGCCTCCTGCTGAACTGACCCCCCCGTCGAGTGGCCGGTTCAGCCCCGTCGAGTGGCCGGGCCTCGGCCAGCTTAGGGCTGGACTGGCCTTTCGATGACCCTGAACCGGCCACTCGACGTGAAGCGTCAGCGGAGGTCGACCAGGTCGACGACGAAGATCAAGGTCTCGCCGGGCTTGATCGCGCCGGCGGCGCCGCGGTTGCCATACGCCAGGTGGGCGGGAATGGTCAGCTTGCGCCGACCGCCGACCTTCATGCCCGCAATGCCCTGGTCCCAGCCGGGGATGACCTGGCCGACGCCGAGCCGGAAGTCCAGCGGGGCGCCGCGGTTCCACGAGGCGTCGAACTCCTCGCCGGTGGAGTGGGCGACGCCGACATAGTGGGCGCGCACGGTCGAGCCGGCCTTGGCTTCGGCGCCGTCGCCGACGGTGATGTCCTCGATGACGAGGTCCGCGGGCGCCTCACCCTCGGGGAAGTCGATCTCCGGGCGCTCGGTGTTGGGGTCGAATGGCATACGGGCTCTGCTCCTTGGGTAACGAAACGCGGGGTCAGTAGGCGGCGAGAATGTCGACGACGAAGACGATCGTGTCGGTGCCCTTGATGTCTCCCGAGCCGGCCGAGCCGTAGCCTTCGTCCGGCGGGACGACGAGCAGCAGGCGCGAGCCGACCTTCTGGCCCTCGACGCCCTTGTCCCAGCCGGCGATGACCTTGCCGGCGCCGACGGGGAAGCTGAAGGTTCCGCTGTGCTTGAAGCTGGAGTCGAAGACCTTTCCGTCGCGCCAGAGCGCGCCGGTGTAGGTGACGACGGCGGTCTGGCCCTTCTTGACCGTCGCGCCCTTGCCTTCGATGAGCGGCTGGATGACCAGCTTGGTCGGCGGGTCGGACGTCGGCATCACGAAGCCCGCGTCCTTGCCGTCATTCCACGTGACCTCAGGCAGGCCCTTCTTCGGGGCCACCGTGGTCCCCTCGGCCTTGGCCAGCGGCGTGATCAGACTCTCGACATCGAACGCGAAAACCAGGGTGTCGGTGGCGCCGATGCCCGCTTGCGCGTTGCCCTGGGCGCCGAAGGCATCGGCCGGCGGAATGGCAACGACGACCCGCTCACCCTTCTTGACCCCGGTCAGCGCCTTGCGCAAGCCGGTCAGGAGAGACTCATCCCCCACATTGAAGCCGCCGGCAGCGGTCGAATAGCTCTCGTCCAGCACCTTGCCGCTGGTCGCGTTGACCAGGGTGTAGTCCACGACGACGACATTCTTGTCGGTGCTCGCGTCGCCCGAACCCTCCTTCAACACGGCGGATGCGTAGGCTCCCACGCCCCAGGGCGTCTTGGCGAAGGTGACCTTCGGGGCCTCCTTCTCGCTCCCGCCGGTCACCTTGACGTCGGCGATCTCGCCGTCGGTCACGGCCGGAGCCGCGGAGGCGGTGGCGCTCCCCGAGGCCGACGACGAGCTATTGCCCGACGTGGCGTCGTCGGAGCCACACGCGCTGACGCCCAGCGCGAGGGTTGTCGCCGCGGCAGCAGCGATCAGGGCACGCCCGGGACGGGCAAAAGCAGAAGTCACGAGTCAACCTCGGTAGTCGGGTCAGCGAAAAGCGGGCCGCGCGCAGCGGCGCATCGACTCCACCCTAACCCGAGCGTTTGTGAGCGCCGTGCGGTTCCCGGCGCTCAGGGCTTGGGCGCGGACGTGGCTCGCATGCTCTCGATGAGGCGCTCCACGCGGGGGTCGCTCGCCAGGAACGGGTCCTTGCACAAGACCGTGCGTTGAGCCTGATCGTTGAGCTTCAGATGCACCCAGTCGACCGTGAAATCCCGGCGCATCTCCTTGGCTGCAGCGATGAAATCGCCCCGCAGCTTGGCCCGGGTCGTCTGGGGCGGTGAGTCCTTCGCCGCCACCACCTCAGCCTCGGTGACCACGCGCTCGGCGAGCCCGCGGCGTTGCAGCATGGCGAACAGGCCGCGGCCGGGCGAGACGTCGTGGTAGGCGAGGTCGAGTTGCGCGATGCGCGGGTGAGCCATCGGCAGGTCGTTCTTCGCGGCATACGTCAGCAGGAGGCGGTGCTTGATCGCCCAGTCGATCTCCCGATCGATGAGCGTATGGTCGCCCGTCTCGACCGCAGTCAGCGTGCGTCCCCACAACTCCAGCACGCGCTTGGTCTGCGGATCGTCGTAGCCTCGCGAATCCGCGAAATCCATTGCCTTGGAGAGGAATTCGCCCTGCAACTCGAGGGCGCTCAATTCGCGGCCATTGGCGAGTTTGACCGTGCGCCGGCCGGTCAGGTCGTGGCTGATGTCGCGGATGGCGCGGATGGCGTTGTCGAGGGTCAGGTCGCGCAGCACGACGCCCTCCTCGATCATCCGCAACACGAGATCGGCGCTGCCGACCTTGAGCAGGGTCGTCGTCTCGCTCATATTGGAGTCGCCGACGATCACGTGCAGGCGGCGATAGCGCTCTGCGTCGGCGTGCGGCTCGTCACGGGTGTTGATGATCGGGCGGCTTCGGGTGGTCGCCGACGAGACGCCTTCCCAGATGTGATCGGCCCGCTGGCTGAGGCAATAGGCCGCCCCCTTGGCGGGGGCCACGACCTTCCCGGCGCCGCAGATGAGTTGGCGACTGACGAGGAAGGGGATCAGCACCTCGGAGAAGCTCTGGAACTCCGCCGACCGGCCGATCAGATAGTTCTCGTGGCAGCCATAGCTGTTGCCGGCAGAGTCGGTGTTGTTCTTGAAGACATAGATCGCTCCGTTGACCCCATCCTCGGCCAGTCGCTCGGTGGCATCGGTGACCAGGTCGTCGAGGATCCGCTCCCCCGCCTTGTCGTGGGCGATCAGCGTGGTGATGTCATCGCACTCCGCCGTGGCGTACTCGGGGTGCGAGCCGACGTCGAGGTAGAGCCGGGAACCATTGCTGAGGAAAACGTTGGAGCTGCGGCCCCACGAGACGACCTTGCGGAAGAGATAACGGGCGACCTCGTCCGGCGTCAGCGTCCGGTGGCCGTCGGCCACGCAGGTGATACCGAACTCGGTCTCGATGCCATAGATGCGCCGTTCCATCGCCTCTCCCCGCTCCGCGTCAATCGCCCTCGGCGCCGTCGCCGGCGCCTTCCTGCGCGTCCTGTTCCGCCGGCCGCTGCGTCTGCGGATTGGTGGACGTATGCCGTGGGCTCGCCGACGCCTGATCGCCGGCCACATCGTGCAGGATGTCGCGATGCCCGGGCTCGCCGTCCTCGGCGGGCGCATCGCTGGTCGGGTCGGACTCGCTGAGCAAGGCGGCCAGGAGCGGCCCGGTGATCCGCCGGAAGGTGCGCCGCGGCCGGGTGCGATCCAGCACGGCGACCTCGAGGCCGCTCTGGTCGAGTTGGCGTGGCTCGCCGCCCGCCGGGTCCATCGCGAGTAGGCGCACCGCCAGGCCCAACGCCTCAGCGAGGGTCATGCCCGGTCGCCACTGCTCCTTCAAGCCGGCTTCGAGCGGCTCGGTGGCCCCGCCCATGGCGAGCCAGCCGACCTCGTCGGCGACGGAGCCGTCATAGGTCAGGCGATAGATCTGATCACCTTCGGGCGTGGTGCCGACCTCGGCGACACAGATCTCGACCTCGTAGGGCTTGCTCTCCTGGATGAAGACGCTGCCGAGGGTCTGGGCGTAGGCGTTGGCCAGCGCTCGCGCACTGACATCGGAGCGGTCATAGGAGTAGCCGCGCAAGTCGGCATAGCGGATGCCGGCCACGCGCAGATTCTCGAACTCGTTGTATTTGCCGACGGCCGCGAAGCCGATGCGGTCGTAGATCTCGGAGACCTTGTGCAGCGCCCGCGAGCGATTCTCGGCGACGAAGGCGATGCCCAAGTCGTAGCCGAGGACGATCACCGAGCGGCCGCGGGCGATGCCCTTGCGCGCGAAATCGGCCCGGTCCTTCATCAACTGTTCGGGCGAGACGTAGAACGGCTGCTGGCTCATCGGGCACCTCCCGGGTTGCCGGTGCGACCGGCGAGGACGGCTTCGACCGCGGCGGCAACCGACGCATCCTCGGCGAAGCGGGAGCCTTCGGCGTCGACGATGGCCACCGTCGGCCAGGTCCGGCGCAGCACATCGGGGCCGCCGGTCGCCGAGTCGTCGTCGGCGGCGTCATAGAGCGCTTCGACGGCCACCGACAAGGCCTGCGCCTGGTCCATGTCCGGGTGCCAGAGCTTCTTCATCGAGCCCCGGGCGAAGGGCGAGCCAGAGCCGACACTGTGGTGGTTGTGCTCCTCGTAGCACCCGCCGGTCACGTCATAGGAGAAGATCCGCCCGGTCACGGTGTCCAGGTCGAAGCCACCGAAGATCGGCACGACGGCCAGGCCCTGCATCGCCATCCCGAGGTTGCCGCGGATCATCGCGGCAAGGCGATTCGCCTTGCCTTCCAAGGACATCAGCGTGCCCTCGATCTTTTCGTAATGCTCCAGCTCCACCTGGAAGAGCTTGACCAGTTCGATGGCCAGCCCCGCTGTGCCGGCAATACCGACAACCGAGAATTCATCGGTCGCAAAGACCTTCTCCATATCCCGGTTGGCGATCAGGTTGCCCATCGTGGCCCGGCGGTCGCCGGCCATGATCAGGCCGCCGGCATACGTCAGGACGACGATCGTCGTGCCGTGCGGCGCATCGATCGACCCTGGTGGCAGTGGGCGCCTGGCAGGCAGCAACTCGGGGGCGTGGGTCGCGACGAACTCGGTGAAGGAGGAGGAGCCGGCCGACCGGAAGGTGTCCGGCAACCTGCCCACGTCGGCAGCCGTCACTGCCCGCCCTTTTGCACGAAGCTCTTGACGAATTCCTCGGCATTGGACTCCAGCACGCCGTCGATCTCGCTGAGCAGGTCGTCGACCTCGCTGTCGATCTGTTCCTTGCGCGCGCTCACCTGCCCGGCGTCGTCCCCGCCGCCCTCGTCCCCGTCCCCGCGACGGGTGGGCCTGATCTGCTCCTGGCCAGCCATGACAACCTCGCTTCTCGGTGCTTTGTTCGAGCCTATGTCACGGAGCCAACAGCGCCCCGTAAGGCACGGCGTGCTCCCATCGCCGAGGTCAGCGGCGGTCGAGGTCGCCGGTCAGCCACTCCAGGAGGGCCGCGACATCGGGGCTGGCGTCGATGATGTCGCCCACCGCCTCCCGCGTCCCCCGCAGCGGCTCCATCATCGGAATGCGGTGCAGCGTCCGGCGGCCGGGCACTTCGAGGATGATCGAGTCCCAGGACGCGGCGACCACGTCGTCGCCGAAGCGCTCCAGGCACCGGCCGCGGAAGTAGGCGCGCGTGTCCTCCGGCGGCCTCGTGACGGCCGACGCGACCTCGTCCTCGGAGACGAGGTCGGTGAACCGGCCACCCGCCCGGAGCTTGTTGAAGATCCCCTTGTCGGGCCGGACATCAGACCATTGGATGTCGATGGCCTTCAGTCGCGGGTCATTCCATTCCATCGCATCGCGCTCGCGATAGGCCTGCAGAAGCTGGAGTTTCGCGACCCAGTCGACCTCGCGGGCCGCACTCATCGGGTCGCTTTCGAGCTTCGCGAGCACATCGGCCCACCACCGCATCACCTCGGCCGTATGCCGTTCGCTCCCCTCCCCCGTCGCCTCCAGTCGCGCGTGGCACAGGTCGTGATAACGCCAGAGCAACTGCACCGCAGTGAGCTTGCGCCCGTCGTGCAACTCGATCAGCGTCGTCAGGCTCGGGTCGTGCGAGATCGCCTGCAGCGTGGCCACCGGGTTGCGCACCGAGAGGTTGTCGGTCATCGCCCCCGCCTCGATGAGCTCGAGGACCAGTGAGGTGGTGCCCAGCTTGAGCAGGCCCGCAACATCGCAGTGATTCGCGTCGCCGATGATCACATGCAGCCGGCGATACTTGTCGGCGACCGAGTGCGGCTCGTCACGGGTGTTGATGATCGGCCGCTTCAGCGTCGTCTCCAACCCGACCTCGACCTCGAAAAAGTCACTGCGCTGGGCGATCTGGTAGCCCGGGCGCTTCGAGTCGACGCCGAGGCCGACCCGCCCGGACCCGCACATCACCTGCCGCGCGACAAAGAAGGGCGTCAGGTGCCGGACGATCTCGGCGAAGGGCGTCGAGCGCCGCATGAGGTAGTTCTCGTGTGTGCCATAGGAGGCGCCCTTGCCATCGGTGTTGTTCTTGTAGAGGTTGACACCGGGCGGGCTGGCGGCCAGCCGCGCGACGGCGTCGGCCATGATCGCCTCGCCGGCCCGGTCCCAGATCAGCCCGGCCCGGGGGGTGGTCACCTCGGGTGAGCTGTACTCCGGGTGGGCGTGATCGACATACAGGCGGGCACCATTGGTCAGCACGACATTGGCGAGCGTCGGGTCGTCGGTGTCGCCGCCCCACTCGTCGGTCAGTTGCGAGGGATGCGCGACCCTGCGGCTGATGTCGAAGCCGCGGGCGTCGCGCAGCGGGGCCTCGTCGGCATAGTCCCAGGAGGCGCGCGCCGCGCGTACGCCCTGCGCCTGCGCGTATGCCGTGACCACCTGCCCCGAGAGCACCATCGGGTTGGCGTGCGGCGCCTTGGGCATCGAGATGCCGTACTCGGTCTCGATCCCCATGACGCGCTGCACACCCATGCGGTCAGCCTATGTCGCGCTCATCCGGCCGAGTCGCGACGCTCCTTCTCCGAATACCCGCGCAGCGAGGCGTCGGCGCAGTGCCGGCGGGCCGTGCGCAACTCGCCGACCATGCTCGACGCGGCGGCCATCGCGGGGGCGACGGCACCGCGGGCATACGTCAACGAATTGGCGGCCGCGACCCCGATGCTGGCGCCGACCTCGATGGCGTCCTGATCGGCCCCCATATAGAGGAATTGCCACAGGTAGTCGCGTTCCTGCTGCTCGATGAGCGCCTTGACCGCCGCGTGCGTCCACTCCTGGCTGGCGTTCTCCAGCCCATCGGTCATGATCGCGACGACGACGGTGCCGGGGCGCTCTGCCTCGGGCAGGCGCGCGAGGGCCTGACCGGCCTCGGTGACCAGGCGGCCGATCGCGTCGAGTAAGGCGGTCGTGGCGCGCGGCTGCAGGGTCAGCGGCTCGACGAGGGCGACGTCGAGATCGGCGTAGACGACCTCGTAGGCGTTGTCGAACTGCGCAAGCGTGACCCGGCATCGCCCAGCCGCGTTGCGCTGCTCGGCGATGAAGGCCGCGAAGCCGCCCTCGGTGTCGGTCTTGATCGACTGCATCGAGCCGCTGCGGTCGAGCAAGAAATACAGATGAGTCAGCGTGCTGTCGGTCATGGTGCTCCTTCGGTGGTGGGTCGCCGGGGCTTGAAGCGCATGGGCGCCGGGGTGGGCGGTGCTGCCGGGGCCGGTGTGCCGGTCTCCGCGTCGTACTGGGCTCGGCGGATGGCGTCCGCGGTCACCCGGCCCGCGTCATTGGCATAGCCGGCGAGGCGAGCCGTGCGCGCGAGGCGCGGGCCGACGGCGTTCTCGGTCAGCCCCGCGGCGGCCCCGGCTCCCCGCAGGCTGGCGCCTTCGTCGAGCACGGCCGCCGCTAACGCGTCGTCGATGAGCCGGGCCAGCAGGTCGGCCGCCGCGCGCAAGTGCGGCAGGGCAACCACCGGGGTCATCGCACCGGCCACGTCGAGTGCGGCCTTGATTTCCTCGATGCCGGGCTTCTGGTCTTCGATCATGGCCCCATTGTCCCGCAGATTATGCGGGACCGCAATATTTGCGGGGCCGCAGGTCTGCAAGGATGCGTCATGCTCCGCCCCTATCCCGGAATGGCCCCCTGGCTGACCACCGTCGTCACGCTCGTCGATGCGGCGGGTCGTAAGCCGATCCAGGATCTCGATCTCGACGGCATCGCGGCCAATCGTGCCGCGGTCTATCCGCGCGGCCGGCTCGCGCAGCGTGTGCTGGGCGCCATCGACCCGAGCGTCACCATCACCACCGCGGTTGCCGACGGGCGAGGCGGGACGCGAATCCCGTTGCGGCTGTATCGATCCGGACGCAGCGGACCCGGCGCGCCGGTCATCTTCTTCTACCACGGGGGCGGCTGGGTGCAGGGCAATGTCCTCAACTACGACCCACTCTGTGCCGACCTGGCGGCCGGTGTCGGCGCCTTCGTGGTGTCGGTCGACTACCGCCTCGCCCCTGAGCACAAGGCGCCCGCCGCAGCGCACGACTGCATCGACGCCACGAGGTGGCTGCTGGCGCGCGCCGAGCAGTACGCCGTGGACGCGAGCCGCGTTGCGGTATCGGGCGATTCGGCGGGTGGGAATCTCGCCGCCGTCGTCACGCAGGCCTTCCGCGATGCGGGGGCGGACGGCATACGGGCTCAGGCGTTGATCTATCCGGCAGTGGACTGCACGCTCGCCTCGCCGTCCATCGACGAGCACGCGTCGGCGCCCATCCTGACCCGCGCCGGCATCCACGCCTTCCTCGGGCACTATCTGGACGGGAGCGGCGTCGACCCGCGCGATCCCATCGTCTCGCCGCTCTTGGGCGACCTGCGCGACCTGCCGCCGGCGCTGATCCAGACCGCGGATCTGGACCCGATCCGTGACGACGGCCTGCGGTATGCCGCGGCTCTCGCCCGCGCCGGCATACCGGTTCGGGTCACGAACTTTCAGGGTGCGCCGCACGGCTTTGGCTCGCTCGCGGGCGCGTATCGGGGCGGCGAAGCCCATCGGCGCGAGTTGGTGGGCTTCCTCACAGCCGCACTCTCGGCGGCGAGGGCAGGCGTGGGCGGCTAGGCTGGCGCCAGTCCGTTCGCAGCGCCGTAGGGAATGTATGCGCGACATCGTGGTCTTCTCCGGGTCGAGTCACCGGGCCCTGTCCCAACGCATCTGCTCGGCGCTCGGGGTGCCCTTGTCGCCGAGCGTGACCTCGCGCTTCAGCAATGACTGCCTGCAGGCGCAACTCGGGGCGAACTGCCGGCAGCGGGATGTCTACATCATCCAGCCGATCGTGCCGCCCACCCAGGAGTCCTTGATGGAGCTCCTGCTGATGATCGACGCGGCCAAGGGGGCGTCGGCAGCGCAGATCACCGCGGTCATACCGCACTATGCGTATGCCCGATCGGACAAGAAGGACGCCTCCCGCATCTCCATGGGCGGTCGCCTGGTCGCGGACCTGATCACGACCGCGGGCGCGCACCGGGTGCTGACCATGGCGCTGCACGCGCCGCAGGTGCACGGCTTCTTCTCGGTGCCGGTGGATCACCTGACGGCGATCGGGGTGCTGGCCGACCATTTCCGGGGCGGGAATCTCGAGAATTGTGTCGTCGTATCCCCCGACCTCGGCAATGCCAAGACGGCGACCCAGTTTGCGCGCCTCCTGGGCCTGCCGGTCGCGGCGGGGTCGAAGATGCGCAAGGCCGACGACAAGGTGGTCATCGACATGATCGTCGGTGACGTCGCGGGCAAACGCGCGATCGTGCTCGATGATGAGATCGCCACGGGTGGGTCGATCATCGAGTTGCTCGAACGGCTGAAGGACTTCGGCTGCACCGAGGCGGCGATCGCCTGCACGCATGGGTTGTTCACCGGGCGGGCCGTGGAGCGGCTCTCGACGCACCCGATGATCAGCGAGGTCGTGACCACCGACACCGTGCCCATGCCGGATGTGGAATGGCCCGGGTTGAAGGTGCGCTCGGTGTCGGGGCTCTTTGCCGAAGCGATCGGACGGATCCACATGGGCGAGTCGATCTCCTCCCTCTTCGACGGCGTCGACCCCACCCACGCCCCACCCCAGCCCACGCTCTTCACCTGAGAGCTCACCGACTGGGGCCGCATTTTCGTGTGGTCGGGGTGGAGCCGGCCAGGCAACCTGATCAGTGGCGACACGTGCGCGCTGGTGTCTGGATTCCCGCGGGGATTTGGGCCGCCCTGACACCTGAGCAGCAGCACGCGGCCGCAGTCCATTCGGCAGCCTTGACCATGACCTCCGGGAGACCGCTGATTTTTGCCGGTCCGAACGCAGCGGCGCTGTTGGGCTTGCCAAGGATCGGCCTGGCCCAGCCAAGTGAATGTTCTCGGCCACCCTGTCGCTGACGGGGACGATTCCCGTCGTAGCCGTGGCAGTCGGCCCGGCCTGACGCCGGCGGATCGGAACGTGCGAACGCGTCTTGCTGCTCCACGGCGTGCGCTTGACTCTTCCGGCCCGGACGATCGCTGACTTGCGCCGCACGGAGGGTATCGAGGCGTGGACGGTCGCGCGCGACGCGAATGCTCTGGGTCGGGAGCTCGCCGGTCACGGCATTCCGGTCGCAGCCGCGCAATACGTGGTTCGACCTCGGTGCAGCACCCGGCGGAGGACGTGACCACCGAACCCGGGCCTGACTTTCGTTGGCGGGCCTTGGTATAACCCGGCCCCCCAACGAAAGGCGGCCCGAGTCGTGCTGAAGGCGCCGGGAGCCGCGCCGGGCGCGGGGGCGGGGGCTGGGGCCACACGGCATACGGTTGGCGTATGGCGGCGCGCAAGGGTGAGTTCGGGGAGCCGGTCGTACTCGACGTGGACGGCTACGACGTCAAGCTCTCCAGCCCTGATCGTGTCTACTTCGCCGAGCGCGGCGAGACCAAGCTCGACCTCGCGCGCTACTACGCGTCCGTCGCGCCCGGCATCGTCAACGCCCTGCGCGAGCGGCCGTGTATGTTGCACCGCTTCCCCGACGGCGTCGACGGGCCCAAGGTCCACCAGAAGCGCCTGCCCCGCGGCGCGCCGCCCTGGGTCGAGACGGTGCGGTTGCACTTCCCGCGTTACGGGCTGCACGCCGACGAGTTATGCGTGACCAAGGCCGCGGATGTGATCTGGGCGGTTCAGATGTCGACGGTCGAGTTCCACCCGTGGAACAGCCGGCGGGCCGACACCGAGAAGCCGGACGAGTGGCGCATCGACCTCGACCCGATGCCCGACGCTCCCTTCGCGCGCGTCCGCCGCGCCGCCGAAGTCAGCCACGAGGTCCTCGACGAGCTCGGCGCTGTCGGCTATCCCAAGACCTCCGGTGGCCGTGGCCTGCACATCTACGTCCGCGTCGTGCCCGAGCACGGGTTTGGCGACGTGCGCCGTGCGGCTCTCGCCTTCGCGCGCGAGGTCGAGCGCAGGCTCCCGGACGAAGTGACGACGACCTGGTGGCGCAAGGACCGCGACCCGGCAGCCGTCTTTGTCGACTACAACCAGAACGCGCGCGACCATACGATTGCCGCCGCCTACTCCGTGCGCGGCAACCCGCGCGGCACCGTCTCGGCCCCTCTGACCTGGGGCGAGATCGCTACCGCCGAGCCCGACGACTTCACGATCGCGACTATGCCCGCGCGCTTCGCCGAACTGGGCGACCTGCACGCGGCCATCGACACCACGCCCTACGACATTGCACCGCTGCTGGATTGGGCCGCGCGCGACGAGCATGCGGGCGCGCTGTCGCCACCCGAGGACGACGACTAACTCGGGTAATCCAGCCGAGAGGGCGCGGGGCGCCAGCCGGTATGCCGTGCACACCCCCCAGCCCCTCGTCCGTCATCGCTCGGCGATGACGACCCCGAACCTCATCGAAAATCCCGGTGGCGAGTCCTCGGCGGGCAGCGCTGACGGGAATCCGGTCGCCGCACCGAAGTGGACCAAGGGACCTCAGAGTGGTTTCACCCCCGTCAAATATGGTGTGGGCCTGTTCCCGACGTCGACAACCGCGGGCCCGCCATCTCGAGGGAAAAACTTCTTCGCCGGGGGTCCTTTAGGCACGCGGCCGGTCGTCACGGCCAGCCACACGATTTCCTTGGCTGCCTACGCGACGGCCATCAGCAAGGGCTCGGTCAAGTACACCCTGTCCGGGTGGTTCGGCGGTTTCAGCGATCAGGATGACAACGCCGAGCTCAGTGTCACCTTCAAGAGCGCCACTGGCGCGAGCGTCGGAACGTCCGGATCGATCGGCGGCTTCAAGGCGGCCGATCGCGGCTACACGACAACGTTTCTCCCCGCCACCAAGGCGGGTGCGGTGCCCAAGACCGCTCGGACTGCCCTGGTCACGATCACCATGCAATGGACTCAAGGCTTCTACGTCGACGGTTACAGCGACAATCTGATCCTGGTGCTGTCCGGCACCTGATGGTGCGGGCGTTCGGGGGCCGAGAGCGCGACCTCGGTCACCAGCGCCAGTCCAGCGGCCGCGCGTTCGTGAAGAGCAGGCGGCGCGAGGTGCCAGCGGCATTGGTCACCCAAGCG